>Ga0105048_10015407_pt1 | contig 11867 bp, 8 predicted proteins | sample MAT05_FD_78382 | JGI IMG/M metagenome (GOLD analysis project Ga0105048, IMG submission 78382) | Freshwater microbial communities from Lake Fryxell liftoff mats and glacier meltwater in Antarctica - MAT-05 | ecosystem: Environmental > Aquatic > Freshwater > Ice > Liftoff microbial mat | place...
TTATCGAGTCCGACTTGCTCCGGCGAAAGGTCTTCCGCCGCCAGGCTCACCATCGATTTGCGTAGGGCGCGGAAAGGGATTTTTTGTTCCAGCTCAAAGGCGCGCGACCGAAGCGCGGGCTGAACCGCCAGACCCGCGCCCGCGTTGATGAGCTCGGGGAAGAAATCCCAGATGAGCTCCAGCGTTTTGCCTTGGAAGCCGAGTTGCACGGGCCCTTGCGGGACGGCCAGCGCGCGCGAGGCTAGGCGCCGAGTTAGGAACATGGCGGTCACCTGTCGCTCGGTTTTTTCCGAGTTCACGCCCTCATGGGCTTGAATTTCAGCGGCAACAATCGCCACCGGACGCCCGTCGATGGTGAGGAGCTCGTCGCCGGTTTGCACCGGGAAGGTCGAAGCGGGAAGCTTCGCGCGGTCAATGTAGGAAACGTAATATTTACCGTCGATGAACATCGTCGTGAACGGGAGGGTTGCGGACTTGGTCGCGAAGAACCGGACTCCCGTGTGGTAGTCCTGCGTGCTTTCCATGAGCGTGTACAGAACCTTGCGGTAGTCGTTAAGCGAGGCGTCGGCCGCCAGCGCTTGGGTGTTGGCCTTGGCCGTGAGCACTTGCGCGTCCAGCTCCCAGCCCGCATGGGTTTTCTTCCAGTCGTAGGGGGCGTACTCGGAGCGAAAAAATTCCTGGATCATGTCCACGTTCGAGTTCGTGGTGCGCTTCCAGTCAGCGTTTGCTCCGTGCAGCGCGAACAGACCCAATGCGAGAATAAATGGTTTTTTCATGACGTCCCCCTTTTGATGCTTGAAGGGGTGGGTCTAAACGACGGCGCTGGGTGCCGGCAAAATCGGACAACCTTAAAACGTCTGTGAGGATGGTGCGCTGTGACAACCGGGCGGGTTTAGGGCGCGAAGCGGGAGCTCCGCAAAAACACGAGACGGGTGGGATGAGTCCAAAGGCTCATCAATTGCTGCGCGGGTAGCTGCTCGTGCCGTCGCCAATTTGACGAGGGTCCGTGGGTCGGCGCTGGACGCAGCCCAAGACGAGCTTGTCGCCGAATTTCTGCGCGCCTTTGGTGAGAGCGTAAGTGCAGTCGTAATCGCCAATGCGGTCGCGGCACGAGGCGTCCGTTTCACCGTTAGCGGTGTTCGGGGTGACTTCTTTCACGCGAATCCAAAACTTTCCGCGGAGGACAGCATTGTTGTCGTAGTCGCCGCTCATTTGACAAGTTGGGCTGTGAAACTCGCAAGTGGTTCGGAACTCGGCCCGATCGGGGGTCGTCGCCCACTGTCCGATGAGGGGGGAATTCGCGCAGCTTTCGCCGTTCCCGCTACTTCCCCCGCCGGAGCCTTGTGCGAGCGCTTCGGTTTCGCGGCACTGCTTCGCGTCCATGCAAACTCCGGCGACGTAGCACCCGGAAGTGAAGAGTAAAACCGCTAAAGCGGCGGAGAATTGCAGGGCGCCAAAAAATTTCATCTGTGAGAGTTTAACGACCGGCCACCACCTCTAGCAAGGGACGTTTTTTGCGGCCAATGCGCCCAAATCTTCGACAGTTTTTGGGAGCGGAAACGGCCATCAATGGGTCTACCCCCTCGGGGTCGCTGGTACGCTTATTGTATGAATCTCAAGTTGCCATGAAAGAGATTAAGATTTCCCAAAACTTAGGTCAGATGAGTCTGATGGGCTCCGGCCTCGCGGCCCACGCGCGTTTGCTGCAAAGTCTCCTCATTGCCCTGGGCCTTCTTGCGTTTGGTTGCAGCCGGGACAACACCGCCCCGGGTGACCCGCAAGATCCGGACGAAGCCGCCTTCCTTAAGAAGATGGGCGAGCGCACCGGCACCGAACCCGTGGAAAGCCCTTTCATCGCGAAAATCCCGACCCCTCCGGCCGTGCAAAACAACAACGAGGAACTGAAGGTTGACCTTCGGTGCTCGGGGGAAGCCAAGTCCTGCCCTCAAGGCTTGGGTCTGCTCGTGAGCCGCGAAAAACATGATATGCGCATTTGTACCGCCATTCTCACGGACCGCGAAACCGTGGTCGTTCCGAAACAATGTCTGTCCCCCACGCTGCGCATTCCCGGCAAAAAGTGCCACGATCGCGTCTCCTTCTATTTGCCCAACATGACCAACGACCCCAAGGATGCCAAATCCATTCGCCTCGGCTGCGACGAGGTGCAAACCCTGACGATGGACGATGACTCGGAACAGAACGCGGTTCCGGGCGTCGCCGTGTTGAAGCTGACCAACCCCCATCCGAACGTCAAAGGCCACTGGGATTTCGCGAAACAAACGCCCGGCCTCGTGAGCGGGGACAAGCTCCGCGCGCTCGTCATTGAAAAAGTCGTGGCCTTGGCCGACGAAGCGACCCTTTCGGCCGAGCTTCGCGTGATTCCTGATTGCCAGGTCGTGCAGAAGTCGGTCTTCATGCCGGGCTTCGACAGCCCTTACCGTTCCGTGGGCCTCGTTGGTGGTTGCGCCATCGACAAGCCCGAGTACCGCGGTGGATTGCTCGTGAACGCGAGCAATGACCCGGTCGCGCTCATCCAGGAAAAAATTGAAACCAAATCGGGCAGCGAGAAATCGCTCGCGAAAGGCTTGTCCGTGACCCCCGTGAACCTCACCCGCGTCGACAACATCGCCTGTCTCAATGTGAGCACGGGCAAAGAGTCGCAAAAACTTGGCTTCTACCAAGACTGCATCCAGCCGGTGAAAAAAGAAGTCTTCTCGGTTGAAGACATCGTCGCCCTCGAGAGCGACGAGTCGAAGTCCCAGCTCGAGTCCGACATGGGCATCGAAGCGCAAGCCGTCGAGAATGCCAACGTTCCGTTTCGGTTCCGCATGAGCCCCATCAAGGAATGGAAAGCGAGCACCATGTCGCTGACCTTAGCTGCGACCCCGACCTGCTTCGATCCGAAGCTCGTCCTAATTGCAAAAAAAGACGTCAAAGTCGACAAGGCCCGCCAAAGCGTCGAACTCAGCATCCCCATCGTCCTGCGCACGCTGCAGTTCAACGCTTTCGGCCAAGTCACGTCGAAGCTCACCCGCTCCGATTCGGACACCGGGCAGCTGAAGCTCGACTTCAACGCCACGGAGCTCAAGGATCCGTACGATTTGAAAACATTTAAAGTGCTCGAGCCCGAGATCACCATCACGATGAATCTCGGCAAGCAATCCGTGACCCAAACGCGGAAGATGCTGCCTTGCGCTAAAAAGTAAAGCGGCCTACCCTCGTGTGGGAGCCCATGACTCCCACACAACTCGGCACCCTTTGTTCCTTCCTCGCTTCCGTCACTTGGGCGCTGGGCGTGAGCACCTACTCCCGCCTCTCCCTTAAATATAAACCCGGCATGATTAACTTTACTCGCGCCGCCGTGGCCTTTCCGGCGTTCTGTCTGCTGGCGCTCGCTACGAACGCGAGTTGGCACGTCGAAGCGCTGCCGCTGGCGTACTTCACGTTGAGCATGTTCATGACCTACATTCTCGGCGACGTCGTTTTCATGTGGAGCGCGCAGCGGCTCGGCGTGCCGTCGGCCCTCGCCATTGCCTCCACCTATCCGCTCCTTGCGACCTTGGCGGTGGGGTTCACCACGGGAGTTTGGCTCACCGCGCGCCAAGCCTTGGGGCTCCTGGGCGTCGTCGTGGGCGTCGTGCTCGTCATTCTCAGTGCGGAGCGCGGCGAAGGGAACGTGAAGTCCAAACCAAAATCCGAAGTTGCGAAAGGCATTGGCCTCGCGCTCCTCGCCTCGGTCATGTGGGCGACCAACGCGTTTGCCGTGTCGCGCGCCGGGACGAGCACTTCGCCGTTCACCGCGAACGCCGTCCGCATGGGCATCGCGCTCGTTTTTTGTCCCGTGTTCAGCGTGCTCACGCGGCAAACCGGCGCGATGTTCTTGAGCCGAGCTGACTTCCGCCTGGCGCTGGGAGTTTTTTTGCTGGAGGGCATCGGCGGAACTTTTGCTTTCACCTACGGGCTCAGCCACGCTCCGCTCGCCGTGGGCGCCGCGCTCTCTTCGCTCGCCCCGGTACTGTCCCTTCCCATTGCGCTTTACACGCGCCAAGAGCGGTTCTCGCGAATGAAAACCGTCGGCATCGTGCTCGTCGTGACCGGAGTTGTGTTGCTCGTTCGCGCTTAGGAAATGTAAGTCTTTGCGTCTCCGCACCGCGACCAGGTGCGAAATAAATAAGGATTATTAAGGAGCAACTGCAAGCCGTTAGCGCTAATTCCAAACCTCTGGAAGAGGAAAGTGCTAGGGGGGAAAATGGAAGAGTCAGGGCTTCGGTCTGTCCAAAAATCATTACTATTCACGTTGGTGCTCACGGGGACGGCGCTCCTGGCGGGCTGCTCGAACAAGAAATCGGAGTCCAAGCCGCAGACCCCCATCGTCACGGACTTGCGCCAGCAACCGGCGTCGGAGCCTGCAATCAGTGCGGCGCAGCGTCTTAAGCTGAGCACGCCCGCGGCGGGCGCGGCGGTCACCGCCGAAGTGACGTTCAAAGTCAGCGAAATTCTCGGACGCACGTTCCTATACGGATCGGATTTGCAATACTCCGCGATCAACGATGAGGAGCTTTCGTTAACCCTGCAGAGCTTGGCCGTGGGTCACGTCCCCGCGACCTTCCGGGTGGTCGGGAACAAGCTGCAACTCGTGGCCGATCAGTCCATCAACTTTGAATCGGACATCAACCATCCCGAGCGGCTGCTCCATGAGTTCAGCATCATCGCCACCACCGCCGACACGCTCACCATCAACATCGAACGGGCCTCGCCAACGCTCGTCACCGTCCTCGGCGCGTCGACGACGGCGCCGGCGCGAACGAGCTGGGTGCGCTCCGTGCAATATGTCGCCCAAGGGAACTACCTCATGTTCGAATCGAGCATCGAAGGCCCCGACGGCAGCATCGGCGAATTCATGGAGAGCCTCTTTCCGCGAGAGACACTCGTTCCAAACGTTTACTCGCCACTTTTGGCCGACCCCGGACTTGAACCCGCCGCCCAGCGGTTCCGGTTCTTGTCTTTCGGTCCGGTGTTCATGAACGTTCCGGACGTGGGTCGCGTGCAGACGGCGACTGCGAACCGCTACCTTCTGAACCCCTCGCGGCCCATCGAATGGTATGTCACGGCCAACGTTCCCGACGATTACTTGGATCAAATCCGGACGGGGCTTGAAGGCTGGAACCGGTACTCGCAGGCCATGTGGGCCCGCGACATGATTCACTTCGCAGGTCGTTTGCCCGTGGACGTTAAAATTGGCGACCCACGCTTTAATGTCATCAACTGGGACAACGTGGCCGCGGCCGGCGCGGCTTACGAGAGCAGTGCTTCCGATCCGACGACCGGCATTCAGTCGCACTCGCTCATCTATTTGCCCCTGGCGTGGGTGAACATCGGCAAGGCCTACTGGGCCAGTGGCCAGTTTTCTGAACGGCAAGAGCGTGCGCCCGAAGTCCTGAAGGCGGCTTTGGCTAGACGCTCGCACCTCGGGCGGAAGCTCGCGGTCGCCTGTTTGAACGAAGGCATGAATCACATCTCCTTCGCGGCTCGGGAGAACCCCGAGGAGTTCGCCAAATCGCTGCTTAAGGGTGTCTTGTTCCACGAAGTTGGTCATGCTCTCGGGCTCGCGCACAACTTCAAGGGCTCGTTGTCCTATGACCCCACGAATCCGCAGAACTTCTCGACCTCCATCATGGATTACAATCAGTACAACATCGAGAAGGATGCGTACGAGTCGGTAGCGAGCGCCAACGGACCGCTCCTCGAGTACGACCGACAAATTTTGTCGGTCCTCTACAACAATGGGAATGACATCCGTTCGAGTGACAAGGTTCTTCCCGTGTGTGAAGACGGCGAAGCCGACAGCCGTGCGGGCGGGGTCGATCCGCTGTGCCTTCGGTACGACTCGGGCGCGAACCCGGTCGAGCAGCTCGAGAAGACGCTGAAGCTCATTCTCGACGACTCGTCCTCCATCGGTCGGACGAAGAGCCTCGGAGCCGCGCTTCGCGCGCTCGAAGGCGAATTGCCCCATCCGAGCGGGGTCACCACCCTCAGCGACACGGCCCAAAGCATTGATGGGCTTCTCCTGGCGATGCGCGGAACGCTGAGCTTCTACTTCACTGCCGGCGCGCAATCGCTGTCGTACATGGCGCGGGCGAACGTGACGAACCTCTACCTCTACCGGCCGGGAACGCTCCTGCCGGGGTTCGTGGAGGCCGACATGCGTCGGTCCATCCTGTCGTCGCTCCAAACGACGCTCAGTTTTGAGAGCCTGCCCGCAAACGTTCTCGCCGCCGTCACGGACGTGAAGACGGCCGCGGACGCGTGGATTCGGCAAACGCCAGCGCTGCAAACCGTCCCGGCCGACCAGCGCGACGCCGTCGTAACGGCTCTGCTCGGGGTGTTCGACCGGTTGAACGATCAGGCCTCGAAGGGCGCCACCGGAATTCTGCCGAACTTGCGGGCCCGAGTGCTCTCGACGATCGTGCGGGTGAAGACGGCTCAGTTTTTCATGAGTCAGGAGAGCGGCGTGAGTCTCGATTACGAGAACGAGGCGCTGCGTCTTTTGGAAACCGCGCTCACCACCCCGGCGGCTGCCCAAAGTCGGTTGACCACGGAACGTCTCATCGCCGCAGCGTCGCTCAAATCCTTCCAAGACACCCAAGCGGGGCAAGAAGCTCGCGCCCGGGTCGTCACGGTCGTGACGGCCGAGCTTGCAGCCGCGAGCAACGCACGGGTGCGCGAGGAAATGCGCGCACTACTGAAGGCGTTGTAGAGCTGTTTCGCGGCGCGTCCGGCGGCGGCCGTGCCCGTTTTAGTAGTGTTGCAAAACCCGGCCTACATGTTTTTGCGGGCACTTTTTCGGACAGGGTACAATTTCGCAACGGACTGTCGCGTGCACATGATGTTGCGAAACTGTACCCAGTTCTAGGTTTCCCATTAAAAAACGAGGTAGGTCGGGTTTTGCAACACAACTCCCTTCGGCGTGGTTCATCCTCTGGCCGACGGACTTTTTCCGGAACCGGCATTATAATCAATCCCGAATGGGATGGGTGGGGTGATGCGGAGACGTTGGGGTTGGACCGGGCTTGCGGCCATCATACTGGCGCCGGCCGCCGGGGCCACGCCACTCGCGAGTGATTGGACGGGGCTTCAGCCCGCCGCCTCCTCGCTCGCTCTGGCGGGCACCGACACCACCAACACCCTTCTCGAGGACACGCCGCCGTGGGCCCGGAACCTTGTCGTCGATACTGCGCCCATCACCGGGAACCCCGCCCTGCTCGCGCGCCTTGATACCCGGCGCAAGCGGCGCTTTCCGCTCGTCATGCAAACCGCCGCCACCGGCGGCCAATTTGGCATTGGCGACGCCGTCCGCGCGCGTGACGAGAATGCGGCCGACCTTTCCAAACGTCTCCAAACCCATCGCTCTGATTTGCAAGAAAGCCGCCTCCTGACGTCGAGCGCTTGGGTGCAAAAGGGCCTCGGCTTTCGCCTCGGGTTCGATCAGACTCGCCTCGCGTTCCTTTCCGACGACGGCCGGCTCTCGTTCGAGCGCCACAAAGACCTGACCGGCGTCGTCTCGGCCGGCGGCGCCATCTCGGAGTCGGAAACCGGTGGAAATCTCGACATCGGCGTCTCCATCAAATCGGTGTTCCGGTCCGGCGACGACTTTGAGCTCGCGCCTTCCGAGCAAGTCGCGACCCGAAGCTTGCGCGACGAAGCCCTGAAAAAACGCGCGGTCGCGTTCGGCATCGACTATTCATTCCTCTACACCCTGCCAAAAAAATGGCTCAGCGACTGGGTCCTGCAAACATCTTTTGTTTGGAAGGACATTGGTACGAGTCCCTTCACCATCGGAAACCGCACCAGCGCCGGGCGAAAGTTCCGTCCCTACCCAAACAACCAAATTTTTGGCGTCGGTCTGGGACTGCCAAAATTCACTGGCGGAATTCGCTCTACGGTTCGCTTAGAATGTCGGGAGTGGTCCCGCTCCATTGCCGCGCGGGACAAGCTGGCTGCGAGCTACGAGTTGCGGCTTCCGTTCTGGGCGAGTTTCCGGGCGGGAGTCAGCGGCTCCAGGGTTTCCGGCGGCGCCGGGTTACGATTTCCATCCGTGGAACTCGATTTGGCGACGTACTCCAAGCTCTGGCTCGACCGGCACAACAGTCGGCAGTGGGTTTTGGAGTTGCGTGGAGTTTTTTAGCGAGAAACGAATTGGGATGGCGTGGGGGTCGATGGCCCTGGGCTTTCTCCTTTCGACGTCCGCGCTGGCCGGCCGACAACGTCCCTTCTTTCAAGCCTCGCGCGCGCTCGCCATGGGCGATGCCTACACCGCAGTCGATTCGGGTTATGAGGCGGTCTATTACAACCCCGCCGGCGTCGCGAAGCGAAACAAACCCGAAGTGAAATTCTTCGACGTCGAAGCGCTCGCCTCGGCGCCCGCGCTTTCACTCGTGAAGGGTTCCTTTTCCAAGCTCCTCGACATGCAGGGCCTCGTGAACGCCGCGGCCGAATCGGCGGGCAAGCCCTACAGCATGGGCGTGAACCTCCTTCCACAGTTCCTCGTGAAGAACTTCAGCATCGGCATGGTCGCCCGGAGCTACGTGGACGCTTTCGTTCAGCCCGGTAGCGGGAACCTCGATTTCTATAGCTTCACCGATCTTGGCGTTTACGCGCACTTTGGCGTCGCGCTCTTCGGCGGCATCCTGAAAGTTGGCGTCGGCGGCAAAGCGCTCGACCGCGCCGAAGTCGACCGTACCTACACACCCGCCCAATACTCCTCCGGGGGATTGACCTTCGACCACGAATGGAAGGAAGGCATCGGGTTTGGGGTCGACGCGGGAATATTGCTTACCGCCCCCATTCCCGGACTACCGGCGCTCGGGGTCGCGGTTCAAGACATCGGCGACACGAGTTTCAAGGATCGTCGCCTCCTGTTCACCGGGGAAACCGGAAAGCCGGGCCCACCCGACATCATTCGGCAGAAAATCAATGTCGGGTTCAGCGTGACCGGCAAGCATGGTCGCGGGAACAAGAGCGTGGCGAGCGTCGAAGTGAAAGACATTGTAAATCTGAAGGGCGTCACCAACTTTCACGCGGGCGGTGAGGTGGGTTTGAGTCGCGCCGTCTACATTCGCGTGGGCGTGAACCAGGGTCGCTACCCAACCGGTGGGCTCGGGTTTCACGTAGGACCAAACGGCGTGGAGTTCTCGACCTACGGCGAGGACATCAACCTCGGGAGCGGCCGACCCCGGCGCGATGACCGGAAATATGTGGGGCGTTATGTGCTTTCGTTCTAATTTTTTTCCATTTATCTCAAGGTTGGTGCTGGGACTTGCCCTCGCCGGCTGCAGTAATATCCTGGAAGATTTTCCCGACAAGAACGGCGAGGAGTACCTCAAGGCTCAAGCGCGTCTTCACATCGACAAGTCCCAGTGGGACGCGGCCATCGTTGCCATCACGCCTGTTCTCGCGCGCCATCCGCAAGACCAGGAAATTGCTAACATCGCCGCCACCGCCTATGTGGGGCGCGCGGGCCTGCGCGTTCTGGACCTCATCGACAACATTGTCCAGGAGAGCGACGACCACGGCATGCTCGAAATTCTAGCGCACCACTTTTCCGGGTATGAGGTCGGCGACCAGTACTTGGCCGACTACGCCACCGCCGTCGGCATTATTGAAGCGGCCGGAGCCACGGGCGCGGCCCGCGACGCCAATCTTAACTTCCTCTCCCTCTTCGTCTATTACACCCGCATCGGCGTCATCTTGAACCGGTACGCGTTCACGCCGAAGACGAAGTCCCTTCGCCCCGGATTTGACGCTTGCTTGTCATCAAGCGACTTGACCGGCGTGAACCCCACCGGCATTCCGAACGCCCAAATTGACATCATTTATACTTCCATTCCCAAGATCATTGACTCCGCTGCGAACATCAACGCCTCAGGCGACGGCCTCGATGCGCTCATCAGCGCGAACGGGATTCCGACGAACTTCGCGGTTAACCCCATCCCTTGCACGAGCACCCAGAACGCCGCGGCCTGCGTGGTGACCCGGAACCTCGTCGGAATTGGCAAGATTGCCGGGGGCATTGGCATCGAAACCGGAGGCACATGCCTGGTCGTAACCCCTTGAGCGATCGCGTCGCCGAGCGCCGTCGTCGCGCGTTTGGCGTGGCCACCCGGGCAATGGGGGGCCTCTTGCTTCTGCTCGCCCACCCCGGCGCCCAAGCCCGAACGAACGTCTATTCGCGCGACAACTACCGCGATGTCCGCTGGGTCGGTCGGGGGAACACCGGCGTCGCCAGCATCAGCGATGGATCGGCGCTTTTCTACAACCCGGCCGGACTTGCGTTCTCGCCCGCCTATTCGCTCACCGTTCTCAATCCTTTCCTGGGCGCCGATCAATCGTTCGTCTCGAGTGCCCGGGAAGCCAAGGGCATCACTTCGGGTGGCAAGAAGCTCACCGAGCGCTTTTCGCCTTTTCTCGGCAAGCCGCTCAGCGTTCAAGGCGGCATCTTCCCGAATCTCGCGATTCCGAATTTCGCCGTGGGCTTCTGGGACTACGCGGATGCCCAAATTTCGTACCGCAACCCCGTGAATCCCGAGTTCGACGTCCAAGGTCGCAATGATTATGGCTTCATCACCGGCGGCGCCGCCCGCTTTCGGAATTTTTCGGCCGGCGGGAGCATTCGGTTCCAGCGCCGCAAGCTCGTGAAGGAATATCTCACCGGGGGCTCGCTCTTGAATGTTGATGGAAACACCCTCAAGAACTTGGTCCGGTCGGGCGATGGGTGGGGGCTCAATCTCGGCGCCCAATACATGCACGAGTTGGGACCCTCGCACCGTCTGTCGTTTGGTACGACGGTCGAAGACGTGGGCAACACCAAGTTCCGAAACCAAAAAGGCGGCCGCAGTCCGGAGCCCCAGCGCCAGCAAATCAATGCGGGCGCGACCTACGGATTCGATTCCACCTTCATCGACGGACTCGTCCTGTTCGACATGCGCCAGATCCGGTACACGGACATGTCGTACACTAAGAAAATCTACATGGGCACCGAGCTCAGTTTTCTGTACATGGATTTCCGCGGGGGATTCTTCCAAGGAAACTGGACCGCGGGCCTGAGTCTTCGGTTCTTCCCGATTTTCACCCTCGATTTCTCGACCTACGGCGAGGAGCTCGACTACGCCGCCGGGATTCGGCGCAGCCGCATTTACATGATTGGGCTGCGCTCAGGACTCCAGATGAAAAAAGCCGCCATCAAGAAGAGCCGGCTTTCGCTCGATGACGTTCCCTAGGGGAAGTAGGCGCGCGTGCCGTGCTGCGCCACCGAGTCTTCAATGTGCTCGGCGACTTTTCGAAGCTTGCGCGCGAAGTGAGGCTGGGCGCTGGCGCTGAGGCCAAGCTCGTTCAGCAGTTCGCCCCGGCTCGAGAATCCGAGGAAGCTGCCGCCGCGGCCGTTTACAAAGTCGTTGAGCGCGAGAATCTGATTGGCGACGTCGCGTTCGAAACGGGACGTATATCCGAGGTAGCGCGTCAGCCAGGCGTCGGACCCGTCGATGGATCCACCGCCGTTGTCGAGCGCCACGAGCTGAGCTCGTCCGTTCGGGAACGAGTAGGCTTGGAGGTTTCCGCCGCTGAACCGGTCCCACTGGCCGACGAGCGCGTCGAGCAGGAAGATGGTGGAGAGCTGCTTCGAGAGGGTGAGCTCCGACTCCGAACCGGGAACGCCGCGCAGCGAGACGGGATTGTTTGATGGGATGGGGTTGCTCGCCTGGATGTTCTCGCCCAAGGTGCTGCCGCTGACAAACCGGTTGCCGCTGACCATGGAGTCGAGGTCATAGGGCTTGAGGGGCTTCCATCCCTTGTACACTCCGGTGATGCCGGAA
>Ga0105048_10015408_pt1 | contig 11866 bp, 10 predicted proteins | sample MAT05_FD_78382 | JGI IMG/M metagenome (GOLD analysis project Ga0105048, IMG submission 78382) | Freshwater microbial communities from Lake Fryxell liftoff mats and glacier meltwater in Antarctica - MAT-05 | ecosystem: Environmental > Aquatic > Freshwater > Ice > Liftoff microbial mat | place...
CGCGCACGTGGGTCTCGAGGATCGCCGCGTATGCCTTGGGCCCGAAGATCAGCGTGACGTTGACGTTGATGGCTTCGAACAGGAGCTGCTCGATCGCCGCGAGACCCGGCACGGTGCCCGGCACCTTGATCATCAGGTTCGGCCGATCGACCGCCTTCCACAGCCGGCGCGCCTCGTCGAGCGTGCCGAGCGTATCCAGCGCGAGACTCGGCGACACCTCGAGGCTGACGTAGCCGTCGCCCGCGTCGGACTCGTCGTAGACCGGCCGCAGCACGTCGGCGGCTTCGCGGATGTCTTCGATGGCGATCGCCTCGAACAGCGCCTTGGTGTCGCGCGACGGATCTTTCATGAGCGCGAGCAGGGCATCGTCGTAGTCGTCGCTGCCGGCGATCGCCTGCTGGAAGATCGCGGGATTCGAGGTCATCCCGCGCAGACCGTCGTCTGCGACCATCTTGAAGAGCTCACCGCTGCGGGTCATGCCGCGACGGATGTAATCCAGCCAGATCGATTGACCTCGAGCTGCGAGTGCGACGAGCGGGTTCATGATGGTTCTCCTTGGAAACGGGCGAGGGCGAGCAGGCGAGGGTATTCCGCTTTGGGGGCCGGTCTCAACCCCAACCCCGAGACTGGGTCCCGGTAACTCGGGCTGCAGAGCGTGCCGTCACGCACGCCACCAAATGCCCGCCTTCGACCAATACGCCGCCGATACGATCGCCCACATGGTGAAGAACCTGCGCAACCTCGACCGCTGGCTCGAGCGCGCGACCATCAGCGCGACGACGCGCAAGTACGAGGTCGACGTTCTGCTGTCGAGACGACGCTCGCGCAGCTGCGAGAGCGTATCGCGAACGTCGCGGGCTGGCTCGAGGGAGTCGGCGCCGACGCGTACGCGGGCGCGAGCGAGCGCAAAATCAGCACGGGCTGGATGCGTGGCAAGGCGATGACTGCTCCCGACTATCTGAGTCAGTTCGCCGTGCCGAACTTCTTCTTTCACCTCGTCACGGCGTACTCGATCCTGCGCCACAACGGCGTCGACCTCGGGAAGATGGACTATATTGGTGGCGCGACGCTCGTCGATTTCTAGGCCGGAGCTCGTGGCGCGCGGAAGACGTAGAAGAAATTCTCGCGCAGCCCCTTCGGTTCGCCGATCAGCGTGAACCCGGCCGCTTCGATCTCGCGGCGGAGCTCGGCCGGGTCGGCGCGGATGTGATCCTTCATCCACGCGCCCGTGCCGGGGCGAGTGCGATCATAGTCGATGATCACGAGGCGACCGCCGGGTTTGATCACGCGCCGCAGATCGGCGAGGTACGTCCGCGGCAGCTCGAGGTGGTGGTACGCGTCGCACAGGAACGCGAGGTCGATCGAAGCCGGCGCGAGGCCGGTGCCACGCTGGTCCGCGAGCTGCACGGTGATGTTCGCGAGCCCGAGCGCCTTTGCTCGCTCGGCGACATGATCGAGGAAGTACTGCTGCACGTCGACCGCGACGACCCTGCCCTGCTTGCCGGCCTTCTCCGCGAACAGCAGCGTGAACAGCCCGGTGCCGGCGCCGACGTCCGCGATGCTCGAGCCCTCGCGCAGATCGAGCGCGTCGACGATGTCGAGGCGCTTGTCGAACACCTCGCGGCCGTCGTGCTCGAAGTTCTTCGCCCAGCGCTTCGTGTCGCCCTCGGCGTAGTCGCGGTTGATCCGTACAGCGACCGGCTGCGGTGTCTCGTCGACGGGCGGCGCGCCGCTGTCCGGCTGCGAGACCGTTCGCGGGGCCGAGTCGTGGGTCGGCTGCGGATCGAGCGGCGCAGTCGTCGGCCGACAGGCGACACACAGCGCCGCGATCGCGAGCCGCCTCATGCTTGGGCTCCCGCGGCGGGAGGCGTCTCGATCACCTCGACCACGAGCATCGCAATCGCAGCCTGCGCGAGTCCGAACGCGAGCGCGCCGACGATCGGGATCGCCAGCACGAACACGAACGGCAGCGCGAAGCCGAGCAACGTCGGCTGGTGCGCGCGCAACACGACGCGCTGCGCGGTGCGGTCGAGTCCGAGCTTGTCGAAATAAGGATCGAGCAGCTCCCACGCGAGTGCGAGTGCGCTGCGCCACGCCTGCAGCACCGGCCCGAGGATCGAGCCGACGACCGGCACGAACGAGAGCACGAGCAGGAGCACCCCGAGCCCGAGGAACGCGAGCAGCCGCAGCGTCGCGTCGACGAGTGTGCGCGCGAGCGGACGACCGGGTATCGCCTCGAGCGCCGCGGCGCGGTCGGGCGCGATCTTCCGCATGCCGGCGAGGAACACCCGATCGCCGAGGAACGGGAACACGATGTTGATCACGAACATCGCGACGATCGGCGCGACGAGCAGCACGATGCCGATGCCCGCGAAGCGCACCAGCATCATCAGCGCGATTTTCCACCACGGCGCGCCGACGTCCGTGCGGGTGAGGTCGACGACCGCCCAGATGCCCGCCGCGTCGAGCAGCGTCGCGATCGCGACGAGCACGAGCACGAGCTGCACGTACGTGCGGCGGACCTCCGGGCTGCTCCACGCGACGCTCGCACCGCGTCGCGCGAGCGAGAGCCCGGCCATGACTCCGCGTGCGGCACCGTTCACGCCTGCATCTTAGGCGATCCGGGGCGCCGCGGCCTGCATCACTCGGGGCACAGGCAGGAGCACTCCGGCGGGTCGTAGCTGACGTTCTCTCCATCGTCGATCATCACGCACGGCTCGAAGCCCTCGGTCGCCTCCGTGCAGACGCCGGTCTCGAACGCGACCAGCTCGATCGCGCCGATCTCGAGGCCGAGCACGCGGAAGTACACGAGCGTGCCGCCGTCCGGGCAGCTCGAGTCCTCGATGTTGCTGCAGGTGTCGTCCTGACCGGTCTGGACGCACGAGCCTTCGAACCCGGTGCCGGGCACGACCTCGCAGCCGCCGCCCGCGACGACGACCGTGGGCACCCACCCGCACGTGAAGAACGAGTCGTCGGGGAACCCATCGCACTGCGCCTCGTTCTGGGCCTCTTCGCAGCTCTCGAGTCCGCCGGTCGTCTCGGGTCCGACCGTCGTCGTGTCCTCGCTGCCCGACGTGGTGTCGGTGCCCTCCGAGGTCGAGGTCTCGGGGCCGACCGTCGTCGTCGACCCCGACATGCTGCCTGCGGTCGTCGTCGTATCGGTGCCTTCGCTCTCGCCGCTCCCGCCCGAGCCACTGTCCGTATCTGTGACGGTCGCGCCGATCTCCTTGCTGTTCGCGACACAACCGAGCATCCAACCCATCACCACCACACCATGCCAACGTTTCATACCTGGGTAGTCTCCGGGTCCACGGCAGTCTGTCACCGGTGCGCTGCTTTTCTCGAAAGGCCTAGATCTGCGGGCTGAAACGGGCTGCGGCCGAGCGCGGCGTCCCGACCGCGTCCCGGGGAATCAGCGTGCAATCCGGGAACGCCGACACGTGACAGCGTTGCTCGCAGTACCGACGCTCGATGCGCGCCATGAGCTTCGGTGCCGCTTCGATGATCGCGCGGTGGATGTTCGCCTCGCCGAGCACCTCGATCATGCCGGTCCGCGCGAGCACGTCGCGCACCGGACCGATCGGCGCGATGAGATGAAGGTCGTTGCCGCGCTCGCGCAGCGCGAGCGTCAGGTTGCGGAGGCTCTGGACTGCGGTCGCGTCGATGTCGCTGATGCCGGCGCAGTCGAGCGCGACCAAGAGCATGTCGGGTCGCTCGGCCATCATCTGATACACGCGATCCTCGAGAAAGCGCGCGTTCGCGAAGTACAGCGGCGCATCGACGCGCAAGATGCCGATCTGGGGGCACACCTCGACCGCAAACCGTGTCGCGTTGCGGTACACCATCGAGCCGGGGATTCGCCCGAGCTCGGCGGTGTGCGGCGACGCGGTGCGATGCACGAACAGCACGAGTGCGACCATCAAGCCCGCGACTAGACCGAGCACGAGGCCCAGCGCGAGCGTGATCGCGAAGGTCGCGACCATGGTCGCAGCGTCGCTGCGATGCGTACGCCAGATCGCCCGGGCCTCGCGCACATCGAGCAGACCGATCGCAGCCTGCACGACGATGCCAGCGAGCACGGCGCGCGGCAGCACCGCGAACACGGGCGCGACGGCGGCCACGACCGCGATCACGCCGACGCCGACGATCGCGCCGGCGCGTCGCGTCGCGGCACCGGCCTGGTGCATCACGAGAGTGCGAGACAGCCCACCCGATGGCGGGAACGACCCGACCGCACCGCTCGCGAGACTCGCGATCGCGAGCGCGGCGAGCTCGCGGTTGGGATCGACCTGGGTGCGCTCGCGAGCTGCGAGTGCCTTCGCGACGGTGATCGACGAGCCGTAGCCGACGATCGCGAGCGAGATCGCCGTCGGCAAGAGCGCGCGCATGTCGGTCCAGCCGATGTCGGGCCACCGCGGCAGCGGCCATGCCCGCGGCACCGCGCCGACGGTCGCCAGTCCGTTGTCGGCGAGCCCGAGCAACCACGTCACGAGTCCGCCGGCGACGCACACGACCAGTGGTCCCGGCACGCGGCGCGTGAGCTTCGGCCATGCGACGAGGATCGCGATCGTCGAGACCCCGAACGCCAGCGCCTGCCACGACGTCTCGCCGACGTGCAGCAATACCGGCCAGGGATTCTCCGCGGAGGCACTCGCCGCCGCTGTGCGCGGCAGGCCGAGCAATGGCGCGATCTGGCTCGCGACGGTCAATACTGCTGCGGCTGCGTTGAAGCCGACGATCGCGGGCTGGCCGAGGAAGTTCGCGATGAACCCGGCACGGATGGCCGCGAGCAGGCCGAACACCACCGCGACCATCAACGACAGTGCGATCGCGAGGTCGACGTAGCGCTCGCTGCCGGCCTCGGCGAGCGGCTGGAGCCCGCTCGCGACGAGCAGGCACGGTAGTGCGACCGGCCCGACGGCGAGGTAGCGGCTGCTCCCGAACGGCGCATACGCGATCGCGGCCGCGGCCGCACACGCGAGCCCGGTCGCGGGAGGCAGACCTGCGAGCATCGCGTAGCCGAGGCTCTGCGGCACGAGCAACGCGAGCACCGCGAATGCTGCGATCGCGTCGCGCCGCCACGTCGAGCGAGACGCCGGCCGGCTCAATTGCCCCTCGCGATCCACTCGCGCGCGGCTTGGTAGTCGTGCGGTGTGTTGCACGAGCGAACCGCATCGGGATCGGGGAGCGCCGCGACATCGACGCGGCGCGCGGCGAGCCCGTCGTACAGCCGCATCAGCGCGCGCTCGCCCGCCCGTACGAGCCTCTCCGCGGTGTCGCGCGCGATCGGCATCCGCACTGCCCCGCTCGTCGCGTGGACGATGTGCCCGTTCGCGGATCCACTCTCGGGTACGACCGCCATCACGGCGGGATCGGATGCGAGCACATCGAGCATCGCTTCGACGTGCGCGGTGCACAGCCACGCGGCGTCCGTTGCTCCGATGTACACGAGCTGTGCACCGCTGCTCGCGAGCGCCGACAGCCCCGTGAGCACGCCGGTGAGGGGACCGTTGCCGACGAGCTCCGCCGGATCGTCGACGCGCACCGTCCATTCGGGCAGCGGTGGCAGCGGTTGATCCGGCGCGCCGACGACGACCACGCTCGGACACGCTGCGCCGACGATGCGCACGACGCGATGCAGCAACGTCTCGCCGTTCACCTCGAGCCACGCCTTCGGTCGGCCCATGCGCCGCGACCCACCACCCGCGAGGATCACCGCTGCACGTCGCACCTGCACGGCGACAAGAGGATGCAGCGCGAGCGACAATGGAAGCAAGCCCGCAGAGGCAGCCCCGGTGCTACGCTCGCTGTCGGCCGATGAAGCTGCGCATTCGCGGAGACTCGTTGCGTGTGCGGGTGTCGCCCGCAGAGCTCGACACGCTGGTCGCGGGTGGCACCGTCGTCGACGCGACGCACTTCGGGCCCGAGCCGCAGGACTGCCTGCGCTGCGAGCTCGTCGCAGACGCGACGATCGCAGAGCTCGACGCCCATCTCGAAAACCGGCCCGACGGTCGTGTGATCCAGGTGCGGGTGCCCGCCGAACCGTTGCGCCGGATCGCCGCGAGCGAAGAGGTCGGCCTGCACGCGACGAAGTCGATCGGCGGCGCGGGTACGCTGGCGATCCTCCTCGAGAAGGACTTCCGCTGTCTGGTTCCTCGAAGCGGCGAGGACGACGACGGCTTCACGCGGCCCGACGACGCGCCGAGCTGCTGAGGATCACGTCGCAGTCACGCGATCGCTGTGCGCGTAGACGCCCGCGCGATCGCTGCGGACGAACGCGACGAGCGTGACGCCGCTCTTGTGGGCGAACTCGATCGCGAGCGAGGACGGAGCCGACACCGCGACGATGACCGGGATACGAGCTGCGACCGCCTTCTGCACGATCTCGAACGACACGCGACCAGAGACCGCGAGCACGTGCTCCCCCGGCGGCCACGCGATGCACTGCGCCGCCCAGCCGACCAGCTTGTCGACGGCGTTGTGGCGACCGACGTCCTCGCGCACCGCGAGCATTCGACCGTCACGCTCGAACAGCGCGGCGCCGTGCAGTCCACCGGTGCGTTCGAAGATGGCTTGTCCTTCGCGCAACCGATCCGGCATCGCGCGCAGCGTGTCGATCGGGATCGTCCAACGGCTGACGATCGGCGGGGCGACACCCATCGCGGCACTGATCGAGGCCTTGCCGCACACGCCGCAGCTACTCGTCGTGAAGACGTTGCGGCGCAGGCGTGCGAGGTCCACCTCGATCTGCGGGTCGAGAAAGATCTGGATGACGTTGTCCTCGGCGTCGGGATCCTCGACGCGGTCGCAGTGACGCACGGCGATCACGTGACGCGGGTCGTCGACGATGCGCTCGGTGATGGCGAAGCCGCGCGCGAGCTCGAGGTCGTGGCCCGGCGTGCGCATGACGACCGCGATCGGCACGCCGGCGATGCGCAGCTCGAGCGGCTCTTCGCGAGCGACGACATCAGCGGTGTGGGTGCACGCCGGGCCGATCCACTGATCGCGCTCGATCGTCTTGCTGCCCGCGTCGTCCGCGTCGTCCATCAGGTCTTGCCGAACTTGTCCGCGCAGCGCCCGAACACCAGGTTCGCCGCCTCGGTGCGCTCGAGCTCGAGCAACGTCGGCAACGCGGCGACGAGCGCCGTCGCCTGACACGCGGCCACGGTGATGTTCGCTTGCGTGACGCAGGCCGCGCGGCGCTCCGCCATCTTCTTGCGGCGGCCCTGGTACCACAGCAGCGCGTCCTTCTCTGGGCCGCTCTTCATGAACGTGTCGTAGGCGTTGACCGTCGCGTCACAGGCCGCTTCGAGGCTCGTCGGCACGACCTCCGGCAACACCGCGGCGTCGTCGATCTCGGCGCCACGCGCCTGTTCCTTCGATTTCTGCTGGGCCGCACGTTCCTGCCGCTGGGCGCGGTCCTTCGCATCGAGCTTCTCGCGCGCTTCCTTGTCGGGGTCCGCGACATGCACCGCCTTCGCGATCGCCTGCTCCACGTCCGGCTGCGTTGCGTCGTCACACGCGCTCGGCGTCGCAACGAGAAGAATCGAATAGAGGATCGGCCGCTTCATACTCGCACCTGGTGTGACACAGCGTACACCGCTGTCCGTTCACTCGACAACGCCGCGTCCATCTGTTTGGGGGCTTGCGGCCACACGCATGAGTGCCCGGTGTGAGCATCTCGGCGGCAACTTTCGAACGCTACGCGCGGCGTGCATCGAGTGCCGCGCGCGTGAGCTTGGTGTAGATTCGAAGACCATGCGCATTGCCTTCGCCACTCGCAACCTTCTCGCGCTGTCCGTGCTCGCGTCGCTCGCGATGGCCTGTAAGGAAGACGCAGACGAGATGGGCGAGCTCATCTCGCGCGAGGTCATCGGGCCGATGGGTGGCTCGATCTCCGGCTCGGGCCTCACGCTGCAGGTCCCGGCGGGCGCGTTGACGGCGGATACCGAGTTCGAGCTGCGCACGTCGATGAAGGACCTCTCGGCGCGCATGTTCAAGCAGGACGGCGCGGCGGTCGACATCGGCCCCGACGACATGCGGCTGCGGCTGCCGGCAGAGCTGACGTTCGATCGCGGGCCCGACGAGCCGGCAGTGCTGTTCGAGCAGGACGGCCTCACCGTTGCTGCGATCGGATCGAGCGCGTGGATCAACGAGCTCGGGACCGTCGCGGTCGCGACCGCAGACGTCGTGACCGCCGACGTGCTCGAGCCCGCGCTCGGTGGCTCGCCGTCGTCGCCGGGCATGACGTTCCGCGACCTCGCGCACTTTCGTGTCGCGCTCACCGAGTCGCCGAATTTCAACCTGTCGATGACGCTCTACGACACCGAGCAGGTCTACGACAAGCCGCTCAACGGCAACGGCGACGGGGATTGCGGCTTCGAGCTCGGCAACGTGCTCGGCGGCTCGTTGTCTTCGGGTTGCTCGGAAGGGCCGGTCACCGCGCGCGTGCGAGTGACGAGCGCCGAGATCGAGTACGACGTCACGCCGTATCTCTCGGGCAAGCTCGATACACCGGTCGTCGTCGGTGTCGTCGGTGGTGCCGACGATCTCGCGTTCCACCTCGGCTTCTTCTCGTTCGACACGAGCCCGTGCTTCTCCGAGACCTGCTCGGGCTACGGCACGTGCGAGGTGCAGGGCGAGAACGCGGCGTGCCTGTGCAACGAGGGCTACGCGCCGGGTGAGGAGCTCACGTGCGTGTGCGTGCCGGACTGCAGCGGTCGCGAGTGCGGTGGTAACGGTTGCGGCGATCAATGCGGGCCCGGCTGTGGCGAGACCGAGGTCTGCCAGGAAGACATCGGCCAGTGCGTGCCCAACGGCGACCCGACCGACACGGATGCGACCGACACGGATGCGACCGACACGGATCCGACCGACACGGATCCGACCGATACGGACCCGTCGACGAGCGGCACGACCGACCCGACCGACGCGACGACCGACGGCGGTTCGACCGACGGTGGCAGCTCGGGCACGACCACCTGAGTCGGTCTCGCGATCGTGGGGCATGCGCATCTTCGGTGCGCGCCCTCGGTCGGCCTCGTCGAGCAGGAGATCGTCGAAGAAAATTTTCGACACTCGCCTGGAGAGGATCGCCCGCGATCGATGGGGCCTGCGGTCCGCACCACGAGCAACGCCGACGTCACGCGACGCATGCGTGGCGAAGCCCGGCACCGATCACGATCGCGCCGTGCATGTAGTCGAGCCCTACATCACGACGCGATCGGGGCGCGGATCGAGCGACCGATGCATCCGAGGTCGACCATTTCGTGCACACACACTGTCGCAGTGGGGTCTGAGAGCGACAGTCCAGTCGCCAGAGACTCGCCAGAGAGTCGCCATAGCGTCGTCACAGAGTCGGCCCAGAACGAAGCAAGTGCGAAGCGACGCGGGTACACGAGGCCCCATCGTGGCCTGGTGTCCCCGGAACCAAGGTTGCCTACACGCACGAATTCGGGCCGCTACGGTGCAGTTCTCGAAAGTTCTCATCTTGCGTAGCGACGCATGATCACGGATAGTGCGACGACGGCCGAGGTGATGCTCGGCTTCACAATCATCCCACGCCAAGATTCAAGATGGGTCGGCCGTTCAACGAGGGGAGCAAGACGATGCGAGCGCGTACACACCGAAGGACGCTCGGGCTGCAACTGGCCACAGGGCTGTTGTCTGCCTTCACACTGGCCGCTTGTGGCGAGTCCGCTGGAGACGACGCCGACGAGTGCGTCTCCAACGAAGACTTTTTCAAAGAGAGGGTCTGGGCCAACATCCTCGGCGCCGGTGGTGGCTGCATCAGCTGCCACAATCCCGGCGGCACGGCCAAGGACGCAGCCTTCATCCTCCGCGACGCAGCCTGGGGCCCGGACTACATCGAGAACAACCTCGAGGTGTTCGAGTCGATGGCCAAGCTCGAGTACGATGGCGTGCCGTGGATCCTCGCGAAGCCATCGCAGGACAAGGGCATCGTCCACGGCGGACTCGTGCAGCTCGAGAAAGGCAGTGACAACTACAAAGCCTTCGAGGCGATGCTCGAGCGGCTCGAGAACCCGGTCTCCTGCGAAGAGGACGGCGAAGAAGAGGCCGAATTCTTCGAGCATGTCGAGCTGCTCGACGAGGTCGCGACGCTGCGCAAGGCGGCGCTCTCGATCGTCGGACGCGTGCCGACGCTCGAAGAGGAACAACGCGTGCGTGACGGCGGCTTCGCGGCGGTCGACGTGATCCTCGACGAGATGATGGAACAAGACGAGTTCCTGGTCCGCGTCAAGGAGATCTACAACGATCACTTCCTGACCGATCGCTACTACCCGAACACGATGGCGCTCGACGTGCTCGAGTCCGTCGACCTCGACGACAACGATGAGAACGGGGGCCTCTACCCGAACGTCCGTTGGTACGAAGAGATGGGCGACGAGGGCGAAGCGGCCGGTCGATTCAGCAACCAGGCGATCTCCCGCGAGTCGCTCGAACTGGTCGCCCACGTCGTTCGCAACAACCTGCCGTTCACCGAGATCCTCACCGCCGACTACACGATGGTGAACTGGTACTCGGCGAAGGTGTACGGCCTCGAGAACGTGCAGTTCCAGAACCCGGGCGACTACGAAGAGTTCGCACCGGCGAAGGTCCCGGGCATTCCGCACGCCGGCGTGCTGACCTCGCCGATCTTCTTGACGCGCTTCCCGACGACGGACACGAACCGCAACCGTCATCGCGCGCGCATGATGTACAAGTTCTTCCTCGCGACCGACGTGCTCGCGCTGGGCGATCGCCCGGTCACTTCCGCGTCGATCCTCGGTACCAACCCGACGCTGAACGAGTCGTCGTGCAACGTCTGCCACAACATCATCGATCCGGCCGCGGCCGGCTTCATGAATTTCGGCACGTTGGGCGAGTACGTACCGCCCGAGAACGGCTGGTTCCCGGATATGAAGCAGCCGGGCTTCGGCGACTCGGTGATGCCGCCCGAGGAGTACCCGCGCGCGCTCAACTGGCTCGCGACGCAGATGGCGAACGACCGCAAGTTTGCGGTGTCCGCCGTGCACGTCGTCTACCACGGTCTGTCGGGTGACGACCCGCTGACGGCGCCGAAGGATCCGACCCAAGAGGGCTACCTCGAGGGCATCCGCGCCGCCGACATGCAGGCCGCGATCTTCGACGGGATCGCGACCAAGTTCATCGACAGCAACTACAACCTCAAGACCATCATCAAAGAGCTGGTGAAGACGCCGTACTACCGTGCGGTCAACGCCAGCGGCCTCGACGAGGCGGGCGAGCTCGAGCTCGCCCAGCTCGGTACCGGTCGACTACTCATTCCCGAGCAGCTCCACCGCAAGATCGAGGCAGTGACCGGCCAGCCGTGGCGCGTCGGTGCCGAGGGCAGCGACCTGCTGCTCGACATGGACGAGTACCGCATCTTCTACGGCGGTATCGATTCCGACACGATCACAGAGCGTATCACCGAGCCCAACGGCATCATCGCGAACGTCGCCAAGCGCATGGGCAACGAGATCGCGTGCTGGACGACTTCGGCCGACTTCGCCCTCGAGCCGGGTGATCGCTCGTTGTTCCCGTTCGTCGATCCGAGCTTCAGCCCGGAGGACGGTAACGGCTTCGAGGTTCCCGCGGCATCGTCGGCGATCCGCGCGAACATCCAGTTCCTCCACGCGAAGCTGCTCGGTGAGTACCTCGAGCAGAACGACCCGGAAATCAACCGCACCTACGAGCTCTTCCTCAAGGTGTGGAAGGAGGGTCAACGCGGCATGAACGCGACGATCGTCGCCGAGGACGGCACCGCGCAGCCGGAGTACGCCGGTCAGCTCCCCGGATCCTGCCAAGCAACCACCGACTTCTGGTCGGGCGATCCGCTCAACGA
>Ga0105048_10015410_pt1 | contig 11865 bp, 6 predicted proteins | sample MAT05_FD_78382 | JGI IMG/M metagenome (GOLD analysis project Ga0105048, IMG submission 78382) | Freshwater microbial communities from Lake Fryxell liftoff mats and glacier meltwater in Antarctica - MAT-05 | ecosystem: Environmental > Aquatic > Freshwater > Ice > Liftoff microbial mat | place...
CAGACGTGGTACGCCTCGACCGCCGGCGCGACCGGCCTCCACGGGTTAATCGTCCCCGGCGGCGGCGGCGCGATCGACCTCAAGGCACTGCGGACCGAGATGGAGAAGCGGTCGCCCGACCCCGCGAAGGTCGTGAAGCTCGCCGACGACGCGCTCGCACTGCTCGACGCCCGTCTCGCCGCGTGGCAGGCCGCCGAGGACGCCGGCACGCTCGCCAAGCTGACCCCGGAGCGCTCCCGCGAGGTCGGCCGCAGGCTGACCGCCGGGGCGCTCGACGACAAGGACGAGTTGACGGATTACGACTGGGACTTCGTCGCCCAGCGCTACCTCGGGCTGGCGGCGCTGTACCATGCGAACGGGGGCACCGGGCCGGTCGCCGGGTGGCGGCCGCCGCTGGACCAACTGCGGGCGGCCCTCGCCTTCCCGCGGCCGGCCGGCGGCACCCGCTTCGACAGCCCCCGCGCCTACCAGCCGAAGAACGCCGCCGCCCCGCTCGCCGAGCTATCGAGGAGTACCCGATGAGCCACGGACTCGCCCGCTGGGTCGCCTTCGTCGCGGTCGTGGCCGGGATCGCCGGGCTGTACGCGGCGTCGCCGTCGGCCGCCCAGGACGCCCCGGCGCGGGGCAAAGACCCGCTCCTCCCCGCCGACGCGGACGACGTTTCGACCGGGTTCGCCGGGTGCAGCGCCTGCCACAACGAGCGCGCCCCGCTCGACGTGAAGGGGAACCAGTTCGCCAAGAAGCACAAGTCGCACCAGTTCGTCCTGCTGAGCGAGGGGCGGACGTGGAACCAGGAAGACCCGCACTCGAAGGCCCACGACGTACTCACCCGGGCGCTCGGCAAGCAGATGTCGGCGATCCTCAAGTACGACGTGACCAAGGCCGGCCAGTGCCTCACCTGCCACGCCATCGACATCACCCCGTCGGCCCCGCTGGAGAAGAAGCAGTTCGAGACGGCCGAGGGGATCACCTGCAACGCCTGCCACGGGCTGCGCAAGCCGTGGCAGCAGGAGCACTACGCCGAGAAGGCGAAGCAGATCCCGTGGCGGACGATGACGCCGGAGAAGAAGGAGGGGTACGGGATGCGGAACCTCCGCGACCCGGTGGTGCGGGCGACCCTCTGCACCAGCTGCCACGTCGGGAGCGCGGCCGAGGACAAGGTCGTCACCCACGAGATGTACGCCGCCGGGCACCCGCCGCTGCCGCCGTTCGAGCTGGGCACGTTCATGGAGTCCGAGCCGAAGCACTGGGGCTACCCGACCGACCCCGCGCTGAAATTCTTCCAGCCGGACGAGTTCGAGACGTACGCCGGGAAAGACTTCGTCCAGGCCCACCCGAACTGGACGTGGGACTTGTACCGCTTCCACCCGGCCGACAAGGAAGTATACTTGGCCCGGTCGGTGGTCGCCGGGGCGGTCGCGTCGCTGCGGGCCGAGATGCGGATGATCGCGGCCGACGCCGGGGCGGCGGCGAAGAACCCGCAGGCCGACGGCGTCGATTACGCCCGCTTCGACTGCTACGCCTGCCACCACGACCTGCGGGTGCCGAGCGCCCGGCAGAAGCGCGGGTACGACGGCGGGAAGCCCGGCCGCCCGCCCCTCAAGGCGTGGGTCGCGGCCCTCCCGGGGGTCGTCGCCGAGCACGCCGTCGGCCTCGCCCCGCTCGCCGACACCGCCCAGCTGTTCCCCGCGAAGTGGGCGGCGGTGCGGGCGGCGGCCCTGTCCCGGCCGTTCGGCGACCCGAAGGCGCTGAGCGCCGCCGCCGGCGACATGGCCGCGTGGTGCGACGATTTCCTCGCCAAGTCCGGGGCCGACGGCAAGCCGCTGTACACGAAGGCGCAGGCGGCGTCGCTGCTCGCCGCCGTCGGCGCGGCCGCGACCTCCGACAAGTGGACCGCCGACCCCGAGGCCGCGATGCACCTGACCTGGGCGTACCTGGCGCTCAAGGGCGCGGCGGACGGCCGCCCGGTCGCGGGCGCGGCCCTCGACGCGCTGGGGGCGACGATCCCGGTCCGGGTGCGGCGGCCGCCGTTCTCGGACGACAACGGCGACCCGAAGCCGGCCGGCGTCGAGATCGGCCCGCGGCTCAAGCTGTTCCGCGAGTACGAGGCGGAGAAGTTCATCGGCCAGTTCAAGGCGCTGACGGGCGGGAAGTAGGCGTTCGTTGAGCGGCGACGCGGAGTCGGCGGGGCGGGGCGCGAAGGGGCAACCGGTGCCCCGCGCTCCGCCCCGCCGACTCCGCGTCGCCGCTCAACGACTTCCGCCCCCCGGCCCGCCCACTTGCTTCCCCCGCCCGCCGCCTCGATAATCCCCCTCACACCCCACGCAGGAGCCTCTTCCCATGTTCCGGTCGTTGCCCCTCCTCGCCGCCGCCGTCGCCACGGCCGCCGCCCTCCCCGCGGCCCCCGCCGACGCCCCCGCCGCGTCGCCGATCACCTGGAAGAAGACCGTCCTCGACACCAAGTTCCGGTCCGAGGGCGTCGCCGTCGCCGACGTGAACAAGGACGGCAAGGCCGACGTGCTCGTCGGCGACTTCTGGTACGAGGCCCCGGACTGGAAGCGGCACGCGACGCAGAAGTCGGACAAGCCCGACGGGTTCGACCCGAACGGCTACAGCAAGGTGTTCGCCTGCTGGGCCGACGACCTCAACGCCGACGGCTTCCCCGACCTCGTCGTCGTCGGCTTCCCCGGCGAGCCGGCCTACTGGCTGGAGAACCCCAAGGGCAAGACGGCCGGCGACGCCGACAAGCCGCTCCACTGGGCCAAGCACGTCATCTGGCCGTCGGCCTGCAACGAGACGCCCGTGTACGCCGACCTACTCGGCACCGGCAAGAAGGTGCTGGTGATGGGTGCCCAGCCGCCGGGCAAGGGGAACGAGGGGCAGATGGCCTACTTCACCCCGAACCCGGCCGACCCGACGGCGATGTGGGCGATGCACCCGGTCAGCGTGCCGAGCACCCCGGCCGAGGTGAAGGACGGCAAGGAAGTCCCCGGCACCCGCAAGGAAATTCCGGGCACGCAGCGGTTCAGCCACGGCCTCGGCGTCGGCGACGTGAACGGCGACAAACGGGCCGACGTGATCTGCACCGGCGGGTGGTGGGAGCAGCCGGCGGCGGCCGACGGCAAGACGCCGTGGGCCTTCCACCCGGCCCCGCTCGGCCCCGAGAGCGCCGACCTGTTCGCCTACGACCTCGACGGCAACGGCAAGGCCGCGGTGGTCGGCAGCTCGGCCCACGGGTACGGCATCTGGGCGCACCGGCGGCGCGGCGAGGGGTTCGAGAAGGTGGACCTCTTCCCGAAACTCGTCTCCCAGACCCACGCCCTGCACTGCGTGGACATCAACGGCGACGGCCTCCGCGACCTGGTGACGGGCAAGCGGTGGTGGGCGCACGGGCCGAAGGGCGATGCCGACCCGGCCGCCCCGGCGAAGGTCTACTGGTTCGAGGCCAAGCAGGGGGCCGACGGGGTCGTGACGTTCGCCCCGCACGAGATCGACGACGACTCGGGCATCGGCACCCAGTTCGCGGTCGCCGACATCAACGGCGACGGCAAGCCGGACGTGGTCACGTCGAACAAGAAGGGCGTCCGGGTGCTCGTGCAGGGGGGGAAGAAGTAGGGTTGCCCGTCAAGCCCACCCATAGCGATGGGTGGGCTTGACGGGTGGGCTTTTCAGATCGCGTACTCCGGGTCGAAGATCTTCGCCGCCTTCGGCGTCACGAACACGGCCTCGCCGCACCTCAGGTCGAGCGCCCGGTAGCGGTCGAGGGTCAGGTCCACGTTAATCATCAGGCCGAAGTCCTCGGCGAGCAGCCGGACCTTCACCACCGACCCGGCCGGGTTGACGTGGACGACCTGCGCGAGCATGCAGTTGCCGGCGTCGGCCGTGCGGGTGATGTCGAGCTCGTGGGGGCGGATATAGGCGTCGGCGTGGCCGTCCTCCTTCGGCCCGAGCAGACGCGTCGGCAGCTCGACCTGCCCCCGCGCCCCGAGCAGCGCCTTGCCCCCGACCACCCGCACCGGCAGCTTGTTCACGTTCCCGAGGAAGTCCATCACGAAGGCGTTCGCCGGGTGCTCGAACACCTCGATCGGGGTGCCCGCCTGCTCGACCCGCCCCTTGTTCATCACCACCACCCGGTCGGCCACCGCGAACGCCTCCTCCTGGTCGTGGGTCACGAAGATGCTCGTGACGTGGTGCTCGTCGTGGAACGCCCGCAGCCAGTCGCGCAGCTCGGCCCGGACCTTGGCGTCGAGCGCCCCGAACGGCTCGTCGAGGAGCAGCACCTTCGGCCGGGCGGCGAGCGCCCGGGCGAGCGCGATGCGCTGCCGCTGCCCGCCCGACAGCGACATCGGGTACAGGTCCGCCTTCTCCTCCAGCCGGACGAGGTGCAGCAGCTCCTTGACCCGCGCGCGGACCTCGGCCTCCGGCGTCTTGCGGACGCGCAGCCCGAACGCCACGTTCTCGAACACCGTCATGTGTCGGAACAGGGCGTAGTGCTGGAATACGAACCCGACGTGTCGGTCTTTCGCCGACCGATTGGTTACGTCGTCGCCCTCGTACCGGATCGTCCCGCCGTCGGCGACTTCCAGTCCGGAGATGATGCGCAGCAGCGTCGTCTTTCCCGACCCCGACGGCCCGAGCAGCGCGACGAGCTGCCCGGCCGGGCACTCGACCGAAACCTTGTCGAGGGCGACGAAAGTGCCGAACCGCTTCGAGACGTTGGTGGCGGTAATGCTCATGGTCGCCCGGGGATTGGCACTTCGAGCCGGAGCTTGAATCGAGTCGTGAAGTTGGTTTATCATCTTTCTCAGCTTTCGGGAAGCCGACTCCTCGTGCGGGTGATTCTCCCCATGCCGAAGCCGCGACCGACCCCCGCCGTTCCACCGCCGCCGACCCGCTTTCCGTGGGGCTGGCTCGCCGCGGGCGCGGTCGTCGTTGCCCTCGTCGCGATGCTGGTCGTCGTCGGGATGAAGCCCCGCGATGCGTCCGACGACATCGCCCTCGCCCTCGCCGACCCGACCGCCGACATGGTACCGATCCCCGGCGGGACGTTCGCGATGGGCCGCGCCGACGGCCCGCCCGACGAGGCCCCGCCGCACGAGGTCGCGGTCGCGCCGTTCCTCCTCGACCGCACCGAAGTGACGAACGCCCAGTTCGCCGCGTTCGTGAAAGCGACGGGGTACGTGACCGTCGCCGAGCGCCCGCCCGACCCGGCGAATTATCCCGGGGCGAACCCGACCGACCTCGTCGTGGGGTCGGCGGTCTTCGTCCCGATTGCGGCGTCGCTCGACCGGCCCGACTGGGCGACCCCGTACCCGCCGTGGTGGCGGTACGTCCCCGGGGCGTGCTGGCGGCGGCCGGGCGGCCGCGGGACCGACCTGCGCGGGAAGGCGGTTTACCCCGCGGTGCAGATCGCTTGGGACGACGCGGCGGCGTTCGCGGCGTGGGCGGGGAAGCGACTGCCGACCGAGGCCGAATGGGAGTTCGCCGCCCGCGGAGGGCTGGACCGCAAGGAATACTGTTGGGGCGACGCGCGGCCGGGCGACGGCGGCAAGTGGTACGCGAACACCTTCCAGGGGACGTTCCCGAAGGAGGACGCCGGTTCGGACGGGTTCGCCGGCGTCGCCCCGGTGAAGCAGTTCGAGCCGAACGGGTACGGGTTGTACGACATGAGCGGGAACGTTTGGGAGTGGTGTTCCGACTGGTACGACGCGCGCTACTACGCGGCCGCCCCGCGCGACGACCCGAAGGGGCCGGCCGCGGGCGAGGCGGACGAGAACGGCCAGGCCCAGCGGGTGCGGCGCGGCGGGTCGTACCTGTGCGACGACCGCTACTGCCGCCGCTACCTCCCCTCGGCCCGCGACAAGAATCCCCCCGACAGCAGCGCCGGCCACACCGGCTTCCGGTGCGCGAAGGGCGGGCAGTAGCGCCCGGGTGAAGCCCACCCGTTGCGACGGGTGGGCTTGGCAATGTTGCCGCCCCGCTTTGCCCTTGAGCCTCTCCCCCACCCCCGTTACACTCCCGACCCGGAGCGCCGGGGACCGCGGGAGATTCCACACCCTAACGGGCCGCCGGCATGGACGCCGACCCGATTACGTCCGTCGCCGTCGAGCGCGTGGTCGAGCCGTTCTCCGGCATGGAGTTGCTCCGCGTCACCGGCTACTGGCAGGCCGCCGCCGGGCGGACGCCGCCGGCCGCGGTCGAGGTGCGCTACGACGCCCGGCCCGCGACCCGCTGCCCCTTCACCCCCGCGACCGCCGCCGACACCCCGCGCGGCCACGCCCGCTTCAACTTCGGCACCCAACTCCCGGTCGAACCCGACGTGCAGGTCGTCTCCGTCGCCGTCGTGGGAACCGAGGGCGACGCGGTCGTGTACCAGCGCTCGCTGGCCGCGGTCGGGGACGACGCCCCCGCCGGCCGTGCGGCCGGGGTGTTCGGCCGGGCCGCCCGCGCGTTACTGCGCGGCGAACTCTTCTCGTGGTGGCGCTGGAAGGCGCGGCTGGACCGCGCCGCGGAAAAGTTACTCGCCCTGCGCCAGCGGGTGCGGTACAAGCTGCTCGGCCGCCGGTTCCGCCCCCGCCCGCCGCACGACGCCTACGTCGAGAACACCGCCCTCACCCCGCGCCTCCGCCGGGCGATGGCCGCCGAGATCGACCGCTTCCACTTCCGGCCGACGATCAGCGTCCTCGTCCCCGTCTTCCTCGACGCCAAGAAGCGCGTCGGCTCGCGGTGGCTGCGGAAGGCGGTCGAGTCGGTCCGGGGGCAGGTCTACCCGCACTGGGAACTCTGCCTGGCCGACGACCATTCGACCGACCCGGACCTGCTCCGCTACCTCGCCGCCCTGCCCGCCGACCCGCGGATCAGGCTCGCCCGGCGGCCGGCCAACGGCCACATCTGCGCCGCCACCAACACCGCCGCCGACCTCGCCACCGGCGAGTTCGTCGCCTTGCTCGACCACGACGACGAACTCGCCCCGCACGCCCTCTTCGCCGTCGTCGAGCGCCTCCAGCACCGGCCCGACGCCGACCTGATCTACTCGGACGAAGACAAGATCGACGCCGCCGGCCGGCGCTACGACCCGCAGTTCAAGCCCGACTGGTCGCCCGAACTGCTGCTGAGCTACAACTACGTCAACCACTTCACCGTCGTCCGCCGGGTGATGTTCGAGATCGCCGGGCGGTTCCGGCCGGGGTTCGAGGGGTCGCAGGACCACGACCTGCTCCTCCGCCTGACCGAGCTGACCGACCGGGTCGAGCACGTCCCGCAAATCCTCTACCACTGGCGGGCGCTGCCCGACTCGACGGCGACGGCGGCCGGGGTCAAAACCTACGTCCACACGGCCGGCCGCCGGGCGGTGGAAGAGGCGCTCGCCCGGCGCGGCGAGCTGGCCGTGCTATACGTCCCGCCGTTCGCCGAGCGGTTGGGGCTGCCGGTGCTGGCGATCGACGGCCCGGACGACGGCCCGGCGGTGGCGGTGATCGTCCGCGGCCCGGCCGACGCCGCCCGCCGGACCGTCCGCGAGTTGCGCCGGGCGACCACCTACCGGGCGCACACGATCTACCTCGCCATCGACGGGGCGACGCCGGCCGAGGCGCTGAACCGGACGGCAGCCGGCCGCACCGAAGACCTCCTCCTGTTCCTCGAAGCCGGGGTCGAGCCGGCCGACCCGCGCTGGCTCTCGCGGCTGGTGGCGAACCTCGAACTCACCGGCGTCGGGGCGGTCGGCGGCAAGTTGCTCGACCCGGCCGGGGGGGTACTCGACGCCGGCACCGCGACCGGCCTGCGCGACGGGACCGGCCCGGCCGCGACCTTCGCCGGCCTCGGCCGCGGCGAGGTCGGCTACTACTTCTACCCCGAGGTGACGCGGAACGTCTCGGCCGTCGGCGGCGGGTGCCTGCTCACGCGGCGGGCGACGTTCGACCGCCTCGGCGGGTTCGACACCCGCCGCTACCCGCGCACCCTGTGGGCCGTCGATTACGCCTTGCGATTGGGCGGGCTGGGGCTGCGCTGCGCGGCCGTCGCCGGGGCCGAGTTGCGATTAGTGCCGCCGCTCGAAGGGGAAGAACTCGGCGTGTGGGGGACGCCCGACCGCCCGTTCGCCCCGGTCGAACTGCTCGCCCTGAAGCGGGCCTTCGGCCGCGCCCCGGACCCGTTCCACAACCCGAACTGCTCGGAATTCGAGGCGTGGCGGCCGGGGTGTGACGGCCCGCTGTCACTCCCCGCCGAGGCGACCCGCCCGCCGGCCCGGGCGCTGGTCGTCGCCCACAACCTGAACAACCCCGAGGGCGCGCCGCGCTACCTGTCCGAGATCGTCGCCGGGCTGCGCGACCGCGGGGCGATCGCCCCCGTCGTCTTCTCCCCGCTAGGCGGGCCGGGGGCGGCGGTGTACGAGGCCGCCGGCATCCCGGTGGACGTGCGCGAGACGCCCGAGAGCCGCCGGTTCGTGGACGGGCTGTGGTCGCCGCGCGAGTACGAGGCGGCGCAGCGGGCCGCCGCCCGCGTCCTGCGCGACCACCGCCCGGAGGTCGTCGTCGCCAACACGCTGACGACGTTCCCGCTCGTCGAGGCCGCGGCCCGGGCCGGCGTCCCGGCGGTGTGGATCATCCACGAGAGTTACTCGCCCGACCACCTCGCGCGGCTGTTCCCGCCGTTCGCCCGCAAGCGCGTCGAGCAGGCGTTCGCCCTCGCCGCCCGCGTCGTCCCGGCGTCGCACGACGCGGCGGCGCTGTTCGCGCACCTGAACACCCGCGGGAACGTCCGGGTGGTCCACAACGGCCTCGACCCGGGGCCGTTCGACGACTACCTCCGCCGCGTGTCGCGCGAGGACGCCATCGCCCGCATCCCCGGCGTGCGCGGGAAGAAGCGGCTGCTCGCGGTCGGAACCGTGTGCGAGCGGAAGGGGCAGCACACGCTCGTCGAGGCCGCGGCGGCGCTCGCCCGCACCCGCTCCGACTTCACCGTTTACCTGGTCGGGATGCGGGCCGGCATCCCCTACGCCGACTACGTCCGCGGGCTGGTGGCGCGGCACAAGCTCGAAGCCGTGGTGAACCTGATCCCCGAGACGGACGACGTGTGGGCCTACTACCGGGCGGCCGACGTATTCGTCTGCACGTCGCACGTGGAGACGTTCAGCCGGGCCGTACTGGAGGCCGAGGCGTTCGGCCTGCCGGTCGTCTCGACCCCGGCGTGCGGGGTGGGCGAGCAGGTGTACTGGGGGGCGAACGCCCTGGGGTTCGCCTTCGGCGACGCGGCCGGCCTCGCCGCCCGGCTGCGCACGTTACTCGTGGACGACACGGTGCGGGCCGAGATGGGCCGGCAGTCGCGGGCGGCGTTCGACACCCACCTGGACGTAGGCGAGATGCTCGACCGCTACGCCGGGGTGATCCTGGCCGCCGCCCGCCGGGGGCCGCGGGCGCGGACGGCCCCGGCCGGGGCGACGGCTCCGTCGTCCGTCCGCCGGGCGGCGTGAACCGCGACGGGCGAAAGCCCACGGACGGCGGTCCGTGGGCTTCGGCGGCTCAGACCAGCTGGGACGTGCGATGCGTTCGATTGTCACCCCCCTGTCACTCCGCCTCTCGGCCGCCCTCGGGCGGGCGCGGCTCGCCCTGCGCGGCGAACACCCCCGCCACTTCTTCGACCTGACCGACCGCACCCGCGTCGCCCGCCCGTTCGCCGAGGCCGGCCTGTCGCCGCCCGACGATCACGAGTTGCGAACGGCCCGCCCCCTGCGCGGCGAGTTGGTGTACGAGCTGCGCGACGACGTGCGCCGGGCCATCCCGCTCGCCCTGACGCCGGCCCAGCGCGGGGCGTACCTGCGCTGGTTCTTGAGCCACGGCCGGGCCGAAACCGACGCCACCCCCGCCGACCTGCTGCGGGCGCTCGCCGGGTACGACGCCGCCCCCGACCGCGGGCTGGTCGCCTCGTACCTGATGCACCCCGACTGGCAGGCCCGGTGCCCGGCGGCGCTCACGCCCGGCGGGTGGGGCGACTTTAAGCAGTGGGTCGCGGCCGAGTACCGCGTCGGCGGGCGGTGGCTGCGGCGGGCGGCGCTGCCGGCGAAGTACCACGCGCCGCAACCCACGCGCGGGTTCGGGGCGAACGTCGTCGGGCTGTTCCGCTACCCGTCCGGGTTGCAGCAGGCGGCGGCGGCGGCGGTCGAGGCGCTGGGCGCGGCCGGGGTCGCTACCGAGCTGCGCGACGTGCCGATGCGCCACGCCCGGGCCGAGCGGTCGCGGGCCGGGTTCGACGGCCGCGAGCCGTTCCCGGTCACGATCCTCAACGCCGGCCTCGACCTCGCCGTGCCCGACGCCTACCGCCTCGCCGGGCTGCACCCGCGGGCCGGCGTCTACCGCGTCGCCGTGTGGTGGTGGGAACTCGACCGCCTCCCGGCCGCGTGGCTCGGCCGCGGCCGCGACGTGGACGAAATCTGGGCACCGACGGCGTTCGTCGCCGCCGCCCTGCGGCCGCTCGGCAAGCCCGTCTACCCGATGCCGCCGTCGCTCGAACTGCCGCCCTTCGACCCGCTCCCGAAGGCCGCGTTCGGCCTCGACCCGGCGAAGTTCACGTTCCTGTTCGTGTTCGACATGAACAGCCGGATGGCGCGCAAGAACCCGCTCGCCCTGGTCCGCGCGTTCCGGCAGGCGTTCGGCCCCGGCGAACCGGTCGAACTCGCGCTGAAGGTCAGCCCGCCGGAGGCGCACTACGCCGACAACTGGCGGGCACTGCGGGCCGCGTGCGCCGGTGCCGGCGTGACGCTCATCGACCGCGCGCTCGCGCGCGGCGAACTGCTCGCCCTGATGAACGCGGCCGACGCCTACGTCTCGCTACACCGCTCCGAGGGGTTCGGGCTGACGATGGCCGAGGCCATGCTGCTCGGCAAGCCGACGGCCGCGACCGGGTACTCGGGCAACGTCGATTTCATGTCGCCGGCGAACAGCTACCTCATCGACTACACGCTCGTTCCGGTGGCCACGCCGGAAATCGCGGCCCCGCCGGGGGCGGTGTGGGCCGAGCCGTCGGTGGACCACGCGGCGGCGGTGCTGCGCGAGATCGCCGGCGACCCCGCCGCGGCCCGGGAGCGCGGCCGGCGGGCGCAGGCGGAGTTGCGCGAAACGCTGTCGCACCGGGCGGCCGGCGAACGAATGGCGGCCCGCCTGCGCGCCATCCTCGGGGGCGACCGATGACCGCGGCGCGCACCCGCTTCGACCCGGCCCGCTGGCTCGGCCCGCTCGCCCGCCGCGTGCGCGACGCCGTGCGCGGGGAGAGCGCCGCCACGTTCTTCGACCCGCACGCGCCGCGCGATTTGGCGCGACTCCTCGCCCCGTTCGACCTCGCGCCGCCGCCGCCCGCCGCCGTCCCCGGCGCGTTCGACCGCGTGCGCCAGGTGTACGAGCTGCGGCCGGACGTGCGCGAGGTGTTCCCGCTCGGCCTCACCCCGGCCCAGCGCGGCGACTACGCCGCCTGGCTGCTGCGCTACGGCCGCGCCGAGTACGGCCTGCCCGCCGCCGACATCGTCGCCTACCTCGTCGCCCTCGCCGCCGACCCGTCGTGCGGGCTGGGCGACACCTACCTCCTCACCCCGAGTTGGCAGCGGGCAGTGCCGGAAGCGTTCAGCGCCGCCGGGTGGGAGGCGCTGAAGCGCTGGCTCGCCAGCACCTACCCCGCTCGCGTCGGCCGCTGGTTGCGCCGCGCCAAACGGCCGGCGCGGTTCGACGAGTACGCGGGCGGCGACGGGCGACCGGCCGTCAACCTCCTCGGCCATTTCAAGTACGACTCGGGTCTTCAAGAAGAAGCGTTGCAGCACGCCGCCGCCCTCGCCGCCGCCGGCTACCGCACGTTCCTCCGCGACGTGCCGGTGGGCTACCCGCG
>Ga0105048_10015411_pt1 | contig 11865 bp, 10 predicted proteins | sample MAT05_FD_78382 | JGI IMG/M metagenome (GOLD analysis project Ga0105048, IMG submission 78382) | Freshwater microbial communities from Lake Fryxell liftoff mats and glacier meltwater in Antarctica - MAT-05 | ecosystem: Environmental > Aquatic > Freshwater > Ice > Liftoff microbial mat | place...
AGCCGCTCGTCACCCTATCCCACGGATGTGGCCCTGGCTGTCGAGACGCCAATTTTCCACGTCAACGGGGACGACCCCGAGGCCGTAACCTTCGCCGCAAAGGTTGGCACCGAGTACCGCCAGTTGTTTGGCAAGGACGTGGTCATCGATATGTTCTGTTATCGCAGGTTTGGTCACAACGAGGGCGACGACCCGACGATGACCCAGCCACTGATGTACGCCAAGATCAAGAACCACCCGACGGTGCGCGACCTCTATGCGCAACGTCTGGTCGGCGAGGGTGTAGCCACCCAGGCGGCCGTCGACGGCTGGATCGCCGACTTCGACAAATTCCTCGACGCGGAGTTCGATGGCGGCAAGGCCTATAACGCCGATAAGGCCGACTGGCTGGACGGTAAATGGTCGGGTCTGAAACTGCCCGAAGGTGAAGAACGCCACTCCACCGGTGTGGCCAAGGCCAAGCTCAAGGATCTGGGTCGCAAGATGACCACGATCCCGGCTGAGGTCGCCGTCCACAAGACTGTAGAACGTGTGATCGCCGGCCGCCGCGACGCCATCGAGGCCGGCGCAGGCATCGACTGGGCGACAGGCGAGGCGCTGGCCTTTGCGTCGCTGCTGGATCAAGGCTATCCCGTGCGGCTGTCGGGTCAGGACAGCGTACGCGGCACCTTCAGCCACCGCCACTCCGGCCTGGTCGACCAAAAGACTGAGGAAAGCTATTTTCCCTTGAGAAACCTGGGCCCCGATCAGGCCCACTTTGAGGTGCTGGACTCGGCGCTGTCGGAAGAGGCGGTACTGGGGTTTGAGTACGGCTTCTCGCTGACCGACCCCGATACCCTGACCGTTTGGGAAGCCCAGTTCGGCGACTTCGTGAACGGTGCCCAGGTGGTGATCGACCAGTTCATCTGTTCCGGCGAACGCAAGTGGCTGCGAATGAGTGGATTGGTCCTGCTGTTGCCGCATGGCTACGAGGGCCAGGGGCCGGAGCATTCTTCCGCCCGTCTGGAGCGCTTCCTGCAGCTCTGCGCCGAGGACAATATGCAGGTGGTGAACGTCACCACCCCGGCCAATTACTTCCACGCCCTGCGCCGTCAGCTGCTGCGGGAATACCGCAAGCCGCTCATCGTAATGGCCCCAAAGAGCCTGCTGCGCCACAAGCGCGCCGTCTCGACCCTGGCCGACATGACCACGGGCACCGGCTTTCACCGGGTCATGGTCGATGGCGCGGAAGTCGGTTGCGACGTTGGTGGCGTGACACTCAAGCCTGACGCGGAGATCAAGCGGATCATCGTCTGCTCCGGCAAAGTCTACTTCGACCTGATCGAACAGCGCGCCAAGAGCGGCCGCGACGATGTCTATATCCTGCGTCTGGAACAGTTCTATCCGTGGCCATTGAAGTCGCTGACCAATGAGCTGAAGCGCTTCAAGAACGCCGAGCTCGTCTGGTGTCAGGAAGAACCCAAGAACATGGGCGGCTGGCAGTTTGTCGATCCCTGGCTGGAACTGACCCTCGAGCGGATGAGTATCAAGGCCAAGCGCGCCCGCTACGTGGGTCGTCCGGCCTCGGCCTCTACCGCCGCCGGTTTGATGAGCCGCCACCTGAAGGAACTCGAGACGTTCCTGACCGAAGCCTTCGCCTGAACCTGACTGCGATCCAAGGAGCCTACCCCCCAATGGCCGACATCATGACCCCCGCCCTTGGCGAGTCCGTCACCGAAGCGACGGTGGCGCGCTGGGCGAAAAAGGCCGGCGATGCGGTCCGCAAAGACGAGATCCTGGTGGAACTGGAAACCGACAAGGTCAGCCTGGAGGTCGCCGCGCCGTTTGACGGGGTCCTCTCCGAAATTGCGGCTGAGGAAGGCACGACGGTCGAACCCGGCGCGCTGCTGGGCAAGATTACCGAAGGTGCTGTCGCCGCTGCGCCTAACCCCGCCACCGCACCCAAAGCTGAACCTCCAAAGCCGGTGCCCGTGGCCAAGGCTGCGGCCGAACCCGTGCTTGCCCCATCCGCCCAGCGGATCGCTGTTGAAAACGACCTCTCGCCCGCCGTGATTCCCGGCACCGGCAAGGATGGCCGGGTAACCAAGGGCGACGCGCTGGCGGCGCTGGAAGCTCGCGCCAAGGCACCCGCGCTGGCCGCTGCGCCGGCTGCGCCGCGCGCGATCCACGAGCGTGAGGAGCGGGTCAAGATGACCCGCCTGCGCCAGACCATCGCTCGCCGTCTGAAGGAGGCCCAGAACGCGGCCGCCATGCTGACCACCTTCAACGAGGTGGACATGAGCGCCGTCATGGCCGTCCGCAGCCAGTACAAGGACGTGTTCGAAAAGCGCCACGGCGTGAAACTGGGCTTCATGAGCTTCTTCGTGAAGGCGGTGGTTCACGCCCTGAAGCAAGTGCCGGAAGTCAACGCCGAGATCGACGGAACCGACCTCATCTTCAAGAACCACTACGATATCTCGGTCGCCGTCGGCACCGAGAAGGGTCTGGTCACACCCGTGGTCCGCGACGCCGACCTGATGAGTCTGGCCGGCGTGGAAAAGGAAATCGGCGCGCTGGGCAAGAAGGCCCGCGACGGCCAGCTGGCGCTGGAGGATTTGCAGGGTGGGACTTTCACCATTTCCAACGGCGGGGTCTACGGATCACTGATGTCGACCCCGATCCTCAATGCGCCGCAATCCGGTATACTCGGCATGCACAAGATCCAGGACCGGGCCATGGTCGTCGGCGGCCAGATCGTGATCCGGCCAATGATGTATCTGGCGCTCAGCTACGACCACCGTGTTGTCGACGGTCAGGGGGCGGTAACGTTCCTCGTGCATGTCAAAGAAGCCATCGAAGATCCGCAGCGCCTGCTGCTGGACGTTTGACCATGTCATTTGCCCAAGTCATTGAGACCGATAACGGCGAGCAGATCGTCGTGTTTCCCGCTGGATTCGTCATCGAGGCGGACGAGGCCGAGCTTGCCTGTGACGGCTACCGCGTGACCCTGACGCCCGTCATTGCTGAAATCGCCTAGCAGACCATATTTCTCGACCTCGTATATCCGACCCCTCCGAAGGCTCAGATGCACCATGACTGACACAGCCTACGACGTGATCATCATCGGCGGTGGCCCGGGGGGCTACAACGCGGCCATCCGCGCGGGCCAGCTGGGCATGAAGGTGGCCTGCGTCGAGAAGCGGGTTACATTGGGAGGCACCTGCCTCAACGTCGGCTGCATGCCCTCTAAGGCCCTGTTGCATGCCTCGGAGCTGTATTCGGCGGCCAATACCGAGTTCGCCAAGCTGGGCATCGAGGTGACACCCCGGCTCAACCTGCCGCAGATGATGGCCCAGAAGGCTGACTCGGTGAGTGCGCTCACCAAAGGCATCGAGTTTCTCTTCAAGAAAAACAAGGCAGACTGGCTCAAGGGCACCGGCAAGATCGTCGGGACCGGCAAGGTCGAGGTCACGGCCGAGGATGGCTCCACGAGCGTTCTGGAAGCTAAAAACATCGTCATCGCGACCGGATCTGAGCCGTCCAGCCTGCCAGGCGTGACCGTCGACCAACAGCGGATCGTAGATTCAACCGGCGCTCTGACGTTGCCGGAGGTGCCCGGGCATCTGGTGGTGATCGGTGCCGGCATCATCGGACTGGAACTCGGCTCCGTCTGGCGACGGCTGGGTGCCAAGGTGACGGTGGTGGAGTATCTGGACCGCATCACCCCTGGCATGGACGCCGAGGTCGCCAAAACGTTCCAGCGGGTGCTGACCAAACAGGGGATAGCCTTCAAGCTTGGCTCGAAAGTCACCGGCGCCAAGACGACGAAAAAAGGTGTCAGTCTGACCTGTGAGCCCGTCGCGGGCGGGCCCGCCGAAACAATCGATGCCGATTACGTTCTGCTGGCAATCGGACGCAGGCCTTATACGGAGGGTCTGGGGCTGGAGAGCGTGGGCATCCAGACTGACACACGCGGCTTCATTCCGACCGATCATTTCAAGACGACGGCGCCCGGTGTCTGGGCAACGGGAGACGTGATCCTGGGCCCGATGCTGGCCCACAAGGCGGAGGAAGACGCGGTCGCCTGCATCGAGCTGATCGCCGGCAAGTACGCCCATGTGGACTACAATCTCGTGCCCAGCGTTGTGTACACCGCGCCAGAGGTGGCCTGGGTCGGCAAGACCGAGGAACAGCTGAAGGCCGAGGGCCGCGCCTACAAGACCGGCAAGTTCCCCTTCAGCGCCAACAGCCGCGCCAAAATCAATCACGAAACCGACGGCTTCGTGAAGGTGCTGGCAGACGCCACCACCGACGAGGTGCTGGGGGTCCACATGATCGGCCCTCAGGTCGGCGAGATGATCGGCGAATACTGCGTGGCCATGACGTTCCGGGCTGCGTCGGAAGATGTCGCCCGGATCTGTCATCCGCACCCCACGCGGTCGGAGGCGTTGCGTCAGGCGGCCATGGGAGTCGAAGGTTGGACCATGCAGGCCTGACCCTTCGCAGAGCCCGGCCGGACGAACTGGCCGCCTGCGCCCGGATCTATGTCCAGGTGCTCAGCGATACGTTTACCTGGCTCCCGTCGGACCGCCACAGCGAAGCGGACTTCCTTGATGCCGCACGGGACGAGGACATCTTTGTCGCCCTGGACGGGACCCGGCTGGTCGGTGTTGCCGCGCTCTATAGCCCACAGGACTTTCTGCATTCGCTCTACGTGACCGAGCGCGGCCGCGGGATCGGCAAGCGGCTGCTGCACCATGTGCTGGCGGCAGCGGGAGGTCGGCTGACGTTGAAGTGTCAGACGGCCAACAAGGGGGCGCAGGCCTTCTATACGCGTGAGGGCTTTCTGTGCGTCGAGACCGGCGAGAACGATGGCATCCCCTGGATGCGGTTCGTCCGGGCTTAGCTCAGGCGTGAGGATGCGCTGCTGAATAGGCGTTGAGCAGGGCGGCCGCATCGACCTCGGTATATCGCTGCGTGGTCGAGAGCGACGCGTGGCCCAGCAGTTCCTGGATCGAGCGCAGGTCAGCGCCCGCGCCCAGCAGGTGGGTGGCGAAAGAGTGACGCAGCGCGTGCGGCGTGGCGCTGGCGGGCAAGCCCAAACGACCGCGCAGCACCTGGACCGTCGCCTGGACATGGCGGGGGCTCAATGGACCGCCCCGCTTGGCGCGGAACAGCGGTGCGTCGGGTGCCAGCAGGAAGGGCATCTGGGCCACATAGGCGTCGATCGCTTCACCCACGGCGGGCAGGACCGGGACGATCCGCGTCTTCGAACCCTTGCCGGTAATCCGCAAGGTGTCACCCAGCGGGGCATCAGATCGCTTCAGCGACAAACCCTCCGAGATGCGCAGGCCGCAGCCGTAGAGCAGGGTCAGCACTGCTTCGTCACGGGCCGCCTCCCAGTCCTCGCGGTCTGGATCGAGGCCCGGTTCGGCCAGCATACCGGCGGCCTGGTCCTCGGTGATGGGGCGCGGCGCGCCGGGTTTAACGCGGGGCCCGCGCACCAGAGCGATGGCAGGGTTGGGGGTGTCGAGCCGTCGGTCGAGGAATTTGTGAAAGGTGCGGATCGCTGACAGGGCTTGGCTAAGCGAGCGGGGTGAAAGCGGATGGTCGCCGGACCGCAGGTGCGCCAGCCAAGCGCGCAGCTCCCCGGCGGTGACCTGCGACAACGACCTGATCGTGACGGCCTCGCCCTGATGACGTTCCAGAAAGGCGATGTAGCGTGCGGCCGCAAAGCCATAGGCCTCCAGTGTTCGGGGCGAGGCGCGGCGTTCGTGGGCCAGATGCTCCAGCCAGAGCGTCCGTGCCGCCTCGGCGTTCACAGTCTTGGCCAGCGCTCAGCCGTGCGCTCAACAACGCGGGACAGGAAGGCGACCAGTTCGGCACCCATATCCGGCGTAAAGCCCTCGGGGTCGGATGAACCGAAGGCCAGCAAGGCCTGGCACGACGGCTCCCAGATCGCCATGCGGACCATGGCCATGGAGCGAACCTCATCAGCGTCCGCGCCAAACAAGCCCAGCGCGGTGGGTGCAAATCCCATGCGGGCAAGTGTGTGCGAACCGCCCAGAATCAAATCCACTTGACCCTCAACCAGATGCTTCCAGCCGGCCGGCGGCAGGCCGTCGCCTTCCAGGGCAATGATCCCGGCAGACAGGCCGAACCGGGCGCGGGCAAGCTCGTTCACCCGGTGGGCAAGGTCGGAGGGATTGCGTGCGTCCAGCAGGTCCACCACCGCACCGTGGGTCTGGGCCTGGGCGGCGAAGTTGGCGCGGGCGGTTTCCTCGATCTGGTGACGCTGCTCGGCTTCGCGCTGGTGGGCTGCGTGGACGCGAGCCATGGCTACCGGTGCGAACTCTACGACATTTCCGGCGGCGACCTTCAGGCCCAGCTCGGCCAGCAGGCCGTCGTCGGCCCGAAGAAACTCAGGATTATCCGACAGGAACCGTCGCACGGCAGCAGGCTGCAACGGGGTCTCTTCGAAGCCGAATTCACCCTGTGAGCCGTCCATGCGTCGCAAACCCTTATAGGATGGACTGTCCGGTCTTGGCCCAGTCCGCCATGAACTGTTGGAGCCCGCGTTCGGTTAACGGGTGCTTGAAGAGGGCCAGAAAAACATCTGGCGGGATGGTGGCGCAGTCGGCACCCGCCAGCGCCGCCTCGGTCACGTGCTGTGGTGAGCGGATCGAGGCGGCCAGAATCTCGGTATCGAAGTCATAGTTGTCGTAGATCGCGCGGATCTCGGTGATCAGATCCATGCCATTGGCACCATGGTCATCGAGTCGACCGATGAAGGGGCTGATGTAGGTGGCACCAGCCTTTGCAGCCATCAGCGCCTGGGCGGCAGAGAAGCACAGGGTGACATTGGTCTGGATGCCCTCGGCGGCAAACTCGGCGGTGGCGGTCAGGCCCTCGCGGGTCAGTGGCACCTTGACGACGATGTTGGGAGCGATCCCGGCCAGTTTCCGGCCCTCGGCCAGCATCCCCGCCACATCCATGGCGGCGACCTCGGCGCTGACTGGGCCATCAACGATGGCGCAGATCTCGGCGATGACCTCCAGCATGTTTCGTCCCGACTTGGCGATCAGGGTCGGGTTGGTGGTGACGCCGTCAACCAGGCCGGTGGTGACGAGGTCCTTCAGGATGCCAGTGTCGGTGGTGTCGAGGAAGAGCTGCATTTGTTGGGTTCCGGGCTTGTTCGCGATGCTTGTAGCTGCGAAGCCGTCAAGGTCAAAACGCGCCCCCAGTCCATGAGCCGAATCGCCTCCATCCTGATCCCAATGCCGTTGCCGGAGGCGTTCGACTACGCCGAGCCTGAAGGCATGGGGCTGGAGGCGGGAGATCATGTGGCTGTGCCGCTGGGGCCGCGGCTGGTGCGCGGCGTGGTGGTTGAGACGCGAGAGGCCGCCGGTGGCAACCGCCCGCTGAAACCGGTGGCGGAACGGCTGGATGATCCGCCGCTGCCGCCGGGCACGCTGGAGTTCGTCCAGTGGGCGGCGCGCTATGCGGTGGACACGCCCGGCCAGCCTTTGGCGATCGCGCTTCGTGGCGCGCGCGCGCCCAAGCCCCGCCCGGTCCGGGTGGCCATCTTCACCGGTGCCGCGCCGGCGCGACCCACGGCCGCCCGGTCGCGGGTGTTGGCCGCCGCCACTGAAGGCCCGGTGCCTCCGTCAGAACTGGCGCGGATAGCGGGCGTATCCTCGGGTGTCGTTAAAGGACTGCTGGAAGAGGGCGTTCTGCGCCTGCAACAGGTCGCCGCGGAAGCGGCCTTCCAACCACCGGATCTGAGCCTTCTCGGTGAGGTACTGAATGCCAGCCAGGCGGCCGCTGCGGGCGTGCTGGTCGAGATGGCGCGGACGGGTGGCTTCAGCGTTGCCCTGCTGGATGGCGTGACAGGCTCCGGCAAGACCGAAGTCTATCTGGAGGCCGCCGCCGCGGCCCTGGCGACGGATCCCGACGCCCAGGTGTTGATCCTGTTGCCCGAGATCGCCTTGACCCAGGCGGTGATCGCCCGGGTGGCCGTTCGGTTCGGGGCGCAACCTGGCGAGTGGCATTCCGACGTGGCACCACCGGCCCGGCGTCGGGTCTTTGATGCTGTCGCCACGGGCCGCTGCCGGATTGTGGTGGGCGCGAGGTCGGCGCTTTTTCTGCCGTTCCGAAAACTGGCGCTGATCATCGTCGACGAGGAACATGACACCTCCTTCAAGCAGGAGCAGGGCTTCATCTATCAGGGGCGTGACCTGGCCGTGGCGCGGGGTCGTATTGAAAACGCAGGGGTGATCCTGGCCTCGGCGACGCCGTCGCTGGAGACCCTGCGCAATGCGGAGCAGGGCCGGTACCGGTGGCTGAAACTGGCGTCGCGCCACGGCTCGGCGCGGCTGCCGGACATCGACCTGATCGACCTTCGCGAGACGCCGCCGGACATCGGCCGCTGGCTCTCGCCGCCGCTTCGTCAAGCCATGGCGGAGACCTGGGCGCGGGGCGAGCAGTCGCTGTTGTTCCTCAACCGTCGGGGCTATGCGCCGTTGGTGCTGTGCAAGGCCTGCGGAGAACGAATGACCGCGCCCGACACAGATTCGTGGCTGGTAGAGCACCGCTATACGGGACGACTGGTGTGCCACCTGACCGGGTTTTCAATGCCCAAGCCGTCGGCCTGTCCGCATTGCGGCGCAAAGGACAGCCTGGTCTCCATCGGCCCTGGCGTCGAGCGGGTGGAGGAGGAGGCGCGTGAGCTGTTTCCCGAGGCGCGGATCTCGGTGTTCTCGTCGGACACCGTCTTTGATGCCCGCGAGGCGCGGCGACTGATCGAGAGCATGGCGGACGGGGAGATCGATATCCTGGTGGCGACCCAGGCCGCGGCCAAGGGTCACAATTTCCCGAAGCTGACCCTGGTAGGTGTCGTGGACGCTGACCTGGGATTGAGGGGCGGTGACCTTCGCGCCGCCGAAAGAACCTACCAGCTGCTGGCCCAGGCAACCGGGCGGGCGGGCCGGCGCGACAGGCCGGGGCGAGCCCTGCTTCAGACCTATGCGCCGGAGCATTCCGTGATGCAGGCTCTGAAGGCACAGGATCGCGATGCCTTTGTGGCGGCTGAGATGTCGGAACGGGAAATGGCCGGGCTGCCGCCATTTGGTCGGCTGGCCGCTGTGATAGCCTCGGGGCCCGATAGCGCGCAGCTGGAGGCCTTCATGCGCCTGATGGCGGAGGCCGCGCCGAACACGCCGGGGGTCGAGGTCTACGGTCCGGCTGACGCGCCGCTGGGCCTGATCCGGGGTCGTCGTCGCAAGCGGTTCCTGGTGCGGGCTGACCGCGCGGTCGACCTGTCGGCCTATATGGCCGCCTGGCGGGCCAGGGTAAGACCACCCGGGGCTATCCGGGTGGTCATCGACATCGACCCCTACAGCTTTCTCTGAAGCCTCAGTGCAGTGACTTCGTATCGGCCGAGGACTTCTTGCGCCGCGACGCCATGTTCAGGCCTTCAACCAGAGCCGAGAACGCCATGGCGGCGTAGATGTAGCCCTTGGGGATGTGGATGCCGAAGCCGTCAGCGATCAACACGGCACCGATCATCAGCAGGAAGCCCAGCGCCAACATCACGACGGTCGGGTTTTCGTTGATGAAGTTGGCCAGCGGATCGGCAGCCAGCATCATGGCGATAACGGCGATAATCACGGCGGCGAACATGATCGGCAGGTGATCTGTCATGCCCACGGCGGTCAGGATCGAATCCACCGAAAACACCAGGTCCAGCAGGATGATCTGGAACACGGCAGAGCCCATGTTGTTGATCACAGCGCCCTTGGCGTCAGGCTGGCCGGGCTTCTCGTCGGGATCAACTTTTTCGTGGATTTCCAGTGTGGCTTTCCAGACCAGGAACATCCCACCGGCGATCAGGATCAGATCGCGCCAGGAGAACATCAGTTCGAAGGATGGCTCGCCATAGGCGTTGGGCAGGCCCTGCCACGGCAGTTCAAACACCGGCTTGGTCAGACTGACGATAAAGGCCAGGGTCGACAGAAGCGCCAGGCGCATGATCAGCGCCAGCGAGATCCCGATCCGGCGAACGCGGGCCCGCTGATGCTCAGGCAGTTTGTTGGACAGGATCGAGATGAAGATCAGGTTGTCGATGCCAAGCACCACCTCCATCACGACAAGAGTGATGAATGCCGCCCATGCGGCGGGATCGCTAAGCAGCGCAACGATATCCATGGAGCCCTCCAGTTCGTGCGGCCACCTTAGGAATTCATTTTAGAAAAGCCAGTGGCGCTGGCTGCGAATGCGCAATCATCCGCGATAATCGCTGCATCAGGTCGCGATCCGGCGTGCCAGGGCCGCTCAAAGTCCAGGCTACCTGCGACATGGCGCCGCTTTTGTGATCAGCGGGGCAGCCCCATGATGTCCATGTAGCGTCGGAATTCTCCTCTTGGGCGAGTCGGCCCGAAGCCTTGGGCCGGGTCGTCGAGCACTTGTTTCGTTTTGTTACACACCGCTAGTTTTATACAAATCAGGCCTTTAACCCTATAAAACGATGGATAAAATTCAATCAAGTTACAGCATCAATACATGGTTAGGCGAATTGTTCTCAGTTAGTTTTCAATCATGAACGGCGAATACGAAGAATATTAGAGGATATACTTATCAAACTGTTGTATGAAATTCACTCAGTCATCTGTAGTGGATTGATTGATCCGGAGGCAAATCGAAAGTTGGCGGCGTAAACCCTCTTTTCACTCTAGCCGGATACGGTTATCCCTTCGCCTTGAAAGCGCGGGGAGTCACCTAAGCATGCTGAAACGGACGCGAGCCCTTATCGGTTCTCTCACCGCCGCGGCTTTCGTCGCCTTCACGCCTGTTGGCGCGAGCGCCGACGCCTATTGGCAGTGCGTTCCGTTCGCGCGCCTGATTTCCGGCATCCAGATCTTCGGCGATGCCTGGACGTGGTGGAATCAAGCGTCCAGCAAATATGAGACCGGTTTCCAGCCTCGTGCCGGTGCGGTGCTTTGCTTCAAGCCCACCCAACGCATGCGCCTTGGCCATGTGGCCGTTGTCAGTCAGGTGCTGACCGACCGCGTTGTCCAGATTACCCACGCTAACTGGAGCCCGATAGAGGGATCTCGGGGCAAGGTCGAAAAGGACGTCACCCTGATCGATGTTTCGACCGGCGGTGACTGGAGCCAGGTCAAGGTCTGGTACGACCCCAATCGCGATCTGGGCGGGTCAACCTATTCGACGCACGGCTTCATTTACCAGGACACCACCGCCAAGGTTATGGCCGCATCGGGTCTGACAAAGGTGCAGAACGGTGCCATCGCGGTAGCCCAATCGGCAGCGTCACAAATGGCCAGCGCCATGCGCCCCGGTCAGGGCCCGATGAGCGTGCTGTCGCAGGCCGCAGATTCGACCGATCGTATCGCGAGCCTGATCGCCGCGGCTCTGGGCCAGGACAACAACGTTCCCAAATAAGCTTGGCGATTGACGCACCGCCCCGCGCACCGCCAGAAGGTCGGGCGGAGGTAGCGCTATGCTCAATGTCTTGCGGCGCGGCGTGCGCTGTTTCCAGATCGAAGCGCCGACGGCCCATTGGCGGCCAGACCCCGACGTGGTGTGGATCGACCTGCTGAACCCCACCCGCGAGGAAGAACTTGCCGTCGAGGCGGCGCTGGGTGTGGACCTGCCGACGCTGAAGGAAATGGAGGCTCTGGAGCCCTCCAGCCGGCTCTATCAGGAGGCCGGATCGACATTCATGACGTCAACGCTGCTGGGGCACAGTGCGTTGAACAAGCCCATTGCCACGCCGGTGACATTTGTGCTGGCCAAGGGACTTCTGGTTACCCTGCGCTACGCCGAACTGCGCGCCTTCAGCGTCTTTGCAGACCGCGCCCCGGGGTC
>Ga0105048_10015415_pt1 | contig 11865 bp, 8 predicted proteins | sample MAT05_FD_78382 | JGI IMG/M metagenome (GOLD analysis project Ga0105048, IMG submission 78382) | Freshwater microbial communities from Lake Fryxell liftoff mats and glacier meltwater in Antarctica - MAT-05 | ecosystem: Environmental > Aquatic > Freshwater > Ice > Liftoff microbial mat | place...
AGTTCCAGTTGCCAGAGGCATCGAAGCCCCAGGTGAAAGTCGCGGCTTGGGCGGGAAAGACGGCGGTGAAGAGAGCGGCGATGCCGGTGGCGAGGATGCGGTGGGAGGGAGTGATTTTCATAGAGGTAGTGCTGCGAGGGATGGTAGGGATGGGCCTGGACGGTTTTCTAAAAGCTGCCGGAGTTTGCGGAAAGCGGGTTCGATTTGCTTGGTTCTATTTGCCAAAAACTATGAGCCATTTGCCACGGGCTGCCCGGGACGTGCCGAGCCGGTTGCGCCTTTTCCCTCCTCCGGACCGACGCGGTAGCGCCGCCGGAAATCGAGCGGGGCGTGCCCCATGCGGCGGCGGAACTGGTAGGTGAACGCGCTCTGGTCGTAGAAGCCGTGATCGGCGGCGATCTCGGCCACCCGTTTCCCGGTCTGGATGAGGTCGCGCGCCGCGGCCTGGAGGCGGGTGAAAACGATGAATTCGCGGGCCGACATGCCGAAGAGTTCGTGGAACTTGCGGGTGAGCTGGCGCTGGGAAAGCCCGGCGGCGCGGGTGATCTGCGCGATCTCGATCGGTTCGGACGCGTGCCGATGGATGTAGTCCACGGCCTTTTCGAGGCTGGTGCCATGAGCCCAGTTTTTGCGGAGCTGATCGTGCGGCTGGACCGTGCCCATCACGCCGATCACGGCCCCGCTGCGGTCGCGGACGGGGAGCTTATTCGTCACGCACCAGTCGAGTCCGCCTTCCGGCGCGGACCACATCTCGACCCGCTGGAGCAGCGGCTGGCCGGTGGCGATGACCTGGCGGTCATCCTCGGCATAGCGATCCGCCAGCTCCAGCGGGTAAAACGCCGCCGGGGTGAGCGCGATGATTTCCGCTTCCGCGCGAAGGCCCATCCGCTGGAGGAAGTTCCCGCTGGTGGCGACGTAGCGGCCTGCGGTGTCCTTGATGAAATAATAAACGCCCGGCAGACAGTCGAAGAGCTGGCGCACCTGCTGGTCGCCACCCATGCGCCGGAAAAACGCGGCCTGGAATTCCCGGGGGTCGAGCGCAGGGGGGGCCGGATTCGAGGGGTTGCCCTGCGTTGCCTGGCCATTCATCGAGGCTCGATCCAGGCCCGGAAAAAAATGTGCGTCCGCGGGCAGGACAGGGATCGTTTCCGCAGCGTTGGATTCCGGGGCCGGGGAAAAAGCGACGCGCCGGGAGGCGGTGCGACGAAGGAGTAAGGGGGGGCTCACCCGCCTATTCAGCGGTTTTGTGGCCCCGCGGTCTATTATACGCGAGTATATTTCTGCGACCCTGCCGACCGGCCCGCCCGCCCGCATCTCCGGGTCTCCGCGCCCAGCTTCGCGGCAGAAACGAGCCGGGGCGCGCCGGCCTCTACGCGGCGGCTTGCTGAGGCGGCGGCGTGCCGCTGAGGGCGCGGGCCACGGCCTGGAGGAGCTGGTTGGCGAGGTAGGGTTTCGCGAGGTAGTTGAAGTCCTCGCGCACGCTCAGGTCGCTGCCGAAAATCTCGACGCTGTAGCCGCTGCTGAAGAGCACTTTGCTCTCCGGACGATCGGCCCGGAAGCGTTCGGCGACATCGCTGCCGGAGAGCCCGCCGGGCATTACCATGTCGGTGAGCAGGAGATCGATACGACCGTTGAATTCCCGCCACGCGGCGATGGCGTGAGGGCCGTCTTCGGCTTCGATCACGCGGTAGCCGGCCTCCTTGAGGACGCAGCACGCGAGCGAGCGGACATCGGGATCGTCCTCGGCGAGGAGGATCACTTCATCGGCGGCCTGGACCGGGGCAGCGATGACGGGAGCCTCCTCCACGGTCCCGGCCCGATCGGTGACGGGCAGGTAGATGCGGAAGGTGGTGCCCCGGCCCGGCTGGCTCTCGGCTTCGACCCAGCCTTCATGCTGCTGGATGATCCCGATGACGGTCGCGAGGCCCATCCCGGTGCCTTTGCCGACGGGTTTGGTGGTGAAGAATGGCTCGAAGATGCGCGCGAGCGTTGCCGGGCTCATCCCTTCGCCGGTATCGGTCACGGTGAGGCGGGCGAAGCGCCCGGGCCGGGCTTCCGCCGAACGGGCGGCGTGGGCTGCGGTCACTTCCACGGCATCGGTGCGGATGGCGATGCTGCCGCCCTGAGTCATGGCGTCGCGGGCGTTGACGACCAGATTGACGATGATCTGCTCGAGGTTGCAGACGTCGGCGTAAATGAGCGGGAGGGCGGGCTCATGTTCGAAAGTGAGCGCCAGGCTCTCGGGGATGAGGCGCCGGAGCATTGAGGCGACGTTCTGAATCACGCCGCTGAGCGAGACCGCTTTCTTTTCCATGACCTGCTTGCGGCTGAAGGCGAGGAGCTGCCGGGTGAGCGCGGCGGCCCGTTCTCCGGCGCCCTGGACCTGCCGGAGCGACCACGCGACATCGCTGTCGAGCTGGGTCTTGGCGAGTTGCAGGCTGGTGTGGCCGGACACCACGGTGATGATGTTATTCAAGTCGTGGGCGACGCCGGCGGCGAGATGTCCGATGGCTTCCATCTTCTGCGACTGGCGGAGCTGGTGCTCGATCTTGAGCTGCTCCGAGATGTCCTGCACCACGGCGAGGAGATGGGGGCCGCTGGCGAGTTCGAAACGCTCGATCCAGAGCAGCGCGGCGCGTGGCTCGCCGTTTTTGGAAACGAGCTCGCAGGCCCGTTGCCGCACGTGCCCGCCGCGGCTCAGCAGGGCCAGAGTGTCGAGCCGCGACTGGGGCTCGAGGACGACCCCCGCGTCCCAGAGCGAGCGGCCGAGCAGTTCATGGCTTTCGCAGCCGGTGGCGGCGAGGAAGGCGCGGTTGCACTCGATGCAGCCGTGATCGTTCAGCCGCAGGATGGCGACGGGGAGGGGGCTGGCATCGAAGGCTTTGGCCAGCCGTTCCTCGGAAATTTTGAGGGCTTCCTGCGCGAGTTCGCGCTCGGCCATTTCGCGCAGGAGCCGGGTATTGGCTCCATGCAGCTCGTGGGTGCGTTCGTCCACGAGGCGGTTGAGGTCGTCGAGCTTGTGCCGAGCCTGGTGGGTGAGGAGCCACTTCTCGGTGAGCGCGTGGGCGAGCTGCAGGACCTCGATGCTGTCGAAGGGTTTTTTGAGGATGACCAGCCGGTCGGACTTGCCCAGCTTGGCGATGATGTCCTGCCACGAGTAGTCCGAGTAGGCGGTGCAGATCACCACCTGGATGGACGCATCGATCTCCCAGATCCGCGTGATCGTTTCCACGCCATCCCAGCCGGGAGGCATTCGCACGTCCACGAACGCCATGGCGTAGGGCTGCCCGGCGGCGATCGCGCGGACGACCATTTCGAGGCCTTCTTTCCCTTGGTAGGCGGAGTCGAGCTGGAAGTCGGACGGTCCCGCGATGGTCTCCTTCGGGCCGAAAAACTCGGCCATCACATCGTCGAGCGCGCCATTGGCCGGGGCCGTGGGACCGAGCACTTTCCGGAAATCCGCGTGGATTTCCGGGTTGTCGTCGATGACGAGGATGCGGTTGTTGCTGGCCGCGATCGGGTTGAGATTCATGTGTGAGAAAGGTCGCGGGTTCAGGCGGCGGCGGCGATTGGGTTGGGAGTAAAGATCGGGAGATCGAGAGAAAACGTGGCGCCGGTGCCGGGGCCGTCGCTGTGGGCGGCGAGTGCGCCGCCCATTCCCTTGGCCGCGAGCGCGCTGCTGTGCAGGCCGAAGCCGTGCCCGGTCTTTTTGGTGGTGAAACCGTGCGAGAAGATGCGGGTGAGATTTTCGGGCGGAATCCCGCTGCCGCTATCCTTCACGGTCACCTGGGCGAACCCGCTGCAGCTGCTCTGAATCCGGACGACGATACGGCGTTCCTCCCGTCCGGAGGATTCGATCGCCTGCTGCGCATTGCGGAGGAGATTGACGAGGATCTGCAGGACCAGATGTTTGTCCACCTCGACCTTGGCCACGTCTTCATAGGCCTGCACGACGCTGATGCGGTGGCGGGATAGCTGGTCGGCGTTGATCTTGATCGCGTCGTCCACCAGCGTCTGGAGGGTGACCGGTTCCACGATGCCCGCGCCTTTGGCAAAGCCCTGTTGCATGGACACAATCTCCTTGATGTGGCCGATATTTTTGGTGATGGACTCCACCTCCTCGAGCAGGTCGGCCTGCTCGGCGCGGATCGCGTCCGTGATGCGGGAAATGAGTTCGGGGATATGCGGGCCGCGCGGATCATTGGTGACGAAGCCGATGAAGTCCGCCTTTTGCAGGGTGAGCAGGCCGGCCACTTTACCGAGTTCGATGACCTTCGAGCCTCGGAGCCGCTCGCTGATCACGCCGCCGGAGATATTCACACTATTGAGGACGTTGCCGACATTGTGCAGGACGCCCGTGGCCACCTCGGCCATGCCAGCGAAGCGGGAGCTATCGACCAGCCGCTCGTTCGCTTCCTCGAGTTCTTCCGCCGCGCGTTTTTGCGCGGTGATGTCGTAGAAGACGCCACGCACCAGCAGCGGCTCCCCGGCGGCGTCGCGCAGCACGGAGGCATTTTCGCGGATCCACACGGTGCGGCCGTCGGCGGCGGTCATCTGGTAGTCGTAGGAGTAAGGCCCGTGGCCCGGGATCGTCCGCGCGCAGTGGTCCTCGGTCCATTGGCCGTCGCGATGGAGTTTCGACTTCCGAAAATGCGGAACCGCCATCCAGTCCTTGCGCGGGTAGCCGAGGATTCGTTCGCATTGCGGGCTCACGAAGGTGAAGGCAAAGGTCTTCGGATCGGCCTCCCATACGATGCCGTCGATCGACTCGATCAGCGTCTCGAGCTTCTCCTTTTCGAGACTGGTCCCTTCTTGCTCGCAGACTTTCAGGTCCAGGTCGCGATTCGCGGCCTGGAGCAGCCCGCTGCCCGCGGCGATGATCAGCAGGAGCGCACCGACATAGCCGATCGTCATCATCCGGGCGCGCTGGGCCGCTGCGACCCAGCCTGCGGCATCGAAATCCACGCCCAGCACTGCTTCCACGTCGCCCCGAAAATTGCGGATCGGAACCGCTGCGGTCACCCACGTGCCCCAGCGGTCCGTGTAGGGCTCGTCTCGAAAGGCAGCCTGGCCCGCGAGCACGGTTTCGATGACCTTTTTGAGCTCGCTGCGGTAAATCTCCCCGATCGGCGTGCGCGCCTCGCGTTCCCCGTCGAAGCGGCCGTCGTGATCATAGTCTGTCTCGGAATCGACAATCAGGGCGATCTGCCCGTCCGGGAGTTTGCGCAGAGTGTAGATGTCGCTGATCGAGGGGTTCACCTTGAGCCAGCGTTTCTGGGCGGAGATCATCTGCCAGTAGCGGGGATCTTCGGGAGAAGTTTTCAGCGTGATCTGTTCGTGGCCCATGCGCGCGAGTTCCTGGGCGAAAGTGGGTGCGTACCCTGCCACCATCTGCCGCATGCGCTGCACCTCGATCCGGCCGGATGCCTCGACCAGAAACCAGCCGCCCCCCAGCACGCCGAGCACGAGCAGCCACGTCACGAGGGGAATGGCGCTCGGGCGCTTGCCCCTCCAGAAATAGCCATGGAGCAGCCCAAAGAGGGTCAACGCTCCCAGCACGAGGAGGATGTAATCGGATTCCCGGAGCAGGAGAGAATTCATGTCATTAGGCCGGTACGCACATTTGCTGGCCCCTCACCTGAGCAGGGAGGATGCCGTACGCGGCGACACGTGCCGGATTATGACCGGAATCGAAAAGTGAACCGCTCGCCGGGGCGCCGCCGGGCGCGGTTCAGGGCTCGATCGCCAGGAGCTCCTGGACCTGGGCGCCGATGTCTCCCGTGCGCATCAGGGTCTCGCCCACGAGGATGGCCTGGCAGCCGGCGGCGAAGACGCGCTGCGTGTCCGCCCTCGTCTTTAGACCGCTCTCACTGACGAGGATGATGCCGACGGGCACTTCTTCGCTGAGTTCCTCGGTAGTCGTGAGATCCACTTCGAAGGTGGTGAGGTTCCGGTTGTTGATCCCGAGCAGCGCGGGCTCGATCTCCAGGGCGCGGTCGAGTTCCTCGCGGGTGTGGACTTCCACGAGCACGTCGAGCTGGCAGCGCAGGGCGACTTTGTTGAGGGCCTCCAGTTGCGCCTGATCGAGCGCGGCGACGATGAGCAGGATGGCATCGGCCCCGGCCACGGCGGCTTCGAAGATCTGCACCTCGTGGATGATGAAATCCTTGCGCAAACACGGGATGCCTACGGCCTGGCGGATGCGGGTGAGGTAGCTGAGGTGGCCCTGGAAAAACGGTTCGTCGGTGAGGACGGAGATGCAATGGGCGCCGGCGGCTTCGTAGCGCTCCGCGATGGTCACCGCGTCGAAATCCGCGGCGATCACGCCTGCGGAAGGGCTGGCCTTTTTCACCTCGGCGATCAGTCCCAGCGCCGCATCGCCGCGATCGAGCGCCAGGGCAAACGGGCGGATGTCGTCGCGCTCCAAGGCAGCGGCGCGGAGCAGTTCGGCGCGGGGCAGGATGCGGGCGACTTCGCGCGCTTTCACGTCGAGGATTTGCTGAAGGCGATTGGCGGACATGCGAGCGCGGAGTGTCCCGTGCGAGGTGGTGCGTGTCATGTGGAAAAAAGCTGGAAAAAAGTTCACACAAAAAAACTCGCGCAATTGGGCAGGGGCGTTCACAAAAACTGCTACGGACTCAACCCCCTTGTGAGAACGCTCCTAGTCATCGTCGCGCTCATCAGCTTCCGCGCCTACGCGGAAGACCCAAAGCTGACCTCACTGCTCAAGCAGGGCGATCAGGAGGATCGGATGGGGCACACGCGCGCGGCGCTGGCCTGTTTCCGCGAAGCGGAGGCGCTGGACCCACGGAACGTCGCGGTGCTGCTCCGGATTGCGAAGCAGTATTCCGACCTAGTGGGTAAAACCAAGCCGGCTGAAAATGCCCGGACCGTGGCGGACAAGGCGCTCGAATACAGCCAGCGCGTGGTGGAAGTGGACCCGATGAGTGCGAAAGGCCGGCTCAGCCTGGCCATCGCCTACGGACGGTTGACGGACTTTGTGGGCAACAAGGTAAAGCTCGAATACTCGAAACTAATCAAGGACGAGACGGTCAAATCGATCGAACTCGACCCGACGGATGACTTCGCCTGGCACGTGCTGGGGCGGTGGCACTTCGGCGTGGCGAATGTGAACGCCGTGCTCAAGGCCATGGCCACCCTCGTCTATGGCGGCATGCCGGTGGCGAGTAATGGGGATGCGGCGAAGTGCCTGAAGAAGGCCGCGGAACTCGCGCCGCAGCGGATCATTCACCACAGCGAACTCGCGCGGGTCTATCGGGCGATGGGCAAGAAAGATCTCGCGGCCAAAGAGTGGCAGATCGTGCTCGCGCTGCCGGCGGTGGATAAGGAGGACGAGAAGGACAAACGCGAGGCGCAGACCGAAATCGGCACGGATAAGAGCGGCCCGGGGCGTTCGGCGGCGCGTTAGCGGCCGGCGCGCTTCGATTCAGAGCGGCTGGGGATCCCCCGGCGCGATCGTCTTCTCGATCTCATCCGTGCGGAAGCCAAAGGCCATCGGGTGCGCGACACCGGGCGGGGGAAAGTTCCCGGCGGTCTGTGTGCTGCCGCCGGGCTACTGCGGGATGTCGTGGCGACCGACCTGGATTTTTTTCAAGACGTGGGTCGGGTCATGCAGCGGCGATTTCTTACTCCACGCGGCGGCGCTGGAGTCGAAGAAAAGGGCGAACATTTCGTAGTGTCCGGCCGGGATCCACGCGGGCAGGGTGACCAGCCAATCCTCGAAATACGGACCCGCGCAGGCTTCCGGGGCGCAGGCGCCTTTGAGCAGGGGGTAGAGTTGTTTGCCGTCGGACAGGACGAGCATGAGCCACGGGAAGGTCTGGCGATCCGGGCCGAATTCCCAGGCGAAACGGAAGCGCAGCGCGCGCGGCTGCGTCTGCGGGATCTGGAGATTGAGCAGCGTGGTCTGGGCGTCGAAGGGCACGGGCGGCGTGTCCGGGGCGAAGGGCGGCAGCGGCTCGCCGCGCTGGTAGATCGCGAGGGCGTTGCAGGATTCCACATTCCACCGGTCCGGGCTCAGGAAGTCGTGGAGGAGCCGGTCGCTGGCGGGGATTTCGCGCGCGGCGTCCACCAGGCTGCGGGGGTGGTAGAAGCCGGCGGCGGTGCTGAAGGTGTTCGTGTCGAGGTAGTCGATCACCACGGCGTCGGTGGGCGGCGGGGTGTAGCGCTCCTTGCTGAGCGTCTTGAGACCCTTCAGGACGTGGTGGAGCGAGTAGAGATGGCGGCGGGTGGCGAGATGGGAAAGGTAGGGCTGGCCGGCGGTCACGCTGGCCTCGGGGGGGATCGCGGCGAGGCGCTGCGCCTTCCACTCGCGTTCGTCGAGGCGGGCGGCGAGTTCGGGAATCTGGGCGGCGATTTCGCGGCTCGGGCCGCACCAGAGGTGGGCGAGCGCGGAGGCGCCGAGCAGGGTGAAGGCGACGGCGCGGGGGCTGCGCAGGCGCGCGGCGGCTTCCGTGGCGGCGATCCAAAAGAGGGGGATAAACGGCGCGGGGTAATGGGCGCCGAGCGACCATTCGGTAAAGCGATAGGAGAGCAGGTGCTGGAGGAGGATCGGCGCGGCGATGAGCAGCCAGTGGGCGCGGAGGAGGGGCAGGAGGAGGAGCGGGAGGAGGAGCGACCAGACCATGTCGCCCTGGGTGAGCCCGCGCCAGATGGCGTGGCCGGCGCGCCAGGGTTCGACGAAGAGATTGCGGACGATCTCGCCCCCATTCGCGCCGAGGTGCGCGTAGAGCTGGCCGTAGTCCACGTTGCCCGCATTCAGCCGCGGGCTGATCACGCTGGCGTATAACGCCAGCCAGAATGCGGCCGCGAGGAGCGGCAGCCCATTCCACCGGAGCTGCCAGGACCAGCCCCGGCGCCACTCGAGCAGCGCAAAGGCCCCGCACCAGGCCACGAGGAGCAGGGCCATGTTTTCCTTGCAGGCGAGCACGGCTAAGAACCACAGCCAGAAGCGGCCGAAACGCCCGGCGAGCCGCGCTTCGATGAGGAGGAGGAGCAGCGGGGCGGCGAGCGCCTCGGGGTGAAACTCGTAGATGCCCACCGAACTCGTGGCCGGCAGGACGAGCAGCGTGAGCCCCAGGGCGATGGCCGAGGGCGGATCGAAGTCGAGCCGCCGGGCGATGCGGAAGCCGGTGAAGGCCATGGACGCGAGCGCGAGCGTCTGCACCACGACGAAAAGCATGGGGTGCGACCAGAGCGCAAACAGCGGCGTGAGCAGGAAGACGATGGGCTCCGCGTGGTTGCCCATGAGCGGGACATTGAGCAGCGAGACCCACCACTCGCCGCGGGCCGCGAGCCAGAGCGACTGGACGTAAAAGGCGAGGTCGAAGGTGCCATACTGGTAGGTCCACCAGTGCCACCAGGAGACGAGGAAGACGCCGATCGAAAACAGCATCGCCCCGATGCGGATGGCGCGGGGGGATTTTGCAGCGGCGGCAGGCATTGCGCTAGCTACTAGGTGCCTCCGATGGAAAAGACAACCCCGCCGCCCACCCGCCTCCAGGCGCTGGATTTCCTGCGGGCGATCGCGATCTTCCTCGTGCTCGGTCGGCATCTTGCCGAGGAGACGGTGGTCTCCATGCCGGCCTCGATGCGGGGATTTTTCGAGGTCTGGCAGCGGGGCGGCTGGATCGGGGTGGATCTCTTCTTCGTCCTCAGCGGCTTCCTCATTTCCGGCCTTTTGTTTCGGGAACATGGACGCTTCGGGACGATTCGTTACGGGCACTTCCTGGCCCGGCGAGGCTTCAAGATCTACCCGCCCTTTTTTGTCATGCTGGCCATCGTCATCGGCATCTCGCTCTGGCATGGCCGGCCATTTCCTCCCGCGCGGCTCCTCTTGCCCGAGATCCTTTTTTACCAAAACTATCGCCCCGCGATCTTCCCGCACGCCTGGTCGCTGGCAGTGGAGGAGCATTTTTACCTCCTGCTGCCGCTGGTTCTGATCGGCTTGAGCCGGGTGAAGGGGCGCCCATTCGCCGCGTTGCCGTGGGTTTTCGGAGCGGTCGCCACGCTCGTGCTCACGGCGCGATTGATCACGGCGGAAGCCATTCCCTTCGGCCACAAGACACATGTTTTCGCGACCCATTTGCGGATTGATTCCCTCTTTTTCGGCGTCCTGATTTCGTGGCTCTGGCACTATCACGGCGAGGCGCTGCGAGGATTTGTGGAGCGCTGGCGCTGGCCGCTGGCCGCGCTGGCCGCGGGGCTCGCGCTGCCGCCGTTCTTTTGGGAGGTCTCCCACGGCGAGCAGCCGTTTCTGCATACCTACGGCTTTACGGCGCTGTATGTCAGCGCGGGCATCGTGCTGCTTCTCACCTTGCGGCTTCGCGCGGTCTGGGCACCGCTCGGTTTCATCGGCGCGTATTCCTATTCGATCTACCTGTGGCACATGCCGATCCGGCTTTATCTCGGTTATTGGGGTCCCAAGGATTGGTCCCCGCTGGCGAGCGCCTTCCTCTATTTCGGCTTGAGCCTCGGCATCGGGGTGCTGGCGGCGAAGCTGATCGAAACCCCGTTCCTGATCCTGCGGGACCGGCTGTTTCCGACTCGCAGTCATCCTCTGGTCGCCGCGGCTCCGGAGCCCGCGCCGGCGGTCGGCGGCGGTGCGTCGGTGCCCGTCGCGAGTTGATCCCTCGGGCCGGGTAGCCGCGTGGTGGCCGTTGACCGGACGGGGTGCGTCTGCTTGCTTGCGCGGGCCATGCTCCGCCTCGCTCTCAAGATGCTTTACGGTGACCGCGCGAAATTCGTGATGCTCGTGGGCGGCCTCACCTTCTGCGCCCTGCTCATGACGCAGCAGATCGGCGTCTTCTGTGGCCTGATGCGCTGGACCACGGCGACGCTGCGCAACATTCAGGTGCCGATCTGGGTGGCGGATCGCGAGGTGAAGCAGGTGAATGAAATCGTGCCGCTCCGGGCGATCGAGGTCACGCGGGTGCGCAGCGTACCGGGCGTGGATTGGGCGGTGCCGCTCTACTGGGGGATCATCCAGGCGCGGCTGAAAGACGGCTCATTTCTCCAGGTCCAGCTCACTGGCCTGGACGCGGCGACTTTCATCGGCCGACCGGGGAAGATGCTCGCGGGTAATGTGGAGGATCTGCGCCTGCCGAATGCGGTGGTCATCGACCAGATCGCGGTGAAAAAGTTTCTGCAAAAAGGGATCAGCGTGAAGGTCGGCGATACCTTTGAAATCAACGACAAGGAGGCCCGCGTGGTCGGGATTTGCCAGGCGGAGCAGAGCTTTCTCGGGCAGCCTTACGTCTTCACCACCTACGACCGCGCGCTGGAGTACGCGCCGGCCCAGCGCAAGATGCTCAGCTTCATCCTCGTGGGTCCGAAGCCGGGAGTGCCGGTGCCGGAACTCGTGGCGCGGCTCAGCCAGGTCGATGGGCTGCGCGCCTGGGCGGCGGATGATTTCAACTGGCAGACGATCGTCTGGTACATGAAGAACACGGGTATTCCGATCTCCTTTGGCACGGTGGTGGTGCTCGGCGTTTTCGTGGGCGTCGCGATCGCCGGGCAGACGTTTTACCTCTTCGTGCATGAGAACATGCGCTTCATGGCCGCGCTGAAAGCGATGGGCGCCCGCACCCGCACGCTCGCCGGCATGGTGCTCCTCCAGGCCTTTACCGTGGGGCTCGTGGGTTATGGCTTCGGCGTGGGGCTCACGGCGATGTTTGGCAACAAGGTGCTCGAAACCGGGGAGCCGCCCTTTTTCCTCCCCTGGCAGGTGCTTGCCTTTGCCGGTGCGGTGATCGTGTTCATCTGCTGTTTCTCGGCGACGATCGGCTTGTTGAAAATCATCCGTGCCGAGCCGGCGGTCGTTTTCCGGTGAGGCGGGATCTGCCA
>Ga0105048_10015417_pt1 | contig 11863 bp, 8 predicted proteins | sample MAT05_FD_78382 | JGI IMG/M metagenome (GOLD analysis project Ga0105048, IMG submission 78382) | Freshwater microbial communities from Lake Fryxell liftoff mats and glacier meltwater in Antarctica - MAT-05 | ecosystem: Environmental > Aquatic > Freshwater > Ice > Liftoff microbial mat | place...
GCAGCCGGTCCATGCCAAGCTGGGCAAAACTCGCCTCTGGGTTGGCGCAGCGCAGCACGATGCGCAGCACCGACACCGCGCCGGCGGCCAGCGGATTGGCCGGCGCCGCCAGTGGCAGGCCCGACAGCCGCACGCTCTCGATCTCCACCGGCCACAGCGTGGTCGGGTACGCGGTGCGGAAGCGGCAGGTCTCGCCGCGCACCGGCTCGCTGTCGATCGCCAGCCCCGGCGCCACCTCGAACGGCGTCATCAGGTCGGGCTGGCTGGTGAACTGCACCACGCTGCACGACGGCACCGGCGCCAAATAGTGCGGATACAGCACCCCCAGCAGCGCATCGGTCAGTTCGGGGAACTCGTCGTCCAGCCGGTGGTGCACGCGCGCGGCCAGGAACGCAGCCCCGTCCAGCAGGCGCGCCACATGCGGGTCATCGACCGCATCGGCGGCCAGGCGCAGGCGTCCGGCGATCTTGGGGTGCGCCTCGGCGAACTGGGCCGCGAGTTTGCGGATGGCATTCAGCTCGCGGTCGTAATAGGGCAGCAGCGCGTCGGACATGGCGGCCTGCCTCACACGGGATCGGCGGCGGTGACGAATACGTCGGCGGTGGTCGCATCCACCGTGGTGTCGAACGCCACCGGCTCGGGTGCCGGGTCGGCGTGCAGCAGCCCGTCGATGCGCAACCGCAGCGTCGCCTCCAGCTTGTTGGCGCTTTCGATCAGCGACACCCGCACGCTCATCAGCCGCGGCTCGAACCGGCGGATCGTCGCTTCCACCTCGGCGCGCAGCGCATCGCGCCGGCCGGGCTCGTTCATCGCGCCGGCGGTGAAATCGGGAATGCCGAAGCCGATCGGCGAGGACGCAAGCTCGGTCAGTTCGGCGGGCCACGAGCGCCAATAGCGCCGCGCGTTCAACAGCGCCTCCAGGTCGCGGCGCACCGAGACGCGCAATGCCTCCATCGCCTCGCCGGTCGACATCGGCGCGTCGCGCTCCTGGTCCGGCGCGTCGTCGATCAGCCGGTCGAGCAGCGGCAACTGGGCGCGCGGCCCGGCCCGGCGGCCGGCCTCGCCGCGGCCGGTATCGAGAATGCGGCCGGGGTTGCGGCCGCTCATGCGCCCCCGAACTCCAACGCGCCGAGGTCCATGATGCCCACCGCCTCCTCGCCGACCAGGAACAGCCGCTGGCCTGCCCCGCGCACCGGCCCGCCATCCTCGATCCAGTCGGTCTCGCGGCCCAGCTTCAACGCATCGGCCAGCGCCGCATCCTCGCTGCCGTAGATCGCCGGCAGGTAGACGTCGCCATCCGGCCCGGCCCGCACCGACATGGTGGCACGCCGCCACATCAGGTCGCGCGCCCGCTTGGGCGGGTGGAATTCCAGGCTGATCACCCGCTCGGTGGGAATCCAGTAGAACTTGCCGGTGGTGGTCAGCACCTCGAAACTGCCGGCGCACAGATCGTCGGCATCGCGGAAATCGTCGAACGCGCCGGCCTCGCCAGTGCCCGCCACATGCGGGCGGCCGAGTTCGGCCGCACCCGCCAGCTTCGCCGCCTCTGCCATGTCGCCAGCCCGCAGCGCCACCATGGCGGCAAGTTGCAGGCGCTGCGTATCGGTCGGCTCGCCGAGGAATTCCGGCACCCGACCGTCGCGGCGCAGTTGGCGGCGGGCCATGTCGGCGCGCAGCAACTGGCGGAACTCGGCCACCACGACGGCCGCTTCGGGCTCCACCTGGCTGGCGGCATCCAGGATGACATCGGCGCGCTCCAGGTTGCCGGCGAACACCAGCAGTTCGGCCAGCAGCACCCGCGCCGCGATGTCGGTCGGCGCGCGGCGCACCGTGGCATTGGCCGCATCGACCGCCGCGGCCAAATTCCCAGCCCGGAACAGGGCCCCCACCGACTCACCCGTGCCCGACATGTCTCATTCCCCCTTGCTTCCTGTATCCAGCCCTAGCGTGCGGAGCCAGGGGCGGCAATGTCGGTGACCAGCCGGAACTGGGCCGAGACGTCGTCGAGTTGGAAATGCGGCTGCATATGGATCACGCAGCCGAACACCCCGGGCTTGCCCGGCCGCTCCTGCACCGAGACCTGGCCGGCGACCAGCGGATAGCGGGCGCGCGATTCCCCGCCGGCGTTGATGTTGCTGTTCACGTAGCGGCCGATCCAACGTTGCAACTGGTCCTCGATCTCCTCGGCGGTGCGGAATGCGCCGACCATGTCGCGGCCCAGCATCTTCACGTAATGGGCGAAGCGGGCAACACAAAGCAGCGTGTTGATCTGCGCCGACAGCCGGGCATTGGCGCTCGCCGCCTGGGCGTTCGGGCCGAGATATTGCTGCGGCATCTGCAGGGTGCGCACCGCGCCGAACACCGCCTCCTCGGCAAACGGAATCGCCGACAGCGGCATCAGCCCGGCATCGATCAGCGATCGCTCCTGCCGGTCGGTCAGCACGATGTCCAGCGACGGCCGCACCCAGACCTCGCCGCGATCGGTGCCGAACGGCTCCGGCACCAACCCGTCGACCAGTCCGCCGGCGTGGCGGTCGGTTTCCAGCCCGCGCACATCGGCCGGCCAGGTGAAGTTGGCGAACGCCCGCACCACGGTGGCGGCGAAGGCATAACCGGCGTTCGACCACACGCGGCTGGCGGCATCGGGGGCGTATTCGGCGTAGCGCCACCCCCCCTTACGCAAATCGTCGTCATCCCAGGGCGGGCGCGCGAGCACGCGCGGCAGTACCACCGCCAGGAAGCGAATATCCTCCTGGCTGAACAGACCACGCCAGCGGGTGTATTCGGCGCTGCGCATCGACGCCGAGGGGTCCTGCACGCCGGACAGGTCGGCGAAGCTGTCCAGCTCCAGCAACTCGGGTGCCGCCGCCAGCACCGTCGGCATGAAGGCCGCGGCGGCGACCGAGGCAAGCAGCTTCAGCACCGTCACGTCATCGGTGGGTGCCGTGGCCGACGGGCGGTGGCGCACCTCGTGGTCGACGATCAGCAGCCCATAGGGCTCGCCGCCGGGGGAGCCGAACTCCTCCTCGTAGATCTTGCGGAACAAATGGCTCTGATCGAATTCGGCGGCGCGTTCCAAGTCGCGCGCCACCTCGCTCCAGGCGGCGCTGAGCACCTTCACCTTGATGCGGTTGGACGGGTCGATCGGTTCCACCAGCCAGTTCAGCCCGCGCCACGAGCCCTCCAGCTTGCGCAGCCGCGGGGCGTGCAGGATGGCATCGACCTGGGCCGAGAGCAGCGCGTCGATGGCGGCGATGTCGCGATCCAGCGCGCCGCGCAGCGCATCGGCTTCGCCGGCCAGCGCCACGGCCCGGCCGCGGCCGAACCAGGCGGTCAGCGGATCGGGCGCGCCGGCGACAAAATTGGCGAGCGCCTCGGCCTCGGTGCGATGCCCCGCAGCGAAGAACCGCCCGGCCAGCACCGTGTCGCGCAACGCCGGTGCGTCGGGGATTGGGTCGGAAATCGGCGCATCGGCAACCGCCTTGGGGACGGGTGGCTCCGCGGCCGGTGCTTCCGCCGCGGTCAGCGCCGCTGCCAAAGCCTGTTGCCCGGACGAAGCCTCCTGCCCAGACAACGAACCCGCCGGGCCTTGCGACCCGGCGGGCATGATGCCTCGCGGAAAGATGACAGTTGCGTCCTCCTCCGGCACGGTGCTGCCTGCGTCCGCGCCGGGTTCGGGATCAGGCCTTCTGCGGAATGCGCGCGACCATGCGCAGGCTGGTCGTCAGCTCTTCCATCTGAAGCCACGGCCGCAGATAGGCGACCGCGTTGTAGGAACCGGGCTTGCCGGGGATTTCCTTCACCTCGATCAGCGCCTCGCGCAGCGGATACTTCGCCTTGCTTTCCTGGCCCGCATTCTCGTTGGAGTTGACGTAGTTGTTGATCCAGCGGTTCAGCCAAGCCTCGCAGTCGCTGGCCTCCATGAAGCTGCCGATCTTGTCGCGCGCCATCACCTTGAGGTAGTGCGCAAAGCGGCTGCTGGCCATGATGTACGGCAGGCGGGCCGAAATGGCGGCATTGGCGGTGGCTTCCGGGCGGTCGTATTTCTTCGGCTTCTGCACCGTCTGGGCGCCGAAGAACACGGCATAGTCGGTGTTCTTGTAGTGGCACAGCGGCAGGAAGCCCTGATTCGACAGCTCGAACTCGCGCCGGTCGGTGATGCCGATCTCGGTCGGGCACTTGGCGTCCATGTCGCCGTCATCCGACGTGAACACATGGTTCGGCAGCCCCTCCACCTTGCCGCCGCCCTCGGCGCCGCGGATGGCGACGCAGAAGCCCGAGGTGGCAAACGCCGCGGTCATGCGCACGCCCATCGTGTAGGCCGCGTTCATCCAGCAATACTGCTGGTGGTTCATCGGCAAAGCGGCGCCGTTTTCGTCGTACGGGGCCTCCTCATAGCCGAACTCCTCGATCGGCTTGGTCGCGGCTCCGTACGGCAGGCGCGCGATCACCCGCGGCAGCACCAGCGAGACGAAGCGCGCATCCTCGCTTTCGCGGAAGCTGCGCCACTTGGCGTATTCCTGGGTCTCGAAGATCTTGGCCAGATCACGCGGTTTGGACAGTTCGGTCCAGTCGTTGAAGCCGAACATCTGCGCCCCGGCGGCCGAGATGAACGGCGCAAAGGCCCCGGCGGCAATGTTGGAGATCAGCCGCAGCGTCTCCACATCGTCCGGGTGGTTCGACCACTCGTAGTCGCCGATCAGCGATCCGTACGGCTCGCCGCCCGGGGTGCCGAACTCGTTCTCGTAGATCTTCTTGAACAGCTGGCTCTGGTCGAACTCCACCGCCTTGGTCAGGTCGCGGGTAAGGTCGCGCTTGGACGCGTTCAGCACGCGGATCTTCAACGAGGTGCCGGTTTCGGAATTCATCACCAGGTGATTCAGTCCACGCCACGAACCCTCAAGCTTGAGGAACTTCTCGTTGTGCATCACCTCATTCAGCTGGGCCGAGATCTTGCGGTCGATCGCGGCGATGGCGCGGTCGAAGGTGCGCGACAGGTTCTTGTCGAAGGTGACGGTGCCCGACAGGGCCTGCTCCATCAACGTTTTCACGAGGTCCTGGGCGCGGTCGGGCTCGGTCTGCTTGGTGGCCGCCACCACCTGGTCGAGGAAGCTCGGGCCCTCTTCGGTCGAGGTCGCGCCGCCGGCCGGCGCTGACTGGGATTGCGACATCGATCAGCCCTCCTTCTTGTCGAGGCCGAGCTGGCCGGACAGCTTCTTGAAGTCGTCCTCGTTCTTCAGCACCTGTTCCAGCAGGTTCTCCAGATCCTCGGAGCGGTCGACCTTGCTCATCAGGTCGCGCAGCTTGTTGCGCGTCTCCATCAGTGCCTTCAGCGCCGGCACCTGCTCGGCGATCTTGGCCGGCTCGAAATCTTCCATCGAGTTGAACTTGAGGTCGACCGCCATCTGGGTGCCGTCATCGGCCAGCTTGTTGTCGACCCGCATCTTCACGCCGGGCGTCATGCGCGCCATCACGTCGTTGAAATTGTCGCGGTCGATCTGGATGAACTTGCGCTCGGCCATCGGGCGCAACGGCTGAGTCGGGTCGCCGGAAAAATCGCCCATCACGCCGACCACGAAGGGCAATTCGCGCACCACCTGCGCACCTTCGGTCTCGACCTCATAGGTGATATGCACGCGCGGCTTACGCACCCGGTTCAGCTTGTCATGAACGCTGCCACTCATGGCTCTTCCCCCAAATCATTCCGAGATGATCGACACCAGGGCGGCGCAAGGCACCTGGTGACGCGTGCCACGCCCTGCCGTGCGACTAGCAAAACTAGCTTAGACAGTGCCCGACTATGCGGTCAATGAACCTTACATTTCACCCGCCGCATGGGCCGGCGAGCAGCCTCCGGACTAGCTCTCGCCGCCCTCCCCCTCCGCCGGCGGTGGACGGATGCCCAGTTGCATCAAGATGCCGTCGCGCACCGTGGCATCGGACACGATCTCGGCCAGCAGATCGGGCCAGGTCATGCGGCCACGGCGGATAGCGTCCTCCAGCGTATAGGCCAGGGGCGATTGCGGCTCGGTGCGGCGAAAATAGTCGGCGATGCGCGCCAGTTCCTTCAGCATGTCCTCGCGGTTGACCGCACCGACCAGCTTGCCGCGCGGCAGCGCCCCGCCGTCGCCCATGGCGCCCGCCGTGCCGTCGCCGCCACCTCCTGGCTCTCCCCCGTCCACCTCGTCAGGCGCAGCATTCGCGTCTGCCGGGGCATACTTCGCGGTCGCGGCCAGCAGGTCGTCCAACAACTCGCGCACCCGGCGCGTAGGCGGGCTGTCCTGGCCAGCCTTGGCGTCGAGCACCTCGCCCATCGCCACCCATTGTGCCTGCGCCGCCCGCAGGGCTTCCCGCAACGCACCGAAATGCGCCTGGCCGGCGGCGCGCGCCTCGTTCTGCACCGTATCCATCGGCACCACGCCCTGCGCGACCTTCTGCGTCGCGCGCGCGGTTTCCAACGTCGCCAGCTGTTCCGACTGCAGGTACTGCCAGAACGCCATCGGCGAGCCGTCGGGTCGTGTGTACAGGCTCAGCTTGCGCAGCGGCTGGGCCAGCGTGCCGTCGCCGTCCTCGCCGTTCAGCCCTGTCACCGGCGCCACCCGCGTGGCGATGCCATCCTCGTCGGGCATCGGATAGAGGTTGTCGTCCCACAACGCCTCGGCCAGCTTGGCGATCAGGTGCGCGCCGGCGGCCAGCCCGCGCGGGCCGTCCAGCCGCACCATCGCCTCGGTCAGCCATGCCGCCACCTCCAGGTCCTTGCTCTGGCCGCTCAGCGCCTTGATGGCGAGTTCGCGCACCTGGCGCCATTGCGGCGGCAAAGCTGAATCCGCGGTCGGATCGGCATCGGCCTGGCGCTCGGCCGCCCGTGCCTCGGCCCGCGCGTCCCGCAAACGATAATATGTCGACTGCGCAGAGAAATCTTCGCGCAAATCGCTACCCGCGGGCGCCTCCCCGGCGATTGGCGCAAGCAACGCCTCCATGTCGATCCCGTCGGGCCAGTCGGCCATCGCCATCTCCTTCGTCACGTCGCCGGGGCAGGACCGGCGCCTGCGCACGGATGGATTTATCGGCACAAACTATTTGCCGACGCAACGGCTGTGTCTCTGGACTCGCCCTCATGGCACTCATATCGTCCGCAGCGGCAAAAGCGGCATCCCCGCCAAGGGGACGGGGGACGACAAATCATGGCGGCAATCGACCTTAAGGCGCTGGTGGGACGGCTCAACGAGCATTGCCGCCGGGCGCTGGAAGCCGCGGCCGGCCTGACCCTGTCCCGCAGCAACTATAATGTCGAGCTGGAACACTGGCTGCTCAAGCTCGCCGACGGCACCGACACCGACATCGCCGCGATCATGCGCCACTACGACGCCGACCACGGCCGGTTTGTGAACGACATCACCCGCAGCCTGGACAAGCTCAAGACCGGCAACGCCCGTGCGCCCACCCTGTCGCCCGAGATCGTCGAGGCCGCCAAGCAAGCCTGGCTGCTCGCCTCGGTCGAGCACGGCCTCTCGCGCCTGCGCTCGGGCCACCTGCTGTGGGCGATGCTGGCCGACGAGACCCTGGCCCGCCACGTGCGAGAGAGCAGCAGCCAATTCGGCAAGATCAACGCCGATGCGCTAAAGCGCGACCTGCTGACCATCACCCGCGACAGCGTCGAGGCGGCCGGCGCCACCACCTCGGTCGAGGGTGCGCCCGCCACCGGCGGCGAGGGCGGCGACGGCACGCCGCGCCCCGGCGGCAGCGGCGCGCTCGACCAATTCACCATCGACCTCACCGCCAAGGCGAAAGCCGGCAAGATCGACCCGATCCTCGGCCGCGACACCGAAATTCGCCAGGTCGTCGACATCCTCACCCGCCGGCGCCAGAACAACCCGATCCTCACCGGCGAGGCCGGCGTCGGCAAAACCGCGGTGGTCGAAGGCTTCGCCCTGCGCATCGCCCAGGGCGACGTGCCGCCGGCGCTGAAGGACGTGGTGATCCGCACCCTCGACCTCGGCCTGTTGCAAGCCGGCGCCGGCGTGAAGGGCGAGTTCGAGAACCGCCTGAAGAACGTGATCGAGGAGGTCAAGGCCAGCCCCAAGCCGATCATCCTGTTCATCGACGAAGCCCACCAGATGATCGGTGCCGGCGGCTCGGCCGGCCAAGGCGATGCCGCCAACCTGCTGAAGCCCGCACTGGCCCGCGGAGAATTGCGCACCATCGCCGCCACCACCTGGGCCGAATACAAGAAGTACTTCGAAAAGGACGCCGCCCTGACCCGCCGCTTCCAGGTGGTCAAAGTCGAGGAACCGAGCGAAAAACTTGCCATCGCCATGGTGCGCGGCATCGTCGATACGCTGGAGAAACACCACGGCATCCGCATCCTCGACGAGGCGGTGGAGGCGGCGGTGAAGCTGTCCGCCCGTTTCATCCCCAGCCGCCAACTGCCCGACAAGGCGGTCTCGCTGATCGACACCGCCTGCGCGCGCGTCGCCATGAGCCAGGCGGCTATGCCGGCGCCGCTGGAAGACCGCATCCGTCGCATCGAGCTGATCGACACCGAACGCGGCATCCTCGACCGCGAGATGGCTGCCGGCGCCGACCACGCCGCCCGCCATGGCGAACTCGCCGAGGAACGCGCGGCCCTGGACACCGACCGCATCGCGCTGGAGGCGCGCTGGGAGCAGGAGAAGGTGCTGGCGAACGAGATCGCTGAAACCCGTGGCCATATCGAGAACCCCGACGACGGACAGGACAAAGACGCACTGCGCGCCAAACTGGCCGAAGCCACCGCGAAGCTCGCCGAATTGCAAGGCGAGATGCCGCTGGTCTTCCCGGTCGTCGACGCCCAGGCGGTGGCCGAGATCGTCGAAAGCTGGACCGGCATACCCGCCGGGCGCATGCAGTCCGACGAAATCAACACCGTGCTCAACCTCAGGGACACGATGGCGCGGCGCATCGTCGGCCAGGACCACGCGCTGGAGGCGGTGGCACAGGCCATCCGCACCAGCCGCGCCGGGCTGACCGACCCGCGCAAGCCGATCGGCGTGTTCCTGATGGTCGGCACATCCGGCACCGGCAAAACCGAAACCGCGCTGACGCTGGCCGACCTGCTGTATGGCGGCGAGCAGAACATGACGACCATCAACATGACCGAGTTCAAGGAGGAACATAAGGTCAGCCTGTTGATGGGCTCGCCGCCCGGCTATGTCGGCTACGGCGAAGGCGGCATCCTGACCGAGGCGGTGCGCCGCCGCCCCTATTCCGTGGTGCTGCTCGACGAGATGGAAAAGGCCCATCCCGGCGTGCAGGACGTGTTCTTCCAGGTGTTCGACAAGGGCAACATGAAGGACGGCGAGGGGCGCGATATCGACTTCAAGAACACCGTCATCATCATGACGTCCAACGCTGGCACCGACCTTATCGCCAAGCTGTTCGCCGACCCCGAAACCGCCCCCGATGCGGCCGGGCTGGCCGAGGCATTGCGGCCCGAGTTGATGAAATACTTCCGCCCCGCCTTTCTCGGCCGCGTAACACTGGTGCCGTATTTCCCGCTGTCGGAGGACATCATCCGCAAGATCGTGGTCCTTCAACTCGCCCGCATCGCACGCCGGGTGCGCGAGGCCTACAAGGCCGAGTTCGAATACGATCACGAACTTGTTGAAACAATTGCCGCCCGTTGCACGGAAAGTTCATCCGGCGCGCGCAATGTTGAGAATATACTGTCGCGAACACTGCTACCGGAGCTTTCTGCCGAGGTTCTGGGGCGGCTGGCCGGAGGAGAGGCGATCAACCGCATCGCCGTCGGCATCGATCCCACGGGATCGTTCACCTATTCGCTTGGCTAGGCACACAACGGCAGCAACAGGAGAAGAACAATGCCCATCTACATGAAATACGACGGCATCGACGGCGATGTCACCTCTGACAGCCACAAGGGCTGGATCGAGCTGGGCTCGTTCCAGTGGGGCGTGGGCCGCGGCATTTCCTCGCCGACCGGCGCCAGCGCCGACCGTGAGTCGAGCGCCCCAAGCATCAGCGAGATCGTCGTCACCAAGCAGCAGGACGTCGCCACCACCAAGCTGCTCGACGAGGCGCTGCAGGGCGAAGGCAAGAAGATCCAGATCGATTTCGTCAAGACCGACAAGGGCAAGCTTGAGACCTACATGTTCTACAAGCTGGAAGACGCGATGATCAGCGGATACTCGATCAGCAGCGGCGGCGACCGTCCGTCGGAATCGCTGTCGCTGAATTTCACCAAGATCGAGTTCAAGGGCACCTCGATGGACAAGGCCAACAAGGGCGGCGGATCGTCCTCGGTGATCTACGACCTTGCCAAGGCGAAGATCGTCTGACACCCGACTGCCGTTCGGAAATGCCATCGGCACGGCCCGCTCCCCCCGGGGGCGGGCCGTTTGCGCGGCCATCCCGGCTACCTGACCCGCACCGCCGCGCGGGCGATCCCGCCATCGGCATCCAGCACCGTCAGCCGGTAGAAGCCGGGGCCGGCGGGCTGCCATGCCGCCTCGCGCCGCGCCGGATCGGCCGGCAGCCGGGCGCCATCCACCAGAAAGGTCAGCGGGCGGCGTCCGCCCATCACCCGCAGCACCACCGGTGCCTCGCCGCTCAGCACCGCGCCGGGCGGCGGGAACAACAGCCGCAGCGCCTCGTCCGCGCCAGAACGCACGGCCGGTACCGCAGGCCGTGCCTCGGCATGCGATTCCGGCCGTGGGGAGGCCGGCAGCATCTCGATCACCCGCGCCAGCAGCGGCAAAGCGAGGTTGCGCCCGGTCGCGCCCGGCAACGGCGTGCCATCGGGCCGACCGACCCACACACCCACGACATGCGCCGCATCGAAACCCAGCGCCCAGGCATCGCGCCCGCCCCAGCTGGTGCCGGTTTTCCACGCCACACCCGCCGGCCCGCCATCCGGAAAGCGCTGGGTCAGCACCTCGGCGATCACCGCCGACGAACGGGCCTGCAGGAACGGCGCCCCCGCCCCGCCGCCGGCAACCAGGCGCAGCGGCACCGATGTGCCGTCGGTGCCCAGTGCGGCATACAACCCCGCCAACTCGCGCAGCGTGATCCCTGCCCCGCCAAGGGCGAGCGGCAATGACGGATCGGCCCCGGGCGGCAGGCGCAGCGCCACCCCTGCCCCCTTCAGCGTGGCGGCGAAGTGCCGCGGCCCCAGCCGATCCAGCAGCGCCACCGCCGGCAGGTTCAGCGACCGGCGCAGCGCCTCGGCCGCCGTCACCACGCCGTGGAAGCTGCGGTCGAAATCCTCCGGCGCATAGCTGCCGAACCGGCGCGGCAGGTCGTCCAGGCGCGTCTGCGGTGCGGCGATGCCGTCCTGGAAAGCCATGGCGTAGATGAACGGCTTCATCGCCGAACCCGGCGAGCGCACCGCACGCGTGAGGTCCATCGCCCCGGCTCTGCCAACCTGCGCCGCGTCGCCGCCCGAGACCACGGCGCGCACTTCGCGGGTGGCGAGATCGGCCACCAGCACGGCCAGTGAGGCGCGTTCGGCCAGCCCGCGCAACTGCTCGGCGGCGAAGCGTTCCAACGCACGCTGCAACCCCAGATCGAGCGTGGTCTGCACCCTGTCGGCCCGCGGCAATGCCGCGACCGCCTGGCTGGCGTGGCGCGGCAAGGCCACGCGCTGCGTCGGCATTGGGCCGCCATCGCCACCCAGGATGCGGTCGCGCAGCACCCGGGCCCGCTCGGCATGGCGATCCGGCCGCAGCGCCTCCGGCCGACGCGGGATCGCCACCAGCAACGCCGCCTGGGCGGGATCGAGCAAGCCCGGCCCGTGGCCGAACCAGGCCAGCGCACCCGCCCGCACCCCCTCAAGGTTGCCGCCATAGGGGGCCAGGCTCAACCA
>Ga0105048_10015418_pt1 | contig 11862 bp, 16 predicted proteins | sample MAT05_FD_78382 | JGI IMG/M metagenome (GOLD analysis project Ga0105048, IMG submission 78382) | Freshwater microbial communities from Lake Fryxell liftoff mats and glacier meltwater in Antarctica - MAT-05 | ecosystem: Environmental > Aquatic > Freshwater > Ice > Liftoff microbial mat | place...
ATTTCGTAATTACAAATTCTACTTTTTATGGATGTATAAAACCATTGTTTATGAGTCCACACAACAGTATAGATAATTCGAACACATTTCACAATCCGGCGAATGTTGCGGAGAAAAATCAATTGAACGGTATCTTTTTGACGTCAACCTCAAATGAACCAAAAACATCTGTGAGTTGGGTAGAAACTGAAGTGCCTTTTGTGTTAACAGGATCAACTTATTTTTCTCCTGGATTAAATTTAACACTCGGGCGAGATGTTATCATCAAGGTAGCACTTTTACCGTCGAGAGGGTTTAATAAAATCTCCTTCAATAATGGCAGCACAGTCATTCAGGGGTATAATTTGCCGGGCGTATTTTTTACAAGTTATTTGGATGATGCGCTTGGCGGAGACACGAACGGTGATGGTTCGGCCTCGCAGCCTGCCAAGGGAGACTGGTATGGCATTCAAGACAATTCTGCCACAATCACTACCAATAAATCTTGTTATGCCTGGCCAAATATCCTATATGCTTCTTATCCTTAATTAATTCTGAAATAGCCAAGTTTCCGAAATACAAACCTACAATGAAAATAACGTGGCTAAACCCTGCCAATCGGCGGGCAGACAAGTGACGACTAAACACAATAATATCTATATATAAAATCTGGGAAATCCGCACGAACTCTTAAAGCGCCGGCCTTAAACGTCGGGTTTTTCCAAAGTTTGTTTTATGTTAAAAAACAAAAAAACACGCAATGGCTGGCAATTGATAAAAGCTGATGGCTTACAGAGCTGGTTTCTTCTTCCTTCTCCCAGCAGGCTTCACCTACTTTTGGCGAAAAGCATTCTTCAGGTTTCTCTTTTAAATTGAAGCAGGAAGAATCCGAAGGGGTAGCACATTCAACATTGATGTCTTCACTGCATCTTAAAGCAGAGCATGTTTCGCGCGTCGCAGTATGGTACTTAGTGCCTTTCCGAAACCTATTTGTTTGGATGAAAAAATTAAGTTTCGAGGCGTGTTAAAAAAAATGATCGTGAGGTTTACTGGGGTAAATGAGCGATTATTTTTTTGACACAACGACGAAAATGGAGTTTTCGGCCAAACACTACGTATGAACTTTGGGAAGCAATTGGGGGTAATCGAGGCGGTTAAAAGCAAGAGGATAAATCTTTTTATCTTTTTTACTAATATCATTTGTAAAATAATGATCCGATTAAATACCCCGGGTTTTATAATATTTTTCCTTGATCCAAAAAGCCACATTTACTAATGCAATTAATGCTGGCACCTCCACCAAAGGACCAATTACGCCAACAAACGCCTGTCCGCTATTTATGCCAAATACGCCTATAGCGACGGCAATGGCAAGTTCAAAATTATTTCCAGCAGCAGTAAAAGCGATCGACGTGCTTTTTGAATAATCGGCTCCCATTTTTTTCCCAATGTAAAAACTAATAAAAAACATAATGGCAAAGTAAATAACCAACGGAACTGCAATTTTTAATACGTCAAAAGGTATTTGTAAGATCAGTTCACCTTTTAAACTAAACATCACTACGATAGTAAATAAAAGAGCAATTAAAGTTATTGGCGAGATTAACGGGATAAACTTAGTTTCATACCAGTCGTTGCCTTTTAAACGCGATAAACCGACACGCGATAATAAACCAGCAAAAAAAGGGATGCCCAAATAAATGCCTACACTTTTGGCGATTTCCCCAATGGTGATGTTTACTTCCAATCCTTTTATACCTAATAAAGGAGGTAAAACGGTAATAAAAAAATAAGCATACACGCTATATAAGAGTACCTGAAAAACACTATTCAAAGCAATTAGCCCTGCTGCGTATTCTCTGTCTCCCTCAGCCAATTCATTCCAAACAACTACCATCGCTATGCAACGCGCTAATCCAATTAATATAAGCCCGACCATGTACTCGGAATAGTTATGTAAAAATAAAATTGCCAAAATAAACATCAATATCGGCCCGACAATCCAATTTAAAAACAGCGAAGCGCCCAGTACTTTTGTGTTACGAAATACCTCGTCCATTTTTTCATAACGTACTTTAGCCAATGGCGCATACATCATCAAGATTAATCCAATAGCCAAAGGAATATTAGTAGTGCCGCTAGAGAACGAATTAATAAAAGATGTGGATGAAGGAACAATATTAGCAATGGCGATGCCGATCAGCATTGCTAAAAAAATCCAAAAGGTGAGATATCTGTCTAAAAAACTTAATTTTTTTCTTTCTGCTGCGGGCGCGCAATCGTTGCTGGTCATTGTGTGTTTTAGTGAATTTTAGAAAATGCATAAAGGGTTTCCAATGCAATCTGACTGCAGCGTTCGTCATACTTTAAGTTCTGTAATTCTGTATTATCGAACGCTTTCGGATCATCGTAACTCGTTCCAACCTTTAAATCAATGCGTGGAATATATGGACAATTTGTTTCAGCATCACTGCAGGTCATTATTGCAGCAAAACCTTTTCCTGGATTTTTTGGATCGTTATAAACCTTTGAAAAACATTCAATAGGATTTTTTGCGTCATCATAAGAAACTTGATAAATAGCGTTTATATCAAAAGTTAAAGGTTTAATTTTAAAACCAGCTCTCTCGAGTGCAGAAATGGCATTTTTATTAAAGGTAGTCGCTTCTGTTCCTCCAGAAAAGGTATTTATATTTAGAATATTATAATATTCACTGGCAACCTTGGCCCATATTTGCCCGAAAACACTCCTACGCGAATTGTGCGTACAAATATAAATGAGGTTGGCAGGCTGATTGTTTAATTTTTTTTTTAAAATGTAATTGGAGATTTTTTCCAAGCGTTCTTTTCTTTCTTCTGGGATTTTGACGAAATCTCTTACAAGCCTGTCGCAATAATTTTGGATGGATGTAAACATATTTTCTAAAATAAATTTATTTTAAAAACCCTCAACAGCAATTTCCTCCAGCACCACAGCAGCCTTGAGTAGATGTCGGGAACAATTCTTCGAGTTTAATTTTTTGTTTTTCATCAGGAATTCCGCATGTATCTTTCGCCAAGCAATCGGTTAGTTTATTCGTTAAAAGGAAATTCCCGGCTCTAAAATCTAAACCGTATTTGCCAACAGTTTCTCCTTGGTATTCCACTTCAATGTCGCCATCCTCAATGCCCAATACTTTTTCCGACAAAGAAATAATGTCTGATAATTTTTTTGGCGCTAAACGGTGGTCGAAGTCGCCAGCCTCCCACAATTGAAAATTCACTACTTTTTCAAGCCTTTCGGTACCGCCGCAGTCAATAAAGTGTTTAGTCACCTGACCTACTTCTGTAACATGAAAATGTTGAGGAATGACAGTTCCATTAGGAAGTTCAAAATTTAAAGTTTTCAAGCTAGTTAATTTGATTTTAAGTTCAGAGAGTTTCATATTTAAATGTTATTGTTTTAAAAATTGTTTTTTGCTGTTAGCAACACTTATCTTTTAGAGTATAAGCCGCAAAAAAAGTGCTCATGTAATTTCTTGCATTTTCCCATTCTTTTTCGTCAATGCAATAACAAACTTTTACCCCATCCACATCGCCTTTAATTAATCCAGCTGCTTTGAGTTCTTTCAAGTGTTGCGACACTGTGCTTTGCGACAAAGGGAGGTCTTCAACAAGATCCCCACAAATGCAAGCTTGTTTTTTAATTAGTAATTCGAGTATGGCCACGCGCGCGGGATGACCTAAGGCCTTCATGTACCGGGCGATTTTATTTTGTTTGATTGTAAATTCTTCTGTTTTAGTTGTTCCCATGTTTAATTGTTTTACATTAATTGTTTTGGCAGGGCGCATTAGAGGGATTTACCTTGTCTTTGTTTTTAATCCAAGAATTATAAAGTTGATCGATAGCCTTTTTCCATTCTTCCAGCTTATTTTAATCAATACAATAACTCATTGTTTTTTTTGTGAACGAGCCATTAATTATTCCAACTCGAGCTAATTGTTTCACATTTTGGCCTACCGTGAACCTTGACATCTCTGTCATTTCTGCAAAATCACCAGTAATGCAGGATTCGCGGTTAGCCGTTTTTTCGATGATAGCGATTCGGGCGGTGCTTCCCGAAGCGGCAAAGAGTTTCGTAAATGCGAGCCGACCACTATATTGAAACTTTTTTTCCATTGTATCGCAAAATTACGATAAATATGGCTACGGGCAAAATTAAAGAGATAAAATTTTGTTGTGTTATGAATAAAATGGTAAAAAAAATTGCAAAGCGCGTAATTTTTTTGTTTTTATTTTTCAGGAAGCCATAGTCTGGTTTTTAGCAAGATGCAAGAAAAGGCACCGCAGGTGAACGTGGTGAAGAATACAACGATTTTAAATTCAATGGGCTGTCGTATAGACCTCAGCTTTTTGTCGTAGATTTCCATTGAATCCTATTAGAAAAACCCAGACGGTTTTTAACAAAGGCTTCGCTCGTATTTTAGGGCAATAAGCTAACGCATCGGTAAATGACGATTTATGCTACTATTTTTTTATCGTCTCGATTTGTAAATTGGAGCAATGAACGATGAACAAATCTTTGTGTTTTTGGTAGAAATCTACCGGCTGCCGAAGGGAAATAATTGCCCTAAATTATTTGTGCTTTTGTTATTAACGCACAATCCCAAACCCGCCGCACAGAAACCCAGCTTGTGCACTGATTGCGCGCGAAGTAAATTTAACTAGCGAAATCCACATAATTAAACCGTTTACATAATTTTTTATACTTTTGTTGTATGATTAGAAGAGTTTCTCAGTGGTTTGAACAAAAGACCTTCGGCGTTTGCCAGTGGCTGGGCGAATTGTTGGGTATTAAAACCACAACGGTGAGAATGTATTTTATCTACCTCAGCTTTTTCACATTCGGCAGTCCTGTAATCATATATTTTATCATGGCATTTATTCTTGAACACAAAAATAATTTTAAGCCTTTTTACACACGAAAACGTCCAAGTGTGTGGGATATTGACTAGTTGTCAGTTGCCGGCGTACAGCTTCTTTATTATTAAAGATCTGGCAAAAAAGTCAAAATGATAGTTGCCATTCCTGGTAAAATAAATCCTATAAAAAACCATCGCCAGAGATTTCGCCCCGAATGTTTTGCACAAAAAAATTAATTGTAGGAAGCCCGAGCAACATCAATAGTCCCATACTCATAAATAACACGACCCCCATTTTTTTATTGTTGTAATTCTTCCCAAAACTCAGCGCCCCTTCGTGTGTGTGGAATAACGATAGTTCCACCAATAATATTAGCGATAGCAAATACTTCGTAAATTTCTTCGGTACTGCAATTTTGTTCTTTACATTTTTCGAGGTGATACTTTATGCAATCGTCGCAACGCAATATCATGCTTGCCACAAGGCCAAGCATTTCTTTTGTTTTTATATTTAACGCGCCTTCAGAATAAGCTTGCGTATCAAGATTAAATAATCTTTTAATCACCAGGTTATCTTTTCCCAAAATGACCTCGTTCATTTTTGAACGGTAAGCGTTAAACTCTTCAACCTGCTTTGACGACATAATCATTTTATTATTCGGTTAATTTTCTTTTTCTAACAACGGCTACTGAAACAAATACACTTATTTCGTATAATAGATACATAGGCACAGCCACAACCATTTGTGAGGTTACATCTGGACTCGGTGTGATAACTGCTGCGGCGATCAAAATAACAATAACGGCATGTTTACGATACTTGCGCATAAATTCGGGAGTCAAAATCGTCATGCGTGTTAAAAAATAAACGAGCACGGGCATCTCAAATATAATTCCCGAAACAAGAGTCATAGTGCTGATTAAAGAAATATAATCATCGAACGTATTGTTGGTTTCTACAATTCCGCTTGAAGAAACGTGATAGTTAATGAGAAAATTATAACTCATTGGAAACAAAAGAAAGTAACCGAAAAATATTCCGACCAAAAACAAAAAAGACGCAATCAAAACAAAAATTTTTACCGGGCCAATTTCTTTATCTTTTAAAGCGGGGCTGATAAATTTCCATAGTTCCCATAAAATAAAAGGAAAACCCAGGATGAGCCCGCACAACAAAGAGATCCACATGTGATTAAAAAATTGTTCGGAAGCACTAAGTGTTTGCAGATGCGCTTCAGGCACCGTCATACACATCACATCGCCCCCACCTATCTTATATCCAAGCGCGCAGAGTGCCCTGTATGAAATAAAATCCTGCCTAAGAGGGCCAAATATTACTGTATCAAAAATAAAATCGTTAAAACAAAAAGCTGTGATAGCGATTACAATTACAATAATTGCACTTCGAACCAAATGCCAGCGTAGTTCTTCAATATGCTGAAGAAAAGACATTTCTGAACCCAGCGTTTTATTTTTGGTAGAAGCGAAAAAAGCCATAATCAAGGATGCAAATTTAGGTTAAAGCCAGCGGTTTTCAAATCTTGCCAAAAATTAGGATAAGATTTATTAACGACCTCTGGATGACAAATATTGATGGCTTTTGTAACTAAAGCGAGTGGCGCAAAACTCATGGCCATGCGGTGATCATTGTAGGTTTCGAGTTGAATAATCTCATTTGAAGATCGCTGATTTAACGCTGTTGGTGTTTCGCCAAAAGGTGTTATGTTAATGCTGGTCTCCGTTACATTTACGATTGCGCCAAACTTTTCAAGTTCAGTTTTTAAAGCAACAATTCTGTCTGTTTCCTTTATTTTAAGCGTTTTTAAGCCGGTTAGCTCAGTTTTTATTCCCAAGGCAAAGCAGGTTACTGCAACTGTTTGCGCAATATCAGGGCAATTGGTAAAATCATATTTTAATTCTTTAATTAAAGGCCGCCTATGCTTTAGCTCGACAACGTTATCTTTAAAAACTGTTTCGACGCCGATCTCATTAAATAAAAAAGGAAGCACTGCATCTGCCTGCAAGCTATTGGCGTTTAAAAAAGATAAACTTATGCGGGATTCAGGTGACAAGGCACAAATGCTGTACCAATAGGAAGCCGAAGACCAGTCTGACTCGATTCGTCTTTCTACGGGCTTTGGGTTAAATCGACCCAAAGGTTGTTTGAAGGCAACTACCTTAATTACGTTTTTCTCTTCGGTAACTGTTAAATTAAACTCTTTTAATAAAGCAATGGTCATATCGATATAAGGACGAGATACAACTTTATTTTTTAAAATAAGCGTTAACCCCTTTTGTAAAACCGGGGAAATCAATAAAAGTGCTGAAACAAATTGGCTGCTAATGCCCCCATCAATTTCTATTTCACCACCACTTATTTTTCCCCCCGTTATTTTTAAAGGAGGAAAACCAGTCTTTTCAAGGTATTGAATCGATGCGCCAAGTGTTTGTAGTGCCTCAACAAGTTCACCAACTGGTCTTTGTTGCATGCGTTCAGAACCGGTTAACACCCATTCGCCATCAGTAACAGAGAGCAAGGCAGTTAAAAAACGCAAGTCGCTCCCAGCGTGTTGAATATCTATGATTGCACTTCTGTTATTTTTTATTAATGCAAGCGCTTTTTGCAACAACAAAGTGTCGTCTGAAGAAGAAATATTTTGAAAATGACTTCCTCTTTGAAACTGGTGGTCTAGTAAGAGAAGCCGGTTACTAATACTTTTAGAACCGCTTAAAATTATCGAAATATTTACAGGCTTCAAGGGCCCAGCCACCTGCATCATTTATTTGAGCTTACGTAAAAAATCAAAGCTTTTTTTATTTGGGCTTCTGTAATTTCAACATCATATTTACAGGAACCGATTTTATCCGGTAAAGAAAAGCGGCATTTTGATCCCAGATTTTTTTTATCGTTAGCCATTAGATCAAAAAGCGATTTTTTTGAAAATTGAGGTAGTTGGGGCGGGGCAAAAACAGAAAATAATACCGAACTAATCTCTTTAAAAACACTTTTCGAAATTGTTTTTTTCTGCAGAGCTAAATGGCTCTCGACGATCATGCCAATCACAATGGCTTCGCCGTGGAGTAATTCAGCTACAGACCCAAGAAATAAAGACTCCAACGCGTGCCCTATCGTGTGCCCAAAATTTAAAATTTTTCTTACCCCCCTATCATGCGGATCTTTTTCAACAATTTTATTCTTTAATGTCACACTGTTGATAATTAACTTAACGGGATCAATTTTCGGGACATTTACTTTTAGTTCGTTCCACAATGACTTATCGGCTACGAGGGCAATTTTAAAAACCTCTGCCAATCCATTTTTATAGTGTCTTGCGGAAAGCGTTTTAAGAAATCCAGGAAATATAAAAACAGATTTCGGTTTAGAAAAAGTTCCCACCACATTTTTGATCCCTCCAAAATCAATCCCTGTTTTTCCACCTATACTTGCATCAGCCATTGCCAATAGTGATGTTGGAATATTAATATAATCGATACCTCTTTTATAAATAGACGCGTTGAAACCGCCAAGGTCGCTGATGACGCCGCCCCCTAAATTAACGACTAGGCAATTTTTATCTGCTTTATGTTCGATGAATGTCTGTAAAATGTGAGCGCAAAATTCAAGTGATTTCGCTGACTCGCCATGCTTAACCTCAATAATGGCTGCTTCTTTTAAAGGGAGGCAAGTAGCTATCAAAATCGGCAGGCAATGCTGGATTGTATGATCATCGCATAAAATAAAAGTTTGCTGATACTCGTTTTTAATCAAAAAATCACAGAGCGCCTTAAGCGCTGAATTTCCAATTACAATTTGGTAGCCTGTTGATTTTACGACCGACATTTTGTTTTTATTTATTTTCGAAGCCAATTTGCAATAATTGTTTCTCCGTATTCAGTTAAAATAGATTCGGGATGGAATTGAACTCCTTTTATATCGAGAGTTTTGTGCCTGGCAGCCATAATGAGTCGATGGTCATCGATAGCAGTAACAACTAAATCTTCGGGTAAATTTTTATCATCAATCGCCCAAGAATGATACCGTCCTGCGTTAAATTTTTTTGGACAATTGTCGAACAACACTTCCTCTTCGATAAGCGTTACAGGGAGTGCCAAGCCATGAAACACCTGAGGGAGATTTTTTAAGGAAGCGCCAAAAGCCTCGCCAATAGCTTGCAGACCGAGGCACACACCTAGTATCGATTTTGTTTTTGCATATTTTTTAATCAAAGCTGGCATAATCCCTGCGTCAGAAGGAAGTCCAGGGCCGGGGGACAATAAAATTTTCTCGTACTTTTTTATTTCATCAAGGGCTATACCGTCATTTTTAATAACGTCGAAAGGTAGATCACTTACTTTTTCAACAAGATGCACCAAGTTAAAGGTAAAACTATCGTAGTTATCAAGGATTAAGAGCCTCATTGCTGGCTACGAAGATAAATATTTTAAACCCTATAAAAATAATTTATTTCGAATGCACGCGCTTCTTTACTCTCAACATACAAATATCGCGCCTTTAGGTATAGCAATTTTCGAACGGCGTTCCGAAAAGTCTCGCCTAATTAAAAATGGTTATACAAGAGAAAGCCTAAAATTGCCCTACATATTTAAACGCTATTTTTGTTTGCGAAAAACCGGCATTAAAGGGCTGAAGTTTGACTGTGGTTGATGACAACCTTATGTGCTAGGGTAAAGCATAACGTTAAAAATGACCAAGCAGCGGCAATAAAATTATTAAAATAAAAAAGACAGAAGCGATCCGGCTCAATGCCGTTGCTTTGGTTAGTTTCCTAAATCCTCGAAGCTAATATCTGAGCTTTTCTTTTCGGTCTCTTCCCCTGCACTAAAGTGGCTTTCAACTTCGGGCGCGTTCTCTTTGATATGATTCACTGCCTCATCCAACCCCTCGATAAATTTTTCGAAATCTTCTTTGTAAAGAAAAATCTTATGTTTTTCGTAAGTAAACTTACCCTCGGCCCCAAACCTTTTTTTGCTTTCTGTAATGGTTAAGTAGTAGTCATTTCCACGCGTACTCTTAACATCAAAAAAGTAAGTACGCTTTCCTGCTCTCACCGATTTGGAGAATAAATCTCCCCTGTCATTTTTCTCTAGTTCTTCAGACATGTTTTTTATTTTGAATTACGACAAATATTAAAAAAAACTCTTAACATTAAACATAGTTGTTAATAATTTAATCGTATTGTTAATAGTCATAAAAAAAGCCGTCCTTTTTTACTGGACGGCTCAAAGCTAATGCCTTTTTAAAATTATTTGTTTGGGGATTTCACCTCTTTTATATTTTTACTGCAATCGAACATTTTTTGAATGGCTTCTTTTCCAAAAGGGTTTACTTCATTGTTTTTTACGTCTTCAAAACTAAACTCAGCGTTGCCTATCTTTTGATTAACTAGAAAATGGAATTCTGGCTGCATTATTTCGCTTTCCCATAAAATAGCGTTCGGCTCCTCGGCAATAAAACTTTTAAGCTTATTCACTTCATCTGTTTTAATGTCGTTCTTTGTCATTTCAAGGTCAGCAGCTGCGTCATTGATGCTAATCGCAAAAACTTTTCCGACCTTAATATCGAGGGCGCCATAAGATTGCTGTACGATTTCTAGTTTTGCGTTGGTAGTATCTGGTATAAACATAGCAAAGGGTTTACCGTATTTGGTTAAGTCAAGAACATTCATTCCCTCAGGAGCTACTATTGATTCTTTTTTATTAGAACTGCAAGAACCAATAAACGAAAATACACCGAAGGCAAAAAATAATAAAATAATTTTTTTCATGATTTAAAGGTGTTTAAAAAAATTGTTCGACAAATATAAACTAAAATTTCGTCATGGAAACGAACCGGCGATACAAAGAGAATGAAATCCGGAAAAACAAGTAGAAACAAAAAACCCCGCTAATGCGGGGCTTTTATTACTTTTTCTTTGCTGCTTTTTTCGCTGCTTTTTTAGGAGCTGCTTTTTTCGGAGCTGCTTTTTTCGCTGCTTTTTTAGGAGCTGCTTTTTTTGCTGCTTTTTTAGGAGCTGCTTTTTTCGCTGTAGCTTTTTTAGCTGTTGCTTTTTTTGCCATGGTTTTTTTGTTTTTGAGATTTGTTGATACGAAGTAAATAAATTTTTTATTGTTATCTAATTATTAAGCAGTTATTTTTTCAACATAGATTTGTTGAAATTGTTAATAGCGAAATTTAATTCATCTTATAATTAGCAAAGTATTGGCAAAATAAGTGCTTGAAAATATTCGATGTCCTGAAAGTGCCGATTTTACTCATACTCCAGAGGCACCGATAATTGAGTGTTTATCAAAAAATTTTGTTCTGAAAATTAAATGTCAGATTCAGTGCGAAAAAATATTTATTCAATAATCTTAATTTCTTCTTCAATTTCCCAGTCAGACAATATTTTTATTTGTTTTGCGTGGAAAAAAACACGTTCGGGTTGTAACTTCAAGAATAAATTTCCACCATCCCATTTTTTATTTGCATTGATATCATCTATCACTTTCACTTTATAAGAACCTGGCAAAAGATCAGCAAATTCAATACTTGCAGCGTTACTAGAAGACAATGAGAAGCCCAAATAATTTTCGCGTACTATTTGATCTTTGTCGTTGATAAGTTGAATTATATAGACATGTTTCATATTAAAAAGCATTTTAAGGGTTACTTTGCCAAATTCGGCTTTCGCTTGAGTCTTAAATAAAACTTGAAGGCTGTCGTTGGAAACGCCGTTAACATCAAAAAAGGCGTTCGTGTCAATTTTAAGATTATAGTTCAACCCTTCTTTAAGATCATTGGTTATTTCATAATGCGTTATATCCAACCATTTCCCCTGAACATCGGGCGGTACCATAGAGTCGTCTGGGCTGCTTAGCTTCATCTTTAATACATCAGCAGTAAGAAGATCCATCCAATTATTAAACACAAATGTTGGCTTTGTGCCATACGGTAACATATTGGCTGCCGTATTTATTGTAA
>Ga0105048_10015419_pt1 | contig 11862 bp, 9 predicted proteins | sample MAT05_FD_78382 | JGI IMG/M metagenome (GOLD analysis project Ga0105048, IMG submission 78382) | Freshwater microbial communities from Lake Fryxell liftoff mats and glacier meltwater in Antarctica - MAT-05 | ecosystem: Environmental > Aquatic > Freshwater > Ice > Liftoff microbial mat | place...
CGAGGCCGATCCATTCGCCGCCGGCACGGGGCGCGAATGGTAGGGTCTGCCCCACGACGCGTGAGTTGCCGCCGAAGCTCGTGCTGTAATTCACCTGGCGTGACCCAGGAAACTCCTTGGTGCGGATATTCACATTTGCACCGGCGAAGTCGCCCGGTTGATCGGGAGTGAACGTTTTGCTGGTGGTGATGTCCTGTAGCAGGTTCGACGGGAAGAGGTCGAGCGGCACGACTTTGCGTTCCGGTTCCGGACTCGGAATGCGGGCGCCGTTGAGCGAGGCGGTGGTGTAGCGTTCGCTCAGGCCACGCACCTGCAGATACTTGCCGTCCTGCACGGTCACACCGCTCACGCGCTGGGCCGCCTGGGCCGCATCGCCATCGGGGCTGCGGGCGATCTGTTCGGCCGTGATGGCGTTGACCACGTTCGTGGCGGTCCGCTGCGCGTTGAGCGCGTCGTTGACGCTGCCTTTTTCCTTCGTGGCCGTCACGCTGATCGCGGCCAGCTGCACATCGGCCGAGGCGAGCGAAATGTCGAGTTCGATCGAGCCGTTCGCCGGCACCACAATGCCGGTGATCGTCTTCGGACCGTAACCGATGCGGCGCACCTGCAGTGTGGTCGTTCCCGCCGGCACGCGAGCGATGGTGTATCGCCCGTCGACGCCCGACTGCGCACCGATCGTGGTGCCGACGATCTGCACGCCAGCAGACGTGATCCCCTGACCGGACTTGGTATCGATGACGCGGCCCGTAATCCGGCCGACGGGAGCATCAGCTCCCTGCGCACTGAGCGTAAAAGCGGGGACGACGGCAACCGTCATCGCCAGCATCAAAGGACGCGCGAAACGGGAAAGCACGTGTGCGTAAATCCGCATGGATGATCGGGCCCGTATTTTATAGAAGTCTTCTGGCACGCCCTCTCGGGCGCTCGAGTTTCAGTGTTCCGGCGCCCAAGGGCTTCCGGTTATCTGGAAAGCTTCGTGACCCAGGTTTCGATCTCCGCACGGTTGTGCAACGATCCTGTCACGGAGAATCGGATGCGAAGGGGGCTGGTGCGGCGTGCGCTGTCGTGATATCCTCGCCCCACGATGGCTTCTTCTGATCCTCTTCTCGAACGTCGACGCGTCGCGTCGCCCCCGCCGACTGACCCGCAGACGCGCGCTGAAGCGCTCTCGGTCGCGGCTCGCGCTCTCCGCGCGGCTGAACACGTGTGCGTGCTCTCCGGCGCCGGGGTGTCAGCCGAAAGCGGCATTCCGACCTTCCGTGACGCGCTCACCGGCCTCTGGTCGAAGTTCTCGCCGAGGGAGCTGGCCACGCCGGATGCCTTCGCGGCGCACCCGACCCGAGTGTGGCAGTGGTACGCCGCACGTCGCGCGATGGCGAGGGCGGCCCAGCCGAATGCAGCGCATCAGGCCTTGGTCACCCTCGCCTCGCGGGTCGCTCACTGCACGCTGGTCACCCAGAACGTGGACGATCTGCACGAGCGGGTCGGCTCACGCGATGTGATCAGCCTTCACGGGTCACTCATGCGGGCCCGCTGCAGCGCGGGGTGCCCCGGCACCATGGTGCCAACCGAGGCGCAGGCCGCGGAGCCGCCACGCTGCCACGCGTGCGGTGCCCTGATGCGCCCCGACGTGGTGTGGTTTGGCGAGCAGATGCCCATGGCCGAGTTCGGGGCTGCTCGCGACGCCGCGGTGGCCTGCGATGTCTTTCTTTCGGTCGGTACCTCGAACATGGTGGAGCCGGCGGCCTCGTTGCCTTGGATCTCGGCCACGCACGGGGCCACCGTGATCGTGGTGAATCCCACCATGGAGGGTCAGCGCCGTGGTCCGAGCATCCTCCCCATAGAAGGGCCGGCCGGGGTCATGCTGCCCCGACTGATCGCCGAGGCGTTTGCCGGTCGGCGAGCCCGTCGCCACGATGCGGCAGCGGCGCCGGGCCGTGGGCCCGTGGCTGCGACCGTCCCAACGGCGGAGCTCTCGATCGACCCGTCGGCGGCGGAGCAGCCTTCGGATCAGGCTTCGGAGTAGTCAGCGCCCCGGCCTGCGCGAGGGATCCAGGCCGAGATCGTGGTTCCGACACCGGGCTGCGACTCGGCCTTCACCTTGCCCCCATGAGACTCCGCCAGGTGTCGAACGATGGCGAGACCCAGTCCCGTGCCGCCGGCTTCGCGTGACCGACCTGGGTCGGCCCGGTAGAATCGCTCGAAGATGCGCGGCAGGTGCTCGGCCCCGATCCCCGAGCCGGTGTCGCGTACGCCGATCCGAACGCCGGCGCCGTCCTGTTGCGTGAAGAGCACCACTTCGCCGGCGGTGGTGTGTCGGAGTGCGTTTTCGGCCAGGTTGCTGAGAATCTGGCGGGCCGCCGTTGGATCGATATACAGACGATCCGCGTCGTGGCCCAGCTCGGAGCGCAGCACCACACCTTTGCTGTCCGCGGCCAATTGGAGCGGGGCAAACACCTCTGTGGCCACGGCCGTGACGTCGAGGTCCACAGGATTGGGCACCCAACCGCCCGACTCGATGCGCGACAGGTCGAGCAGGTCGTCGACGATGCGTTGCATACGACGCACGTTCCCCTCGGCCATGGCCAGGAACTGTCGGCGCAACTCCGGGGGCAGGTCTTCGTCCTGCAGCGTTTCGACGAAGCCGCCAATCACCGTGAGCGGCGTGCGCAACTCGTGCGACACGTTGGCGACGAAATCGCGGCGTACGGTTTCGAGGCGGCGGACCGGCGTGAGGTCGTAGAGCGCGAGGACCGCACCGCCGCCGGGCAACGGGCGGGCGGTGAGTGACATGATACGATCATCGACGCGCACCTCGTCGGGAACCGCCTCGGAACCCGACAGCACCGCGGCCAACGCTTCGCGGAGGGTACGGTCGCGCGGCAAAAAATCGGCGGGGAAGGGCACCGGCTCACGCAACCGCAGCAGTTGTCGTGCGGTCTCGTTGATGCGCACCACGCGTTGTCGCGCATCGACCGCGATCACGCCTTCATTGAGTGATTCGGTAAGGGCGACCAGTAGCGCTTCTTCGCCATTCAGCGCCTGTAGCCGTGCCTCGAGCTGCTCGGCGAGCCGGCGCAGCGCTTCCGCCAGATCGCCCACTTCACCGCCCGCAATGGCGCGTGACGGGCGCTGCGTGAGATCGCCGGCCGCGAGACCGCGGGCGACGTCGCGCAGTTCCTCGATGGGGCGCGCGACCGGTGCGGCGAGCACCTGCGCGAGCGCGACACCCACCAGCAGAGCGGCGAGACCGGCGATCACAATGTCGCGCCGTACCTTGGCGAGAAACTCATCGGCGGAGGCCGCGGCGGTGGGCTCTTCGGCACGCACGCGCTCGGTAACGCGTCGTTCGACTGCAAAGAGCACGATACCGACAAGTAGCGTCGCGACCACGAAGCTGTTCACGACGATGCGCTGGCCAATCCTCATGACACGCTCACTACGGCGTTACGCGGCGAGGCCGCGACAAACGCGCGATCACCCGCCGCGCGGCATCGCCGCGCGGAAGCGATAGCCGAATCCGCGCACCGTTTCGATCATGTCGCCGGCGGCGCCGAGTTTGGTGCGCAGGCGCTGCACGTGCATGTCGACCGTGCGCGTCTGAATGTCGGGTGCCGCATCCCACACCGTTTCCAGCAGCAGTCCGCGACCCTGAACGCGTCCCCGTCGTTCCACGAGCGTAAGGAGGAGTTTGAACTCGGTGGGCGTGAGCTCCACCTCCTGTCCTTCCACCTTGACCGCCATGGCGGCGCGGTCGATATGCAGTGGACCGATCACCAGCGTGTCGGCGTTCACCGGCGCGGTGTTGCCGGTGCGCCGTAGGATGGCGGCCACCCGCAGCACCAGTTCCGCGGGGCTGAACGGCTTGGTGAGGTAGTCGTCGGCACCGAGCGAGAGACCGCGAATGCGATCGGGCTCCTCACGGCGCGCGGTGAGCATGAGCACCGCGATGTCGCGGGTGGATTCATCGGCGCGCAACTGTTCGAGCACATCGAAGCCCGAGATGCCCGGCAGCATGAGGTCGAGCACGATCAGCGAAGGCCGCTCCCGTCGCGCATGGTCGAGTGCTTCCTGACCGGTGGCTGCCGTCGCCACGCGGTACCCGACCTTGGCGAGATGGTAGGTGACGAGCGCCACGATCTCCGGCTCGTCATCGACCACGAGAATGCGTTCAGTAGATGGCGCAGCTTGCATGCAGGATCTGGCTCAGGCCGGTTCGGCCGTTACGGGCACGGACAAGGGGGGTCGCGCATCGGCGCGCGAGATGAGCCGACGCTGGATTTTAGCGACGATCATCTCGATGGCGACCAGATTGCGGCCGCCTCTCGGGACGATCACGTCAGCGTAGCGCTTGCTGGGTTCGACGAACTGCAGATGCATCGGTTGCACGGTGTTCAAGTATTGATCGAGCACCGATTCAAGCGTCCGTCCGCGCACGGCCGTGTCGCGGCGAATGCGTCGGATGAGCCGGATGTCCGGATCGGCGTCGACGAAGACTTTCACGTCGCACAAGGCGCGCACATTGGCATCGGCCAGCAACAGAATGCCGTCGACCACGACGACGTCCGCCGGCGCGATGCGTCGGGTGCGCTCACTTCGCGAGTGGGTCGCAAATTCGTAGACGGGCATGTCCACCGGCTCGCCGCGCGCGAGCGCGTCGAGGTGCACGATGAGCAACTCCACGTCGAAGGCATCGGGATGATCCCAGTTCACGTGATGCAACTGCGAAAGCGTGAGGTGTCGGAAGTCGCGGTAGTACGCGTCCATCTCGAGAAAAGCGACCGAAGCGACGGGCAGTGCTTCGGCAACCTTGCGCGCGACCGTGGACTTCCCTGAGCCGGTGCCACCTGCGATCCCGATGATCAGCGGTTTCATGAGCGGATGTTCCGGTTCCGACACTGCACGATGACTAACCTGTCCCCTTGTCGTGACCGGACCGCCACGACGGTGTAACGGACGCGTATCGGCGGCCGGAACCGATACGGGCAAGTTCGCGCGGGCTGAGAGGAGGGGCAAGCGGTTCGCCACGGCCGTTGCTAGCTTTCGCCTATGGGACGTTTGCCTTTGTTCTTCACCTCGGCTGCACTGACATTGGCCGCGGTCGCCCCCCTGCCTGCGCAGTCGGGACGGTTCGACCTGATCATCGCCGCCACCACCGACGTGCACGGACGTCTGCGGGGCTGGGATTACTACGCCAACGCCCCTGATCCGGCCCGCACCCTGGCCGGGGCCGCCACGATCGTGGATTCGGTCCGAGCGGCCAATCCGGGCCGGGTCCTGTTGGTCGAGGGCGGCGATATCCTCTCCGGCAATCCGCTGCTGTACGTGGCGGCCAAGATCGCCCCGCCGCCGGTGCATCCGGTGATCGCCGCGATGAACGTCATGCACTACGACGCCGCGGTCATCGGGAATCATGAATTCAACTATGGGGTGCCGGCACTGCGGGCGGCGATCGCCAAGGCGGCCTTCCCCTTTGTCGCGGCCAACGTCCGCGACGCTCAGGGACGCCCGTTCGTGGCGCCGTATACGCTGATCGACCGCCGTGGGGTGCGCATCGCGATCATCGGCGCGACCACGCCGGGCTCGATGCTGTGGGATCGGGACCATCTGCGCGCGGCCGGTTTGACCGTGACCGATATCGTGGCCTCGGTGCGCGGCGCGGTGGCGGAGGTGAAGCGGCGAAAGGCCGATGTCGTGGTGGTGTTGCTGCATTCCGGGTTGGACGAAGCTGCGACCTACGACACGGTGGCGACTGGGCTCGCCTCGGAAAATGTGGCCGCGCGCGTGCCCCGTGAAATCAACGGCATCAATCTCGTGGTGTACGGTCACTCACACCGCGAGCTGGTGGACTCCACGATCAACGGCGCGCTCCTGGTGCAGCCCCGGAACTGGGCGGCATCGGTGGCACTGGCCACGCTCACGCTCGAGAAGTCGAAGGGCAAGTGGTCGGTGGTGAAGCACCGTGGCCAGTCGGTGAAGGTGGCTGGTCATGCCGAGTCGCCGGCCGTGCTGGCGGCCTCGGCCGCGACGCACAAGGCCACGGTGGCGTGGGTGACCACGCCGGTGGGTCGCACGGCGGTGAGGTGGCGGGCCGATAGTTCGCGCGTGGTCGACGCGCCGATCACCGATCTGATCAACGAAGTGATGCGCCGCGAGTCGGGCGCGGAACTCGCCGCCACGGCCGCCTTCTCGCTCGACGCGACGCTCGACACCGGTGCGATCACGCAGGCGGCGCTGTCGCGCCTGTATCCGTACGAAAATACGCTGCGGGCGGTGCGCCTTACCGGTGCACAGCTGCGCGCGTTTCTCGAGCAGTCGGCCTTGTATTACCGCACACTCTCGCCCGATGGCACGGCGCCCGCCGGTGGGTTGGTGGATCCGAAGATTCCCGGCTTCAACTTCGACGTGGTCACCGGCGTGGACTACGTGATCGACCTCACGAAGCCTGCCGGTGCGCGCATCACGACGCTCACGCGGAATGGCCGCGCCGTGCAGCCTACGGATTCGTTCACGATGGCGCTGAACAACTATCGACAGAGTGGCGGCGGCGGGTACGCGATGTTGGCCACTGCGCCGGTCGTGTTCCAGAAAGACATCGACATCCGCTCGCTGATCATCGACGACGTAGCCAAGGCAGGGACGCTCGACCCGGCCAGGTACGCCACCGTGAACTGGCGCCTGGAGCCGGCCGCGGCGCGGGCCATCGCCTATCGCGAGCAGAACCGTGGGCGTGCGGGCGAAGCAGCGGGCGGCGCTCCCGCATCTGCTGCTGCGACCGCGCCGCCTCAGGGACGTACGTTGCGCGTGATCACCATGAGTGATTTTCATGGCGCGCTCTCGAACCGTCCGGATGAACGCGGACGCTCCCAGGGAGGCGCCGTGGCGCTGTCGGCGGCCATCGAGAAGGCGCAGCGTGAATGCACCGGTCAGTGCCGGAGTATCGTGGTCGATGCCGGTGATCTGTTCTCCGGCGCACCGGCCTCCGACTGGGACGCCGGTAAGCCCACGGTGGCCGTCTTCAACCGATTGCACGTGGCGGCCGGTGCCATCGGGAATCACGAGTTCGACTTCGGGCAGGATACGCTCCGCATGCGTCTCAAGGAGCTCGAGTACGCGGTGCTCGGTGCCAACGTTCGTGGGCCGGACGGTCGTCCGCTGCCATGGCTGAAGGCCGACACCGTGGTTGTACGCGGCGGTGTGCGCATCGGCATCATCGGCACCGCCGGCGAGCATACGGCTACCTCGACCAAACTGCGCAACGTGCGCCAGCTCACGTTCCTGGACGCTGCACCGATCATCAGCGAGCGGGTCCGCGCCTTACGCGCGGGCGGAGCGCAGATCGTGATCGCACTCGCGCACGATGGCGCGCGCTGTGATCGCGACAAGCCGGATGTGTGTTCGGGTGGTGGCCTCGACATCATCGAAAAGCTCACCGACAAACCCGATGTGTTCGTGATGGGTCACTCGCATACCAACATCGTGCTCCGTCGACGCGATATGCCGGTCGTACAGACCTCGTCGAATGGCCGGGCGATCGCGGTGGTGGACGTCCCACTGGATGGCGGCCAGGCACGCGCCGAGATCCGCCCCGTGAACGGAGAAGAGCGCGCCGGCGCCGATCCGATCGTGGACTCGATCGTGACGGCGGCGACGGCGAAGGTGCAGGCGCGCATGGATCGCCCGGTCGCTACGATTGCCGAGGCCTTGCTGCGCCGCGGCAACCAGTACGCGTTGGGTAACCTCGTCACCGACGCGGCACGGGTGAAGGGCAATGCCGACTTCGGCGCGTGGAACAACGGTGGAATCCGCACCGATATCCCGGCGGGTCCGATCACGTTCGGCGGGGTGCACGGTATTTCGCCCTTCGGCAATGTGCTGGTGCGTATTCGCCTGCGTGGTCGCGATCTCGCCGTCGCCGCCGAGCGGTGGGTGTGGAACGGCCGACCGAATTCGCATGTGAGCGGACTCACGATCGAGTACGATCCCGCCAAACCGCAGGGACAGCGCGTGGTGCGCGTGCTCGGCGCCAACGGGGCGCCCCTCGATCCCGACCGGATCTACGCGTTGGTCATCAACGACTTCATGATCGACGATCCCGAGGGCGCCTCGCTGGCGCGAAAGATTTCGGTCGAGGTGCTGGCGGTGCGTGACATCGATATGCTGGCGAGCTACCTGCAGGAACTGCCGCAGCCGGTGCGCGGCGATGCGACCGAACGTATTCGCGCCGTTGGCGCGGGAGCACCGAAATGAGTGATGTGGTTTCTCCGAAGTCAGTGCCCGACGCACTTCGGGTGTATGTGAACGAACGTGGCGTCTCGGTGCCGCATGGTTCGGTGGCGGTCGACGCCGTCCGTGCGCTCTTTCCTGAACTCGCCGCCGAGGTGGATGCCGGGCGCCAGCGTCTCACCGATAGTCGCGGTTTGCCGGTCAGCGCGTCGCAGGCGCTGGTCGGTGGCTCGATCTATCGAGTCGTTCCGGTGCGCGAGCAGGTGAACGAGGCGACCTCGTGAGCACGCTGAATCCGGTGTTCATCGAGATCGTCCAGCGTATGCCGAAGGCAGATCTCCATTGTCATCTCGACGGTTCCTTGCGGCCGTCTACATTGCTCGAGCTGTCGGTGGAGCGCGATCTCCCGCTTCCCGTGGCGACGGCCACCGCGCTCGGTGACTGGATGCGGGTCGACCACGCACTCAATCTCGAGGATTACCTCGCGCGCTTCGGGGTCACGCTGGCGGTGATGCAGGACACGGTGTCGTTGGAGCGCATCGCACACGAGTTCGTCCTCGATGCGGCGCTCGACGGGGTGCGCTACATCGAAGCGCGATTCTGCCCCGCGCTCCATGTGCGCGGCGGCCTGTCGCTCGACGACGTGATGCAGGCCGTGGGGCGCGGTCTCGGGCGCGGCCAGAAGGAGACGGGTACTCTGGCCCGCGTGATCGTTTGTGCGCTGCGCAGCATGCCGTGGCCGCACGCGATGGAGATGGCCGAGCTGGCGGTGGCGTACAAAGGCAAGGGCGTGGTGGCCTTCGACCTCGCCGGCGGCGAGCTGGGCAACCCGGCCACGGCCCACGCGCTGGCGTTCGACTACGCACGTGCGAACGATCTCGCCGTCACGGTGCATGCGGGCGAAGGCGATGGCCCGGTCAGCATTCGTGAAGCACTGCACCGTTGCGCCGCCGATCGGATCGGTCATGGCACACGGCTGCGCGAAGATCCGTCGCTGGAGGCGTATGTGATCGATCACCGGATCACGCTCGAAGTGTGCCCGACCAGCAACGTGCAGACGCGCGTGGTGCCCAGTTTCGGCGACCATCCACTGGCGCGGTATGTGGTCATGGGCGCGGTGGTCACGATAAACACCGACAATCGCCTGATGAGCGGCGTGTCGCTCACCGACGAGTACGTGCGCTGTGCGCAGCACCTCGACTTCGATCTCGACACGCTGGCCATGCTCGCGATCACGTCATTCGACTCGGCGTTTTTGCCACACGTGGAGCGTGAGACGTTGCGCGAGAATATCGCCATCGAAATCGGCAACCTGTTGGCCGACGCGGAAGACATCCAGGTGACCCTATGAGCGAGCGCGCTTTCGTAACCCAATCGTTCGAATCGCAGCGGATGGTGCCGGGGGCCGCGGCCGCCGAGGTGGCCGCGGGATACATCCGGCAGCGTCTCGGGCCCGATGCCCCCGTACCGGTGTGCGGGATCGTGCTCGGCTCCGGGTTGGGTGGACTGGCCGACCGGATCGAGCGCGCGGTACGCATTCCCTTCTCGCATGTGCCAGGCTTCCCCACGGCCACGGTGGCTGGCCATGCCGGTCAGATGCTGATCGGTCTGCTGGGCGGGCGACACGTGATAGCGCTGGCCGGCCGCTTTCACCTTTACGAGGGCCACGACGCGGCGTTGGCCGCCTTTCCCGTGCGCGTGATGCATGCGCTTGGCGTCAAGGTCTATTTCGCGTCGAACGCGGCCGGTGGCGTGCGCCGCACGTTCAATCCGGGCGATCTCATGGTGATCTCCGATCACATGAACCTGATGTTCCGGAATCCGCTGTTCGGCGCCGTGGAGCCGGGCGACGAGCGTTTCCCGGATATGTCCGATCCGTATGACGCGGAGTTGCGCACTCTGCTGCATGAGTCGGCGCGAACGACTGGCGTGCCGTTGCACGATGGTGTGTACTGCGGGCTACTGGGGCCGACGTACGAAACGCCGGCCGAAGTGCGAATGCTGGAGCGGCTCGGCGTCGATGCCGTGGGGATGTCGACGGTACCTGAGGTGATAGTCGCGCGCGCCCTCGGTATGCGCGTGGCTGCCGTATCATGCATCACCAACAAAGCGGCCGGTCTCTCACTCGAGAAACTCAATCACGCCGAGGTGATGGAGACTGGTCGAGCGGTCGCCGGCCGCTTCGAAGCGCTGATCACGGATTTCGTGGGGCGTTTGCCCTGACGAGGAGGCAGAAGTATGCCGCGCGGCGCTGTGCGCATGAGACCACAACACAGGGCACCAGCGGTCGGCTGCGTGTCGATCTTGACGCCGCCGGGCGCTGATCGCACCTTTTTGAAATGACCCGTTTGTTGATCACGCCGTGCCTGCTCGTGACGCTTACTGTGACGAGCCTCCCGCTGCCCGCCCAGTCGTCCGTGGCCCGCAACGCATCGCTGTTGTGGCAGGTGGACGGTACAGAATCTGGTGAACCGTTTGGCGACCTGCGCGACTACGTGCTGTTGAGGGACGGCACCGTGTGGGCTCTCGACTTTAAGGACCAGACGATCCGCCGCTACGATGCCAAGGGTGCGCCGCTCTCGAGTGTGGGCCGTAAGGGCAGCGGTCCTGGTGAGATGCGCAATGCCAACGGACTCGCCGTGGCGCCCGATGGCGCGGTGTGGCTGAACGATCCGGCCAATGGGCGACTCTTGGTGTTCGCAGCCAGCGGCGCGCCGCAGCGCGCGATCACGCTCAAGATTGGTGGCTACGGCTATCGCTGGGAGGGTTGGTTCGATACGTCGGGCTACCTGATTGACAAAGAGATCGGAAAGGATGCGCAATTCCGTCGCGTCGATCGCGATGGGACGGTACGCGGCACGATTCCCCACCCCGAGTGCGGCCTGCGCTCCATTACGAGCGAATACCGCGCCGAGACGCCCGGCAAGGGCATGATGATGGCGTCCTATCCCTTTACCTTGGGTGGTGGTCGCGTCGCAGATCGGCGCGGCCACTTTTGGTGCGCCTCCGCGGGCGGCACCCGCGTCGCGCGTCTCGCGTACGGAAAGTTGGACACAGTCGCGCGAACCGCGATCGACATTCCGCTGCTGCCGGTGAGTCGCGAGGAGCGAAACGAGACTGTTCGCACGGTGCGCGATCGCTTGGCCAAGTACGCCACGAGCGACTTCGACCCGGCCAAGGTGCCGACCACGAAGTCTGGCATCGCCGGTCTGCACGTGGATAACGAAGGGCGCCTGTGGGTGGCGCATGTCTCCCCGTGGAAACGATCCAGTACCACCTTCGACGTATTCGACGGGGCTGGCAAGTCGATGTTCCGCGTCACGCTCCCTATTCGCGCCGTGGTGCATCTGCCCGTGATTGCCAGCGGGAACGAGTTTCTGCTGGCGGTGATGGATGACGACGATGTGATCAAACTGGCTCGGTATCGGTTGCGTTGAATGCTCGGCGTACGGTGCGCTGTTCGTGTTCATCCGCGGCGCAGCGGTCGTAGGACGGAGGACGCAGCGGCGTTGACCGCGGACGAGCACGGATGGGTCGAGTGCGGTACCGTGACACCGTGTTGCCGAGAATCCGCTCCACGCCAGGATCGACCGGGCTCCGACGGGCATCCAGCGCCAGCGCCAAGGCGCCAAGGAG
>Ga0105048_10015420_pt1 | contig 11862 bp, 7 predicted proteins | sample MAT05_FD_78382 | JGI IMG/M metagenome (GOLD analysis project Ga0105048, IMG submission 78382) | Freshwater microbial communities from Lake Fryxell liftoff mats and glacier meltwater in Antarctica - MAT-05 | ecosystem: Environmental > Aquatic > Freshwater > Ice > Liftoff microbial mat | place...
GAAAACATCACAACTTAGTTTTAATGGGACAAGATATTGCCGATTATGGCGGTGTATTTAAAATTACAGATGGCTTTGTGGAAGAATTTGGAAAAGCACGCGTTCGCAACACGCCTTTGTGTGAGTCTGCTATATTAGGAGCTGGCTTTGGTTTATCTATTAATAAACACAAAGCCATGGTAGAAATGCAATTTGCTGATTTTGTTTCGGAAGGTATGACACAAATTATAAATAATTTAGCGAAATCACATTACCGTTGGGGTCAAAATGCCGATGTGGTAGTTCGTATGCCAACAGGTGCTGGGGTTGCTGCGGGACCATTTCATAGTCAAAGTAACGAAGCCTGGTTTTTTAAAACGCCTGGTTTAAAAATTGCTTATCCTGCTTTTCCAAGCGATGCAAAAGGCTTGTTGTTAGCCTCTTTTGAAGATCCTAACCCTGTGATGTTTTTTGAACATAAGGGATTGTATCGTAGCATCGATGAAGATGTTTTAGATGATTATTATACAATTCCTTTTGGTAAAGCCCGTTTAGTAAAAGAAGGAACTCAAGTAACCATTGTTACCTATGGCTTAGGAGTGCATTGGGCAATAGAGTTATTGGGAAAACATCCCGAAATTTCGGCAGATTTAATTGATTTAAGAACCTTAGCCCCTTTAGATACCGAAGCAATTTATAGCTCCGTTAAAAAAACAGGACGTGCATTTATTTTACATGAAGATACCTTAACGGGTGGAGTAGGAGGGGAGTTGAGTGCTTTAATTACAGAACATTGCTTTTCATATTTAGATGCACCAGTGATGCGTGAAGGAAGTTTAGATACACCTGTGCCAATGAGTGCTGACTTGGAAATTAATTTTTTACCAAAAACTCGCTTTAAAGAAAAGTTATTGAAGTTAATTCATTACTAAACAACGAGACTTATCCAGTCGTTATTTGAAAGCATACACGGACAGAGGGATAGTAAAGCAGAAATGTTTTTTATTTTTTTATTATCACGATGACTAAAAATAGGACGCTAGTCCATTCAAAAAACTTACTGTCGTAATATTAACATTACAACGTGCTTGTTCACTAAAAATGTAAATTTGGTTAAATACATTTACTATGGCAAACTATACTTTAAATAATGACACCATTGCTGCATTAGCTACTCCTCATGGTTTTGGTGCCATTGCGGTGATACGGTTGAGTGGTGAAAAAGCCATTGCAATAGTCGAAAAAGTATTTTATACCAAAACATTAAAACCTAAATCACTCACAAACAAAGCCTCGCATACCGCCCATTTTGGACTGATTGTAGAAAACGATGTGATTATTGATGAGGTATTGGTGACTATTTTTAAAACTCCAAATACCTATACTGGCGAAGAAATTGTAGAAATATCTTGTCATGGTTCGCAATTTATACAGCAACAAATTTTACAAATATTATTTAAACACGGCGCTCGACCAGCACAAGCGGGCGAATATACATTACGCGCTTTTTTAAATGGAAAGTTAGATTTGAGTCAGGCAGAAGCCGTGGCAGATTTAATTGTGAGTAATTCTGCCACCTCGCACCAAGTAGCGATGCAGCACATGCGCGGAGGTTTTAGTAGTAAAATAGCCGTGCTACGTGAAAACCTATTAAACTTTGCTTCACTGATTGAATTAGAATTAGATTTTAGTGAAGAGGATGTGGAGTTTGCAGATAGAACAGATTTAAAAAAATTAATTAATACGATATTGAGTATCATTGAAAAACTGATTTCGAGTTTTGAAGTTGGCAATGTTATTAAAAACGGAATACCCGTTGCTATTGTGGGGAAACCAAATGCTGGTAAATCAAGTTTATTAAATATATTGTTAGATGACGATAGAGCTATCGTCAGTGAAATTGCAGGCACCACCCGAGATACAATTGAAGAGGAATTAATTATTGATGGTGTATTATTTAGATTTATTGATACAGCTGGTATCAGAACAACAACTGATATCATAGAACAAATAGGCGTTAACAAAGCATTTGAAATCATTAAAAAATCGGCTATTGTTATTTATTTGTTTGATACACATGAGTTGAGCAGAGGCGATTTAGAATTAGAAATGAATGTAGTAAAGGATCATATTGGATCTTCACAATTATTGGTAGTTGGCAACAAAATTGATTTCGAAAATATAGATGAATTAAAAGAAGAGTTTGCCGATGTACCTAATATTTTATTCATCTCAGCAAAGGAACAGACTAATATTAATCAGTTGAAAGATACCTTAGTAAATTTGTTTGATACGCGTACTGTTAATACAACTGACACCATTGTAACCAATTCTCGTCACGTTAGTTCCTTAAAAAATGCACAAGCGGCTTTAATAAAAGTGAATGAAGGTTTAAATACACACATTCAAAGTGATTTTTTAGCGTTGGATATTCGTTATGCTTTAGAGGCACTAGGAGAGATTACCGGTCAAGTTACGAATGATGATTTGTTAGGGAATATATTTTCTAAGTTTTGTATTGGGAAGTAGATGAGACAAAAAAAGTAAATTTCGCAAAGTTTAATAACGACTTACCATTTAACAAGCTGCCTCCTTTACCTCCTGCAAGAGATAAAATAGAATCTGTTAAAGTACTTCGTTTAATAGTCTTATTATAAATCATATTAGATTTATTATGGGGGTCAAAAAGTTCAAAATATTGATGAAATTACTCCAAATAACCTTAATTTTCATCAAAATAGCCCGAACATACTACTATTTTTATAAAATTAGTAGTATGCATCAATATCTAAAATCATCGCCTAAACCATCGGAATTATTACTCATTTAATCATCGGAATAATTATATTAATAATATAATTATTAATATAATTAAAGTATTAATAATCAATTAATTAATTGATTATTATACCATCGGAATAACCATCGGAATAATCATCGGAATAACCATCGGAATAATCATCGGAATAATCATCGGAATAATTATTTTTTTCGCTATCTTTAGATTGTGGAAAATAACGCTAAAGACGAATATTATACTTCTATTGCATCTATGGAGCCATTGTATCCCGAAGATGTGAATGGTAAACTGGAAAGTTTAGCTTTAGAATTGGTTGAAAAGGCAGGTCGCTTATCGGGGGCAATGAATCCTATAACTCGACTAGCTATTGCTCGTTTTTTGAGGCCAATGAATAGCTACTACTCAAATTTGATAGAAGGTCATGATACTCATCCAATTGATATTGCTAAAGCTCTGAATAACGATTATTCAGAAAACAAAACAAAAAGGGATTTGCAATTAGAGGCGAAAGCACATATTAATGTACACGAAACCATCTGTGCTGAATTTCTTGGGGATAATCTTCCGATTCCTTCCTCTGAAAATTATTTGAAATACATACATAGAGAGTTTTACAAACATTTACCGGAAGAATTTAAAAAATCAAAATCGAAAGATGATGATACTTATAAAATTGTAATACCAGGTGAATTTAGAAGTTGTGAAGTAAAAGTAGGAAACCATGTTGCTCCATATTCGGAAAGCTTAACGGCTTATATGAATAGGTTTGAGGATTTTTACAATCCAACAAGTAATTCAAATAATTCTAAGATAAAGAGAATTATATCCATAGCAGCGTCACATCATAGATTAGCATGGATTCACCCTTTTTTAGATGGAAATGGGCGCGTAGTACGTTTATATGCTGATTCATGTTTTATGTACGAGAAAATTGATGCTTCTGGTTTGTGGTCAATTTCAAGGGGGCTGGCACGATCAAAAGAAATATACAGAGAAAAACTAGCAAATGCAGACTTAGCAAGGTATAATGATTATGATGGCAGGGGAAATTTGTCAAACAAGATGTTGGTTGATTTCTGCATTTATTTTTTAACTACTGCGATTGATCAGGTTGATTACATGTATAAAATGATTGATACTGAATCGATGATTGAACGTATTGAAAGGTTCGCAGATTTAATGGTTGCAAAAAATAAATTGAAGATGGAGGCAAAATACATTTTGACAGATGTATTTTTAAAAGGTAAAATTTCTAAAAAGGAAGCAATGCGTATTACAAATACATCTGATAAAACATTAAAATTATTAGTTGATTCTTTAGTAGAATTAGGCTTAATAACTACGAAAATGGAAGGGATAGAAATGATATATTATGTAAATTATTCGATAAAATTTTCACCATTATTATTTCCAGGTCTTTATCCTTCTCAAAAGGAAATTGACATGGTGGATTTTAATTAAATCAGGTAAATTATTTATTCCTCACTAGTGTAAGCAACAAAACATGCGAAACCAAAATAGCACATTTTTTAGCTATTCTTTTCCGCTTCGCTGTATCTGTAATACTCCGCTTTGCATATTTTAGTTTATCAATCTCTGATTTTGGTTTATTAAAATTTTTACTGGAATCGTATTATTCTTAAATACAATTTTATGCAAAATGAACCGTTTTTACGTATATCTGTCATAAGATAGTTCTCAGTTTTTAGTATTTTAACCTTCCAGTTCTAACCTAGCCTTCATCAATAAATCTCTTATCTACTTAGATGTAGTAACTTAAGCTTAGTAAAAATCTGAGATAAACAATAATTCTTATTTAAAATCAAATAACTGAAATTCAATGTATTATAAATACTTAAAGTTAAATTAAATGCTCGCTATTTAACTTTAATGCTAGTAAAGTTAAATAAGGATTTTTTTATTTAACTTTGATCCACTAACACCACATGGTATTTAAATGCACAAAACTAGGTAAATGAAATCTTTTAAATAAGGGGCATACATTAATGCAATAGGCTATAAAACTTTTGCTCCCGAGTTGATTAACAGAATTTATAAAATCGATGACGCTGCTTTGCAGTTATTAATAGAAAAATCTACACTAAAATTGGGTGAACTAAACGCTTATGCTCAATTGGTTCTAGATATTGATCATTTTATTAAATTACATGTAGTAAAAGAAGCTACCGTATCAAGTAAAATTGAAGGTACTCAAACCAATATGGAAGAGGCTTTATTAAAGGAAGAAGAGATAGAGCCTGAAAAAAGAAACGATTGGAGAGAGGTAAATAATTATGTACATGCTTTAAATCAAAGTGTTGAAAATTTAAGTAAGCTTCCTCTTTCCTCAAGATTACTTAAGCAAGTTCACAAAATATTATTAGATGGAGTAAGAGGAGATTCAAAATTACCTGGAGAATTTAGAAGAAGTCAAAATTGGATTGGCGGAGCAACATTAAATGATGCTACATTTATTCCGCCTGTGCATCATGATGTAGAAAAACTGATTGGTGATTTAGAAAACTTTTTACATGATAACGATACTGGTTTACCAAATGTATTAAAGGCGGCTGTAGCACATTATCAGTTCGAAACGATACATCCTTTTTTAGATGGTAATGGTCGTATAGGTCGTTTATTAATTACGTTGTATTTTATTGATGCTAATATTTTGCAAAAACCAGTATTGTATTTATCTGATTTTTTTGAACGTAATAGAAGTTTTATATTATGATAATTTAATGGCTTTGCTTACTCGCAATGATATACAGCGATGGTTAAAGTTTTTCTTAGTGGGTATAATAGAAACAGCAAACAAAGCAATTGAAGGTTTAAGAGAAATTATAAAATTAAAACAAGATTGTGAAACAAAACGAATTTTAACACTTGGTAAACGAGCACCAAAATGGCAGATACTATTACAGTATTTATTTACTCAACCAGTAGTTCGTCCTGATGATGTTGCAAAAGTTACCGAAACGTCGTTGGTTACTGCCTATAAACTAATTGATGATTTTGAACAACTAAATATATTACAAGCCATTGGAGATGCGCAACGAAACAAGGTGTATATCTTTAATGAATATTTTAAAGTCTTTAAATAGTTTTTCTCGAGTTTTGAAAAACAGGAAGGTTCTTTGCGATAGGCAGATGTATATGTTTCAGCTCTCATAGCTAAAACATATACAATCAGTCAAGATATTACCCCTACTTTTGCGATAAATATAATTTTTAAACTTTTTTGTGGAAAATGTCCGAATCATTATTTAAATGATAGTTTTCTCCAATAACATGGTGTAATAGATAACAAATTATTAAAATATCAAAGATGTTATGTGTGAGTATTTGCATCAGATTCTCATCTGAAATTTCTTCCTCCATAAAATATATCTTGTTGCACAGTTTGAGCTACTTTCTTTACACTTGGCGCACTGCTCATATAATTTATACTTTGGTCTTCCGATGCCCTTGCTTCGGAATTACCAATTGGTAATAATAGTCCTGAAAGATCATAGCACTTTTTAACCACAATATGTATGACTTCTCCTTCTTTTTGTACTTTACCTTCTACCATCAGCATACGGCAATGCACAATCTCTTTTCGGTATTGTTGAAATAAATTTTTGAATACAACCAGATTAGATGTTCCCGTTTCATCTTCAATGGTAATAAAACAAATGCCGCTTGCCGTTCCTGGACGTTGACGAACCAATACTAAACCTGCTACTCTTACAGATAGTCCGTTTTCACATTTACTCAGTTCATGAGTAGTGCTCACTTTTAGCTGTTTTAATTTTCCCCGCGCAAAACTCATCGGATGAGCTTTTAATGATAAAGTGGTTGAACGATAATCTTCTATCACATGCTCAAACAATTGCATTTCAGGTAAAGTAATTTGTTGTTCCGAACTCGTGTCGGGTAATTGCCCTGCAAACAAACCTTGCGCATGATCGCTTAGGGCAGAAATTTCCCAAAGTGCTTTTCTTCTATCTAAACCAATCGAACGAAAACAATCTGCATCTGCCAGTTTCTCCAAAGCCGCTAAAGTAACACCTGCATCTACCAACTGCCCTATACGAAGATTAGGCTTTTCCTGTCTTGAGTCTTGAATCTTGTATCTTGAATCCCGCAACGCCATCAGTATCTGCATGTCATCTTCGCAAACACCTTGCACTTGTCTAAAACCAAGACGTAAAACAAAATATTTCCCTTCTTTTTCTTCGAGTGTATTATCCCAATTCGAATAATTAATATCAACAGCTTTCACAACAACACCATGCTTACGCGCATCTGAAATAAGTTGTGCTGGTTGATAAAATCCCATTGGCATACTGTTTAATATAGCAGCAGCAAATACATCAGGATAATAACATTTCAACCATGATGATACATAAACCAATAATGCAAAACTTACCGCATGACTTTCAGGAAAACCATAACTACCAAATCCTTCCAGTTGTCTGAACACACGCTTCGCAAAATCTTCTGTATAACCTTTCACCATCATACCACCAACTAATTTTTTTTGAAAATCACTTACCATGCCTTTTGCTTTAAAGGTCGCCATACTTCTTCTTAAGCTATCTGCTTCGGCAGGTGTAAAGCCCGCTGCTACAATGGCAATTTCCATGGCTTGTTCTTGGAATAATGGTACGCCCAATGTTCTTCCTAAAATATTTTCCAGTTCTTTTGAGGGAAATTCTACTTTTTCTTTACCATCACGTCTGCGCAGATATGGATGTACCATGTCGCCCTGAATTGGTCCAGGTCTTACAATAGCCACTTCAATCACAAGGTCATAAAAACATCTTGGTTTCAAACGAGGTAACATACTCATTTGCGCACGACTTTCGATTTGGAATACACCTACCGTATCGGCATGACAAATCATTTCATATACTGCTGCATCATCTTGCGGTATGTTCGAAAGCGTTAGGTCTAAATTGTAATGTGCTTTACACACATCAAAAGCTTTACGAATACAAGTGAGCATACCTAAAGCCAGTACATCCACTTTCAAAAAACCTAAGGATTCAATGTCATCTTTATTCCATTCAATATTGGTACGGTCTTCCATACGCGCATTGAGAATAGGACAAAGATCAGATAAGCGACCTCGTGTAATAATAAAACCGCCTGTGTGTTGCCCTAGCTGTCTAGGAAAACCAATATATTGATTTGTCAAGTCAAGTACTTTTAAAAGATGTTTATCTTTTGCAGCAAATCCTGAAGAACTAATCGTTTTACCTTCGTACCATTCTTCTGTAAATTCCCAACCTGAAGAAGAAAGACTGTTAGCAGCATCCATTGATAAACCCATGGCTTTGGCAACATCGCGCACAGCACCTTTGTAATGTTGTTGCGTTACAGTTGCCACAATAGCTGCTCTGTCCCTTCCATATTTTTGATAGATGTATTGCATCACTTCTTCCCGCCGTTCATGTTCAAAGTCTACATCAATATCTGGTGGTTCATCTCGTGCATCGGACATAAAACGGCTGAATAATAAATTAAATTTTGAAGGGTCAACTGATGTAATACCCAAACAATAACACACCGTAGAATTAGCCGCAGAGCCTCTACCTTGACACAAAATTCCTTCACCTCGTGCAAACTTTACAAAATCAAACACCGTTAAAAAATAGGCTGCATAATTTTTACGCTCTATAAACTCTAATTCATATGCAATACTTGCTTTTACTTTTTCAGGAATAACGTTGTTGAATTTTTCGTTGGCACCTTGCCAGGTCAGGAAAATTAATTCTTCCTGCGGCGTTCGTCCTTCACTGGTAATTTCTTCGGGATATTCATATTTTAATTCACTCAAACAGAATTGGCAAGCATTCGCTATTTTCTTTGTATTCTCAATAGCTTCGGGATATTGTGCAAATAAACGTAGCATTTCTTCTGCCTGTTTTAAATAACGTTCTGCGTTTTGATACAATTTAAAACCCGCATTGTGTATGGTACATTTTTCTCGGATGCAAGTAAGCACATCTTGTAATTCCCTTCGCAGAGGTGCATGGTAATGTACATCATTCATTGCAACAAAGGGCACTTGATGTTCTTTTGAAAGTTGTGCTAAACGAAATAATTTTTTATTGTCATTTGCATGATAAGAACGTATGGCTCCTAAATAAAGTGCATCTCCTAATTCCTGTTTATATTCTTTTAAAGAATGAATAAAATTATCTTCAAAATCAAAAGTTGTATTAAGTGATGCAGGAGGAATTAAAATAAACTGCATTCCTTCTGCATAGCGATAAACGTCAGCTTTATACAAATAGCATTCTCCTTTTTCAGCACGAAGATTTCCTTCCGATAATAAACCTGAGAGTCGTGCATACGCTTCTTTGTTTGTAGGATAAGCGAGTAGTGAATGACCGTCCAATAATTCTAATCTACAGGCAGGTATAATGCGAATATTTTTTCCTTTGGTGGCCGTATAAGCCCGAACAATTCCGGCAAGCGTATTATAATCGGTAATAGCAATTTCTGTATAACCTAAAGCCAATGCTTGTTCCACCATTTCTTCAGGATGCGATCCGCCACGAAGAAAAGTAAAATTAGTAGTGATTTGTAATTCTGTATAGTTCATTTTCATTAAGCAAAAAATCCATGTATAAACCATTTCGCAGTACCGCTGTCATAATCACCTAATCTGAATAACCAGTAACGCGCACCTTGTTCATCTTCTATACAATAATAATCACGGTATTGTCCTTGCTCTATCCACCATTCTTGTTCTATGCGTTCAGGTCCGTCAGCTTTCTTAACGTTATGGATGACATTTTTATAGATAAATAATAAGGGAGGATAATCAGGAAGTGGAACTGATACGTCTATTAATTCGGGTACAGGCAAAATATGTAAAGGTCTTGGAAGATTTGTTCGCCATTCGGTACTTGGTTTTTCAACTAACGAAGTGGCGTCTTTAAAAGAACGTTCAGGCCAGTAATGTTCTGCGGGCAAATATCGGTGAATAGATTGTCTGCCTGATTTACCCGCAAGTCTGTCAAGCAATTCTGCAATGGCAATTTCGCTTCCACCGCTTATCGTCCACAAAGCATCTTGTGAACTGTTCAGCTCTTCAACGATGGATGCTTCTAAAACAAATAATTCAATACCAAGATCAGGTTCTATTTCTGATATTTTTAGTTCAAACAATTTAAATAGATGCAGGGTGTTACGCGATGGTTTACTGGTACCGATTTCTTTTTTTATAATAACACCATCCATTCGGTAACATATTAATTCACATTTTCGTAAACCCTTGCTTTCTTTTTGTAAGCGCAAGCAAAGCATTTCTAATAATTCTTTAATAGCAATTTCAATTCCTTCTGCTGCCCGTATGGGTTCTAAACTTGGTAACCTTTCCTGATAAGGTACTATTGGAATCACCAAATCGGGTATTTCCATTTCGCTACCCAAGGCCTGTGCAATACGTTTCAATAAATTTTGTCCAAAACGTCTTCTCAAAGCAGTGCTTGGCATGGTGATAAAACTATGAACAGTTTTCAATCCAAGTTTATCAAGCTTGTCTAATGCTGTTGGCTCTAATCTTAAAGCAGCAGCAGGTAATAGTGATAATGCTTCCATTTCAAAGCCTGATTTAACAATGCTTCCGTTTTTCCCAAACCTACAAACTCCCCATGCCGCACCAATAGTATCAGCCATCGCAATACGAATATGATAACCTGAACTATTAAATTTATTATAAATATGTTTTATGTAGTGTTCTTCGCCTCCCCATAAATGCGTGCATCCGCTTGCGTCTAATATCAGCGCATCTGGCGCATCCAAAGAAATAAACGGCGTATAGCGGATGCACCATTCTGCAAGTGCATTTAATAATTTCGCAGATTCTTCTGGGTTAAAATCAAAAACCTGCAAGTCGGGAAACAAGGCTTTACAGTCTGCCACAACCATATTTAAATTGATTCCTTTTGATTGTGCAATTGCATTCACAGCTTTTACAACACGTCGCCCCCGCTCTGTTAAAGACAATACAAAAGCAACATCTTTCAGATCCGGTTGCCGCCGTAGCATCCTGTCGGTTACCAAGTGCGGAAACCATATCACCACCATTCGTTTGCTCATATTATCCCGTCTTAAGGTTTAAGATTTTTACAGTAGCTAATTGTTCAGAGCCAATATATTTTAACCCATCAGGGCACCATTGTACTTCCCAATTACTTGGCTGACCATTTCTAACTTTTAGTAGGTTCACATGCCATCTCGGAAATCCTACACCTGGTGTATCAGATAAAGCACTTGGTAATGGTGTAATTTTCCATCGTGTTACACAAGCCACGGCATTTTCTGTCTTCGGACGAAAGCGATGTATAAATCCTGTGACTTTACTTTTTTCTACTGCTAACTGTAATCTTCTGGAATCATTAAAACTTAATTCACTTATTTCGCCCACAACCGCAACGAGGGCATCACATTTTAAAGCTTCTTCCACAGCCCACAATGTTTCTTTTGGTTTTGCTGTATCTACAAATAAAATTTTTCCAGGGTCAATACCAAATGCTTTTAAAGCTGGCGGAAAAATACTGCGTCTTGGTATTGTACTTATCCAAAGGCAATAACCACCTTGCTGCATGAGTTTGCCTAATACAACCCCCATAAATCCGCTGGTGCAGGTTGCTTCCTCCGATGAAGTACTGATTAGTTCGTGAACAACTCCTTTTGCAAATACTTTATCAGGGAATGCATTTTCTATAGCTCCCAATCCAATGGTTAGGGGCTGCTCTTCTCCCTTTTGCCTGCTGCCTTGCAAATCCAATATCTGTTTTTGGAGTCGCTCAATAATAGTTCTGTCCGCCGCACGTTTCATCCTGCAAATAGGGTTTCTAAGAGTAAATAAAGATAGGCATATTTAATAGTAATGTTATGCTACAAAACGTAGCAAATTAATTCTTTAACATCTGGCTTATAGGATGTTTACTTTTCAATAGTTTATTTAGAACTTATATAGAGCTTCCTCATAAACTCAAGCGACCCAATTTTACGTTATAAAAAAATAGTTCAATTATTTTATCAATAAATTTAGTGCACAAGGCTGCTAACTTTGTTAA
>Ga0105048_10015421_pt1 | contig 11862 bp, 10 predicted proteins | sample MAT05_FD_78382 | JGI IMG/M metagenome (GOLD analysis project Ga0105048, IMG submission 78382) | Freshwater microbial communities from Lake Fryxell liftoff mats and glacier meltwater in Antarctica - MAT-05 | ecosystem: Environmental > Aquatic > Freshwater > Ice > Liftoff microbial mat | place...
AAGCAAAGGCCGTTTGTGCGGCCCATCGAGTCCACCATGGCCAACACCGTTGCCGCTGACGCGCTTGCCTTGCAGCGCCTGTACCACTGGGAAGCCACCACGCCCGACCGTGTGGCCTTGACGCAGCCCCTGGGCGGCGGTCCGGTGCGCGACTACACCTGGCGCGAAGTCCTGGACCAGACCCGGCGCATGGCCGCGCACCTGCAGAGCCTCGGTTTCGCGCCAGGTTCGAAGATCGCGTTGCTGTCGAAGAACACGGCGCACTGGTTGATGAGCGACTTCGCCATCTGGATGGCCGGCCACGTCTCGGTGCCGCTGTACCCCACCCTGGCGGCCGGCACCATCCGCCAGATCCTGGAGCACAGCGAAGCCAAACTGTTGTTCGTGGGCAAGCTCGACGGCTGGTCTGGCATGAAACCCGGCATACCGGCGGGCTTGCCCTGCGTCTGCTTGCCGCTGGCGCCAGCCGATGCCCAAAAGGCCTACAGCGGCTGGGACGACATCACCGCCAAAACGCCACCGCTGAAGACCAACCCGGTGCGCCCGGCCGATGATCTGTCGACCATCATGTACACCTCGGGTACGACGGGCGCGCCCAAGGGCGTGATGCACAGCTTTGGCAACTTCGCGTTGGCCGTGAAGGCCGGCCTGGAGCGCGTGCCGCAGCGTCAGGATGGGCGCATGCTGAGCTACCTGCCGCTGTCACACGTGGTCGAGCGGGCCTTGGTCGAGCACGGTCAACTGGCCAGCGGCATGCACGTCTACTTTGCCGAAAGCCTGGAGACGTTTACCAAGGACATGCAGCGAGCGCGGCCCACCGTGTTTTTCAGCGTGCCGCGTTTGTGGGTGAAGTTTCAACAGGGCGTCGAGGCCAAGATGCCGCCGGCCAAGCTGAACCGGCTGCTGAAGATTCCCATCCTGGGTGGCATCGTGCGCAAGAAGATCCTGACTGCGCTGGGTCTTCAAGAGTGTGTGTTTGCCGCCGGTGGCGCCGCCCCCATGCCGCAAGAGCTGCTGCGCTGGTACGGCCGTCTGGGCCTGCGCCTGGCCGAGGGCTACGGCATGACCGAGAACCTGGGCGCCAGCCACATCAGTGACGGCACGCCCGATGGCGTGGGAACCGTGGGCCGCCCGTACGACGCGGTGCAATGCCGGATTGCGCCAGAGAACGGCGAGATTCAAGTCAAGGCGCCCTGGACCATGCTGGGCTACTACAAGGAGCCCGAGATGACGCGGGGCGTTCTCGGCGACGACGGCTGGCTGTACACCGGCGACAAGGGCGCGATCGACGCCAAGGGTCAGCTGAAGATCACCGGCCGCGTGAAGGATCTGTTCAAGACCAGCAAGGGCAAGTACGTGGCCCCGGCACCGATCGAGGACAAACTGGTGATGAACAACGCCGTCGAGGCGTGCTGCGTGACGGGTGCCAACCTGGGCCAACCACTGGCCTTGTTGATGTTGAACCCCGATGCCGCCAAGAAGGCACAGGGCAGTGTCGGCAAAGCCGAGATCGAGGCGTCGCTTACCGAGCACCTTCAAGCCATCAACGCGCTGCTCGACCCGCATGAGCAGCTTGATTGCCTGGTGCTGATGACAGAACCCTGGACGGTAGAAAACGACCTGATCACGCCCACGTTCAAGGTCAAGCGAAACCGTGTCGAAGACCTGTTCGCGAAGAACTACGACGCCTGGGTGAACTCGCGCAAGAAAGTGATCTGGCACAAGAGCTGACAACCCGGACTGAAGGCCTGGTCGGGGCTCCCTCAGCCCGGACAGGCGTCTACTTTGACGCCGCCGCCGCCGGTGCGGGCGGCGCGGGTAAGGTCGGCTGCGCAGCAGGCGGTGTTGGTGTAGCCGTCGGCATGGGTACAACCACGCCAGGGCTGAGCGAGATCTCGTCGGCTACCGTCACGCCCGTGACGAAGTAGCGCGTGTCGCCAAAACAGTTGCCCGGCAGGCCCACCTTCTCCTCGTAGTGCAGGGCCACACGCTTGCCCATGGCGCGAGTGACTGCCTGGGCCACGTCTTCTTTCCAGATCGTGAAGACAAACTTTTCAGGCGCAGTTCCGGGCAAGGACACCAGCGCCAACTCGCCTTCCCAGGTCTTGCACAACCAGCCTTTGTTCGACAACTTTTGCACCCAACCGGCACGCTCTCCTTCCGAATAGCTCCAGCTCGTCGCACCCCACAGGTACACACCAAGCAGGGCCGCGACCAGGACCAGGGGCAACACAACAAACTTGAACATAAGGTGACTTTTCCGGCCTATTTGACTGCCGCCTTGAAACTTGTGAACAGACGAGTTTGCACGCGGCGGATGTCTTGCGGTACGGCGTCGGGGACAGTCAGCTTTTTCAGGTCAGCCGCGCTCAAGAACACCGTGGGGTTCTCAGCAACTTCCTTCTTCACGAACTTCCTCGATGCCAGGTTGGGGTTGGCGTAAAAGACCTTGTTGGTCAGCGACGCATGCACCTCGGGGCGCAGGATGTAGTTGATGAACAGGTGCGCGTTCTTGACGTTCTTGGCGTCTTTGGGGATGGCCATGGTGTCAAAGAACAAGGTGCCGGCGCTGGGCGGAATCAGGGCCTGGATGTCTTGCCCGGTCTTGTTGTCAATGGCGCGCTGGCGGGCAATGTTGATATCGCCCGAGAAGCCCATCACCACGCACAACCGACCGCTGGCCAGGTCGTCGATGTAGCCCGATGATGAAAACCGCGTGATGTTGGGCCGCGCGGCTTTGAGCATCGTCGCGGCAGCCTCGTAGTCCCTGGCGTCTTTGCTGTAGGGCGGTTTGCCGACATAGCCCATTGCCACGGGCAAGACCTCGCTGGCTGAATCGAGCAAGTTCACGCCGCAGCCCTTGAGCTTGCTGGCGATTTCCGGCTTGAAGATCAAGTCCCAGGGGTTTGCTGGCATGGGGGTCGCCCCCAGCGCGGCCTTGACTTTGGCGTTGTTGATGCCCACCGTCACGTAGCCCCACAACCACGTCACCAAGTGCTTGTTGCCGGGGTCGACCTCGCTCAATTTCGCGAGCAGCGCCGGGTCCAGGTTGGCCCAGTTGCTGAGCTGCGCGCGGTCCAGCGGTTGGTACAGGCCACCGGCGATCTGCGCTTTGGCGAAATGCGCGCCGGGCACGACGATGTCGTACCCGCTCCGGCCCGCTACCAGTTTGGCTTGAAGGATTTCGTTGTTGTCGTAGTTGTCGTAGCGGACCTTGATGCCGGTCTCTCTTTCGAAGTTCTTCAGCGTGTCCTCGGCGATGTAGTCCGACCAGTTGTAGATGTTCAACACCTTGGGTCCGGCCTGGGCCTGGGCGGGTGAGTGCATGCTCAACGCCAGCGCCAGCAGGCTCAGGCTCAGGGTGAAGACGGTGCGGGCCGGGGCGCAAGGCGCGCATGGGCTGGACAGAGGCAGGGACATGGCAGTGCTCGCTGTGAAGACAGGGGTGAAGAAGCCGTGGCGAAGGGTCGCCGTCACGATTCTGGCTGACCTGTACAGACCCACGGCCACAATGGCCAGAACCGACACTAAAAGGGCGCCGCCGAGCGCGTTTGACCATGGGCCTGTTGATCCTCGGACTGGTGCTGTTTTTGGGCGTGCACTCGGCACGCATCGTTGCCGAGCCTTGGCGGCAAGCCTTCATCGCCCAGCGCGGCACCAACGCCTGGAAGGGCTTGTACACGGTCATCTCACTCGTCGGCTTTGTCCTTTTGATCTGGGGCTACAGCCAGGCGCGACAACAACCGCTGTGGGTGTGGAATCCACCGCAGGCCCTGCGGCATGTGGCGTCCTTGCTCACGGTGCCCGCGTTCGTGCTGTTGGTGGCTGCCTATGTGCCCGGCAACAGCATCAGGGCGCGCGTGCACCACCCCATGGTGCTGGGTGTCAAGACCTGGGCCTTGGCGCACCTTCTGGTCAGCGGCACGGCCGCGCAGATGTTGCTGTTCGGCAGCTTTTTGTTCTGGGCAGTTGCAAGCTTTGTGGCCGCGCGCAAACGCGACCGCGCCGCTGGCACGGTGTATGCCAACGGCACACTCGGTGCCACGCTGTTGACGGTGGCGCTGGGCCTGGCCGCCTGGGCTGGGTTTGCCTTCTGGGCCCACGGTGCCTTGATTGGCGTGAAGCCGTTCGGCTGAACGCAGGGCACTCAGGTCGAGGCCCATGGGGCCCCCGGGCGGGGGCCCCCTGCCCACACCCCCTTCTCGGCGGCCCGTTCCCGACGTTGTGGCGATGGTCCCAACGCCGCGCGGTCGGCACCATGCAGGCACCTTTTCAACACACGCGCAGGTGCCAGGCCATGAACACACAGACCGCTCTCTCGCTGCTTACCCGGTTGGCTCAGACCCCTGTGCTGCCTACCTGGTGGACGGCTTTGCAGCCGCCACTGCCGGTGGCGCGGCGCGCGCCCCGGCGCCCTGCAGCGCTGCCCGACGTTCAGACCGAACTTGGCGACACCGCGGCTGGCTGCGGCTGGTTTGATTCCAGCCACGAGCTCCAATCGGGCTTGCTGATGACGGAGCACGTCAGCGCCGCCGTGTTGTCGCTGCCCGATTGGGTGGACTGGCACCTACAGCACGTGACGGTGCATTGAACAGCCGCACGGGGCCAGCCTGCGCTGCGCCCATTACCGGGTGTCGGCAAACCCGACCAGGCACGGCCATTGCCCCCGGTCGATGCCCCGGGGATGCGAATCCTTGTAAGCTGGGCAGCGTACCTTTCGACGGCACACCATGTCTTTTCTCCCTGTATTGGCGCCCCAAGCGCTCTGTCGCGATGACCCAGCCAGCCCGGCTTTGAGTGCGTTTGCCCGCGAATTGTTGGCAGGCCTTCAAACCCGGCCGCGCTGCGTTTCGCCCAAGTGGTTCTACGACGAGGTCGGCTCCCTGCTGTTTGAACGCATCACCGACTTGCCCGAGTACTACCCCACCCGCACCGAACTGGCACTGTTGGACCGGCACGCGCCGGCCATGGCCGCCTGGATCGGCCCGGGCGCGGAAGTGGTGGAGTTCGGCGCCGGCGCCAGTGTGAAGGTGCGCACGCTGCTGCAAGCACTGGTGTCCCCAAGGCGTTACGTGCCTGTGGATATTTCCGGTGAGCACTTGCAACTGGCGGCCGAGAACCTGCGCCGAGCCCACCCGGGCCTGGCGGTGTTGCCGGTTGCGGCTGACTTCACGCGCGATTTGCGGCTGCCGCAGGCCGTAGGGCCGCGCGTCGGGTTCTTCCCCGGCAGCAGCATCGGCAACTTCGACCCGCCTCAGGCCCAGCGACTGTTGCGCCGCATGGCCACCTGGTTGCAGGGCGGCGGTTTGTTGATCGGCGTGGACCTGGTCAAGGACCCGGCGCTGCTGCACGCTGCCTATAACGACGCGCAGGGCGTGACCGCTGCTTTCAACCTGAACCTGCTGGCGCGTGCCAATCGCGAACTCGCAGCTGACTTCCAGCTCGGCCAATTTGCCCACAGCGCCTTCTACAACGCACCACGTTCGCGCATCGAAATGCATCTGGTCAGCCGCATGCAACAGACCGTGCAGTTATGCGGCCAAGCCATCGATTTTGCCGAAGGCGACAGCGTCCATACCGAGTCATCGTGCAAGTACACGGTCGAGAGTTTCCAGCGCTTGGCGCAAGCCGCGGGCTGGACAGCCCAAGCCGTCTGGGTCGACCCCGCGCGCTGGTTCTCGCTGCACTGGTTGGTACCAACCGACGGCACCAACCTCACTTCATTCAACCCAACATCTGGAGCAGATACATGAAAGCCATCTGGAAAGGCACCGTCGTTGCCGAAAGCGACACCACCGTGGTGGTCGAGGGCAACCACTACTTCCCGGCCGATTCGCTCAAGCGCGAATTCACGCTGCCCAGCAACACCCACACCATGTGTTCCTGGAAAGGCCAAGCCAGTTATCTCAGCTTGTTCGTCAACGGTGACGCCAACCCCGACGCGGTGTGGTTCTACCCAGACCCCAAAGAAGCAGCGGCTGAGATCCGCGGGCGCTTTGCATTCTGGAAGGGTGTGCAAGTCGCGGCTTGAGCCCACAGTCAGTCGGGCCATTGACCCGGCAAGGCGTCCAGGACAGCATTCAGAACCCGTCAAATCGGTTGATCAGAATCCACCAACGGTGTGAAGATGCACGTGGGCGCGTCGGCGCCGGGAGGCGTCATGCTCGGTTGGCTGAGAAAGGTGGTGGGCGGCGCAGCGGGCGTGCCAGCTGGCGAGGCTGTGCTGGCGCAGGCCACTTCGGTTGCGACCGCGCTCGCCGCTAAACCTGTCTCCTCATTCCCACCCGCACCCGAACCCGCCACCACCGCCACGGTCTTTGGAGTACGTCGGCCCATGGTGGCCGCCTCGGGCGCGGTCGCCGGATTTGAGTTTTCGCTGCCACCGGCTTTGCTGCAGCGGCTGCGTGCCAACGGTGACCCCGTGGCGCAGGCCGCCTACCAGTCGGCTTTGATGGCGTCGGCACGGCCGGTGTTGTTGGCCTCGCGCCGGGCGCTGCTGCGTGTCAGCACGCCTACGCTGCTGCGCCCGGGCTGGGCAGATCAGGTGCCCGCCGGGGCGATGTTGCTGGTGGACCACCTGGCGCAGGTACCGGCCGATTTGGCCCAGGCGCTGCGCAAGAACGGGGCGCGGCTGGGCGTGCCCGACGGCCCACCGGCCGAAGCGCCAGCAGCTGATTTTGTGGTGATCGAAGCCACCGCAGGTGACATTGACACGGTGTTGCTGTCGGCTCAGCGCTGGCACGAAGCGCGACCGCGTATCCCGCGGGTGGCCACGGGCCTGGCCTGCATCGACGATGTCGAGCGTGTGCTGCGATCAGGCTTCACACTGGCCTGCGGACAACTCGACCGTACGGCTGTGAAAGCAGCCACCAAACCCTTGAACGCCGCCGCGCACCGGGTGTGCGAGTTGCTCAACCACCTGGCCATGGACCGGGACACTGCCGTGGTGGCCCAGGCCGTGCGCGCTGACGTGGCCTTGTCGTATCGGTTGCTGCGCTACGTCAACAGCCCGGCCATTGGTTTGTCGCGCGGGGTGGAGTCGGTCGAGCACGGCGTGATGGTGCTGGGCCGCAACGAACTTCAGCGCTGGTTGTCGGTGATGCTGATGTCTGCCGGCGACGGTCGGCAAGCCACCCAGGCTCTGCAAGAACATGCCCTGGCACGCGGCCGGTTTCTGGAACTGCTGGCGCTGCAACAGGGTGAGGCCATGTCGCAGGCCTTGTTCAGCGTGGGCATGCTGTCGATGCTGGAAGTGCTGTTGCAGTGCCCCTTGGCCACGGCGGTAGCGCCGTTGCGCTTGAGCGCCCAGGCCAGCCAGGCCTTGTTGCAACGCACGGGAGTGTGGGCACCGTACCTGGAGCTGGCAGCGGTGTTGGAGACCGACGACGGCCCGGCGCTGAACGCGTTGTCAGCGCGGTTTGGGGGTGCTGACGCGGTCCTCGACCTGGCCGCGCGCGCCTGGGGCTGGGCCGCTGACGTGGCCCAGGTCAACACAGGCAGCACTGACGAGGTGTAACGGCGGGCGCTGGTTGCACCGCGTCCGGTGCAACCTGCTGCGGCGCCGCACAATCAGGCCCCTGGTGCCGTGCGCAGCCCGCATCTTGTCGCCTGGCTGCCGCGCCGCCCCAACGCAGCATCACACCCTCTTGGAGCCTTGCATGAAAGCCTTGTTGGCTGCTTTCCCGCTACTTGTCGCCCTCGCCGCTGGGTCGCTTGCCATGCCTTTGCTCGCCCGCGCAGCCGCTTCGCTGCCATCAAGCAACGTCGCCTGGCTGCCCGCGGCGGTCCCGGCCGACATCGACCGCGCCTTCGCCCAGGCCGGTGCCGAAAAGAAGTCTGTGCTGTTGTACTGGGGCGCCACCTGGTGCCCGCCGTGCAACCAGCTCAAAGCCACGCTATTCAACCGGGCCGACTTTGCAGCCCTGTCGAAGAACTTTATTGCCGTGCATGTGGACGGCGACCGGCCGGGCGCTCAGGCGCTGGGCGCACGCTTCAACGTTCGTGGCTACCCGACAACGGTGCTCCTCAATGCCCAGGGCGTCGAGATCACGCGCCTGCCGGGCGAGGTTGACCCCTTGCAGGCGCTGACCGTGTTGCAGCTGGGCCTGACGGGCGGCCGCGCCGTGAAGACCGTGTTGACGGATGCCCTGGCGGGCAAGCCGCTGAGTGCGGGCGACTGGCGCCTGTTGGCCTTCTACGGCTGGGAAAGCGACGAGGCGCAACTCGTGCCCAAAGCCGAGTTGCCGGGCCTGCTGGCACGCCTGGCTGCGGCCAGCCCGGCCGGTGACGGTGAGACCACCAACCGTTTGTGGCTGAAGGCTTTGGCCGCCAGCGACGACGGTCAAGGCCTCAAACCCGACGCTGCCTTGCGCGACCGTGTCAACCGCATCCTGGCCGACGCTGCGCTGTCGCGGCAGCTGACCGATGTGTTGAACAACGGCGCCACTGACATCGTGCGCACCTTGCAAGCCGAAGAAGGCCCCGGGCGCGCGGCATTGGTTGCGGCGTTTGAGGTTGCGCTCAAACGTTTCGACACCGACGCCACGCTGTCGCGGGGCGACCGGTTGTCGGCCCTGGGCGCGCGCGTGGCGCTGGCACGGCTGGCCATCCCCAAGGACGCGGTAGCCGTGAGCATGCCAGCGCCCTTGACGGCGGAAGTGACGGCCCATGTGCAGCGGCTGGACCGCGAGACAACCGATGGCTATGAACGCCAAGCCGTCATTACCGAAGCGGCCTACCACCTCGGCCGCGCGGGGCTGTGGGCACAGAGCGACGCACTGCTCAAGGCCAATCTGACCAAGAGCCATTCACCCTATTACCTGATGAGCCAACTCGGCAGCAATGCACGCAAACAAGGCAACAACGCCGAGGCCTTGGTCTGGTACGCACAGTCGTTTGAAAAAAGCCGGGGCCCGGCCACGCGGCTGCAGTGGGGTTCGAGCTACTTGTCGGCGCTGGTCGATCTGGCGCCGCAGGACAGCGCGCGGATCGCGAAGCTGGCCAGCCAGTTGATCACCGAGGCCGCCGCCGACAGTTCCGCCTTTGAGGCCCGCAGTGCCCGATCTCTGCAACGCGCGGGTGCCAAGCTGACCGCCTGGAACACCGAGCCCGCCCGTGCGCCGGTACTGAAAAAGCTGCAAACCCAGTTGAGCGGTGTGTGCGCCAAACGCAGCGCGGCTGATGGCCAGCGCGCGGCCTGCGAGGCCGTGTTCAAGGCAGCACCCAAGCCAGCGGCCTGACCGACCAGCGGCTTCACAGCCACCAATCACCAACCGCCAACGTTCAGGACCAGCCCTCATGCCGCGCCACACCCTCAGTGAAGAGCAGATCCACCCTGCCGTCCGCCACAGGGTGGCCGGGCACCACCGTGAGGATGTTGACAGCGTGCGGGCGGCCATGGCCGCGCATGACGTGGTGGTGGTGGGCATGGGCTTCAACCCGTTTGTGAAAAAGGCCCGGCGCGCGCTGGATGTCGCTGGCGTGGCCCACCATGACATCGACTTTGGCAGTTACGTCAACGACTGGCGGCGGCGCAATGCGCTGAAGATGTGGACCGGCTGGCCGACGCTGCCGATGGTGTTTGTCAAAGGCCAACTGGTCGGTGGTGCCGACGACCTGGTCAAGCTGATTGACAGTGGCGAGCTCAAGCGCTTGCTGGGCTGATCGACGCCATTCGAACGCGCTTGCGCGCCGTTCGTCGGCCCGCCTAACCAATCGTGCAGTCTGCGACGCCTGGCGCGCTGGCCACGCCGCAGAATCTGGCGCATGAGACATCCACCCCTGCGCCAAGCCGTCGCCGTCGGTCTGTTCGTCGCCAAACTGTCGGTGTGGGTGGCGGTTTCAGCGGTTCCAGCGGCTGCAGCGCCGTCGGCGGCCGCATCCCCCGCTTCGGCGCCACTGTTGACACCCTGCCGCCTGCCTGGCGTCGAGAACGGCGCCCAGTGTGGAGTGTTGCTGCGGCCCTTGAACCCGGCCGAGCCTGGCGGCAGGCAGATCGAACTGCATTTCGCGGTGTTGCCGGCCCTGGCGCGCAACAAGAAGCCCGACCCGGTGTTTTTCTTTGCGGGTGGCCCGGGGCAAAGTGCGCTGGCCTTGGCCGGGCCTCTGAGCCGACAGTTGGCGCGCCTGTCGAACCGGCGTGACGTGGTCTTGATCGACCAACGCGGCACGGGCAAGAGCGCGCCGCTGAAGTGCGACGAAGACCCGCCCACCCGGCCCATGGCCGAACAGACTGACCCTGCCGTCCAAGCCCTGCTGCTGCGCCAGTGCCGCGAGAAGCTGATGGCGTTGCCGCATGGCGACCTGCGCCGCTACACCACCACCATCGCCATGCAAGACGCCGACGCGGTGCGCCAGGCCCTGGGGGCCGCGCAGCTCAACCTGGTGGGTGGCTCTTACGGCACGCGCGCGGCGTTGGAATATCTGCGGCAATTTCCGCAGGCGGTGCGTCGCGTCGTGATCGATGGTGTGGCGCCGCCTGACACGGTGCTGCCAGCGAGTTTTTCGACGGACGGCCAAGCCGCGTTCGACGCCATGCTGGCGGCCTGCGAGGCCGACAAGTCGTGCGCCCTGCGCTACCCGACCTTGCGCGCCGATTGGGCAGCGCTGCTGGCCAGCCTGCCGCGCACGGTGACGGCGGCGCACCCGGTTACGGCTTTGACGGAGACCTTCACCCTGAGCCGCGATGCCGTGCTGGGCATGGTGCGCATGCCGCTGTACGTGCCGGCTTTGGCGTCGACCTTGCCGCTGGCGGTGACGGAAGCGGCACGCGGGCGCGTGGGGCCGCTGCTGGGCTTGTCCACCGTCATGAGCAGCGCGCGCAACACGGCACTGGCCGGCGGCATGCATTTCTCGGTGATCTGTGCCGAAGACGTCCCTCGCTTGGCGCAGGCGTTGGACAAACCCGGCGCGGACTTCGGTGGCAGCGCGGCCGGGCTCTACACCCGCACCTGCGCCGACTGGCCGCGTGGCGACGTGCCAGCGGCCTTCTACAGTCTGCCCACGGCCAACAGCGCGGTGCTGGTGCTGTCCGGCGGCGCCGACCCCGCCACCCCGCCACGCCACGGGGCACGGGTGGCTGCGGCCCTGGGTGCGAAGGCCCGGCACGAGGTGGTGCCCCAGGCTGGCCACGGCGTGATGGGCCTGGGTTGCATGCGCGATGTGGTTTTTCGTTTCATCGATGCCAACACCGATGAAGAGGCGCTCAAGGTCGACGCCGACTGTGCCAAGAGCATCCCGCGGCCCCTGCCGTTCATTCCCGTCAGCGCGGCGACCCAGGCTCAGCCATGATCGAAATCAGCCACCTCAGTAAGCGATTCAGCCAGGGCCGTGGCAGCAAGGCGCGGGTGGTGCAGGCCGTGGACGACGTCAGTCTGACGGCGGCCAACGGTTGCATCACCGGGCTGCTGGGCCCCAACGGCGCGGGCAAGACGACCACGCTGCGCATGGTGGCTGCCCTGCTGCCGCCCGACGGCGGGCACATCCGTGTGGACGGCATCGACGTGGCCACGCAACCGCAGGCAGCCTTGGCGCGCATGGGCGTGCTGAGCGACGCGCGTGGCCTGTCGCCGCGGCTGACGGCGCGCGAGAACATCGTCTACTACGGTCGCCTGCACGGCATGACGCGGGCGGCAGCGAACGCCCGCTGCGACACCCTGGCGGCCATGCTCGACATGCAGCCGCTGCTCGAACGCCGCGCCGAGGGTTTCAGCCAGGGCGAGCGCATGAAAACCGCGCTGGCGCGGGCCTTGATCCACGACCCGCCCAACATCATCCTGGACGAGCCCACCAACGGCCTGGACGTGCTGGCCACGCGCGCCTTGCGTCAAGCGCTGCGGGTGCTGCGCGACGAACACGGCAAGT
>Ga0105048_10015423_pt1 | contig 11860 bp, 5 predicted proteins | sample MAT05_FD_78382 | JGI IMG/M metagenome (GOLD analysis project Ga0105048, IMG submission 78382) | Freshwater microbial communities from Lake Fryxell liftoff mats and glacier meltwater in Antarctica - MAT-05 | ecosystem: Environmental > Aquatic > Freshwater > Ice > Liftoff microbial mat | place...
AGTGGTCCGGCATGGCCGGGACGTTATCGAATCGAGCGAGTTGGACACGGCCACCACGCAGGCCTTTGGTCTCTGGCTGGTCGTCGTCCCGGTTGCGAATTTGCGGCAGTTTGAAGCCGCGAATGTTGGCACCCAACGACAGCACCGTGAACACGGACTGATTCTTGGGCTGGAAACCGTCGAGTTTGAAACTATCGGAAACGGGCACGGAGGTGCGGCCGGGGTCGTCCGTCCAGATGCGCAGAATGATGTCGCTGGCACGGGGTCCGATACGGACGAAGCTCAGCGGCATCTCACCCGGTTCGATGAAGCTGCCACGGGGGCGGTACTTGTCTTCTTCCACGCCGGTGGTCGCGGGGTTGAGCACCAACTGACCGAGCGGCCAACTCACCGTCGTCTTATATTCGTCGCCATCGTACGATTCGATCATCACCTTCAACCGCGCTTCGGTATCGCCGGTGACTTCAAGTCGAAAGGATACGGGAGCCCACTGGCCGAACTTGGCAATGCCGGGCGGCAGGCCGACCTTCACGTCGGTGATCTTCACTTTCGTGCGGATCTGAGCGTCGGCGGGCGCCGCGAACAGAAGCACGATTAACAAAGCGAATGCCAGGCGAGCGAATCGTTTCACGGCTTCTCCTGGGCGCAGTCCAAACGTATGCACACGGCGATTCTAGCACCGTTAGTGTATTCAGGCCAAGCGCCACCAAAGGAAGTGCCCGACAACGGATTCTGGCGAACCCGGCCCACAAGGGCCGTGGTGTGGGAATATCGCACGCCACCCACGACCCTTGCGGGCCGGGTTCGCCACGGCGTGCTTACGCCACGCCGCTCGCCCCCATCTGGAAGCACTTTGAAAAAACTTCTCGGATTTCTGCAATACCACTGGCCCGGGCCGCCACTAACAATGGTAAACACCCGAGGACAACACGATGGCTAGCCCTGAAGAACGACATCTCCGCCTGACTCTGCGAACGTTACTCGCTTATCTTGATGACACACTCGCGCCAGCCGAAGCCAAGCAGATCGGCCAGAAGTTGGCGCAGAACCCAGGCGCACAACAACTTGCAGAACGGATTAAGAAAGTGACCCACAGGCGTGGGCTGGCGACTCCGCCGCCAACAACATTCGGCAAGAACACAACCTCCGATCCGAATGTGGTCGCCTGCTACCTCAGCGATACGCTTCCGCCAAATCTGCTCGCCGACTTCGAAAGTACCTGTCTCGAATCGGACATGCACCTGGCGGAGGTGGCAGCCTGCCATCAGATTCTCACGCTCGTGCTGTGCGAACAACTGCGAATCCCACCGACATCGTATCGGCGGATGTATGCATTGGTGAAGGGGCGCGAATCGGTTCCCAACCGGGAACCGGGTCAGGGTATCCCGGTGGGCGGTGCTTACCCGGATGTGCCCGTGGCCGATCCAGACGAGTCGGACGGCGCGTATCTGCTTGGCTTGCCCGTTCTCACTTCGAGCCTCTCGCTCGGCAGGAAAATCGTACGCTGGTCGATCGTCGGCCTGGCACTTGTCGGGTTTGCGTTCGCCGTGTGGAACGTCTGGCCGAAGCAGGTCACACAAATTGCGGACAACCACGCCGTTGCCGTGCTGCCCACACGTTCAACCAAGGCAACCACGACCAAGCCAACTGTAACCACTATTGAACCGAAGAAGCCGCCAGTCGAACCGGTGAAGCCACCGACGGAGCCCGTCAAACCTCCCGTCGAGCCAATGCCGCCGGTGAAGCCGCCAGTCGAGCCAATGCCACCGGTCGAACCAGTCAAACCGGCACCGCCCGTCGAACTTGTACCGGATCGCGTACCCGTGAAAGCGGGCGAGGTGCCAATCGGGGTGTTGGAATCGCCAGAACTTGGTGTGACCGTAACTCGTGCTCCCGATGTTACCCCATGGAATCGAATTATCGGCAAGGATTTACAAGTTCGAACCGGTAGCCGTGTGGTCTGCCTACCGGGTTACAAATCCAAGTTCAAGCTCGATAATGGCGGCATCGTCGAACTTTGGGGCAACCTGCCCGATCTCCTGCCGCTGCCCGTTTGCGAAACCTCTGTCACCTTTCATGTGCCTTACGATGGCTACGCTGCTGATCTGACCATCCACACCGGCCGCGTGTATGTTTCAACGACACAACCCAACGGCACCAAAATGCGGCTGCGCGTGCTCAACGAAATCTGGGATCTGACCTTGCCCGATGCGAAAACGGAAGTGGTCGTTGAAGTGGTCCGCAGACTCGTGCCGGGTCGGCTCGCCGAAACGCCGGAGACTTCAATCGCCCTGCACGTTATGAAAGGGGTTGCGGGGTTGAAGGTGCGTTATAAAGATGTGCCGCGAATCGAGTCCGGCGAAACCGTCTTCTGGTCGAACAAGGGCAAGGGGTTGGAAGGGCCGATTCGACCACAGGGTCCCGTCGGTCGGGGTGAGTCGTATTTCTCTCGAGTCGCCGTCTACCCGAACGAGGCGCAGGCTAAGCCCGCACTCGAGGCGCTAGACGAGTTTAACAAACGACTTGTCGACAAGACGCGAGTCCGGGCCATGCTGGCGGAAGGCATTCGCGAACAGTTGGAGTTAACCCCACGGACCCTGGCCGAAGGCCGCTTTAGCGTTCTTGGCTACGCCGCCATTGGCGAGTTCGAAACGCTCGTCGACCTACTGGGCGACAGCACCCGCCATTCACTTCGGCAGACTAGCGTCTCAGCGCTGCGAATCGCGTTGGCAGTTTACAATGAAAAAGATGACGACTTCCGCATCCTCGCCATGCGGAAATTAGGCCTGAATGGGGAACAGGCCGATGAACTGACTCGGTTGCTTCGCGGCGCATCCGCCGAGGATCGCCAGACTCCCGAATTTATCGATGGGTTGATCGCGGGTTTATCGTCACCTTCATTGGCACTCCGCGAGGTCTCCTTCGCCGTACTTGTGCTGGACATCGACCCGGCAGCACAGAAAATCCAGCGGCTTATGCAGTACAACGCCGCCGCCCCTGCCGACATCCGGGAGCCGTTTGTGCGTGCCTGGACCACCCGCGCTGTGGAATTGAAGAAGCCCAAGGAAGTTGTGAAAGAGTCGCGCGAAGTGCCACTACCGAAGTGACGTACACTATTTTGGTAGGTGCCGCGAGCCGAGCGGCACTAGCTTGAGCGACTTAAATTTAGACCCGAAATTAGTGACACATAACTTGTCCCGCTCGGCTCGCGGGACCTACCAAGAACCCCTGGGCTTTGTTGTGTCACGTCGTGGCTTTTCGCTTCCGCGATTTGACCAGTCCAACAATTACGATGAGCCACGCCAGCGCTGGAACCCAGTCGCCAAGGAAGGCGTAAGGACTATCGCGGGTATCGAGCGGGACTTCGCCGCTGACGATTGCCTTCACGCCAAGACCCTTCGATGCAGCCCAGTTATCGGCCACCGGTAATGCCACGATGCGACCGTCCGAATCGACGATTGCCGAGATCCCCATATTCACAGCCCGCACCACACTACGACGGGCTTCGATCGCACGGAAGCGACAGATGGCCAGATGCTGTTCATGCTGCTCCGTGCCGGTGAACCAGCCATCGTTCGAGATGTTCACGAGGAAGTCGACCGGGTCCGGCCTGCCGGACGCCGAGTTGTATTGCCGGGCCTGGTACGGATCCGAGTCTTCGTAACAGATCAGCACGCCAAAGCGGTAAATGCGAGATGCGGGCTCCTTCGCCAGGTCGATCAACTCTTGACGGGTCAAATCCTTGCCGGACCGCAGTTTCGGTCGCACTGGCAATTGGAACCGCACATACTCTTCGCCCGGCGTACAACTGTAGTCCCAATCGTACGGCGATAGCTTCTTCATCAATGGGAACGTCTCGCGGAAGGGGACATACTCGCCAAACGGCACGAGGTGCATCTTGTCGTACCGCCCGCCGGTCGTTCGATCGGGCCGAACCAGCAATGCCGAGTTGGCGATCTTGCGTTTGGTCCCATCCCACATCTGCGTATTTAAGCCCACCAGTGCATGGGTTCGTGTCGGGCGGACCGCCACCTCACCAAACTGACTCTTCTCGATCAGGCTGATGACTTCATCGGCCAAGTTGTATTGTTCGTTACGCACATACTCTTCGAAGGTGAAAGTCGGCTTCAATTGAGCCCGGCGTTCTGCAGCCTGGTCCCGATATTCTTCCGGTTCGGGAACACCTGGAACAGTCTCCAACCAGCGATCCGACCAACACGTTTCCGGCCAGATGATGAGATCCGGCGGCGTTTGCTGGCGTGCCGCCCCTGGTGCAAGACCATCGCGGTAAACGGCGTCCAGTGCCGTAACTGGGTTGACCGCGCCACGCTTCTTGTTCTTTTCATCCTGCGGTACGTCGCCCTGCATCGCCGCCACATTCGGCCCCAGCTCGAACGGCTTGTGAATCAGCCGGAAACCACCATAGCCAACGAGCAACAGCGCGAAGCCGAGCGCATAAGCAGTTGTGAACATCTCGTGGGTATACGTCGCGGGCCGCCAGCCGATGGGCTGGCGAATGGCCCGGCGGAAGAGACTGATGCGCATGGCCCACTCGTACACGGCGACATTCACCACCGCGACCGCCGCTGAGACGATGTAAACCCCGCCAAGGTCAGCCGCTTGACGCAGGGGCAAATTCGCGTGTTGCGTGTAACCGAGGAAGTACCAGCCAAAGCCGGAAAGTTGATAGGTGTGGACCGATTGCAGGAAGGCGAACCCGGTTGGGAAGTGAGCGCGGAAGTATTCGAACGCGACCACAATTGCTGGAAACGTAACCAAAAGTGGCCACTTGAGGCGATCGAAGCGTCGCAATAATGCGAGCGTCAGAGGCCAGAATAGCGTGCAATAAAGCGACAACCCCGGCCAAGCGAACAGTTCCATCATCGGGTGGGCGGCACGAATCCACTTGAGTGCGAGAAATGAAAAGATGGCACCACCGAGGAACGCCGCAGTGTACCGCCGCCACCAGCCAATGCCTTCCGCACGCACCGTGGCAAGGAACGGCACGAGCGCGACAAACGCCAACGGCCCCAGATTCACAGGGAAATACGCCAGCCAAAGTAGAACCGCAGACAGTATCGACGGCAAAAAGACGTATGGTTTCACTTCGGGATTCCTTCCGCTTGTGAGTGTGCAGCAATGAGCTTAATGGTTACAAATAATGAGTGACGAGGTTTGTTCAAGTAACCCTCGTCACTCACGCGTTACCATCACTCATCTCACTTCGCTTCCAATACATCCCAACCCTTGCGGTATTCGGTCTTGATGTACTGCATGGCCTTGTCGTTGCCGGCGGCCTTGAACGCGGGGCCATCCCAGGTGAAGCCAGCCCGGAAAGCCATGTTGGCGGTATGGCATGCCATGTCGCCGACTGCACCGGCACCGAAATCCCACCAGCCGCGCCAGTCGTGCGGAGTGTAGACCTTGGCATACGGCCGCATCGGCGACGGACCAACGAAGCAATCCCAGTTCAGCGTCTCGGGAATCGGCATTTCCTTCGGCCGTTCCACGAGGTCCGGCGATTGCTTCCAGAATTCACGCGGACGGTCGGTCCAGACATGCACTTCTTTGACATCGCCGATGATGCCGCCTTGCACGAGTTCGACAGCGCGGCGAAGTCCGGGGTTGGCAGAACCCTGGTTTCCCATTTGTGTGCAAACCTTGTATTTGCGGGCCGTTTCGGCCATGACGCGGGCTTCGAACACGGTGCGTGTCAACGGCTTCTGCGTGTAGACGTGCTTGCCGAGCCGCATGCCGAGGATGCTGGCGGTGGCGTGCGAGTGGTCTGCCGTGCTGCAAGTGAAGGCGTCGAGAGTCTTGACGATTTCCGCATCTTCAAACACTTGCGGTAATCGCTGAACGTCTTGGCTTTGGGCCAGAGTTTGGCCGCGCCACCCAGGCCACGTTCGGAAGCATCGGTATCGCAAAGCGCGACCACTTCGCCGTGGGCTCCGGCTTGCGTGATGTCGCTGCGGCCCTTGCCGCCAACGCCGACGCCAGCGAAGTAGAGTTTGCCGTTCGACCCGGCAGCCTTCACCACCGAGAACGCGGGGCCAGTGAAGAAGTAGCCGAGCCCAGCGGCTGCCCCGAGTTGGAGTGCCTGCCGACTATGCATTTTGCTGGCCATGAGAGAGGCTCGTGGAAGTGGGGAAGAGGCAGTATAAACTAGCGCCAACGCGTTCGCAATGAGATGCATACTCGCCATTTATGGCGGATATAGTTGGTTACTCGGTAAACCCAGGCTTGTGCTGTATCAACTCATGGATTTAGGGAACGATTTAGAACACTTCATGGCAACTTTGGCCAACACAATTGCCATAGTCCATCGCAATCTTCGGCCTGAAGGGCCGATTCTGTCAGCCCAGGTCAGAGCGAGCGCAGCGAGCGGAGGCCTGGGTTCAATACGCGATCCGCTCGACCCTGAAGGGGGCGTTCAGGGCGAGAACATAATGAATGGCCCCTTCAGGGCCAGTATTATTTCGCACTGTACCCAGGCCTCCGCTCGCTGCGCTCGCTCCGACCTGGGCTGACAGAATCGGCCCTTCAGGCCGAAGAGGCTTAGCTTCAATACTGCTACGTGCATCTGCTGGTGTTCTAACTGCGGCCTCGTCGTCGGACGCGGCTGCGGAAGAACTTGAGCAACGGATCGAAGTGCTGGCCATCGGTCGAGACTTCGATGAGGTCCGCTCCGGAACCGCGTACCAACTTTCGTAACTGCTCCTGTCGCTGCGTGGCGCGTTCGGTGAACGCTGTCCGGAAGCGTGAGTCGTTGGTGTCGATCAGCAATTGTTTGCCGGTTTCCGCGTCTTCCAGTTGCACCAGCCCGACCGCAGGCCAGCTTTGTTCCCTCGGGTCCGAGGTGCGAATCGCGATCAGGTCGTGGCGGTGGGCGGCCCGTCGGAAGGAGTTGGCAAAGCTCTCGTGATCGCCGAGAAAGTCGCTGATGACGAACACCACCGTCCGTCGTTTCTGCACCTTATTGATGTGATCGAGTGCCAGCGCCAGATCGGTTCCCTTGCCCTCGGGCTGGTAATACAGCAGATCGCGCAACAGGCGGAGAACATGCCGGGTGCCCTTGCCCGGTGTCACGTGGCGCTCGATGCGGTCGCTAAACGCCAGCAAACCGACGCGGTCGTTGTTGCCGATGGCGGAGAAAGCGAGCAGCGCCGCCAGTTCCGCCGCGACCGCCCGCTTCTGTTGGGCACCGGTTCCGAAGCGCTGACTGGCCGAGAGATCGACGACCAGCAGCAGTGTCAGTTCCCGTTCCTCGACATACCGCTTGATGTACGGCTGCCCCATGCGGGCCGTCACGTTCCAGTCGATGCCGCGAACGTCGTCGCCGGGCTGGTACTCGCGGACTTCTTCGAACGACAGCCCCGCGCCTTTGAACGTCGAATGATATTCCCCACCCAGCAGCGTGCGTACAGCCCGTCGAGCGCGCAGTTGCAATCGGCGAATTTGACGAACGACTTCAGGTGGGAGCACGGGACACCTTGCCGCTTCATGGCGAGCGCGCCTCGTTCCCACGTTTCAGGGGGAATGCTCTTGGGCCGCTCTGCGGCATCTTACTCGCAACACGTCATTGCAACACCGAATTTCACCGCATCGTTCCCCGCAGGATCGTGGGAATGTTCTTTAAGACAACCTCATTCCCACGCGGAGCACGGGAACGAGGGATTGGAAGCGGCCTAAGCACATTCCCACGCGGAGCACGGGAACGAGGAAAATAGGCCGTCTTTTCGCACGGGAACTCGGTTGGACACGTTCGTCGTAAGCCTATGACTGGCATAAGCACTCAAACCGATACTCGTCAGTCCAGGGTGTGTGTGTGCAAAAGTCGCTGAAAAGACTCGCCGCTATTAGAATGCAATTTCGCAACTGCATTCTACTCCACAAGTGGTAGCCATTCGGTGACATCGAATCGCGAGTGTGGGTTTGCGAGGACGTTCTCCGCCGACTTGTGATAAGCATCCCAACAGGGGTCGATGAGCCGGAAGAGGTCGGCCATACGCAGGCCTGCTTGCTCGCGGCAGAATAGCAGGTCCGTACCCGTGCCGCGAACAGGTACCGTGTAGGCGGCCGGTACGACTTTCTTCACCGCTTCGGCGTACTCGCGCCCCGGTTCCGTATCCGGATAAAGCACGAAAGTGCGTTCTTCCTCGACTGGCCCACCCGTCAGCGGGGCGGCTCCACGAACGTACGTCTGCACCCGTCGCATGAGTTCGTCTTGTTGCCCGCGTGCCGCGGATATTTCCACGGCTGTGACGTCTTGGGTCGGTAGTAAACCTGATAGGAAGACTGTCGCTTGGTCGATCAGCGGGTTCGCGAGTTGCCCGACCAAGTCCGTGGTTGCGGTGCTGATACTCACCAGCCCGCCGCGTGGGTCGATCACAACCTTGGTCAGCATCTTTTCCAGTTGCAGGAGCGCTTCATGCGGCACGGCTTCGAGCAGTTCCGCCGCCGAGCGATCAATGTGATCTTCGCCATGTGGCAGAACAACCCGCATCGTGTTTGAGCCATGAATGGTGGTCTGTGCAGCTTCATCACTTGCGTCGACATTCGGTCGGCCATGCCCCGAATCGGCACCCATGACGATTGGCGCTTCCATCAATTCAGACAATTGACGGAGGCGTTCGCGGGCCGATCGCACATTGCGGAGTAACTCATCGAATCGGCCTGATAGCCGACGGTAGAACTGCCCTGCGGCACGCGTCAGGTCTTCCGAGACACGGATATCGACGAAGCGACGCACCTTCGCAACCACGTTTTGCAGGTTCTTGGTGGTGCGACCACCAAAGAGGCTGAAGCCGCCCGACTGGCAGGCATTGACAGCAGTCTGGGCATCAACTTTGGCTCGCTCCCGTTGTGGGTCGAGTGCAGCAAGTTGATTGTCCAGGGTTTCCGTTGCCCCTGCAGCCGTCATCAGCAACCGCTCCAAGACAATCTCCGAGGCACCCAGACGCGGGCCGGGGAGTTCTTCCAGCGCCTTCACGCGGGCGGTCATTTCGTTATCCCAAGCCTCCACGGCCCGACGCAAACCGAGGTCGAGCGACTTGCTGAGCCGACCGCGACGGAAGCCACTATCACTTTCCGATGTTGGCTCGGTGCCGAGCATATCGCGGGCTTGATCCCAGATGCCAACGGCCCACGAAATGGGGTCGCCTTTACTCGCGTGATCGACCTGTGCCGTCACATCTTGCACCCAACGCGCCAACTTTTCGAGTGGTTCGCCGTCCACTCGGGTGGCCGATTCGCTGACAATAAACTGCTTCACCGGCTCGGGCGTGAGGCGAGTATCCGCGAGGATTGCTTCGAGGATCTGATCGGCGGCTGGCGGCAAGGAGGAGAGCGCCGAACCCCAACCGCGAACGATGTCTACGCAGACTTGCCGTGCGGCAGATCGGAGCAGCAACCCGCGCGGATACCACACGCCAAACGTGCCGAATCCACGGAAGGGCGTGCGTGCCATCCCTGGTGGCGTGTGGCGCAACATCTCCAACCCGGTGCCCAGTGGGGTTGTCAAGTCGTAGGAAACGTAACCGGCCAGGTGCGTGACGCAATCGCGGAACGCATCGCTCGACCGCTCGGCCATTGGCAGCAAATATGTAGCGGTGAACGGCAACCCGTGCCCCTCGATCAGCGGTCCTTCCGGCCCGCCATACTGGGCGGTAAACGTCACATCTGGATCGGCGAAGTGGTTCAACTCCGTCAACGACGCGAACACATTGGCCAGTTCTTCCGGCGTTGACTGTTGGTCTTCCGGTGCGCCGGTCAGCACGAACACGGTCACCGTGACATCGCTCAGGTTCATCCTTTCCAGGGCCTTACGGACGGCATGGCCGACATCCATTAACATGCCGCTCGTACCGCCACTGGCACTGACAAACATGTAGATGGATGGCTTCTTGGTGCGGACCGGCAGGCCCGTGTTGCCAGCCGATTGATTGATCGCCTCTGGGTGAGTACACACCTGGAGTTCGTGCTTCATCCGCGTCAGGAACCGCAAGTAGTGATCGCAGAATGCGAGTCGGCCAAGGGCACGGTTCCCTTCCACTCGCAACGAACGCGGGATGCCGTAGAGCTTCTCGCGCGGCAGCCACTCGAGCAAATGATCGAGTTGCCGACGGCGGTAGTTATTGACTGGCTGCAGCGGCGTCAGGAACAGGTGCTCGTTGTGGAGGGCGATGTCTGGCGGGCCGTTCATCGCCTTGTTGCCCGCATCCGGATCAGGGTCGATGTACAAGAACCGGATACACGGCACCTGGGAAAGCTGGCCAATGCGATCGAGCAACCGGCAGCGAACCTGCTGCAAGGCGCGACGGCCAAAGCTACCGATACCGATCAGGATCGCGGGGCGGAGAACACCCGCTTCTGGCTCGAAATTCAAGGATGCCGTGGCATCGGTGATTGGTAAACCGGGGTAGCGTACCAGTGTCTTCCGGGTCAGCGGTGGCGGTGTGGTGCTACGCGGCTTGGCACGCGCTACGATGCTCCGATCGAGCGCGGCCATGCCATCTGGCGGCGTTATACCTGAGCCAGTCATCGAAAGCGTCGAGATCGTCGCGGCAGCATCCCCGCCACCCACGCCAACTAAAGCCTTGATGAAAGCTGTGCAACTTGGGAAGCGATCTTCGTGGTTTTTCGACAAAGCCCGCGCCACTGCAGGGCGATCGCATTCCGGCAACGCCGATAAATCTGGCGGCTCGGTCATGTGCTGCATGGCCAGCAAGCGGATGTTCTTGCCGCTGAAGGGGCGGTGGCCGGTCAACAATTCGGCATAGACGCACGCCAGGCTATATTGGTCGGATTGCTTGTAGACCTTGTTCGCAAACGTCTCGGGGGCGGCGTAAACCGGGGTGATGCCACCCATCATGCCAGCCGAGCTTTGCCGTTCGAGCGTCCGCACCAGGCCGAAGTCGGCCACCTTGACGTGATCCGCGATCAGGAACAGGTTCTTCGGCTTCACATCCAGATGCTGCAGGTTGTGCTTCTCGTTCATGTGATCGAGGCCGCCAGCGGCATCGGACAGCAAACCGATTAACATGCTGCGCGGGATGCCAGGCCGACCCGAACGGCGATATTCCTCGTACAAGTCGTGCAGGCTCTTGTCCGCGAGTTCCATCACGATGAGCAGTTCACCGGCCACCACTTTGATCAAGTCCATCGACACGATGAATGGGTGTCGAATGAGCTTCACTCGTTCGAGCGCGCCGGCTTCCTGCTCGGCCTTGGCCGAGTCGCCGTCGGGTGAATCGAGGTTGCCAAATACGAATTTGATCGCTTTAAGGATGCCGCCCGGTGCTTCACACTTCCACACTTCACCAAAACCACCCGTTCCGAGCGGCTCTATGAGTCGGTACCCCGGAATCGGTTCGGCGTCGGTTTCGCGCAGCCAGTTCATATTGAGTGCCGAATGATCGAAATGGAAAGAACCCCGGCAAGCCTAGTTCACGGCACGGTGCCTGTCCAATCGCGGAACGCGAGTCTTGACGGTAACTTCATGTGTGGAATGAGACTATCTGTGGTGCGCGAAAATCCGAGGTGGTGTGTAACGATCCGCTTACAAGATGTGCCGTTATTCTACTACTTGCCACACTGCGAGCTGATAGGTGTGGCTTAAAGTGTGGTACTGGCAAACTGTCACGCTCCGAGCCTGTGAAGAAATGTAAGATTGCAGTTGCCATCAGGCATTCTAATAGCGGCGAGTCTTTTCAGCGACTTTTGCACACACACACCCTGGAAAGATGAGCCGCGATTTGAGTGCATATGCTGGGCCTATACTTGCGACGAGATCGCCAAACCGAGTTCCCGTGCGAAATGACTGGTCTGAAAGCACCCCATTCAGAGTGCGGTTGTAGTG
>Ga0105048_10015427_pt1 | contig 11860 bp, 9 predicted proteins | sample MAT05_FD_78382 | JGI IMG/M metagenome (GOLD analysis project Ga0105048, IMG submission 78382) | Freshwater microbial communities from Lake Fryxell liftoff mats and glacier meltwater in Antarctica - MAT-05 | ecosystem: Environmental > Aquatic > Freshwater > Ice > Liftoff microbial mat | place...
CTGCCCGACGGGCCGGGCCTGGGCGACTGCCTGGCGGGCATGGCAAAGCTCGAGGACTGCATCCGCCCGACCGGGGTCGAGAACCTCTCGGTGCTCAGCGCCGGGAGCCCCGGCAACCGGGCGATCCCCGAGCGGCTGGGCGGGGAGGGGATGGCCCGCCTGCTGGGCGAGGCGTGCGGCAAGTTCGACCGGATCATCGTCGACTCGGCCCCGGCGATCGTCTCGGGCGACGGCCTGGCGCTAGCCAACCGCGTGCACGCGTCGTGCCTGGTCGTCAAGGCCATGGCCGAGAAGCGCGGGCTGGTCAACCGGCTGCGCAACGCACTGGGCGAGACGCGGTCGGAGTTCCTGGGCGTGGTCGTCAACGCGGTCCGCGCCTCGGCGGGCGGCTATCTCCGCGGGAACATCAAGGCGACCCACGAGTATCAGTCGGCGAACAGTTCGGCGACGTGAATCACCTCGCGCGGCCCCGCCCTGCCGCGGGGCCGCGCGATTGTTTGAACGTTTGAAGCGGGGGGCGGCGAAAGAGCCTGGAACCGATGGCCACCACCGCCCCAAGTCCGCACACTCCCGGCGGTGAGCCCCTGCGCTCGCTGGTGACCGGCGGCGCCGGCTTCATCGGATCGCACCTGTGCGACCGGCTCTTGGTCCGCGGCGACCGGGTGACGGTCATCGACAACCTGTCGACCGGCCGGCGGACCAACCTGCCCGCGGCCCATCCGACCCTCCGGTTCATCGAGGCCGACCTCTCCACGGCGCTTGGCGCGCTGGGGCCGGGAGAGCGGTTCGACCAGATCTATCACCTCGCGGCGGCCGTGGGTGTGCGGCTGGTGGTCGACGATCCGATCGGCTGCATCCGCACGAACATTGACGACACGGCCCGGCTGCTGGCCTTCGCGCTCACGCACGGGCCCTCGGGCGGCCCGGCCCCGACGCTGATCGCGTCCAGCTCGGAGGTCTACGGCAAGGCCGAGACCTCGCCGTTCAGCGAGGACGCCGATGTCGTGTACGGACCGACGACGCGGTCTCGCTGGAGCTACGCGTGCTCCAAGGCGATCGACGAGTATCTGGCGCTTGCGCACCACGACAAGCACGCGCTGCCGGTGGTCATCGCGCGGTTCTTCAACACCGTCGGCCCGCGACAGGTCGGAGAGTACGGCATGGTGCTTCCAAACTTCGTCGGCAGCGCGATGAACAACGAGGCCGTGCGGGTGTTCGGCGACGGCGAGCAGTCGCGTTGCTTCTGCGACGTTCGGGACGTGACGGAGGCGCTGCCGCGGATGCTTGCGGCCAAAGAGTGCGTGGGTCGGGTGTTCAACGTGGGGTCGGACCGGCCGATCAGCATGAACGCGCTGGCGGCCCTGGTAATCAAGACGCTCTGCTCGCGCTCGGGGGTCGTGCACATCCCATACGATCGGGCGTACTCGGCGGGCTTCGAGGACCTGAGGCGGCGAGAGCCCGACCTGAACAGGATCCGCGGGGCCATCGGGTTCCAGCCGCGCGTGCCGCTGGAGCAGACCATCCGCGATCTGGCGGCGTGGATCGGTGAAAGCCGGTCGGAGGCGAGCACACGATGACCGGCCCCATGTCAGCGCCGGGTATTGGAAGCGTCGGGTTGCCGGGGACGGGGATCCCGGGCTTGGGGCTTCCGGCCGCGCCCGCGGTCGATACGGCGGCGATCCAGGACCTTGCACGTCAGGCCGCCGATCTTTCGGCGAAGGTGGGCCAACTCGCGGGCAAGGCCATCGAGCCGGTAGGACGGCTCGACGTGTTCCATGGCTACATGGGCGTCTTCGTGGTCGCGTTCCTCGTGGCGCTCGTGGCCACGCCGCTCATGCGGCTGTTGGCGATCCGTCACGGCGTGGTCGACAGGCCCAACGAGGCGAGGAAGATCCACCGCGTCCCGGTCGCCTATTTGGGCGGGGTGGCGGTCTATCTGGGCATCCTGGGCGGGATTCTCTTCGCCTATACCGCTCCGTTTCACAGCCTCGTCTTTGATCCGCGGACGCCCGACGAGATCGGATTGCCCGCCGCGGTGCCGATCTCGATCCTGCTGGGCATGACGGTGATCATGATCTGCGGGCTGGTGGACGACGTGGTGGGGCTGAGTCCGCGGCTCAAAATCGCCGGGATGCTGTTCGCGGCGGCGGCGCTGGCGACCGAGGACGTTGGCGTGAAGGTGGCCGCGGGGCTCTTGATCCCGATCGCCAAGAGCCTGAGTGTGCCGGTCGCGATGCTGCCGGGGGGCATCGAGACGATCCTGCTGCACCTGCCCATCGGCGGTGGCGCGGGGATGACGATCGACGTGGTCTATTGGACGGGCACGGCGGTCATCGCGCTGTTCGTGCTCGGGGCCTGCAACGCGTCGAACCTGATCGACGGGCTCGACGGGCTGCTGAGCGGCACAACCGCGATCACGGCGGCGGGTCTACTCATCATCGCGCTGGGGCTGGCCGTGGCCCAGGGTCCCACCGGCCTGCTGGGCGATGGTCCCCGCGACGCGCCGCGGATCGTGCTGTGCCTGGCGCTGCTGGGCGCGTGCCTGGGGTTCCTGCCGCACAACTTCAACCCCGCGACGATCTTCCTGGGCGACACGGGCTCGCTGATGCTCGGGTATGTGACGATCGCGATCGTGCTGACGATGGGGGACACGGGGAAGACGCACCTGGTGCTCGCCGGGCTGGTGATCTACGCGTTGCCGATCATGGACACGACGCTGGCGATTGTCCGCCGGAAGATGTCGGGCAAGCGCATCAGCGACCCCGACGACCAGCACCTGCACCACATGCTCAAGCGGCACCTGGGGGTCAAGGGCGCGGCGTTCATGCTCTACATCATCGCGGGCTCGTTCGGCGTGCTGGGCGTGGCCCTGGCCGAGGAGGCCCGGCAGCGAGTCACGTACGCCCTGGTGCTGGTCATGGCGTCGTTCATCGGCGTCATCGCGATGAAGATCGGCCGGCGCGAGCACATCGAGCGGCAGATGCGGGAGGCGGAGGAGAAGCGGCGGGCGGAGGCCGGGGGCAAGGGCGCGATGGCTGGACCCGTGCCCGCACCCGTCCCGGTCGGGGCGTCGCTGGAGGAAGCGTCTGGCGACGGCACGAAGGCCAGCGCGACGATCGGGCGGTAGCGGGCTAAAGGGGGGCGGCGGGGCTCGAGGCATACCCTCCGCTCATGCCCGCATCCGCACTTGCTGCCGAGCCCCGTGTCGTGGCCTTCATGAACCAGAAGGGCGGCGTGGGCAAGACGACCACGACGGTGAATCTCGCCGCGGCGCTGGCGGAGCTGGGCAAGCGGGTGCTGGTCATCGACCTTGACCCGCAGGCCCACGCGAGCCTGCACCTTGGCGCCGACGCGGAGGGGCGCGACGAGGGCAAGGGGCCGCGCTCGGTGTACGACCTGCTGGTGGACCCCGAACTTGATCCGGCGCCGGCCCTGCACGTGGTGAGCGAGTTTCTGAGCGTGCTGCCGGCCGAGACGGACCTGGCGGGACTGGAGACGGAGCTCAGCCAGCTTGAGCCGGCGGAGCGGACCGGGCGGCTGAAGCGGATCATCGCGCAGCTCGCGGGGCGGTTTGACGTCGTGTTCATCGATTGCCCGCCGTCGCTGGGGGTGCTGACGCTCAGCGGGCTGGTGGCGGCCCGGGAGGTGTTCATCCCGATGCAGGCGCACTATCTGGCCTTGCAAGGGCTCAGCAAGCTGCTGGAGACGGTGGCGCTCATGGCCCGCGGGGCCAATCCGTCGCTGCGCGTGACGGGGGTGATCCTGTGCATGCACGATCCGAGCACGACGCACGCGAAGGAGGTCGTGGCGGACCTGAGCGACTTTCTCGAGAAGACACGGCAGAGCGGGCAGGACGTGCCTTGGAAGACCGCCAGGCTGCTCCAGCCGCCGGTGCGGCGGAACATCAAGCTGGCCGAGTGCCCGAGCTTCGGCAAGACGATCTTTCAATACGCGCCGTTCTGCCCGGGTGCGCTGGATTACAAGGCCCTGGCCGAGGGCGTGCTCAAAGACTGGGACGCCCAGGGCGGAACGGGCACCGACATCCGCCCTGTCGTGAAGACGCGGGGCGGGAAGCAGGGCGTTGAGGCGGGGGCGTGAGGCGGCTTGTCGCGGCGCTGCTCGGGCCGCGGTTCCGCGGCGTTCGGATGGCGGGCTTCGCGGTCTATGCCGCGATCCTCTTCACCGGCACGCACTGGCCGGCGCTCGATATCCGCACCGACGTGATCGAGCGGCCGGACCTGGCGGTGCACTTTGTCGCCTTCGGGCTCTGGACGCTCGCGCTTTGGCAGTCCGGGCTCGTGGGCGATCCGCTGCGGATGGGGACGGTCGCGCGGTGCGTGCCCATCGGGGTGGTGTACGCGGCGATCGACGAGGGGCTGCAGGCGATCCCCGCGCTGCGGCGGACGTGCGCCTGGGACGATTACGCGTTCAACTGCATCGGCGTGCTGATCGGGGCCGGGATCGCGCTGGCGTGTGTCGCGCTGGTGGGTCGGCGGGGGGCTCGCCATGAGCAGCGCTGAGAATCGCGAGAACGTTCATGGCCATGCAGGCAACCGGGCGGCCCCGGTCCGGTGGGTTCTCGCGGCGGCGGCTGGGTTCGGTCTGGGCGCGCTGTGGGCCTGGCTCAAGCCGGCACACGAGATCGGGCTCGTGCACTGCATTCCATTCGCCCTGCTGCTGGCATCGATCGCGCTGGCACCGTTCGTGGCCCCGCGGCTCTGGCACCAGCACTACCCCGAGGCCGCGCTCGGGCTGGGTGGGCTGGTGCTGGGCTATTTCATCGTGGGCTTGGGCGGACACGGCGTTCACGCGGCGCTGCACTCGGGGCGCGAGTACTTCTCGTTCATCGCGCTGGTGTGCGGGCTGTACGTCGTTTCGGGCGGGATTTTGATCGATGTGCACGCGCGGGGGACGCCGGCGCGGAATGCGGCGCTGCTGGCCGCGGGAGCGCTGCTGGCGAATCTGGTCGGCACGACGGGGGCCAGCGTGCTCCTGATCCGGCCGTTCATGCGGATGAACCGCGGGCGGCTGCGGCCCGTTCACGTGGTGTTCTTCATCTTCATCGTGTCCAACTGCGGCGGGTGCCTGACGCCCATCGGCGATCCGCCGCTGTACCTGGGGTACCTGGCGGGAGTGCCGTTCTTCTGGACGCTGACCAACCTCTGGCCCGCGTGGCTGCTGGTCAACGGGACGCTGCTGGGCGTGTTTGTGCTGGTCGACCGGCGGATTCCGGCCGGAACGGCCGACGCGGACGTTGCCGCGCCGGGCGTGAGCCGGCGCGAGCTCCTGGTGCAGTGCTGGCCGGGCGTGCTGGGCCTGCTGCTGCTGGTCGGCGGGGTGTTCATCGATCCCGTGCTGGAGCGGCGCTTCGGATTCACCGGCTGGCCCGTGGGTGCGGCGTTTCAGGTCGTGGTCGCGGCGGCGAGCTACATGCTGACCCGGCCGTCGCTGCGCCGGGCCAACCACTTCAGCTTTGCGCCGGCGAAGGAAGTCGCGTTCCTGTTCGCGGGGATATTCCTGACGATGATGCCGGCGCTCGAATACCTGCGCGAGCACGCGCAGAGCTTCCCGCTCCGGAGCCCGGGGCAGTTCTACTTCGCCTCGGGCGTGCTCTCGAGCATGCTCGACAACGCCCCGACGTACCTCTCGTTCCTGCAGGTTGAGCTCGGGCTGATCGACGAGCCCATGAACCCGGTGGGCCTCGCCCACCTGCTCGAGTATCACGGCCAGTCGCTGCTCACGGGGCGGGGCGTCGAGTTGCTCGAGGCCGTGTCGCTCGGGTCGGTGTTCTTCGGGGCGATGACCTACATCGGCAACGGGCCGAACTTCATGGTCAAGGCGATCGTCGACGAGACGCACGCCCGGGGCACGCGCGAGGGGGCCGCGCCGGGCGAGAAGTCCCTGGGCGTAAAGATGCCCTCGTTCTTCGGGTACACGCTGTACGCGGCGGTCCTGCTTCTGCCCGTGCTTGTTCTGGCGTGGTGGGTCTTCCTCGCGTGATCGCCCGGCATAGATTTCCGCTCGACGGTCGACCGGGGACGCCATAAGGACTGTGCCACGATGAAGAAGATCCTCCTGCTCTCGGGCCTGCTCATCCTCGGGCTCATCGTGTCGCAGCTGTATCCCGGGCTGGTTGGCGACAGCTACGAGACGTGGCGCTTCACCATCCAGAGCCTCACGCTGGTCTGCCTGTCGTTCATCATGATCCACGTGGGCTACGAGTTTGACTTGGATAAGTCGAACATGGGGCAGTACGGGTGGGACTATGTCGTCGCCATGACCGCCGCGGCGTTCCCGTGGATCATGTGCGCCCTGTACTTCATGCTCATCCTTCCGCAGATGGGTGGCATCGGCAACGTCGACGAGTGGAAGAACTCGCTTCTGCTCTCGCGGTTCGCGGCCCCGACGTCGGCGGGCGTGCTGTTCACGATGCTCGCCGCGGCGGGGCTGGCCACCACCTGGGTCTTTAAGAAGGCCCGCATCCTGGCGATCTTCGACGACATCGACACCGTGCTGCTGATGATTCCGCTGAAGATGCTCATGGTGGGCCTCAAGTGGCAGCTCGGGATCATCGTGCTGGTGATGGTGGCCATGCTCTGGCTCGCGTGGCGGTTCCTGCACGTGTGCCGGATCCCGCTCTCCTGGCCGTGGGTGCTCACGTACAGCGTGCTCATCGTCGCGGCCTGCTCGGGCGTGTACGAGGGCTCGAAGGTCATCGACTCGAGCGTGCCGATTCACCTGGAGGTCCTGCTCCCGGCGTTCGTGCTGGGCTGCATGATCGCCCGGCCCAAGGGGGCCGACGGGCACGACGTGCTCCACGAGCCCTCCAAGGCCGAGGTGACTGCGAACCTGGTGATCTCGAGCGCGTTCATGGTCTTGGTGGGCCTGATGATGCCCCCGCTCCAGCAGGCCCTGGGCTCCACTGGCGCGTCGCTGGCGAGCCTGCCGTGGGGGACCATCGGGCTGCACGTGCTGGCCATTACGGTGCTGAGCAACCTGGGCAAGATGTTCCCGGCCTTCTGCTACCGGCGCGAGGCACACTGGAAAGCCCGGCTGGGCGTGGCGATCGGAATGTGGCCCCGGGGCGAAGTCGGCGCCGGCGTGCTGGTGATCTCCCTGTCCTACGGGATCTCGGGTCAGCCGCTGATCGTCGCCATGCTCTCGCTGGCGCTCAACCTCATGCTCACGGGCGTCTTCATCGCGATCGTCAAGAAGCTCTTGAGCGATCCCAAGGCTCTGGAGGTCCCGGCCCGGGTGGCGGCGTAAGGGGACGTTCGGCCCGCCGCCGAGATTCTGACCCCCGGGGGGGCTGGCGCTCGATAGTGGGTCGGTGTCCGACGACCCAACGCCACCAGCTCCCCCGGCCATTCCCCCGGCATCGCCGCGGGACGAGCACGCCGCCCGGCACGGGGCCCTCGGCCGCGCCGTCCGGGCCACGGGCGGCGTGACGCTGCTCTCGCGGCTGGGCGGGCTTGCCCGGGACGTGATCGTCGGGCGCGTCTTCGGGGTCACGCCCGTGGGCTCGGCGTTCGCCACGGCCTTCGCGGTGCCCAACATGTTCCGCCGCCTCTTCGGCGAGGGGGCGCTCTCGGCGGCGTTCATCCCCGCCTATGCCGATGCCCAGCGCCAGGGCCGGGGGCACGCCGACGCCCTGGCCTCGCTGACGGTCGCGCTGCTGGCCCTGGTCACCACGGCGTTGACGGTGGTCATCGAGCTCGGGCTGCTGGCCGTGCTCCTGCTGGCACCCCACGACCCCGAGCGGGCCCTGTCGCTCAAGCTCATCATGGTGATGCTGCCGTTCATGCCGCTGATCTGCGTCGTGGCGATCCTGGCGGGCATGCTCCAGGCCCACAACCGGTTCGGCCCCGCGGCGAGCGGGCCGCTGATCCTCAACGCGTTGATCGTCGGCGTCGGCGCATGGTGCCTGCTGACGGGGCGGCTGGCGGGCGAGGGCGTCGCGTACGCGTTCGGGGTCGCCACGGTGCTCAGCGGGGTGACGCAGTGCTGGTGGTTCCTGCGGCTGCTTCGCCCGCACGTCTCGTGGACCCGCGCCTGGGGGGTCGCGAGCGACCGGGCCCGCACGATGCTCCGCAAGTTCGTGCCCGTGGCGCTCGGCCTGGGCACGCTGCAGCTCAACGCCTTTGTCGACATGCTCATCGCGATGTGGCCCGTGTGGGTCGGCCCGACGCTGCTGGGCCGGGCCTACCCGCTCACCGAGGGCTCGGCGGTGATCCTCTCGCTGGTGCAGCGGCTGTACCAGTTCCCGCTGGGGGTCTTCGGGATCGCCGTGGCCGCCGCGGCGTTCCCGCTGCTGGCCCGGCACGCGAAGGAGAACGACCACTTCGTGGACACGCTCCGGCGGGCCGTCCGCATGAGCGTCTATATCGGGATTCCCGCGAGTGCTGGGCTGATTCTCGTGCGGCACGAGGCCGTGGGCGTGATGTTCGGGCACGGCAAGACGGGGTGGACCCCCGCCGATCTGGCCAAGGCCGCGGCGGTGCTAGCGGGCTTCTCGGCGGGCGTCTGGGCGTACTCGCTCAACCATGTGTTCACGCGGACGTTCTACGCCAAGTCCGACACGATGACGCCGATGCGAGTTGCCCTCGCTATGGTCGGATTGAACCTGGTGCTCAACATCACGCTCATCTGGCGCTTGCAGGAGGCCGGTCTGGCCTGGGGCACGTCGATCGCCGCGATTGTCCAGTGCGTTGTGCTCGGTGCCCTGGCCCGGCGGATGCTGGGGCGCGAGGGGTGGAGCGGGGGAATGCTCGATGCGGCGAGCGTGCGGGCGGCGATGAAGGTTGTGCTCGCAACCTGCGGCATGAGCGTCTGCGTGTGGGCGACCTTGCGGTGGATGCCCGCGGCGACGGCGGACGGGCACACGTGGACGTGGCAGGCCGTGCGGCTCGGCGTCGGGCTTGCGGCGGGCGGGACCAGCTACATGGGATTGTCGCTGGCCTTGCGGATGCCGGAATGGAAGTGGCTGATCGGCCGGGGCTGAGCGTTGCCGGGGGCGCTGGGGGCCGCGGATCAGTCGAGCGTCGCGGGCGAAACCTTGCTCCGGATCGCGGCCCGCACATCGGTGAGGCGCTGCAACGCCGGCTTGGGGTTGAGCGACGAGTCGAAGAGCCCGTCGTGGCGAAGGTCGTTGGGCTTGGGCGCGTCGTAGAGCTCGTGCCAGGCGATGGAGTGGACGTAGGGCTTGCTCGCGGCGACCGCGATCGCCTGGGTCATCCACTTGGCCTGGGCCGCCGGGCTCCACGCCGAGCGATAGAAGCCCGGATCGTGCTCGCCCGAGAGCCCCAGGTCCTCGGGCGCCGGCGGGCTTGAGGGGGCGCTGATGGCAGCAACGGAGATCGGCCGCTCCAGGGCGGCGAAGCGGTCCAGCAGCGTGCTCAGGGCCATCAGATCGCGCGTGCTCCGGCCCGGCTCGGCCTGGCCCATCTCGATGCGCAGGGCGAACAGATCGGGGTTGATCCCTGCCTGACCCACCATGTCGGCGTAGATCGTCGGCGGCATGGCCCGGGTATTGGAGAGCGCAAAGTACTCGCCCCAGGGCTGGTCGATCTGCACCTGGATCTTGGCCGAGGGCTGCAGCTTGCGGACCACCATCACCGCCAGCCTGGTCAGGTCCATGACCTGCTCAAGGCTGAGGGTGAAGTTGCTGGAGACGTGCAGCCCGCTGACGACCGTCCAGGTGCCCACGGTGCGGCGGTAGCGGGTAACCACGTTCTTGACGTGCTCGTAGACCAGCTCGCGGAGGGTCTCGTAGTCGTGCTCCCAGATGTACAGCCACTCGGGCACGGAGCCCCGCCGGAAATCCACGATCGGCCCGCCGACCACCGGAAGCTTCGCCGTGCGGACGGCCCACTCGATCCACCGGTCGGTCTTGCTGAACACGTAGCGGCCCTCGGAGGGCTCGAGCTCGACCCAGCGCATGGGCATGGTGATGAAGTCGCAGCAGCCCTGCACCGCCTTCTGAAGGCCCGGGGTGAACTGCTCGGGGCTCACCACGCAGCCGATCTGCGGCGGGCTGGGCAGGATCACACCGACACTGCCCAGGAGGGCGTTACGGCTGGCGGCGGCCTCGTGGTCGGTGATGGCATTGACGGGCGCGGCGATCTTCGCCGCCGCCGTCACCAGCTCGCCGCTCATGCGTTTGGCAAACTGCACACGGGCCTGGGTGACGGTCAGTTGCTCGCCGGCCTCGACGGCGCACGACAGGGCCATCCGCGCCAGGGCGTCGGCCCTGGCCGGGTACTTGCCCGTGGCCCCGCCGCCGTCGCCCGCGGCGACCACGGCGTCGGTGAACGCCTTGCGGGCCTTCTCGAAGAGCTGCATGCCCGGGTCGCTGGGCGGGAGGTCGAACAGGGCCCAGTCCTCGAGCTTGTTGAGGATGAGCATGAGCCGGTGCCGCGCGAGCTCCAGCGACAATAAGTAGGGCTTGGACCGCTCGGGCAGCAGGCAGGTCTGGAGCGTCAGCAGGCCGATGGGCTGGCCGCTGCCGGGGGCGGTGGAGGTGGTGGGGGCTGCGTCGACGGGGAACTGCAGCGAGATGCCCGACGAGTCGGGTGTCCGCTTCTCGCAGCGGATGATCCCCTCGGCCTCGTCGAAGCGGATCTCGCCCTGAATCGGCACATCATCGGCGCCGAACATATGTGCGTGGCGAAGCGCGAAGCCCGTCGGTGATCCCGAGCCGGCGACGCTGGAGGCGGGAGAATCGAAGACGACGAAGCTGGGCATAGCGGTGGTGGTGGTGGGGGTGGGCCGGTCCGAGGGCGACGGGGTCACGAGCGTATCCGTCCCGTGCGTGAGACGGGGCTTGCCGGCGTGTACCCTTGGGCCATGCCTCCTCAGCCACCCCCGCCCCCTGCTCATTCCTCCGCCGCCCACGACCCATCCGGCCGTCCGCTGCCCCTGAAACTCCTCCGCCGGGGCAAGGTCCGCGATGTCTACGAGCTGCCGCCGGATGACCAGGGCGGGCGGGTGCTGATGGTTGCCAGCGATCGCATCTCTGCCTTCGACGTGGTCATGCCGACGCCCATTCCGGGCAAGGGCCGGCTCCTGACGCAGATCGCCGCGTGGTGGTTCGGCTTCATCGAGCGGAAGCGGCTGGCATCGAGCCATCTGCTGTCCACGAGCGTCGACGACCTGCCCGGCGGGCTGGTGGCCGACGCGTCGGTGCGCGAGTATCTCACGGGGCGGATCAGCATCTGCCGGGCCTGCCGCGTGATCCCGATCGAGTGCGTCGTGCGGGGATATCTGGAGGGTTCGGGCTGGAAGGAGTATCAGGCCGGCGGCTCGGTCTGCGGCGTGGTCCTTCCCAAGGGCCTCAGGCAGTGCGACCGGCTGCCGGAGCCGATCTTCACCCCGGCGACCAAGGCGACCGAAGGGCACGACGAAAACATCAGTTTCGAGCAGGCCGCCGAGGCGGTGGGGCTGGACACGATGTCGGTGGTGCGGGACTACTCGCTCGCGATCTACTCTGCGGCGGCGGCCCACGCGCTCGAGCGCGGGATCATCATCGCGGACACCAAGTTCGAGTTCGGCGTGCCGATCGAGGAGGACGCGAAGCAGGGGCGTGTGTGGACCCCGCCAATGATCATCGATGAGGCGCTGACGCCCGACAGCTCGCGGTTCTGGCCCGCCGACGGGTATGAGCCGGGGCGTGCCCAGCAGAGCTTCGACAAGCAGTTTCTCCGTGAGCACCTGGAGGGGCTTGTGGCCGCCGGGGCTTGGGACAAACAGCCCCCGGGTCCGGCGCTGCCCGCGGACGTGGTCGCGGGGACGCTGGAGAAGTACCGAGCGGCGCGGGACCGCTTGTGCGTGTAGGGGCGGAGTTGAGCGCAACGGCGCGAAG
>Ga0105048_10015429_pt1 | contig 11860 bp, 11 predicted proteins | sample MAT05_FD_78382 | JGI IMG/M metagenome (GOLD analysis project Ga0105048, IMG submission 78382) | Freshwater microbial communities from Lake Fryxell liftoff mats and glacier meltwater in Antarctica - MAT-05 | ecosystem: Environmental > Aquatic > Freshwater > Ice > Liftoff microbial mat | place...
GCGCGACGATCGCTGCGCCTGCTGGGCGCGCGCCAGGTTCAAGGTCGCGTCAGCGTAGAAGCCCTGCTCGCGTGCCTGCTGCAGTTTGTTGAAGTTGCCGACCGCAGCCATGCGGCGCGCGAGTTCGGCGCTGGCTTCGGCAGCCTGCTTGACCTGACGCATGTAACGCACGCCTTCCTCGGCGCCAACCGCCATGTAGTAGGCCTTGCGGGTGTCGGCGGCGACGGACAGCACGCTCATCGCCACCATGCCCTTGGTCTGCGTGAAGCGTCGCGCTTCCATCTGGTTGATCAGCGGCATGGCCAGCAGGCGCGCCAGGTTGAAGTGCAGGCCACGCTCGATCTCGCGCTCGTCGCCGCGCGAAGAGCGCCCGAAGCTGAAACCCGGGTTGGGCAGGCGGCCGGCCTGCACCACTTCGGCTTCGGTGATGCCGAGTTCCTGGATGGTGGCCTGCAGGCCGCGGTTGTTCAACAGCGCAACCTGCACAGCATCGTCGACAGTCAACGGCTTGGTCAGCAATTCATCCACACGCCGGGCGATGGCGTCCTGGTCGGCATCGGACTTGGCTATCACCAGGTCCTTGCCCAAGCGTTCCCCGGCGGTTTTCTTCACGTCGCCGAAACCGCCATCCGGGCTGAACGACGCGCAGCCGCCCAGCATGGTGGCAATGGACAGGAAAGCGCCCAAGCGCAGATGGCGCGCTTGCGCACCTCGGTACTCAAAGAGTCTGGTCATCTGCGCGTCCTCAGTTCATCTTTTGACCGGCATGGGGCTCTTTGCCGCCTGGCACGGGCGCGGCCTTGCCCGGCTCTACCGGCTTCGTGCCGGGCGCGGTTCCGCGGCCGGCAGGTACCGCCGTGGGTGGCGACGCGGGCTGAGTGGCTTCACGGGCGTATGCCCGCCAGCCACCGATGCGATTGACGGTGTCGTTGGCGTCACGCCAGGAGCCGACGGGTACGTCGGTCAGGCGGCGGTACTGCGTGAAGGCGGATTCGTGCACCAATGGCGGAATGCTGGCCTGTGCGTTCAGGGGATCTGCGCGCAGGTTGCTGGCTTGGCGGGCCTGGGGCGTCTGGGCGTGGGCGTGGGCGTGGGCGTGGGCGTGGGCCTGGGCGTTGGCGGCCAAAGGCGCAACCAGAGACACCAGCGTTGTGCTCAGCATGACAAACGCAGCAACGGTGAACGGCCGCAACGGCTTGCGTGAGGACCCTGCGGCAAGCCGCGGGCCCGATTGAAATCGAAGCATGAAATCCTCGCGTGGGAAGAGTGGAAGCACTGGCTGCCAAAGCAAACCAGGTTCAAATCTGGCGGGGCCGACTCCGGCAGCGGCAAACGCTGCTGCGCTGGACAGGTCAGCACGACGTGCTGCCTGCCGATGCGGTCGCCGCTTACCCGCGGAGGGTTCGGGGTGGGCGCTCGGGCCCGTCGATCACGACGCTTGCTGCCTCAGACAGCGACAACACCGTCACATCGCGAGCGGCGTCGATGGTTGGCGGCATGGCCACCGTGCTGAACAACGCCAGCCCAGCGCAACAGGACGCACAGGCGCTGCACTTTTGATATGTCGCCTTGGCGACCTTGGCTGGGTCGATGGCTTTGGCGGCTTGCGCTGTGCCAGAGACGTCCGGTGACGTGGCGTTCTGGCCGTTATCGCCCTGCACACCGGCGTCCGGGGCAAGGTGGCTGGCATGCCCGTGCCCTGTATGTTCCTCATGTGCGATCTGCGGGGCGTCGGGCAGTGCAAGAAGTTTGGGCTGCGCGGCCTGCGCGCCAGAATGAGCCGGGCCGCAGTGCGTCATGGCCACGGCCGCCATTCCCTGCACGGGAACGGCGACCACCACCAGCCAGATCAACGCGGTCCTGAGCAGATGCCCCATACGATCACTTTACAGCACTTGCCTGGAACAACCGAGCGATCAGGGAGCTCAACCTTGCCCAGCAAGTCCTGACGCACGCCGCCACGTTGCCAGCAGGCGCCAGCCTGTCCGCCACAGCCTTACTCCTTCTCGGCAGCCGGGCCGCGGTGGATCTCACGCAACACCGCCAGCCGGCGCGTGATCTCGGCCTGCAGGCATGCCGCGTCGTGGCCAGGCACCACCAGTTGGTAACCGAGGCCGAGCATCGCGCGGGCCATCTCCGCGCTGCCGCACCAGATGCCAGCGACGCGGCCGCTCGCTCGGCACGCGACCGCGATGCGCTTCAGTGCCTCAGCCAGCACCGGGTGCTCGTGCGATGCGCCGACACCCAGGCCGAGTGCGATGCCAAGATCGCTGGGCCCGACGAAGATGCCGTCGAGCTGCGGGGTGGCGACGATCTCCTCCAGCGCTGCCAGCCCGGCAGCGGTTTCGACCATCGCCAGCGCCAGGATCTCGGCGTTGGCATGCTGGGCGTAGTCTGCACCGCCGTACAGCAGTGCACGCGCCGGGCCGAAGCTGCGTTCGCCTTCGACACCGTCCAGCGGGTAGCGGCAGGCGCGCGCAAAGGCCGCCGCTTCGGCGGCACTGTTGACGAGCGGGCAGATGACGCCGTAGGCACCGGCATCCAAGGCGCGGTTCACCTCGGCCAGGCTGTTGTGCGACACGCGCACCAGGGGCACCGCCGGGGTGTGCGACAGAGCCTGCAGCATCGACAGCTGCCGCTCGAAACCGGCCATGCCGTGCTGGCCGTCAATGACGACCGCGTCCACCCCGCTGGTCGCCATCACCTCGCCGTGCCGACTGCAGCCTCGTCAGCCCGCCGCAGCCAGCGTGAAGCCCACTCGCGTCAGGCCGCCGCGCGACTCGGCCAGCGTCGCACCGGCATGCATGCGCGCGATTCCGCCACGATCGCCAGGCCCAGACCGTGGTGCGTCTGGCCGTCGTCGCAGCACCGTGACTTGTCACCGCGGAAGAAACGGTCGAAAAGCCGCGGCAGCGCCGAATCGTCGATGGCCTCACCAGCGTTCTGCACCACTACACGCACCTGATCGGCCGCGTCGTTGTCGATGCGTACGGTGACCGTCGAGCCGTGATCGGCAAAGCGCGCGGCATTGCCCGGCACGTTCGACAGCGCACGCTTGAACAGCGGCTCGTCGACCGCCACACGCGCGTCGCCTTCGATCCGCACTTTCAGCTCACCGTCTTCGAACGGGGCTTCGTGGAAGTCCAGCACATGTGCAGCCAGTTCGGCCAGGCTGACGGGCGCGCCGCGCCGGGCCATGGCGCCGCGGTCGGCCTGCGACAGGAACAGCATGTCGTTGACCAGCGCCGAGAGCCGTTGCATCTCTTCCAGGTTGGAGACCAGCGTCTCGCGCATCACATCCAGCGGACGCTCACGCGACAGCGCCAGTTCGGTCTCGCCGATCAGGTTGGCCAGCGGCGTGCGCAGTTCATGCGCCACGTCGGCGTTGAAGGCTTCGAGCTGCGAATACGCGCGCTCGAGCCGCTGCATCAGCGCATTGAACTGCTCGATCCAGGGCAGCAGTTCCTCGGCCGGGTCGGATAGCGACAGACGCTGGTCGAGCCTCCGGGCCGAGATCGCGCGCTTCTGCCTGGGCAGATCGTCCAGCGGGCGCAGTTGCCGCCGCACATGCCAGTAAATGCCGGCGGCCACGAGTGAGCCGGCCAGCAGTGTGACAAGCGCGAGCGACCACGCCCACTGGCGGCTCATCTCGACCGAGAACCAGGTCGCGGTGAGCAGGGTGCCGACGATGAGCATCGTCAGCACGGCCAGCTTTCTGGACAGCCGGCCGCCGATGGAGTGGCTGCAGATCATGAGGGTTCACGCTCCTCGAGCACATAGCCCATGCCGCGCACCGTGTGCAGCAGCTTGGCGGAAAACGGGTCGTCAAGCTTGGCGCGAAGGCGGCGCACCGCCACCTCGACCACGTTGGTGTCGGAATCGAAGTTCATGTCCCACACCTGTTCGGCCAGCGTGGTCCGCGAAAGGATCTGCCCGCGCCGGCGCAGCAGCAGTGTCAGCAGCTTGAACTCCTTGGCCGTCAGGTCCAGCCGCTGGCCGGCGCGCTGCGCCTTGCGTGCGATCAGGTCGACTTCGAGGTCATCCATCTGCAGTGCGGTGATCGTCTGCGCCACCGCGCTTTGGCCGCGGCGCAGCAGCGCGTTGATGCGCGCCAGCAGCTCGGAGAAGGCGAAAGGTTTGACCAGATAGTCGTCGGCGCCGGCCTCGAGCCCGCGCACGCGGTCTTCGACCTTGTCGCGCGCCGTGAGCGGCAAGGTCGGCATCGTCGCACTTGCGCGACGGCGGCAGATTACGAATTTGTCATCCGACTGTCCGGTGGACACGAGGCGGGCTTTTCAGAATTCATTTCGTGGGCAGCAGACAGAACCCCTCCCGAAGCTGCCCCGCCAAGCAAACCCTCTGAACCCACTGCCAAGGACACCGACCATGAACACCACCCGCACCCTGATCGCCGCCATCGCGCTCGTCGCCACCGGCGCCGCTTCGGCCCAGGAAGCCACCTACGAGTATCCGCAGAACTTCGGCGCGACCATCGTGCAAGCCGACAGCGACACCTGGATGCAGCGCCAGCCGCGCGCCAGCATCCCGCTGGTCACCGAGTACGACCGGCAAGCCAACGCACCGTTCGTGGCCCAGCGCAGCCGCGCCGAAGTGCGCGCCGAGACGCTGCAGGCCGCCGCCGGCGGTGAGCTGTTGTCGGCCAACGCAGAAACGCAGGGCTTCGACGCCGGCACGACCGGCACCGACGCTTCGCGCGTCCTCGCCGTCGCCCGCTGAACCTGGCGCAGCGCTTGAAGTCCGAAGTGTGGCCGGGCGGCGACAAGGGCCCGGACAGCTTCCATAGAATCAGTCCGGATGGAAACGCCCGGCAACCTGTTCGCGGTGGCGGCGCCCAGCGGCGCTGGCAAGTCCAGCCTGGTGCAGGCGCTGCTGGAACTGGACTCGCACCTGTCGGTATCGGTCTCGCACACCACGCGCAAGCCGCGCGGGCAGGAGCAGCACGGCCGCGAGTACTGGTTCATCGACGAGCCCGACTTTCGCGAGATGATCGCGCGCGGCGAGTTCTTCGAATGGGCGCAGGTGCACGGCAACCTGTATGGCACCTCACGCCGATCGATCGAGCAGCGGCTGGTCGACGGCCACGACATCGTGCTGGAAATCGACTGGCAGGGGGCGCTGCAGATCAAGCAGCTGTTCCCGCACACGGTGCTGATCTTCGTGTTGCCGCCCAGCTGGGATGAACTGCGCCAGCGGCTCAGGCGCCGCGGCGAGGACGGGCCGGAGGTCATCGCGGTGCGCATGGACAATGCGCGTGACGAGGTGGCGCAGGCGCGACACTTCGACTACGTTATCATCAACAGCCTGTTCGAGACGGCCATCTTCGACCTGAAGACCATCGTGCATTCGCAGCGGCTGAAGTACGCCGCACAGATGCGCAACCGCTCGCAGGTGTTCGCTGCACTTGATCTGCTCTGAATCCTTCAAGGACCGCCCCACCATGGCCCGCATCACCGTCGAAGACTGTCTGGACCGCATTCCCAACCGTTTCCAGCTGGTACTGGCCGCGACCTACCGCGCGCGCATGCTGAGCCAGGGCCACACGCCCAAGATCGAGACCAAGAACAAACCCGGCGTCACTGCGTTGCGCGAGATCGCCGCGGGCCTTGTGGGCGTGGAGATGCTGCGCAAGGTGCCGATCTGAGGCTGCAGTCCGGCTGCTGACCATTGAAGGGCGCCGCAGGCGCCCTTTTTCTCGGCCGTTCCGGACGCCGGCGCCGTGCATTGCCGGGCGCCGCCTCCCCCACGCGCGATCCACGCTAGATTACGGGCATGGGATTGCGCTCGTTCGCTGCTGGGGTGTTGCCGACCGCGCTGCAGGGTCTGCAACGAGCGGCCTTTGCCCCCGCGGCCGAGCCGGTGGAGGCCGCGACCTTCGCCGCGCTGACCGACAAGCTGGGCTACCTGCCCAAGGCCGACCTGAAGAAGGTTCGCGACGCGTACAAGTTCGCCGACGAGGCGCATCTGGGCCAGTACCGCGCCAGCGGGCTGCCCTACATCACTCACCCGATCGCGGTGGCCGGCCTGGTGGCCGACTGGAAGCTCGACGCGCAGGCGGTGATGGCCGCGCTGATGCACGACGCCATCGAGGACTGCGGCATCACCAAGGCCGAACTGATCGAGCGCTTCGGTGCACCCACAGCCGACCTGGTGGACGGGCTGACCAAGCTCGACAAGCTGCACTTCAGCACGCGCGAGCAGAGCCAGGCAGAAAGCTTTCGCAAGATGCTGCTGGCGATGGCGCGCGATGTGCGCGTCATCCTCATCAAGCTGGCCGACCGGCTGCACAACATGCGCACGATGACGGCGATGGTCGTCGACAAGCGCGCCCGCATCGCCCAGGAGACGCTGGACATCTACGCGCCCATCGCGCACCGACTGGGCCTGAACCAGACCTACCGCGAGCTGCAGGAACTGTGCTTCGAGCATCTGTTCCCGTGGCGCTTCGCGGCGCTCAAGAAGGCCGTGAAGCGCGCGCGCGGGCACCGGCGGGACATCGTCGAGCGGGTGCAGAACGACGTGCTGAAGTCGTTCGCGCAGCACAAGCTGAAGGTACAGGTCTCCGGGCGCGAGAAGACGCTGTACTCGGTCTACCAGAAGATGCGCGACAAGCGCGACGGCTTTGCGCAGGTCAACGACATCTTCGGCTTTCGCGTCGTGGTCTCCACGCTGCCCGAGTGCTACCTCGCGCTGGGTGTTCTGCACCAGACCTACAAGCCGGTGCCCGGGCGCTTCAAGGACTACATCGCGATCGCCAAGGCCAACGGCTACCAGTCGCTGCACACTACGCTGGTCAGCCCGCTGGGCACCGCGGTGGAGTTCCAGATTCGCACTGAAGTCATGCACGCCGTGGCCGAGAAGGGCATCGCCGCGCACTGGTTGTACAAGATGGACGACCAGGGCGCACCGACGCTTGACCCGCAGGCGCTGGGCACGATGTGGCTGCAAAGCCTGATCGACATCCAGGACGAGACGCGCGATGCAGGCGAATTTCTTGAACACGTGCGCATCGACCTGTTCCCCGACGCGGTCTACGTATTTACGCCGCGCAGCAAGATCCTGGCGCTGCCGCGCGGCGCGACGCCGGTGGACTTCGCCTACGCGATCCACTCCGACGTGGGCAACCGACTGGTGGCGGCCAAGGTCAACGGCGAGCCGGTGGCGCTGCGCACCGAGCTCAAGAGCGGCGACGTGGTCGAGGCCATCACCAGCCCCAACGCCCGGCCCAACCCGGCCTGGCTGAACATGGTGCGCACCGGACGCGCGCGCTCGAAGATCCGCAGCTTCCTGAAGAACATGGAGCACGACGAGTCGCGTTCGATGGGCGAAAAGATGCTGGCCCAGGCGCTGCGCGCCGAAGGCCTGCAGCTGCCGTCGGCCGACGCCGCAGATGCCGACGCGCATGCGCTGTGGCAGCAGCTCACGCGCTGGAGCGGCAACCGCGGCCGGCTCGAACTGCTCAGCGACATCGGTCTGGGCCGCAAGATCGCGATCATCGTGGCCAAGCGGCTGGCGCAGTTGATGCGCGACCGTGGCATCCGCCCCGACGCGGTGACGCTGACGCTGGGCCGCTTCGAGCAGGACGCCGGCGGCGACAGCGCGCAGGGCGTGGTCTTCATCGACGGCAGCGAAGGCGCTTCGGTGCAGCTGGCGCCGTGCTGCCGTCCGATTCCGGGCGACGGCATCGTGGGCTACCTCGGCCGCGGCGAAGGCCTGCTGGTGCACACCGCCGGTTGCAGCACAGGCCGCCGGCTGTTCGAGCGCGACAGCGAACGCTGGATCGGGGTCGAGTGGGCCGAGGAGCTTACGCGCGCCTTCGACACCGCGATCACCGTGCTGGTCAGCAACGGCAAGGGCGTGCTGGCCCAGGTGGCCGCGGCGATCGCAGCGGCCGAGGCCGACATCACGCACCTCGACATGGGCAGTGGCGTCGCCGAGGAAGCCACCGAGCTGCAGCTGCTGGTCAGCGTGCGCGACCGGCTGCATCTGGCCGACGTGCTGCGCTCGGTACGTCGGGTGCCGGTGGTGTTGAAGGTGCACCGGGTCCGGCCTTAGCGCATCGGCGCCGGGCGTTTGCTCGCGGGTCAGTCCGCGCGAACCGGCGCCGGGTAGCGCACCTCGAGCACCTCGATCGACTCCAGGCCGCCAGGCGTCATCAGCTGCAGTTCATCGCCGACGCGCGCCTTCAGCAAGGTGCGCGCCACCGGCGCGATCCAGCTGACTTCGCCGCTCAGGCTGTCAGACTCGTCGACCCCCTTGATGGTGATCGTGCGCTGCGTGCCGTCGGCGGTGGCGTAGGTGACGGTCGCGCCAAAGAAGATCTGCTCACTGCCGAAATGCACCGAGGGGTCCGCCACCTCGGCCACGTCCAGGCGTTTGGTCAGGAAACGGATGCGGCGGTCGATCTCGCGCAGCCGCTTCTTGCCGTAGAGGTAGTCGCCGTTCTCAGAGCGGTCGCCATTCTTGGCCGCCCACGACACCACCTCGACGATCTTCGGGCGTTCCTCGTCGAGCAGGCCCATCAACTCGGCGCGCAACCGTGCGTAGCCGTCGGGTGTCATGTAGTTGCGCGTGCCCGGCGGCAGCGGCGGCAGTCCGGGGAGGTCCTCGTCGTCTTCCGCGGCGTCGCCGTCGGGTTCCTTCGTGAAGGCCTTGTTCATCGAAGCGGAAGGCGGCGACGCGGCGGCCCGCTCGGCCCCGAGGGGTTCAGCGCACCACCTCGATGGGCAGCACGGTCGCGCCGTACTCGTCGGTGCACGGGCCGGTGGCCGGACAGACCGGCCTGCCCAGCAGCAGCGGCAGCGGGCCGCTGTGCGCCGCAAGCAGCCGCTGTGCGTCGGCACCGGTGGGCAGCGTGCGGTAGTCCTCCAGCCGCGCCGGCGACAGTGCGGCGTAGTCGCGCGGCAAAGTCGACACCATCACGAGAAGCCGGTTGTTGCCGGCGGGCTCGGTGATGTCGATCGGGTTCTCGGGCCGCGGCAGCTTCAGCGGCTGTCCGGGCTTGACGCGCAGGCTCTTGACGCGGTCGTTCGGGTAGAGCTGGATCATCAGGCCGCTGCTGTCGTAAGCGAGCACGGTGACGAAGCCTTCGCGCTCGGCCTCGACGGTGAAGGCCAGCTTGTCGCGTCCGATGCGAAAGGACGGTCGGCCCGCCTGGGCCCGCACCGTGAAGCCCGTCGTCTGCGCCTGCACCACGCGGTCGAACTCGGCCGAGGGGTCGAACACGGCCGGCGCCGCCGCCGTCGCCGCCGCCGCCGGGCCCGCCGGCGCGTTAGGCACCGGCACCGACACGACCAGCGGAGCCTCGGGCTTGCTGGCCATCAGCCGCCAGCCCCCGAAGGCCAGGGCGGCGAGCACGACGACCACGGCACCGCCCACGAGCATGCCCCGCGCTGACCCGGACCCTGGCGACACTGCCGCCGCCGCCGCCGCCGCTGCCGCTGCAGCGCGCCGATCAGCCTGCTCGGCTGCCGCCGGCCGCGGAATGATCATCGTCGGCTCGTACGCGGCCGCAGGCTGCAGCGCCGCGGCCGCGGCCGGCCGCGGGATCACCATCGTCGGCGCGTACTCGGCCGCAGGCGGCGCCGAACCCGGCCGTGGCATCACCATCGTCGGCGGCTGATCGAAGGCCGCGCCGGGTGCCGCACCGGCATCGTCCAGCGACAGAGTGATGTCGGTCACCCCGGCGTCGTGGCGCCCGCCGGGCGCTGGCGCAAAACCCATCTCCTGGCGCAGCTGCTCGATGGTCGGCGTGCGCTGCTCGGCGCGCACCGCCAGTGCACGGTCGATGGCGCGCAGGAAGGGCTCGCTGTAGCGGCCGGCGGCGGTCTTCGTCAGCGGCATGTAGTTGTCGTGGAGCAGCCGGCCGACCGCCGGCGGAGGCGTGCGGCCGACGATCGCGAAATAGACCACGGCCGCCAGCGCGTAGATGTCAGTCCAGGCACCCTGCTTCATGCCCGGCACCTCGGCGTACTGCTCGATCGGCGCGTAGCCCGGCTTCAGGATCACGGTCAGCGCCTGCGTCATGTCGCCGATCACGCGCCGCGCCGCGCCGAAGTCCAGCAACAGCGGCCGCGCGTGGCTGCCGCCGAGCAGGATCACGTTGTCGGGGGCGATGTCGCGGTGGTAGCACTGCTCGGCATGCAGCACGCGAAGCGCCTCGGTCAGCGGGCCGAGCATCGTCTTCAGCCAGGCCTCGTCGGGCGGGCGGCCCAGCTGGCGCAGCAGGTCCTTCAGCGTCACGCCCTCGTAGAACGGCATCACCATGTAGGCGGTGCCGTTGGCCTCCCAGAAGCGGTACACCTTGACCAGCGAGGCGTGATCGAACTGGGCCAGCAGCCGCGCTTCGTTGACGAAGCTCTTGCGCCCGGCCTCGAAGGTCTCGCGGTAGCGCTCGGACTTCACCTGCACCTGCGTGCCGCCGGCACGCGCCGCCAGCGACGAGGGCATGTACTCCTTGAGCGCCACCCTGCGCTGCAGGGAGTGGTCGGTCGCCAGGTAGACGATGCCGAAACCGCCCTCGCCGATCACGCTGGTGATCTCGAACTCGCCCAGATAGGTGCCCATCGGCAGCTCGTTGCCCCCCACCGCGTCGGGGCTCGGTGCCGGGGCGCCGGGCGTCAGCGTGCGGTCGTAGACGCCGGTGGGCTGGTACATCGCGGTGCGATCGATGCGCTGCGTGCGCCCGTCCGCCGCAGGCGGCGCGCTCGCCCACTGGGGGCGCGGTGCAGTCGTTTCGTCGTCGTCGGGCGTCATGGCAGCTCGCGGGCGGTCCTGCACATGATGCTACGACCGAGAGGGCCTCGGTGTCGCGCCGGCCCGACAATCTGTGCGTGCCCGCCCTGCCCCCGGCCCCCGACGACACGCTGTTCTACGAGGCGCTGCAGGCGCACCGAGAAGGCCGGCTCGACCACGCCCAGGCCGGCTATGAGCAGTTGCTCGCCCGCGCACCCGCGCATGCCGACGCGCTGCATCTGCTGGGCGTGTTGCAGTTGCAGCGCGGCGACGCCCTCGCGGCGGTGCGCCTGATCAGACAGGCGCTGGTGCTGGAGCCCGACCACGCGCATGCGCACTCCAACCTGGGCGCTGCCCTGCTGCAACAGGGCGCGCACGCAGTGGCGCTGCAGCATCTGGACGCCGCGCTGGCGCTGATGCCCGATCACGCCGATGCGGCCAACAACCGCGGCAGCGTGCTGCAGGCGCTGGGCCGCGACGACGAGGCGCTGCACAGCTTCGAGCACGCGCTCGTCGCGATGCCAGCGCATGCGGACGCCAGCTTCAACCGGGGTGTGCTGCTGGCTCGTCTGGGCAGGCTCGATGCGGCCCAGGCCGCGCTGGCCCACAGCCTGGCCTTGCAGCCCGCGCGCGCGACCTGCCATCTTCAATTGGGTATGGTGCTGGCGCGCCTCGGGCAGCCGATGCGGGCGGTCGAACACTACAGCGAGGCGCTGCGCCTGCAGCCCGACGATGCGCAGGTGCTGGCCAACCGCGCCGCAGCCTGGGGCGCCCTTCAACGCTGGCCCGAAGCGCTGGCCGATTGCGCACGCGCGCAGCAACTGCAGCCCGGGCACGCCGCTGGATGGAACAACGAGGCGGCGGCGTGGCTGTCGCTTCAGCAGCCCGAGCGCGCGCGCACGGCAGTCGAGCGTGCGCTGGCTCTCGACCCCGGCGACGCCGCGGCCTGGTCCAACTTTGGCCAGGCGCTTGCCGCGTCGGGACAAGCCGGGCGCGCCGCTGAGTGCTTCGACCGGGCGGTGCAGTTGCAGCCACAGGGCATCGCGGCGCTCGATGCCCGCGCGGCCTGGGCCTTGACCGAGCACCGCTGGGCCGCGGCGGTGGCCGA
>Ga0105048_10015431_pt1 | contig 11859 bp, 14 predicted proteins | sample MAT05_FD_78382 | JGI IMG/M metagenome (GOLD analysis project Ga0105048, IMG submission 78382) | Freshwater microbial communities from Lake Fryxell liftoff mats and glacier meltwater in Antarctica - MAT-05 | ecosystem: Environmental > Aquatic > Freshwater > Ice > Liftoff microbial mat | place...
ACCGGCGGGCCGGACGGCATCAAGGGCGTGTCGCTGTTCATCGTGCCGAAATTCATGGTGAACGCCGATGGCTCGCTCGGCGCGCGCAACGGCGTGTCGGTCGGCAAGATCGAAGAAAAGATGGGCATCCACGCCAACGCCACCTGCGTGATGAATTATGACGGGGCGGTCGGCTATCTGCTGGGCGACCTGCACAAGGGCATGCGGGCGATGTTCACCATGATGAACGAGGCGCGGATCGGCGTCGGCCTGCAGGGTTATGCGGTGGCCGAGGCCGCCTACCAGAACGCGCTCGGCTATGCCAAGGACCGCCTGCAGGGCCGCGCCGTCACCGGTCCTCAGAACCCCGCCGGCCCCGCCGACCCGCTGATCGTGCACCCCGACATCCGCCGCAACCTGATGGACCAGAAGTCGTTCGTCGAAGGCGCGCGGGCGTTTACCTTCTGGGGCGCGCATTTGATCGACCGCTCGCACCGCCTCGATGATGCCGCCGCCGAAGGGCTGATTTCCCTGATGACCCCGGTCATCAAGGGCTTCCAGACCGACAAGGGCTTCGAGATGGCCGTGGCAGCCCAGCAGGTCTGGGGCGGGCATGGCTATATCGAGGACTCAGGCATGTCGCAGTTCGCCCGCGATGCGCGGATCGCGATGATCTACGAAGGCGCCAACGGCGTGCAGGCACTCGATCTTGTGGGTCGCAAGCTGGCAACCGATGGCGGCAAGCATGTGCTGGCGTTCTTCGACATGGTCAAGGTCTTCATCAAGGAGGCCGAGGCCGATGACCGGATGAAAGGCATCCTCGATCCGCTGAAAACCGCGTCCAAACAGATGCAGGCGGCGGGGATGTTCTTCATGCAGACCGGCATGAAGACCCCGAATGCGGCGCTGGCAGGCTCTTACGATTTCATGCACCTCATGGGCCATGTCTGCCTTGGGCTGATGTGGGGGCGGATGGCAAAGGCCGCCTTGGCGGCGCTGGATGCAGGCTCCACCGACCGCAATTTCCTCGAAGCCAAGATCGCCACCGCCCGCTATTACGCCGCCCGCCACCTTCCGGCCTGTGGGCTGCATCTGGCCCGGATTGAATCGGGGGCCGAACCCGTCATGGCGCTAAGCGCCGAGGCGTTCTAAGCTGCGCCGTCCCTAGGCCCAGAGGTTTCCATGCCCAAACGCTTTCGCCTGACCCGCCGCTTTCCGGTTGCCATGACCGAAGACGGCTATCGCCGGCTCAAGCGGTTCGCCACCGAGGCGGGTCTGGACGAGGGCGAGGCGCTGTCCTTCCTGTTCGAGCATTTCGACAGCGTTACCGACCACGACACTCTGACCCACCGCCTGCGCCTGTTCAATTCCGAGCTTGAGGCCCGCAAATCCTGAGCATTTCTTCTGTTCACAAATATCCCACGGGGGTGCGGGGGTGTGAAACCCCCGCTGCCGCCCGCAACGCAAAGGCCGTCCCATGAAACTCTACTGCTTCGGCGAATCCGGAAATGCTTACAAGGTGGCCCTGGGGCTGACCTTTGCGGGCGTCGACTGGGAGCCCGTCTTTGTCGATTTCTTCAACGGCGAGGCGCGCAGCCCGGCGTTCCGCGAGATCAACGAGATGGGCGAGGTTCCGGTTCTGGTCGATGGCGACACGACCCTGACCCAGTCCGGCGTGATCCTTGACTACATCAGTTCCAAAACCGGCAAGCTGGGCGGCAAATCGGCGGCAGAGCGGCGCGAGATCCTGCGCTGGATGTTCTGGGACAATCACAAGCTGTCGGGCACCATCGGCACCACACGCTTTCTGTCCAACTTCCTGCCCGAAGACAAACGCCCCCCGGGCGTGATCCCGTTTCTGCAGGGCCGCCTGAAACCCGCCTACCAGGTTCTGGACACCCATCTCGAGGGGCGCAACTGGGTGGCGGGGCAGGCGCTGACCATCGCCGACCTGTCGCTGTGCGGCTATCTGTTCTTCCCCGAACCCTACGGCTTTGCCCGTGCCGACTGGCCCAACATCGACACCTGGCTGACACGGATCGAAGCCGTGCCGGGCTGGAAGCACCCCTATGACATGATGCCCGGCAATCCGTCTGACCGGGCCTGAGGAGCACACCATGACCGAAGCCTACATTTACGACGCCGTCCGCAGCCCGCGCGGCAAGGGCCGCGCCGATGGCGCGCTGCATGAACTGACCTCCGTGGCGCTGTCGGCCAAGATGCTGAACGCGGTCAAGGATCGCAACGGGCTGAGCGGCCATGCCGTCGAGGATGTGATCTGGGGCAATGTGACGCAGGTGGGCGAACAGGGCGGGTGTCTGGCACGGTCGGCGGTGCTGGCGTCGGATCTGGACGAAAGCATTCCCGGTCTTTCGATCAACCGGTTTTGCGCCAGCGGCATGGAGGCGGTGAACATCGCCGCCAATCAGGTGCGCGGCGGGGCGGGGATGGCCTATATCGCCGGCGGGGTCGAAATGATGGGCCGCGTCGCCATGGGGTCGTATGGGGCGGCAATCGCCGTCGATCCGGCGCTGGCGATGAAAACCTATTTCGTGCCCCAGGGCATCAGCGCCGATATCATTGCCACCGAATACGGCTTTACCCGCGACGACGCCGACCTTCTGGCCGTGGCCAGCCAGCAGCGCGCCGCGGCGGCCTGGGCCGACAACCGGTTTGCCCGCTCGGTCATCACCATCAAGGATCAGAACGGGCTGACGATTCTCGGCTATGACGAATATATGCGGCCGGGCACCGACATGCAGGCGCTTGGCGCGCTCAAGCCCGCGTTCAAGGACATGGGCGAGGTGATGCCCGGCTTCGACAAGATCGCGCTGATGAAATATCCGCATCTGGAACGGATCAACCACATCCACCACGCGGGCAATTCCAGCGGCATCGTCGACGGCGCGGCGGCGGTGCTGATCGGGTCGAAAGACTTCGGCGACGCCTATGGCCTCAAGCCCCGCGCCCGCATCCGCGCCACGGCCAAGATCGGCACCGACCCGACCATCATGCTGACCGGTCCGGTCCCGGTCACCGAAAAGATCCTGCGCGATGCGGGCATGAGCATAGACGACATCGACCTGTTCGAAGTGAACGAGGCCTTTGCCTCGGTCGTCCTGCGCTTCATGCAGGCTTTCGACGTCGACCACGCCAAGGTGAACGTCAACGGCGGCTCCATCGCCATGGGGCACCCTCTGGGCGCGACGGGTGCCATCATCATCGGCACGCTGCTGGACGAGTTGGAACGCTCGGGTCAGGGCGTCGGGCTGGCGACGCTGTGCATCGCCAGCGGCATGGGGGCGGCCACCATCATCGAGAGGGTGTGATGCCAAAGCTGGACCTTGCATCGGCCCCGGTGACGTCCGGCACAATCTATCCGCCGCCGTTTGATGCCGACGTCGCGGGCCGGTCGAGCCTGCGTCTGGGCGAGGCCGGACGGCTGACGCAGTTCGGCGTCAACATCGTGATCCTGCAGCCGGGGGCAAGATCCTCGATGCGGCACTGGCACCTGCACGAGGATGAATTCGTGATGATGCTGAGCGGAGAATGCAGTCTGCTCCAGGACGCGGGAGCCGAGGTTCTGCGCCCCGGCGATTGCGCGGCCTTTGCCGCCAGAGTGCCAGACGGGCATTGCCTTGTGAACCGGACAGGCACCGAGGCGCGGTTTCTGGTACTGGGCACCAAGGCCCCGGCCGAGGTTGCAACCTATTCGGATGTCGATCTGATGGTGCATCAGGCCGGCGGTCTGAACCGCTTTACCTGCAAGGACGGCAGTCCATGGGCAGGCCCGCGATGATCCCGTGCGACATGCCCTTCACCCCGCCCAAGCCCCCGATCAACGCTGTGACTTGGCGGGTGCAGGATCGTTACGGCGTCATTTTTTGGTCCGGAAAGGTCTGACATGCCCCGCCTCACCCCGCCGCCGCTGACGCAGGAACCCGAAGTCCTGCATCCCGTTCTCGGGGCCACGCTGGGGCCCTGCGCCCATGCCGTTCTGGGCGACCCGGGCGGGGTGACGCAGTTCGGCGTGCATCTGGAAATGTTGCCACCCGGATCACGGTCCAGCTTCCGCCACTGGCACGAAACCGAAGATGAGATGGTCTGCATGCTGTCGGGCAGCGTCATGCTGATCGAGGTTCGGGAAACCCCGCTGCATCCGGGCGATGTGGCGGCCTGGCCTGCGGGAAGCCCGGCAGGCCATTGTCTTGAAAACAGGTCAGAGACCGAGGCGCGGTATCTGACGATCGGGTCGCGCCATGCGGTGGACCGCATCCACGATCCCGACCATGACCTGATCACCGAAAAGACCGGCTCCGGGCGGCGCTCTTTTCACGCCGATGGACGAGAAAGGATGTCGCCATGACAGTCACGCAGATCGCGCAGTCCTATCTGGACGCGGTGTCCGAAGCCGTGACGGTCAACGATTATGACACCTACAGCACCTACGTCAGCCTGCCGTTCTACATGGTGACCACCACCAGAACCATCGTGATCCAGACCGATGCAGAGTTGCAGCAGATCTTTGTGGATTTTTACCAGACGCTGAAATCGCAGCGGGTGACCCAGTATATCCGCCTCGTCGAAAGCGCGACGCAGCTTGACCACGATCTGATCTCGGCCCGGTATCTGACGCATCTTCTGTCGGGCGCGACCCGCCTGATCGACCCGTTCCGGTCACAGATCACCCTGCGGCTCGAGGGCAACCAATGGCGCGCGGCGTCGATCACCAATGCCCTGTCGAATTCCCAATGGCCATTCGCCGTGCTGCGGACGGTTGACTTCATCCCACCGAAAGGACCCGAGAATGAGTGATTTTTCCTATGCCGTGGACGGCGATGGCGTGGCCACGATCACCTGGGACGTTCCGGGCAAGTCGATGAACGTCATGTCGCTGTCGGGTTTCGCCGAGTTGAACCTGCTGGTCGAGATGGGGCTGACGGATGCCGATGTGAAAGGCATCATCCTGACCTCGGGGAAAAAGGATTTCGCGGGCGGAATGGACCTGAACGTGATTGCCAAGATGAAAGAGGATGGCGGCGACGAACCCGCGCAGGCGGTGTTTGACGGCGTGATGGTGATGCACGGCGTGTTGCGCAAGATCGAACGCGCGGGCATGGACCCCAAGACGCTGAAAGGCGGCAAGCCGATTGTGGCAGCCTTGCCGGGCACCGCTTTGGGCATAGGGTTCGAACTGCCGTTGTCTTGCCACCGCATCATTGCGGCCGACAACCCGAAGGCCAAGATCGGGCTGCCCGAAATCATGGTCGGCATCTTTCCGGGCGCCGGGGGCACCACCCGGCTGGTGCGCAAGATGGGCGCGATGATGGCCGCACCCTATCTGCTGGAGGGCAAGCTGAGCGATCCGAAATCGGCAAGGGCCGGCGGGCTGATCGACGAGGTGGTGGCCCCGGATCAGCTGCTGATCCGCGCCAAGGAATGGGTTCTGGGGGCAAAGGACGCCGATCTGGTCAAGCCGTGGGATGAAAAGTCCTACAAGATGCCCGGCGGTGCGCCCTATCACCCGGCGGGGTTCATGACCTTTGTCGGGGCCAACGCGATGGTGCATGGCAAGACGATGGGCGTCTATCCCGCCGCCAAGGCGCTGCTGGGTGCCGTCTATGAGGGGGCGCTGGTGCCGTTTGACACCGCCTTGCGGATCGAGGCGCGGCATTTCACGTCGGTGCTGTTGAACCCGTCCTCGTCGGCAATGATCCGCAGCCTGTTCATCAACAAGGAAGCGCTGGAAAAAGGCGCGAACCGGCCCGCGGTGGCGGATCAGACGGTCAGGAAACTGGGCATCATCGGTGCGGGCATGATGGGGGCGGGCATCGCTTATGTCGCCGCCAATGCCGGGATCGAGGTGGTGCTGATCGACGCGGCGCAAGACGCGGCGGACCGCGGCCGTGCCCATTCCGAAAGCCTTCTCGACAAGGGCATCCAGCGCAGGAAGGTCACGCCCGAGAAGAAGGCCGAAGTGCTGGCGCGCATCACGGCCACCACCGATTATGCGGCACTGTCGGGCTGCGACCTGATCGTCGAGGCGGTGTTCGAAGACATGAAGGTCAAGGCCGAAGTCACGGCGCGGGTCGATGCGGCCACCGGGCCGGACACGGTGTTCGCCACCAACACCTCGACCCTGCCGATCAGCGATCTGGCAAAAGCCTCGGCGCGCCCCGAACAGTTCATCGGCATCCACTTCTTCTCGCCCGTCGACAAGATGATGCTGGTCGAGATCATTCGCGGCAAGGCGACGGGTGATCTGGCGGTGGCGAAGGCGCTGGATTTCGTCCGCCAGATCCGCAAGACGCCGATCGTGGTCAACGACGCGCGGTTCTTCTATGCGAACCGCTGCATCATTCCCTACATCAACGAAGGCATCCGCATGGTCGCCGAAGGGGTGGAACCGGCGCTGATCGAGAATGCGGCCAAGCTGGTTGGCATGCCGCTGGGTCCGCTGCAACTGGTTGACGAGACCTCGATTGACCTTGGGGTCAAGATTGCCAAGGCCACCAGGCTGGCGATGGGCGCCGCCTATCCCGACGGCGCCGTCGATACCGTGCTGTTCGCGATGGCCGATCAGGGGCGGCTGGGAAAGAAATCCAACGCGGGGTTCTACGCCTATGATGCCGCCGGCAAACGCGAAGGCCTGTGGGACGGGCTAGAGGCCGCCTACCCGGTGGCCAAGGTGCAGCCCGCGCTGACCGAGGTGCAGCACCGGTTGCTGATGGCCCAAGTGCTGGAGGCGGTGCGCGCGCTGGAGGATGGCGTGCTGACCGACATCCGCGAAGGCGATGTGGGGGCGATTCTTGGCTGGGGCTTTGCGCCATGGTCGGGCGGGCCGTTCTCGTGGCTTGACATCATCGGCGCGGCGCAGGCTGTCGAGATTTGCGACGGGCTGACGGCCACATATGGCGCGCGGTTCGAAACCCCCGCCCTGCTGCGCGAGATGGCCGAAAAGGGTCAGACCTTCTACGCCCGGTTCGCCGACCGCAAGGCCGCGTGACGATGGAGGGCCTGCCCCGCCTCTTCGGCGGCGATGCAGGCCACCAGATGCCGCGCCTGCGCCAGTCCCAGCACTGGCGCAGCACCCGACACCCCGTCGAACCCCAGGATCAGCCCACCCCCGGCATAGATGACGTGCGCACGGGCGAACAGCAGGTTGACCGTCGGCTGCAAGCAGTGGTGCCGGGCAATGCCGCGCCAGCCGGTCAGGGCAAGCGCGGGAACCGCCGGACAGGGGTCGCCATAAAGCTCGATCCCCGCATCGGTGTCGAGCATCACGGGCTGGCCGGGCTGCAACCTGACCGCCGCCGGATTGCCAAAGGCCTGCGCCGGCACCAGAACGGGCCAGAACAGCGCGGGCAGTTCGGGATCGGCGGGGGTGTGATACACCGCGATAACGGGTTGCGGCGCGTCCGCAGCCCCCGGCACGGTGTCGCCAGGCCGCAGATCGACGGCGGGGCGCCACCCCCGGTCCGTGGCGATGCGGGTGGTCGCCGAAAGTCCCTGAACACTGCGCTGCGGTCCCGACCCGCCCTGTGGTTCTGCCATTGCCAAATCCGCGTGATGTGCAACGCCGGCCGCACCTGTTGGCCAAGTGTGCACCGGTGCCCTGCGCAAACCGGGTCGCAATTGCGGCAACTTTGCGGCTTTTGCCTCGATCTGTTCAGATCAGCCCGTCAAAACCATAGCCGAACCGCGCGATGTCGGGGGCGCACAGATCGGCAATCAGGGCGGCATCGGCGTCAGAGTAGAACCCGCGCCAGTCCCGCATGCGTTCTGACGCGTTCACCGTGGCAAGGGCAGGCAGGCGAAAGCCGAGATGCGCCTCGAACGGCGCAACATCGTCGTGCACCGTCTCGAGCCGGGCATACAGGCTGGCGCGCTCTACCCCGTGCCGGTCGCGCATGTAGGCCTCTGCAGGCCAGAGGCGCAGGCTGGTGGAGATCTGGGGATGGTTCAGAAAGCCGGAAAAGTCGTGTGTTCTGGCCAGACCGACCGCCGGATGGGCAAAGGCCTGCGCCCGCAGCCAGTGGTAATAGCTGACCGCGCGGTCCCAGGGGTTTCGCACCAGCGTCACGGTGAAGAACCCCTCGATCTCGGCGTCGCTGACCAGCCCGGCGATATCGGCCAGCGTCGAATGTTTCCACAGCCGACCGTGGCTTTTGGCCCGAGCCAGCCGCCCACGCCGCGCCCGCGCCTTGGGCGTGTCGCCGATCAGGATATCGTCGCGCGCCGCCCGCGCCTCGAGCGCCAGCGCAAGCGCGGTGCCGCCAGTCTTGGGGATATGCACGAAGATGAACCGGCGTCCGCGCGAAATAATCATGGCGCGAACCGCAGGGAGAAGCCGCCCTCGGGGGCATCGAGCCCCCTCCTGCGACTTTGGCGCCCGCCCGCCCGCCCTTTCATTCTGACAAAAATATCCCCCGCGGAGCGTCCTGTCCCAAAAGCAAGTGCCTCCGGCGGGGATATTTGGGTCAGAATGAAATCCATCACGTCAGACTGGATTGGGCAGTGGTCGGCCCTCGAGATGGGCGATCAGATTGTCGACGGCCATCAGTCCCATCGCTTCGCGCACATCGAGGGCCGCCGTGCCGAGATGTGGCAGCAGGGTGACGTTCTCCATCGCGGTCAGGGCCTTGGGGACCTGGGGTTCGTGTTCGTAGACATCAAGCCCCGCCCCCGCGATCTGCCCCCGGTGCAGGGCGGTGATCAGGGCCTGTTCGTCAACCACATCACCCCGTGCGATGTTGATCAGCAGCGCATGCGGGCGCATGACGGCAAGGGCGGCGGCGTTGATCAGGTGGTGGGTCTTGGTGCCACCCGGCACGGCCACCACCACGATATCCGCAGACAGAGCCTCGGTCAGCGGCACCTGCCGGGCGGGCAGGTCGGGGGTCATGGGCGTGCGGTTGTGGAACAGCACCGTCATGCCGAAGCCGAAATGACAGCGGCGGGCGATTGCCCGGCCGATCCGGCCCATGCCGATGATGCCGACCGTCCGGCCCGTGACATGCATGCCCAGCATCTGCGTCGGATGCCAGCCCCGCCACTGCCCTGCCCGCAGCATCCGTTCGCCCTCGCCCGCCCGCCGCGCCGTCATCAGGATCAGCATCATCGCGATATCCGCCGTGGCCTCGGTGACCGCCCCCGGCGTGTTGGTCACCGCAATACCGTGCGCCCGCGCCGCCGCTGTGTCGATATGGTTATAGCCGACGCCGAAGTTGGCGAGGATCCTGGCGCGGGGTTGCGGGACATCGGCGAAGACCCCGGCGTCGAACCGGTCTCCTAGGGTCGGCAGCACGGCGTCGTAATCGCGCAGGGCGCGGCGCAGATCGGGGGGTGTCAGCGCGGAGGTCTCGTCGCGCAGCGTGACGTCAAACCGGGCGCGGGCGGCGTCGAGCACGCGGTCCGGCAGGCAGCGGGTGATCAGCAGGCTTTGCATCAGAACATCCGCCCACCGAGGGGCACGTCCAGATCAGGGGTGATAAGCACGACCTCGCCGTCGGCATCGGGCACACCGAGGACCAGGACTTCGGACATCATCGGGCCGATCTGGCGGGGTGGAAAGTTCACCACCGCCAGCACGCGGCGGCCGATCAGCGTTTCGGGTGAGTAATGCCGGGTGATCTGCGCGGAAGAGCGTTTCTCGCCCAGGTCTCCGAAGCTGACCCAGAGCTTGATCGCGGGCTTGCGCGCCTCGGGGAAGGGTTCGGCCCGGGTGATGACCCCGACGCGGATATCGACGCGGGCGAAATCGTCATAGCTGATCATGCCCCCAACTCCCGCCCCCGGTCCGCCGCGGCCTGGACCGCGCGGCGCAGAAGGGCCGGGAACCCCTGCATTTCGTCCATCAGAACCGCCAGCGCCGCCGCGGTGGTGCCGCCGGGCGAGGTGACGTTGATGCGCAGTTGGGTGGCGCTGTCGGGCGACTGATGGGCCAGTTCCCCGGCGCCGCAGACAGTGGCGCGGGCCAGCTGCATTGCCACCGCTTCGGACAGGCCTGCGGCCACACCGGCCGCGGCCATCGCCTCGATCAGGTGGAACACATAAGCGGGGCCAGAGCCGGACACGGCCGTCACCGCGTCGATCTGATGCTCGCCGTCAAGATCGACGACCTGCCCCACCGCCTGCATCAGCGCGCGCGCCAGGGCCAGGTGCGCCCCGGTCGCACGGGCGTTGCCGCAGATGCCGGTGATGCCGCGCCCGACCATGGCCGGGGTGTTGGGCATGGTGCGCACGATGGGGGTCTGCGACCCAAAGCTGGCCTCGAAGGTGGCAATCGAGGTGCCCGCCGCGATCGACAGCATCAGCGTCGGGCCGTTGCCCAAGGCCTGCAATGCGGGCAGCGCCGCGCCCATCATCTGCGGTTTCACCGCCAGCACGGCCACTGCCGGTGCCGCGGGCAGGCGTTCGTTCAGGTGCACGCCCGCACCGCGCAGCCAGTCTGTCGGGGTGGGCTCGATCACCCAGACCGAGGCTGCGGGCACCCCTGCTGCCAGCCAGCCGGTCAGCAGGGCCGTGCCCATCCTGCCGCATCCCAGCAGCACCAGCCCGTTGCGGGCCACCTCATCGAGCACCATCGCCGTCCCCCTGTTTGACCGCAGGTTAGGCGCGGTCCGTGGCGGCTGCAATGCCGCTCAAAGGGTCAGCACTGCCGGATACTGTGCTGGCTGCGCCAGACCGCATGGCCCGCAGGCGCGTCGGATTGGGTGAAAGGCCCGTCGGCGGCGCAAGGACGCGCCGTCTGCTTACCGGGGGATCGTCCCTGGCAAGTTCGGCGCAGATCGCTGCCTTTTCGGCAGAGGACAGACCGCGCGCAGCAGCACGCTATTTGGCACCAGAGGCGTGCATGCAGCCGATATAGGCGGTCAGACAGGCCGGATCATGTTTGATCTGCGCGGCGGGACTTGCCTCCGCAGGCAAGGGGTCGCCCATCAGGCCTGTGTTCGTCTCTTTGACGTCGGCGCAGGCCGTCAGCCCAAGGGTCAACAGCAGCGCGACAGGCAGGGCGCGCGGATGTCTGCGCTGGCCTAGGCCCGGCCATAGGCTTCGGCGATTGCGACCTTCATCGCGTCGGCCGGGGTGTGGTCGGCCCAGGCGACAAGCTGGAACGCCGGATAGAACCGCTCGGCCGCCATCACCGCCGAGGCGATCAGCCGGTCGATCTGTTCCGGCCCGGCCACCTGCCCGCCCGACAACAGCAAGCCATAGCGCCACACCATCAGCTTTTGTTCGGACCAATAGGTGAAGGCACCGGTCCAGACCATGTCGTTGCAGCGGTTCAGCACGTCATAAAGCGCGCCCATCTTTTCGGTCGGCGGCTCCATCTCGAAAGTGCAGATCAGCCGCAGGGTTTCGTCCTGCGGCGACCAGGCCAGGGTCAGCGAATAGGTGCGCCACTGACCTTCGACCGCCATCGCGATCTGGTCTTCGGTGACGCGATCGAACTCCCACGCGTGGTGTTCGGCCAGCGTCTCGACGATGTCGATCGGATGGATGTCTTCGCTGGTCATAAAGTCTTCGGAAAGCGACATGGCCCGGCCTCACAATGATGCCTCAGGTGGGGCCCTACCCACTAGAAGCTGGGTGTCTGGCAAGATGCGACACAAACTTATGTCACCCTTACTAGATATAGTGAATCGCCAGCGATAGCCTGTAAAGCGAATTCGACGTGAACTTCCTGTGGACAATTCCCTGTGGCTGTCGCGTGACAACCGAGTTGGCGCATTTTGTCTGCAAAGCTGGCATCAGTGCTGGTTGGCGCGGGGTTCAGGGGCGCACCATCGGCATTTTCCGGCTGTTCCTCGCCAAATCCCGCTTCTGGTGCCCCTTTGCGGACCAGGGTGTCAGCGCATAGGGGCGCGTTCGATTCAC
>Ga0105048_10015433_pt1 | contig 11858 bp, 10 predicted proteins | sample MAT05_FD_78382 | JGI IMG/M metagenome (GOLD analysis project Ga0105048, IMG submission 78382) | Freshwater microbial communities from Lake Fryxell liftoff mats and glacier meltwater in Antarctica - MAT-05 | ecosystem: Environmental > Aquatic > Freshwater > Ice > Liftoff microbial mat | place...
AGCCGTAAGTTTTCTGGCACCTTGCGACCAGAAGTTATTTCAATTAAAGGGAGAAGGGCAGGTACAAAGCCTTACACGTGGGAATCAAAGTTCGAGTTACACAACCCAGCTTCAAATTGCCCCCAACCCAACCACAGGCTTGACCGAGATTACTCTTTCAGAAAGTAATGGCGGCTGGCTTGTCGTGTACAATATCAGTGGCCAAAAAGTAAAAACCCTTTCCATTGCGCCCGAAACATCTAGTGTAACCCTTGATTTGGAGCAGAATCCAAACGGGCTTTACTGGTTGGTGTTTTCTGATACGGCAGGGAAAGTCATAGGCACTGCTAAAATCTCTGTTTCGCATTGATTTCCTAACTTATAGCGACTGCCTTCGGCCCGCAAGCCAAAGGCAGTCGCTTTTCTATTGTCTCTTATGAAAAAGATTGCATTCACGCTTGCCATTGCTCTGGCTTGTCCCTCCATGGCTTATGCTCAACTAAAGCACGATTATATCTGGACTATTGGTTACGGTCATATTGCACCAAGCCCAAGTGGCTATCCATTTGGTGGAATTATTATGGATTTTAATACGGTTCCCCCTACGTTTAAACTTCAAGACTATATCTGTGATAGGCCGAGGGCAACAATTTCTGATAAAAGTGGAAAATTAGTAGCATATACGGAAGGGTGCAGGGTGATAAACCATAATCATCAAATTATGTACGCTGGTGATACACTCAGCCCTGGAGCAGTTTTTACGGAGTTTTGTTCTAATAATGGAGACTACCCATCATGGCAGCCTACAATTTTCCTGCCTAAACCCGGAAGTGACAGCCTTTATTACTTGTTCCATATTAGGGGGGACAACTATTGGTGGAACCCGATGAACTTGATGTATTCTGTTATTGATGCCTCTGGGGACAATGGCAATGGCTCAGTCATTGCTAAAAATAAGGTGCTGCTGAGCGACTCTCTTTACCTGGGTGACTACGTTACCGCCACACGGCATGGCAATGGCCGCGACTGGTGGATCGTGAGTCCCCGGGTGAACAGCAACAACATCCACATTAGCTTGCTTAACCCCGAAGGGGTGGAGTACAAAGGGATGCAGGATATTGACAGCCAGAACCTTCCAACCGACAGTGTAAATTGGAGTAGTCAGACGGCGTTTTCACAAGATGGCAGCAAGTATTTTCGCAATTCGCTCAAGAGCCTTCTGATCCTGGATTTTGATCGATGTACGGGTAAAATGTCAAACCCTGTCCGGCTGTCCTGGGGTGCTGTGCCTTTTGGTGGCGGCGGGGTAGCTACCTCGCCCAACAGCCGTTTTCTATACCTCAGTTCTGGAGGAACAGTGCAGCAATACGACCTTTGGGCCTCGAATTTGGTGGCCAGTATGCAAGTGGTGGCGGTGTATGATGGAACTCTTGCACCTTTCGCGGCCAATTTCTTGCAGATGATGCCTGGGCCTGATGGAAAAATCTACATCATCACTTCCCACGACAACAACGTAATGCACGTCATTCAGAACCCGGACTCGTTGGGGATGGCCTGTCATGTGGAGCAACACGCGATTACCTTGCCCGCGCTTTCCAGTTATGTCATGCCCACTTTTGCCAACTATAAGCTTGGGGCGCTTGATCCTCCTTGTGCTAGCGGGGTAGGGACAGTTAATGCCAGCAGTAGTAAGGAAGTGTCGCTCTGGCCCAATCCAGCCAAAGATATACTCCACCTGAATGTATCCGCATCCATTGAATCAGTAGCCATCTTTGATGCCACGGGTAAAGCGGCAAGTCGTTTCACTCAGACAAGCTTGGATGGACAGATGACTGTTGATATTCAACATCTTCCTCCAGGACTTTACTACCTCAGTCTCCGAATTGAAGGTAAGGTATGGGGAGGGAAATTTGTGAAATTGTAGCGGAATGGCAGTGGCCATACGAGCAATATAGACCCCAACCTATGTCGCCAATGGACTATTTCTGCCGTCGAAAATCAGCAATCGCAAACCGTATCTTGTCAAAGTTGTAGTGCTCACCAAAATGCTCGTGAATCAGCTTCATTTGGTATGGCTCCTCAAAAAGTGACAATGACCCTTGAATAATATCGCACTCTTCGGGACTAACCCATTGACTAAGTTCAATCAATTCACCGCGCTCGTACATGGTTGCAAGATGGCCCATGACGGTCATGGTGCTGATGCCGCGTAATTCGGCGATTTCACTCACCAAATGTCCGCGCCTAAAAAGGTCGAAACTTATGAAGTTAGAGCTGCCAATTACGCGTTCCCCTGCTTGTGTTTTTTCCAAAACAAATTGCCGAATTTCGCCCATGAACGCATCGCCATAAAGCTGAAGTTTTCGTTCACTAACCCCTTCAATATCAAGCATCTCTGCGTCTGACAAGGGGCGCAGGTCGGCCATTTGTTGCAGGGTAAGGTCGCTGAATAGTGTGTAAGGGGGGATGCCTTGCTCTACCGCCAAATCCCTTCGCAAGACATTGAGGCGCTGGAGCAATTCTTCCCGCATGATTTGGGTCTTGCTTTTTTCCACCACTCTGGGAAGTGCTGTTTTTTCGCCCGCCTTTAGCTTGGGCTGTGGCATGGCAAGTGAAACCTGTTTATTTTCGAAGAGGATTTTTTTTCCTTCCTCCGTCACACGCAGGCAGTTATGATCGTCATAGGCGATTTCAATTAGTCCGACATGTAGCATTTGAGAAAGCAGGAACAACCAGTCGTCATACCCGAACTCCTTTCCAGCCCCATAGGTCTTAATCTCATGGTAATTGTGTTCCAAAATCTCTCGACGCTGGCTTCCACGTAAAATATCGGTGAGTAGACTCATGCCCACCCGCTGATTGGTGCGCAAAATGGCTGAAAGTGCTTTTTGAGCGGCTGTAGTCCCGTCAAAATGCTTGGGCGGGTTTTTACATACATCACAGTTGCCGCAAGTTTTGTCGTAGGGCTCGCCAAAATAGTTAAGTACCGTTTTTCGGCGGCAAACAGGTGCTTCCGCGAACTGGTACATACGCTCCAGTTTCGCCAATTTGAGCTCCTTTTGTGCTGCGCTGGCATCCCCTTGTTCAAACATTTCTCGATAAGAAAGCAGGTCAGCGTAACTGAAAAACAAAAGCGCATCGGCAGACAAACCATCGCGGCCTGCCCGTCCGATTTCCTGATAATAGCCTTCCAGATTGCGGGGCAAATTATAGTGTATCACAAAACGCACATTGCTTTTGTCGATGCCCATGCCGAAAGCAAGCGTGGCGCAAATGATCGGCACACGGTCATTGATAAAGTCCTCCTGAACTTTGCTGCGCTGTGCGGAAGGCACCTCTGCGTGATAATGTGCGGCGCGAAATCCTTTCGAGTTCAATTTTTCAGCCAAGGCTTCACAGCCCTTTCGGGAAAGGCAGTACATAATGCCGGATTGCTTGGGGTGTTCTTTCAAAAACTCCACAACTTGTTCAAAACGCTTCTGGCCGGGCCGTACGGTCAGCGAAATGTTTGGTCGGTCGAAAGACGCGATAAAAATGGAGGGGTCGGAGAGGCCGAGCTGCTCCACGATGTCTTTTCGCGTGAGTTTATCGGCGGTGGCGGTGAGCGCAATAAGCGGGATGCCAGGGAATTGATGTTTCAAGAACTTCAACTGGGTGTATTCCGGGCGGAAATCATGACCCCAGGAGGAAATACAATGCGCTTCATCTATGGCAAACAAATTGATCTTCAATCGTTTCAACAATGGCTGGAAACTTTGTGAAACGAGTTTCTCAGGACTGACATAGAGGAGTTTGATATAACCCGCGAGTAGGGCGGTTTCCACATTGCGTTGCTGATCTGTATTGATGCTGCTATTGATGAAAGCAGCAGGAATGCCGTTGGCGCTCAAGCCTTCCACCTGATCTTTCATCAAGGCGATGAGCGGAGAAATTACAATCGTAACCCCGTCCAGCGTTATCGCGGGAATTTGGAAGCAAACACTTTTGCCGCCACCGGTGGGCATAAGCACCACGGTATCACGTCCATCAAATACGTTTTGGATGATGTCGGCCTGCAAGGGGCGAAACTGGTCGTAGCCGAAATATTTTTTGAGGGCTGCTGCTGCTTGGGTAAGGTTCATATTTGGTACTCTTGGGGCCTTCAAAAACGTGTTTGAACAATGGATTAAAGGGAACTTGGAATTGGGTCAATTACGCGCAAGCCGTCGATACCTGAAAAATCTGAAACATTGTGCGTGTAAAGATCGAAATCATGGATTAACGCAGTTGCGGCAATCACGGAATCCCCAAGCGACATCTTGCGAAATTGTCGAAGTTGAATCGCCTTTTCGATTATATCGTCGTCTGGATAAATGGGAGTTACACTGTCGAAGTACGTGTCAAAAAAAGTTTTTTCCCGAGCTTTCAACAGATTATAATCCAAAACCTCCACTTTAGACAATACAGAAAAATAAGGTTCTATGGTTTGAATGTGCTCATTTAGCCATGCAAAACCTGGTTTAGCAAAATAGATAATGAGGTTGGAATCAATGAGTCGCACGATGATTAGGTTGTTTCAATCTCTAAAAGGTAATGCTCTTTCTTCGCGTGTTTCGCGCTGCCAATCTATGGGGTCACCGTAATAGGATGCATCCACACCCTCACTATGCATTTTGAGCAGCAGGGCACGGGCGGCATCTAATTTTTTTTCGCCATCAGCACTAGTCAGCGGTTTAGTAACGGAATGATGCTTGCTGTTTTTTTTGAAATGCAATTTCATACGCCGCAAAAGCGGTTCCAACACCGTCAGGTCTTGTTCATCTTTCAAATAGATCACCAATTCCATATCAAAGCTTTGATTTTGACAGAACTAAATTAGGCGTTAAGGTCTTTACGACAGCAAAGTTAAAACAAATTTTTTTACAAAACAACAACCTGTTTATTTTTGCCCCCCAAACATCCGAAGCGCATTGGCTGTAGTTGTGCGGGCAATTTCTGCAAGTGGCAACACCTTGGCTTCAGAAAGGGCATCGGCAGTATGCCGTAGGAAAGCACTTTCGTTGCGTTTGCCCCGGTGTGGCACGGGTGGGAGGTAGGGCGCATCTGTTTCTAGCACGATATGTTCGAGTGGAATCTCGCGCAACAATGCGGGTAATTCAGATTTTGGATAAGTCAGGGTTCCGCCAATGCCAAGCATGAACCCTAATTCAATCATTTCCTTGGCTTCCTCCAAAGTCCCTGAAAAACAATGGAATATACCGCGTAATCGGCCGTCCTGCGCCCGGCGAACCACTTCGATAGCCTCACGATTCGCCACGCGGCTGTGGATAATAATTGGACGATCCAGTTCCTTGGCCCATTCGCATTGGCGGGCAAAAGCGATTTCTTGTATCGCGAGGGTAGTTTTATCCCAATAAAGATCAATTCCTGTTTCGCCAACGCCCGCCCAAGCCCGCTGCCCAAGCCATTTTTCAACGAGCGCAAGTTCTGTTTCGTAGGTATCAGGCTGCACCGAACAAGGGTGTAAGCCCATCATTGCAAAGCAGTTTTCGGGAAATTCCGCTTCCAAAGCCAGCATTCCTTCAATCGATTCAGAATCAATATTGGGCAGGTAGATTCGGGTCACGCCAGCACTGATAGCACGATGAACCATGCCAGAGCGGTCTTGATCAAATTTGTGGGAATAGAGGTGCGCGTGGGTGTCAATTAATGTCATCATAGCATAAAAAAAACGCTGCAAGTGCCTTTACTCACAGCGCCTTGTAGGGCCAAATTAATTTTGCCCTGCCACAGAGCCGAACGAGGGATTTGAACCCTCGATCTTCCCGATTAAAAATCGGGATGCTCTACCGCTGAGCTAATCCGGCCTAAAACTTGATTTTTACAAGTGGGAGGCAAAGATAGATTTGCTTTTTAATAAAGGTCAAGACCAAATTGATATTTTCCTAAAAAGTATAGCCGCCGACAAATGCAAAGGGTTGCCCCCTTGCGAGGGCAACCCTTTTCTCCATTATACTGGTGTCTCGTTTTGCTTAGATGCGGCGATTCTAGCCCGCCTGCCCTGTGATCACATCACGGGCGAATAGGATTTTAGGTTTCCAGTACTTGGATGTGGAGATATTTTCTACGATAATGCCTCGGCTACAGGTGCTGTGCACACAAAAGATGCCTTCAGCAGTTTTTTCTACCACCATAGCCACATGTTGAATACGGCCTCGTGTACCAAAGAAAACTAGGTCGCCAGGCAGTACGTTATTAAGCGACACTTTAAGTCCCTGGCGGGATTGGGTGGTGGAGCAGGAGGAAATTTTCACTCCAAACTCGTTCAAAATATAGTTGGTAAAGCCCGAACAATCAAAGCCTGTTTTAGGCGAATGGCCCGCAATGCGATAGCGGAGGCCTAAGAAGTTTTGTGCGTAACCGGAAACGTCGGTGCGGAACTGCATCATCTCTGCGTCTTCTTCGCTGGAGGGTCTGATGCTAATGGGCTTGAAAGCGGTTGCAGCAAAAGCTACAAAGAGAAGTGCTAAGAATGCTGAAAAACGGCATAAGGAGGGCTTCTCAGGTCGACTGGAAGGAATTGTTTCGGTCATGTTTTTTAAAATTCAGCTCGTAGTACGCGGTATACGTACATACGCCCTGCCACAGGAGTTTGCTGATGAGTGAACTTAAGTTTGGTTTTTGCCGGGGTGGGTTGTGGCAAATGGCTCGCGCAGAGGTCGGAGTGATGTTCACGGGAGAGATTAAAAAAAAAGAGACTCCAGAAAGGGCAATATCTTGCGCTGGCCGATGGCAAAGGTAGAAATGGTTTTGACATATCAAGGCATGACACGTTTTTTTTTGTGTTGGAAGCTAAGAATCCTAGATGTTGGCATCTTTTTTGCCTAGTGGCGACTCCTTTCAGAAAGGGATCCTTACTGGACGAACAATGCTGTTTTTTCGCGAATTTTGGCCATTTTAAAGGCTCTGATTGGGCTTGTTTGGACTCCGCAACTCGTTTTTTTGAAGTACTGCTTATGCTTAAGCTGTAGTGTTGTCTTTATGTTAAGGATTCTTAAAAGCCTGCGGTGGAGAAACTAAGACCAGGCTTTTTTGTGCTTTTTTCTTCCAAAATAGGCCGGTTTTTCATACCTTCCTCCCTATCTTCGCGCTTTCCAACAAGGCAAGGCTTTTTGCCCTACACTATCCCTAATTCACTCCCGGCTAAATTCGGGATTCAACATTCTCAATCAGAAAAATGCAAGGTTCTGCTATTACCATCAAACGGGGCAAACTGAAAGTTCCCAACGATCCCATCATTCCATTCATCGAAGGAGACGGCACAGGAGCCGATATCTGGGCAGCCTCTGTACGAGTTCTCGATGCCGCAGTAGAAAAAGCCTTCAAAGGCAAAAAGAAAATCATTTGGATGGAAGTCCTCGCTGGCGAAAAGGCCTTTAATAAGACAGGCAGTTGGCTTCCCGATGAGACCCTGAAAATCATTGATGAATATAAGGTTGCCATTAAAGGCCCCCTAACTACCCCTGTTGGTGGTGGTATTCGTTCCTTGAATGTAGCCCTGCGTCAACAACTTGACCTCTACGCTTGTGTACGTCCGGTACGTTGGTTCAAAGGCGTTCCAAGTCCGGTAAAAGAACCAGGTCTGGTAGATATGGTGATCTTCCGTGAAAACACTGAGGATATCTATGCTGGTATTGAATACCTCGCTGGAACCCCCGAAGCGGATAAAATGATTGCCTTTTTGCAAAACGAAATGGGCGTGAAGAAGATCCGCTTCCCAAAATCCTCTTCAATTGGCATCAAACCAGTTTCAAAAGAAGGTACCGAGCGCCTCGTACGCGCTGCCTTGGAGTATGCTTTCAAGTACAAACGCAAATCACTTACGATTGTACACAAGGGAAATATCATGAAATTTACCGAGGGGAAGTTCAAAGACTGGGGATATGAACTCGCTGAGCGAGAATATGGTGACCGCGTGTTTACCTGGTCAGAATACGACCGAATCAAGGAGGCAAAGGGCGAAGTTGCGGCAAATGAAGCTCAAACCGCTGCACTTGCTGCCGGGAAAATGCTTGTGAAAGACAGCATCGCTGATGCATTTCTCCAGCAAATTCTGCTCCGCCCTGCGGAATATGATATGGTGGCTACTCTCAATCTGAATGGCGACTACCTGTCAGATGCGCTGGCTGCTCAAGTGGGTGGAATTGGCATTGCACCAGGTGCAAACATCAATTACCTCACGGGACATGCTATTTTTGAAGCCACACATGGTACGGCTCCAAAATACGCCGGCAAAGACGTGGTAAATCCATCATCGGTGATTCTGTCTGGTATGATGATGTTTGAATATCTCGGTTGGGACAAAGCGGCCAAACTCATTGTCAAAGGCATTGAGCGAAGCATCCGTAAAAAGCGTGTGACGTATGATTTTGAACGTTTGATGAAGGGCGCTACCAAATTGAAATGCTCAGAGTTTGGCTCGGAGATCATTGCTAATATGTAAAGTCGTGCCACCACTCCCGCTTAGGCCCGCTCGCGCCTCGCATCCAAGATGCGTAATATAATATAAGAACCAATTAGGCTAAGGACAACGGCTTCTACCAGAATGAAAAGGCATGATGTCATGGGCGTAAGATATTCTCCAAGTGGGGTTTGGCTTCTGATGCGGGCTAAAAACTCGGGGTCGAGTGCTAAAAAAATTGCCATAAAGATGCTGAATGGAATGACCCCAATAAAAGAAGTAAACATCCCTAAAACCACCCCTGAAGTGATATCAGAAGTACCGTCATGGTGCCTCCTTGACCAGGCATTCAGGGCCAACCAGAGAATGCCTAAATGGATTGTACCATTTAAAATATGCAGATAATAGTTCTCGTTCAAATGGAACATGTTCAAGAGCAAGAAGAATCCAGTAAGGCCAAGGAACATCAACAGGCCGTAGCGAAACGCGATTTGATTCATAGTGAGTGCAGGTTGGTGAAAAGGAAATTGCTTCCTGGGGAGGGATAAAGTTAAGGCGTTTCCTTTAATTTTGGGCAATGTTTCGTGCGTAAAAATTTATTTTGAAAAAAAGCACCTCCATAAAACAAAAGCGTTCTGCCAGAATTAACTGTCAGAACGCTTTTGTTTTGTATGAAATTTTAAACCTATTCCTCTTCCAACTGTCGCTCCAACTCTTCCATCATCACATAATCAATCGACTCGCTGATGGTAGGAATAATGTTTAGAATGGTTTCGAGGCGAGAAATTTCGATGAGTTTAGTCACCATTGGGTTCATTTCTCCTGCAAGTACGAACGATGCATTGCCTTTCCACAGACGGTGACCTGTCAAAATGGCTGAAAGACCACTGCTATCTACATATTTGACATTGGAAAGATCAAGGATTAAATTGCGAACTCCTTCCTGAGAAAGCAGGATGAGATCGCTCTTGAGTTGTGGTGCAATAGTAGAGTTTAGGTTCTCCTCTTGGAGCGAAAGTATTGCATACTGCTCCTGCTTGTCAATCTGATATTTCATAGACGGCTGATTGTCAATAATTTTGTTTTAAAAAAACATGGTCTTCGTTGTACTTGGGTTGGCAAATGTAATGGTTGTAGGTTTTTTTTCAATAAAAATTTCACGGGGCATATTTGACCTGACGGGTTGGCAGCCAAAAACCTTTCGGCTGGATTTTTGTAAATAAGTATCAGTTTCTAGGTCAATAAAACTACCGACTGAACCCTGTGCGGAAATAAATGTTAAAGTGTAGTACAAAAACTTGGCTAGTATGAATGAATTGACCTAAAATTGTCGCACGAAATTTGCCCCTTGAATTTTACTTGATGTTCTATCTGTTTCTGACCACATTTTATCTACTTGATAATGAACAATAAATTCTCTCCGGTTGTCAAGCAAATCATCAACCAAAGCGGCCAGGAGGCGCGGCGATTGGGACATGATTATGTAGGCACCGAACACCTGCTACTTGGTATCATCGCAGAACGCGATAGTTTACCTGTACGTGTACTGGATTCGCTTTTGGTGGATGTAAACGACCTCAAAAAACGTATTGAGCGCTCCATTCCCCGGTACTCCAATTACCCTCCCGCGGAAAATCTTTATGTCGGAGAATGTGCGATGACCACCCAAGTGCAGCGCATCTTAAAAGCTACTTTTGTAGAGGCCAAAATGACCAAAACGGAAGAGGTACACCCCGAACACCTCATGCTCGCCATGCTAAAATATGCAGACATGGGAAGTACAAAGCTTTTAAACGAATACGATGTGGACTACGATTCTTTCAAAAAAGAATTGGAGTACGTCCGCTCAGAACAAGACCTTGCTCAACCTAAAATATCAGCGCAATCCGACGGTGAGTTCGATGAGGAGCGTGGCACTTATCAGTCTCCTTCTCAAAAACGCCAGGAAAAAAGCCGCACTCCGGTGCTTGATAATTTCGGACGTGACTTCACCAAACTTGCTGAAGAGGGCAAACTTGACCCCATCATTGGGCGGGAGCGGGAAATAGAACGGGTAAGCCAAATTCTTAGTCGTCGAAAGAAAAACAATCCCGTGCTCATTGGAGAGCCAGGGGTTGGTAAAACCGCCATTGTGGAAGGCCTGGCCCTGCGTATTATGCAGAAAAAGGTAAGCCGCACACTCCACAACAAACGTTTGGTTATGTTGGATCTGGCCGCACTCGTGGCTGGAACTAAATACCGAGGTCAGTTTGAGGAGCGTATCAAGGCCATTATGGTTGAGTTGGAGAAAAACCGTGACGTCATCCTGTTCATTGACGAGATACACACTCTGGTGGGTGCCGGTGGTGCTTCAGGGAGTCTGGACGCTTCCAATATCTTTAAGCCAGCCCTAGCGCGCGGCGAACTTCAGTGCATCGGCGCGAGTACCCTGGATGAATACCGCCAATACATTGAGAAAGATGGTGCCCTCGATCGCCGCTTTCAGAAAGTGCTGGTGGAACCACCATCCCAGGAAGAGACGATCCACATCCTTAGAAATATCCAGTCCAAGTACGAAGAATTCCACAATGTCAGCTACTCTGATGATGCTATTGTGGCTTGTGTTCGGCTCAGCGATCGGTATATCACAGACCGTTTTTTGCCCGACAAAGCTATTGACGTGCTTGATGAAGTAGGCGCGAGAGTACACTTGAAGAACATTGTTGTACCACAGCATATTGAAGAGCTGGAAAAAGAAATCGAGTCTATCCGGGAGCGCAAAAACTATGCGGTAAAAAATCAAAATTACGAGGATGCAGCCAATCTCCGCGACCTCGAAAGTCGCCAGGTTCGTCAGTTAGACTTTGCCAAAACGCAGTGGGATGAAGAGAGCAAAGTGGCCAGATACCCGGTCGGCGAAGAAGAAATCGCAGAAATTGTGGCCATGATGACCGGTATTCCGGTTCGGAAAGTAGGCCAAAGCGAGAGTAAAAAACTCGTAGCCATGGCCGACGATTTGCGCAAAATGGTGATCGGACAAGACGAGAGCGTCCTCAAAATATCCAAGGCTATTCAGCGCAATCGAGTTGGATTGAAAGATCCTAAAAAACCGATTGGCTCGTTTATTTTTCTTGGCCCCACAGGTGTAGGTAAAACTGAACTTGCTCGTGCCCTTTCGCGCTACTTGTTTGATACCGAAGATAATCTGCTTCGAATTGATATGAGCGAGTACATGGAAAAATTCACCGTGAGCCGCTTAATTGGCGCACCTCCCGGTTATGTTGGGTATGAAGAAGGGGGACAATTAACTGAAAAGGTGCGGCGTAAGCCCTATTCAGTAGTGCTTCTGGATGAGATTGAAAAAGCGCACCCGGACGTATTCAATATATTACTTCAAGTGCTTGACGACGGCCAATTGACAGACGGCATGGGCCGCAAAGTTGATTTTAAGAATACACTC
>Ga0105048_10015435_pt1 | contig 11857 bp, 8 predicted proteins | sample MAT05_FD_78382 | JGI IMG/M metagenome (GOLD analysis project Ga0105048, IMG submission 78382) | Freshwater microbial communities from Lake Fryxell liftoff mats and glacier meltwater in Antarctica - MAT-05 | ecosystem: Environmental > Aquatic > Freshwater > Ice > Liftoff microbial mat | place...
CGCACACGCGAGTCGAGTCGTTGAAGTTCTATTCCAACTTCATCTCGTTCTGGTACATCACCAGATTCCACTGAGTCCTTCACGCCGCCTTCATCACCTAGGCTTTTGCCAACGTGCTGGCCTTTGCCAACGTGCTGGCTCGTCTTACCTGTCTCGCTCGCGAACGTGTTGAGCATGACCCCGCCGACGACCAATGTCCACGCCGACATCGCGGCAAACATCGCGATCGATACCTCGATGGGCCAACCCGCCATCCACGGCGCGGTCTGTGCCGCACACATCGCACCCACCGGCACAAGCACTATTGGTATATCCTGCACCAACGCCCGCATCGGTCTTAGTGGCCTGACCTGGCTCAATCGAAGCATCGGCCAAACCACTCCCACTCCCGCCGCCATTAGCGCTGCTAGCGCTCGCGCCGTCGGCTTGTACGTATCCACCGACATCAACGAGCTCGCACCCGCAGGCGCCAGCGACACAAAGATCGCCGCCACCATGAAAAACATCCACAAGAGCGCGAACGTTCTCGGTTCACCTCTTCGATGCGCCCAAGGATCGCGCGCCGCTCCGCCTTCAACCCTCAATTTCCAGAATGAAACCCGACGCGCATCACGCACGCCTTGCTTGCCCTCTTTCAAAGGCCTCAGCCTCGCGAACCTCGCGTTATCAATCAGCACCGGCCCCGATACCGGCCCCGACACCGACATCGTCCCCGACATCGGCTCCGACGACGGCTCCGACGACGGCTCCGAGTTCGCCAACGCCTCATTGCCTACGTGTTGTTTCGGCGCTCGTGAAACTTCTGCAATCGACCGCTCAATTGGCAACCCCACCGGCACAGATCCGGCCTTTGAATCAGGTACTTGGTCTTCTGGCAACAATTCAGACATGCATGAGCCTACGCGCCTCGACAATAACACAACACACACGCTTTAAATCTCTCAAATAATGCCTACTCCTTCTCGTGGCACAGGCGTCTGCCCTATGTCTACTTATTCTACTTCTTCTAATTCTTCTTTCCGTCAAAGGCTATATTATAAACGTGTTAAAATTCAGGCTGACTCGGGCACCCTCCTCTATCTGAGAGAGGATAACAATATTACATTTTTTACACAGCATAATCTATTTTTTTGAATATAATACGCACTACAATCTTTAATTTGGCAACTTACAACCAAATTCCTCAAACCTCGCGCGAGGGCGACTTTGATCGTGCATTCAAGTTCGATCCTTTTCCAAACGGCTCGGCACCTTTTGCACCGGCGCTTTGGAATTGGGCTTTGAAGTCGCCTTCGCCTCCGCCTTCGTCCGCTGATCCTTTGCCGCTGGCATCCTCGCAGATTCAGCCTTGCCAACTCCGGTCGCATTCGCCGGAATCATCGGCGACCCACCCGTCGCAGACACGGGCACTCTCCTCTGCAACGTTTCCACTCGCCCCCCACTCCCACTACTCTCGCCACTTCCATTCCCGTCGGTGGTGCCACTAGCTGGTCTACCAACCTCGGTCTTTGGCAACCCCGCACCCGCCCCCGCAGCACTCGCCGCCGCCGACCGATCAAACAGAAGATGCCGCTGCCAAAGCTCAACTACCGGATACCCCGCATCAATCCTCCCCCGATCACGAAACAAAAACGCTAAGCGATTCAGCTTCTCATTCGTCGGCGCTTCGCCCAGCCTTGGCTTGGAAAATCGGCCTCCCCATTCAATCCGCGTATTAAACGTGGTAAGCAGCGCAAGCGTTGACTCCGCCGAGTAGCGTGCGGCGTCAACACCACTAACCTGCGCCGCCCAGGGCTTCGATGCTACCTCACGTAAAAGCTCCAGGCTCGCCGCTATATCCTCGCCAGGCCACGCCTCCGCATAATCAGGTGACAAATCGCTCATCATCGGCGCACGCATCACCGGGCTCTCAATCACAGGTAAACCTGACTTTCCAATCTCATATACCGGTGGCATCCGATGCCCCTTCCACGAAACTAAAAAGTCTTTCCCCTCGCTGCGTACCACCGCAGCAGGCGTCCGCCACGTACCACTCACCACAATCAGGCCAGGCCCCTTACGCTCTACCGTTGGCATGCCATCAAACCAACCTGACGCTTCAAGGGCCATACCAACCCGCTTCAATGGCTCTGCAGAAAACGGTGTCGGCGTAGTACCTAATGTTGTACGCACAATTGTAAGTAATTCCTCCTGAAACTGCGGTGGCAGCCACGTGCCGCCACCCTGACGCGCAGGCCAGGCAATCTCAACCTTTGGATGCTTCGCGCCCGATACACGTGCCGCGATCTCTTCGAGTGGTCGCACGCCGATGGCAATCCCGACAATCAGCCCGGCGATCAGCAACAACACCGCAAAGCTTGTCAAATGTCGAAAGAACGAACCCCAGCGAAATGAACCGCTTGAGTCGTCCGTGGCACCGCTGTCATCCGCGTTCTTTTTCATATCAAGGTCTTTAGGCATGCTCGCACACGTGCGCGAGAGAGTTGATGTACAAAACAGCAAGTATAGAACACTCACAAACTTCACAAAGGTCTCGTAACTACCTATCAAACAATAAGTTCAGGCGAAGGTCGAGGTCTTGGGCTGCACATGAATTCGTGGCGAAGAATTACTCGTAGGCGTGCGATCACGCAAAGCCATGTGCACGATTCGTGTGCATAAATCGGCGAAGTTCATCCCCGCGTGCTTGGCCGCCATGGGCACGAGCGAATGATCCGTAAACCCTGGCATGGTATTGGCTTCCAGCACTCGCGCGACCTGATCACTGCCGAGTAGAAAGTCAATCCGCGCTAAATGCCGTACGCCTATTGCCGTCGCGAGCGCGCACGCGCCACTTTGAATTGCTTCGCGCACGCCAATTGGCAACTGTGGCCCAACCACATATCGCGTTGTGTTCGACTGGTACTTGGCGTGGTAGTCGTAAAAGGCTGACTCGGGAATGATCTCGATAGGTTCAAGAGCGACGCCGTCAAGCAGCGCAACGGTCAGTTCGCGGCTCGTAAGTATTGCGTTTTCAACCATATACGTACGGTATGGATGAACTTTGAGTTCTTCGCGTACCGAATCAACCGCCACGGCAAACTCCTCATTCGTTCGCGCAAACCTGACCCCTACCGACGAGCCTTCATGCACGGGTTTCAAGACTACTGGGCAGGGAATTGGCGAAACACGATCGCGCGGGTTGAGCGCAACTGCATGCGCCACAGGTAGATCGAGCTGAGCTGCGAGAAGTTTGGTGGCGAGTTTGTCCATTGCAAGGCGGGCCGCCGTCGGGCCGCAGCCGACGTAGGCGCACAGGCCTGAAGCCTGCGCACGAGCGAGGATGTCTTGCAAAGGTCCGCCTTCGCCCCACCCGCCATGAAGAACGGGGAAGACAACGACAGCCTCAACCTCTGTAAACACTTTCATTTCTGAGATAAACTGGGCAAGCTGCGTATATGTGATTGTTTCGATCACTTCACGGCGGGTGACAAAGCCTGCTTTTTCGCAGGCAAGAGCGACTTGCGTACTGCTGGCAAGTGACACTTCACGTTCAGCGTCGGGCCCGCCACCCAAGACCAGAACAGCGATTGTTGGGTTTGATATAGGATTGGCTAAAGGGTTGGAAAGAGAGTTTGACTGAGTCGAAACAGGCAGCGTCATGAGATTGGGCTCTCCAGCGAAGTGAGCGTTAGAGCAGGTCGGATTCTCCACGTGTCCCCAGATCTGGACTTCGGTGTGCAAATTAACGCCAAAGGCGTTGAAGACGATGTCGCGAACGCGCTGGATGAGCAGGATGAGGTCGCGAGCGGTGCCGCCTTTGTCTGCGGTCAAGAAGTTGGCGTGCACTTCGCTTACTTGGGCGGAACCGATCCGCAAACCCTTTATGTTTGCACGGTCGATGAGCAATCCTGCTGAGACGCGCTGGCCAGTGGTGCCGACGTCTGGAATATCGTGGGTCAGGGTTGGGTTTTTGAAGCAGCAACCGGCGGAGTTAGCCTTGAGTGGCTGGCTTTTTTTCTTGTACGCCATCACTTCGATCAAACGTTCGCGGAGCGCGGGTTGATCTGTGGGCGTGAGGGCAAGCTCGACCTCTGTAACGATCAGGTCGGTAAGGCCACTGGTTCGGTAACCAAAGGGAATGTCTACACGTTCAAGCGTGACCAGTTCGTTCGCGCGCGTGATCGCATGCACACGAACAACCGTGTCGGCAATTGTGCCAAATGCGCCGCCTGCGTTCATGATCGCGGCGCCGCCCAGGGTTGCGGGGATGCCACCTAAGACTTCGATGCCAGCTAAACCGCGACGAACAGATTCAGCTATGAGTTTGGGCAGATCGTGCCCGGCTTGCACGCGAAGACTTACGCTCGCACCCGAAGCGTGCCAAGTGGCTGCGTTAAGGCGTTTAAGGGATACGACGAGCTCGGGTACACCTTGGTCGGCAACGAGCAGGTTCGCGCCATCACCTAGGATGCGCAAGGTGGGGTCAAGCTCAAGGCATGCACGAAGTTGATCGATTGTTTCTGGCTCGGCGTACCGCGAACAGCCACCACCCACGCCGAACCACGTCGAGATCTGCTCAAGCGAGGAGATGGTTGGGAGCGAAGGAGAATCGGTCATGGTATGGGTCGAGTGCATGTGGATCGAGGGTGTTGATTCGCGTGAATTGGTTAGGTGAATTGGCCACGTGAATCGGCTAAGTAAGTTGGCAAAAAGTGGGCAGATGAACGTGGCGAGCTTTAATTGGTCATGGTCTTTGAGTCGTCGAGTTGCTGTCCCGAGGCGTATGCGTGGCCGATGCGATTAACGTCGCCCGCGCCCATGGTGACGATGACATCGCCTGGCTTACACATGGTTTCGAGTTGTTCGACAATGGCGGAGAAGGGGTGGAGGTGCATGGCGCGAACACCGCGGGCGCGCAAGCGATCAACGAGATTGCCAGCCGTGACCTTGAGGCGTTCTTCTTCGGAATCGCGCACGAAGTAGATCTCGGGAACGATGACCACATCAGCGTGCGAAAAGCTCACGGCGAACTCGTCCAAGAGGTGGCGGGTGCGCGAATGCTGGTGTGGCTGGAAGACGCAGATCAAGCGGCCATTGCGGGTTTGAGGCGCTTCGGATTCGCGCAGGGTTTGCAGGGTGACATCAACTTCGGTTGGATGATGGCCATAGTCGTCAAAGATGCGGACGGGGTTGGCAGCGTCGAGGCCAGCATCGCCTTTGGCCACACGGCTGCCCAGGAATTGCATTCGGCGGTCGATGCCTTGGTATTTGGCGAGAGACTTGGCGAGTTTTTTTGGATCGGCCCCGACGTACAACCCAAGGACAAAGGCGGTCGCGGCATTAGTGGCGTTGTGGCTGCCTGGAACTGTGTTGCACCAGGATGCGATCTCGACGCCTTGGCGAGAGACGCGAACCAAACGAGTTGGAACATCGAAAGAGACAACCCAATCCGCGGCGGGATTGAAGCCGATTGTTTCAACCGCACACTTGGCACCAGAGACAACTTCGCGGCGATGGGCGTTGTCGTAAGCGATCAAGAGTTTGCCGCCTTGGGCTTCGGGGGGGAGCATCGCGGCGAATTGGCGGAAGGACTCGATGATCTCGCCGACGTCTTTGTACATGTCGAGATGGTCGGCTTCGACACTGGTGATGCAGGCGAGGGTGGGCGCGAGGTTGTGGAAGGAGCGGTTGTATTCACAGGCTTCGGCGACTAATACGCCTGCGTCGTAGGGATGGGTGAACGTACTCGGGCATGCTGCGCTGGTAGGCAGTTTGGGGGTGCCAAGACGAAAGCCAGCAGGGGTTGATGAAGCAGCGTGCGCACCGTTTACGAGTTGATTGGAGGTGGCGCCGACGATGACAGAGGGTTCGAGGCCTGAGTCAACCAAGGCGATACCGAGCATGGCGGTGGTGGTCGACTTGCCATGGGTACCGGATATGGCGATGCCGGTGGAGCCAGCCATGCAACCGCCGAGAGCTTGGGCGTAGAGAAATGTGGGGATGCCTCGAGACTTGGCGAGGGCGATTTGCGGATGATCTGGCTTGATCGCGGCGGAGGCGACGACCAGGTCGCAGGAGTCTGGCAAGGGGTCGGAAGCTTGTTGGAAGTCGATGCGTATGCCCTGAGCGGCGAGTGCTCTGGTGGTGGTAGAAGGAGCCGTGTCAGAGCCTTGAACTTGGCAGCCACGAGTGAGAAACATTCGCGCGAGGCCAGACATGCCACAGCCACCGATACCAATGAAATAGGCATGTTGGCCGATCAGGGCGAGGGGCTCAGGCGGGGTTGGGGTGTAACGGGCCATGGGTTCGTCGGCGAGCGGGCTTTGGAACCGGATCGAAGCGACCGGGTTGCCTAAGGATTGAGGGAGAGGAAGTGGGTCTACGTTGTGGCTTTGACCCGTGAGCGCGTAGGGCTCACGAAGCATGGATTCGTGCTCGTGCATAGAGAGGATATCGGATCGATCTTGCGCGAATCGTGAGATTGCGAAGAAGAGAAGGAAATGGTTGCCAAGCAACCATGTGAAGAGGTCGATGAGGAGAGGTGCTGGTTAGATGATGAAGTGCGGGTACGAGCTTCAACGACTACCCTACAGGCTATGGAAAGTTGAAAGGTTTGCATAGGCTTAGATGCTGTGAAGAGCGAAAGGCTGCGGCCAAAGTCTGGGGGCAAAGTCTGTGGCCAAAGTTTCAGGTAATGCGGTGTATGTTGATAGATGAGGAGTGATGATGTCGGGCATGAACACGAATTCTAAGGCGATCCATGGCAGTACCGAAGGCATGCCTTATAGAATCGCGTGTCTGTGCGACTTACGAGATGCGCAGGGTCGTGTGCTGTTGTTGAAGCGATTGAAAGCGCCAAATCAGGGACTGATTTCACCTATTGGTGGTAAATTAGATGTCGCGCACGGGGAATCACCCGCCGCGTGCGCGATTCGTGAGATCCACGAGGAAGCTGGGATAGAGATAGCACCGGAGCGGATCCACTTGTTTGGGCTTGTGAGTGAGCGAGCGTTTGAGGGGAAGGGGCATTGGTTGATGTTTGTGTATCGCGTGCTTGGGCCGGTGTGGGTTGAGCCACAGGACATCCGCGAGGGGAGGCTTGATTGGTATCAGCCTACGGAGTTGGAATCGCTGGCGATTCCTGAGACGGATCGAAAGATTATTTGGCCTTTGATGAGGCGAGCCGAGCCAAAGACGGCGGCGGGTCGGCCTGGATTCTTCGCGGTGCACATTGATTGCGATGGACCGGAGATCAGTTGGCGAATCGAGCAGGAAATACCTGGTACGTGATTGGCATCCCAAGTCGCATCGGAAACGAACCGAATACGTATAGGAACGTGTTGAAAGATTGGAATTAAGCCTATCACGAAGGCATTGGAGATTGACGTTGGCGAAGTCTGGGCTTTGGTATCCTCGAAGTGAGCTTTCTGTCGTGGGCGCGAGTCGCGTTTTGCTGCCACGTTTTATTGCATTGGTTGCGTTGGCGATGCTCGGGATATCGAGCGTCGCGGGCAATCATTTAAGTCTGAATCTGTTGAGTTTGAAACAGTTGAGTCTGAACCAGGCGCAGGGAAGTGATGTGGCTGTTGCGGGTGAAATTGACAGTGAGCCATCGCTAACAAAGCCGATTGTCGAGTCGGCGGGGCAGGACGCTGGAGGAAAGGAAGTTGGTGGAAATGGAACGGCACGTGCGACGGCACCGCTCATTTCCGCAGCCGCAAGTCGCCAGGCGAATAATGTGGCGATCATCACGATCCATGGGGAGATTGATGGCTCGCGTGGCGGGCGGAGCGTAATGGCCGAGAGCGTGCGTCGGCGGATACGGACGGCGGAGCGAGCCGGGGCGGACGCGATTGTGTTTGACATCAACACGCCTGGCGGCGAAGTGGTCGCGGTATTGGGGATTTGCAAGGCAATTCGCGGCTCATCGATCCAGAACACAATTGCGTGGATCAATACCGATGCGTATTCGGGGGGCGCGATTATTGCGATGGCGTGTAGAGAGATTGTGACCAACGACCCGGCGTCGTTTGGGGATGCGATGCCGATTGCGTTTGGCGCGGGCGGCGCGAGTGCGATACCTGATGAGATCTTGAAGAAGATGCTCCCACCGTTGGTTGAAGAGGTATTGACGTCGACGCGAAGGCACAACGAATACGCAAATGGATACGTGCGTGATGAGTACTTGATGTTGTCGGTGGTGGCGAATGACGTTGAGCTGTGGTGGGTTCGCGATAAGGTGACGGGGACGCGGGTTGCGATTGATCGCTCGGAGTATGAGATGCTCTTTCCGGGGCTGCCTACTGGTGGCTCGTCGCGGCTAGCTGGAGCGCCAGGGACGGCTTTGCCACCGGATGCGCGGACGGTAAAAACCGAGCAGATTCCCGGGCAAGCTCCGGTTACAAGCCCTGCTGGATCGCAGAAGTTGGCGGGTGTGATGGCGCGTGCCGAGCAGAATCAGTCGCTATCAACCTCTCGCCCGCAAATCAAAGTAGCAGATCGTGATCGCTGGGAATTGTTGGGAAAGATCAACGACGGGTCGGCGGCTTCGACCTTTTCGGCGAGTGATTTGTACTATTACGGCATCGCTGCGAACCCTTCGACTGAAGTTGCGGGGCAGGCGGCGGCTGGAAATAATCCGAACTCTTCGAGCAAGCCCGGTCGAATCGTTATGGTGCCTTTACGCAGCGACGCTGATATCCAGTCATTCATGGGCGCGAAGCATCTGGTTCGCTTGAATAGTAATTGGTCCGAGGGATTGGTCCTATTCATGACCAACATCGTTGTGCGTGGCGTGCTGATCGCGATTTTCCTGATGGCACTGTTTGTCGAGTTGATTAATCCAGGAGCGATGCTTCCTGGGTTGGTGGCTGTGATTGCGCTGGTTGCGTTGATTGCTCCTTCGATGCTGATCGGGATGGCGAACTGGTGGGAAGTTGCGGCAATCCTGGCTGGGATAGTGCTTTTGGGTGTGGAGATCTTTGTGCTTCCAGGGTTTGGCGTTTCTGGGGGGCTGGGGCTATTGCTATTGGTTGGCGGGTTGATCGCGACGTTTATCCCCGCTGGGCAGGGGCTATTTCCAAACTCGCCACAAGGCCAATCAAATCTGACGTGGGCGGCGGTAACGATTCTTCTTGCGGGCGGGACGGCTGGCGTTGGCATCTACTTTATCGCAAAGCACTTTGGCTCGATTCCGATCTTTAACAAGCTGATTTTGCAGGATCCAGGCAGCCGGGTTGAGGATGAATCGTTCTTGTCGGCGATGGCGACGCTCGATGATGGACCGCCAGTGCGGATCGGGGACTTGGGGATTGCGCAGACGCCTTTGCGGCCTTCGGGCAGGATCGTGGTTGGGGAGGCCATTGTCGATGCGGTGGCTGCCTTTGGGTTCATACAGATGGGTTCAAAGATTCGGGTTGTTGAGGTGTCGGCGTTTCGGATCGCGGTGGAATTGGCGGAAGTTGCCGAGGTAAAGCCGAGCGAAGAAGCCGGGCAACGTGAGCTAACTGAACGTGAGCCAACTGGTGGCGACACGGTGAATGATGTCGAGCAGATTTAGTTGCCAGATTTGAAAGTCAGATTTGAAAGTCAGATTTGAGTGATAAAAAAATCGCCTGCGTCATGCGTTCGGCGTGTCAATGATTGTGAACTTATGGACGACATGCTGGTGTGGGGATTGGCGTTGATGTGTGTGGCGGCGGTGATTCTCGTCATTGAGATTTTTCTGCCGTCCGCTGGAATGCTGGGGTTTGCGGCGGCAATGATCGCGATCGCCGGAATCGTTTGCCTGTGGAGGTACGACGATCTGTATGGCGCGGGCGGGCTCCTGCTCGCGGTGATCGCTGGGCCTGCTGCGACGTATTACGGTCTCAAGATGTATAGGTTCACGCCATTTGGTAAGAAGATGATTGGCATTCCTGATGCGCGTGAGGTTGAAGCCCAGCGAGTGGCGGAGGACGCCGAGAAGTCTTCGCGTGAAGCACTGCTCGGCCAGGTTGGCGTCGCACTCACTGACATGCACCCAATCGGCGTGATCCAAATCGGCTCGCAAAGGCTCGATGCGCTTGCTGAGACCATGCTTATTCGGCGTGGGCAGAGCGTGCGAGTTACGTCAGTGGCGTCGAATGAAATCAAAGTGCGATTGGTGTGACACGCGGACGAACTAGTAGAGATGCCGTTTGCCGGGGTGCCGTTCTCTGGGATTCTGCTTGACTGCATTCTTTGAGCAGTTGAACAAATAGTCGTACAAGCAAATGCGTCCCGCCAGAGTGACTTGGCAGGACGCGGTAGTTGAGCTTGATGTGGAACTGTGTCAGAACGAAGAGAGCTTTACTCGCCCTTGGCAGGCTTCTCTGGCTTCGCAGCCTTGGGGGCCTTGGGAGCTGCAGCCTTAGGAGCGGCGGCCTTATCGGTGGAGGAAGACTTGTCAGCGGCGGCGGGCTTATCAGTGGCGGCGAGCTTGTCAGTGGCGGCGGGCTTCTTGGCCTTGGCTTTACCCTTTGCATCGGCTTCTTCAGGCTCGGCGATGACGGGAGCCTTGACGGTCTTGCTGCGTGTGAGCTTTTTGGTCAGGTTCTTGGGGGCCTTGTCTTCGCTGTTGCGATCAACGCCACGGACTACGTCGCGGCGGGTACCGGTTTCGTTGACCTTGCCACCAGCGTCGATGATCATCTGGCGAGCCGAAGCCGAGACGCGCGCGGCCTCAACCTCGAACTTGACCTTGATCGACTTGGCAGCGGGCTTAGCGGAATCCTTGGCGGAATCCTTCAAGACGAGATGGCCAAGGATCTTGAGGTCGCGTGAATCATCGCGGACCAGGCCAGCCTTGATGAGCGCGGCAGAGTCGATCTTGCCACCATCAGAAAAGTCGGCGTGGGCGATGATGTCCGAGAGGTTGACGGTCCAGAACTTGGTCTTAAAGGCGACGTTGGTGAAGCCGAACTTGGGCATGCGTCGGAAATACCGCATCTGACCACCCTCGAAGCCGATCTTGGCGGCGGTACCCGAGCGCGAGCCTGCGCCCTTGTGGCCGCGACCGGACTGCTTGCCATGGCCGGAGCCTTCGCCGCGGCCTACGCGCTTGCGCGCCTTGTATTTGCCAGCCTTTGCGGTGATGTCGTGGATCATCATGAGTCGGTACCTCGGAAGTTCGGGCAAAGGTTGCCCGCGTTAATGCTGTTCGATACTAAACGTGGACGGGACGAGAGCAGGAGAGAATTCCCAAACAAGGAAACGTGTCATGCAAGCCGGAAAGCCGAAATAGGTACGAACGACTTTATGCGTTCGTTTCAAGGTGGATTGAGGAGTTACTGAGGAGCGGGAGCACCGTCGGCTGCGGGAGCTGGGTCGCTGGTCTGGCCGCTGCGTGGACCGCGAGGACCGCCTGAGCCACCCTGACCGCCACCCTGACCGCCACCCTGACCGCCACGGCCGCCACCTTGGCCGCCGCGACCACCACCACCGCGACCGCCGCGACCACCACGGCGATCGTCGCCGAGTGTGTTGACGGGGCCCTTGGCCTTTTCGCGGCCTGAGGTCTTGGGCATAAAGCGCTTACCACGGGCGATCTTTTCTTCGATGGAAGTGGTGCCGAGGTCCTGGCCACGAGCCGCAGCGATCTTGTCGGCGGTGCGAAGCTGGGCAATGCCATCAAATACGGCTTTGACGACGTTGCGCTTGTTGGTTGAGCCGTAGCACTTGGTGAGGCAGTCGGTGATGCCGGCGATCTCGAGGATCGAGCGAACGGTGCCGCCCGCGACGACGCCGGTGCCGGGCGAAGCTGGGATGAGGCGAACCTTGGCGGAGGCAAACTTGCCTTCGACTTCGTGGGGGAGCGTGGTGCCGATCATGGGGACGGTCTTCAAAGCACGCTTAG
>Ga0105048_10015436_pt1 | contig 11855 bp, 8 predicted proteins | sample MAT05_FD_78382 | JGI IMG/M metagenome (GOLD analysis project Ga0105048, IMG submission 78382) | Freshwater microbial communities from Lake Fryxell liftoff mats and glacier meltwater in Antarctica - MAT-05 | ecosystem: Environmental > Aquatic > Freshwater > Ice > Liftoff microbial mat | place...
ATCGACAGCACGACCATCCAACGTCCCGCGAGCACGGGCACGGATTGGCGTCTCCACTACACGGTCGACCTGTGCACGCTGCGTTGTGACTGGCCGGCACCTCATCTTGGTCTTCACCACCCTCTCCCGCGACGCCCTCGACGCGGCCTGGATGCTCGAATTCTGCCGAGGTCGCTGGCGAATCGAGCTCGTCTTCGAGCGGCTTAAACAACTCCTCACGCTCGGGCATGTTCCGCACCAGCACCCCGCCGTCGCGCGCAGCTGGATCTCCGCCAAGCTGGTCGCCTCCCTCTTGCTGGAAACGCTCTATCGGAATGCCCGATCTTTTTCCCGAGGCTACCGGATCTCCTGACCCGTGCCCACCCGAGGCCGACGGGACCCGGAGTTGGGCGTGGACGGTCGTCGCCATTCATGCCCTGCGTCACGCGCTCTGTCCGGCGCTCACGCACGGGCAGCTGTCCGCCGCCACGACGGGTGGCGCGCTGGATATTCGCGAACGCCGAAAGCGTCTCCCGCAAGTCCTCCGGCTCAGAGATATAGTGCGAGCGTGGGTCTTAGGTTAACGCCTATGGCGCATCGCCCCCTGGCGTCGCGCCTCCGACAGCCGATAGGCGAGACCCCGCGCGCCCGTTTCGCAGGCGTCCATCAACGTCCGCGCATCGCGCTGGTCGGTCTTGGTGCGGCGCGAACGATTGGCGGACATCGGCGCATCGTTCGGATCGGCCACGATCACCGCGTGGCCCAGCGATTCCAGGTGGCGCGCCACCCACTCGCTCTCGGTGCTCGCCTCGAGCAGGATCCGGGCCCGAGGCCGCTCTCCGAATACGGCCGTGCACCGGCCCCGGCTGGTGGCGATGCGACGGTCGGTGATGGATCCGTCGTCCGCCGTGATGGACCGCTGACGCTCGCGCTTGCGCAGATCCAGGCCCATGATCTCCATGGTGACTGGCCTCCCGGTGTGCGCCCCGTCGGCCTACGGAGAGCGCGTGGATCGTGGTGGGGCCATGCGTGTCTCCACGAGACCGCGGAGGACCAGCCACCGCTTCATACCAACTTTCTCGGTCCTTGCGCATGTTGAAATCGGACGATAGTATCGCCCGTCGTCCCTGAATCGACACTAACGGTCCCAGCGCACCATCGCGCGGGACTGGCTCTGATATTCGATCTCTCCTCCGCAGAGCGATCGACAGCAAATGCAGGCTTCCCGCGGTCACGTGCTCCTGTCGTCAGGGCACAGAGCGCGGTACGTGCGCGCTCTCGCGTGAGTTGCAGCAGGCTGCGTCGCCCCCAGGAGCCCGGCGTCGCAACGGATCCCGTCTTCTCATCCAGGGACAGCAATGTTGAACCAATTCGTGGTGCCGCGGTGGCGGCGACTGGTGGCGGGGCTTGTCGGCGCGCTCCTCCTTACCCCGGTGGTTGCGGCACAGGCGCAAACGGCGGTGTTGACCGGCAGCGTGAAGAACGAGTTCGGTGATCCGATCGAGAACGCCAACGTCTTCGTTGTGGAACTGGCGATATCGGTCGGCACAAACGCGCTGGGGCGCTACAACATCGTTATCCCGACCGATCGGGTCCGTGGACAGGTCGTACAGCTTCGGGCGCGCGCGCTGGGCTATCGCTCGGTGGCTAAACCGATCACGATCGCGACGGGAAGCCAGTCTGTGGACTTTGCCCTCGCGAAGGACGTCACGCGACTCAACGAGTTGGTCGTCACGGGCGTGACCGGGGCGACGGAGCAAACCAAGACGCCCTTCGCGATTTCGCGGGTGACGGCAGACCAGATGCCGGTGCCGGCCGTGAACCCACTGACGCAGCTGCAGGGCAAGGTCGCAGGCGCGCAGATCGTGTCCGCGAGCGGTCGGCCCGGCGCGTCACCCAGCGTGATTCTGCGCGCTCCCACGTCCATCAACGCCAGCGGGCGCAGTCAGGAACCGCTCTACGTGGTGGACGGGATCATCATCAACGGCGGGCTCCCCGACCTCAATGCAGAAGACATGGAGTCGGTGGAAGTCGTGAAGGGCGCGGCGGCGGCGTCGCTCTACGGCGCGCGCGCCGGCAATGGCGTCATCCAGATCACGACCAAGACGGGCAAGAGCTCGTCGCAGAACTCGATCCGCTTCGGGGCCCGAAGCGAAATCGGCACGGGTGACCTCGAGCGCAGAATTTCCATCGCGCAGCGCCACGGCCTTTTCGTGGACGAGACGGGAAAGCGCCTCTGCACGACATCGGCGCCCGCGGTCCCCGGAATGGCCTTCGCCTGCTACGCCAGCGTGGACTACGCACGGGAAGCGCTCCGCGTCAATCAGCAGGGCGGGGACTTCGCGCTCACGCCGGTCGGATTCCCGATCGACCCGGGCGCCGGATCACAGGGGCAGCAGCTGCGAAGCATCTTCCAGGCCAACCAATGGCCGGTGGAAACGTTCGATGCGGTCGGGCAGATGTTCCGACCGCGCCCAACACAGATCAGCAACTTCGACGCCACCGGTCGCTTCGGAAAGACGACGTTCTTCGGCAGCGTGAACCGGCTCGCACAGCAGGGGAACGTGAAGTTTCTACAGGGATTCCAGCGGGCGTCCATGCGGCTGAACATCGACCAGCAGGTCAATGACAAGTTCAGCTTCAACGCGAACACCTTCTTCAGTCGCTCCAATCAGGACGGGCTGCAGGAAGAGGACGGCAACGGCACCGCTTTCTTCCGTCTCACCCGCACGCCGCCGCTGGTGGACCTGACGCGGACCGACAGTCTGGGGCGGCTGTTCATCCGTCCGAACCTGCAGGGCGGCGGTGTGCAGAACTTCAACCCGTTGTATGCGCTGCAGAACGTCGATCGGCAGGATCAAAGTGATCGCTTTCTGGCGGGTGCCACCGCTCGATACTCGCCCGCGTCCTGGATTGATCTTGAGGTCAACTACTCATTCGACAACAGTCGTGCGATTGGCTACCAGAACAACGAAAAGGGATTTCGTACGACCACCTCGAATCCGACCACGAACAACGGTTCCGTGTTCCGGTTCAACAACAACGGCCAGTCGTACAACGGCAGTCTGAGCGCGACGGCACGATGGGATCCGTTAAAGGACATGAAGACGCGCTACACGCTCCGATACATCAGCGAGGAGCAGCGGTTCAGCAGCATCAACGCGTCGGGGACCCAGCTACAACTTGTTGGCGTTCCCCAGATCGGCAATTCGCTCGCCAGCACCCGGTCAGGGTCGTCGAACGAAACGACGGTGCGTGGCATCGGCTACTTCGCGTCGGTCAATACCGAGTACAAGGACCGCTACATCGTCGACGTGCTGGTGCGCCGCGACGGGTCGTCGCTGTTCGGATCCGCGCAGCGGTGGCAGACCTTCGGCCGAGGGTCGGTCGCCTGGCGCGTGAGCGAAGAACCGTGGTGGATTGCGCCCGACGCAGTCAGCGAGTTCAAGTTCCGTGGCTCCTACGGGACAGCGGGTGGGCGCCCCAGCTTCGCCGCACAGTACGAAACGTTCACGCTCAACGCCGCCGGTGTCGTCACGCCCGGTGTGCTTGGTAACGCACAGCTGCGCCCGGAAATCTCACGCGAGGTCGAGATTGGTGCGGATCTCGAGCTGTTCGGTCGCTACGGGGCAAACATCACGTACGCGAAGAGCCGGGTCAGTGATCAGATCCTGCAGCCGCCTCTCCCGGCGGCGTCGGGCTTTACCAACCAATGGGTGAACGCGGGAGCGCTGGACAACAGCTCCTTCGAGGTGCAGTTGGTGCTCCCGGTGATCTCGCGGCGTTCGCTGAACTACACGTCGCGCTTCACCTTCGACCGGATCCGTTCGCAGGTCAGTCAGCTGGGCGTGCCGGCGTATAACACGGGCAACTTCCGCATCGAGACCGGCGTGCCGTACGGACAGATTTATGGTCGCCGCTTCATCACGCAGTGCAGTGAGCTGCCCGGCACATTCCGGGGGCAGTGCGGGGGAGACGGCAGTGCGTTCCAGCGCAACTCGGATGGATTCATCGTGTGGGTCGGCGCCGGCAATGCCCTCGCCGATGGTGTGATGAAGAACTTGTGGATGTCCAATCTGCCCGCCACGCAGGCACCGTTCGGCGTGCAGGCCGCGTGGGGACACCCGCTCATTCTGCGCGACACCGTGCTGGCCACCAATAATTCGGCCCGGATCGTCCCGGTTGGCAGTGCGCTCCCGCGCTTCCGCTGGTCGACGTCGCAAAACCTCCAGTACAAGCGCGTCACCGTGAACGCATTGCTCGACGCAACGGTGGGGAAGACGGTGCACAACAACGGACTGGGGTGGTCGCTGCTCGACTTCCTCTGGGGTGGATCCGACCAGGCAGGCAAGACCACCGCCGACGCGCGCCCGATGTCGTACTACTACCGCGCCGGTCCGCCCGACAATCCGAATGGACTCGGCGGTCTCTACGACGTCCTCGGCCCAAGCAACTTCACCGCGGAGAGCGCCACGTTCGCACGGCTGCGGGAGATGCTGGTGTCATTCCGCGTTGGCAAAATCCGCAACGTCGGCGACTGGAGCGTCAGCCTCATCGGACGGAACCTGTACACGTTCACCAATTACCGCGGCTTCGATCCCGAGGTGGGGAACACGCAAGGCACCGGTCAGGTGGGGTCCGGCGTGCTCGCGGCGCAGGACAACTTCACCTTTCCGAACATCCGCACCTTCACGCTGTCGCTCGGCACCACGTTCTGATCACACGGGCACGGGGAACGCGGCGACGGTGCCGTGATCCCCGGGTACCCCCGACTCGAGAGCATTGATGCGACGATTTCTTCGAATCGCCGTGACCTCACTCGTCACGGTGCTGGCGGCCTGCTCCACCGACCTCACGGTATCCAACGAGAACAACGCCGACATCAATCGCGCGCTGGCCAAGCCAAGCGATGTCGAGAATCTGCTGTCTGGTGGCTTCAATCAGGTGGTCGCCAATACCACCGGCGGTGCCATCGAGAATCCGAACACGGCGTATCAGGTCATGTCCTTCGAGAACTACTCGGGGCTGGCCAATTTTGGCATGGGCCCCCGCGCGGGATTGCCGCGCACACCGGTCGTCAACGGCCTGGGGAATCCCAGCAGCACCACCGTCGCTGGCACCTTCAACGGTCTGTCACGACAGGCGCGGGCAACCACCCTTGCCCTCGAACGGCTCGCCTCCAGTGGCTTCACGCTCGGCACTCCGGCTGCCGACGTGCGCGCGCGCGCGTACGGTCGCTTTGTGTTGGGGCTCTCGCTCGGATATCTCGCGCTGACGTACGACTCCGCCGCCGTGGTCGTGCCTGGCGCCGAGGCCGTGCCCGCGCTGGTCGGCTACGACTCGGTCATGAAGGCGGCGATCAAGTCGCTCGATGATGCGCTCGCCGACGCCACGAACCCCGTTGCGGGTGGAACCGGCGGATTTCCGCTCCCCGCGTCGTGGATGAACCTGACGACGGGGAGCGTGTCGTCCGACCTCTTCGCCCGGATCATTCGCACGTATCGGGCACGGTTCCGCGCGCAGCTGGCGCGGACATCCACGGAGCGCGCTGCGGCCAACTGGACGCAGATCATCGCCGACGCCCAAAACGGCATCCAGAGCGATGTCAGTATCAGCATGAACGCCACCACCGGCTGGACTCAGGCGTGGGTGGTGCAGCACTATGCCGGACCAAACTGGCATATCATGACTCCGCAGATCATCGGCATGGCCGATTCGGTCGGCGCGCAGTACGCGACGTGGCTGAACCAGCCGCTGCTCAACCGAAATCCTTTTCTTATCAGGACGGTAGACAGGCGATTCCCGGCCGGGAACACGCGGGATTTACAGAATGCCGCGTCAAACGGCGGCGCGATCGGCGCGGTGCCGCTCGCCGGTGTCTACTTCCGCAATCGTCGGTCTGCTGACGACGGAGCGGCCGCTGATGGAACCTGGGGGTTCTCGTTCTACGATCACGTGCGTTTTCAGGCCTTTCAGAACGCAGCACGCATCGGACCGTTTCCCCATATCGTGATGCCCGAACTTTGGGCGCTGATCGCGGAGGGAGCGATCCGCACCGGAAATTTCGCACTCGCCGCGAGCAGCATCGATCAGTCCCGGGTGAGCCGGGGGGGCCTACCGTCCGTGGCCGGCCTGACGAATCTCACCGATCCTGTGCCGGGCGGGAACGCCTGTGTGCCCCGCGTTCCCGTTCTTACCGGCAGCACCTTCACCACCCGCTGCGGCAACATCCTCGAGGCGATGAAGTGGGAACGGCGAATGGAGACCGCGTACATCAACTACGGCGCATGGTTCCTCGATATGCGCGGGTGGGGCGATCTGGCGGAAGGCACGCCGATTCACTTCCCCGTGCCATGGCAGGAGCGACAGGTTCGTGTGCAAGAGCCGAACAACATCGGTGGCGTCGGGCTGCCCGGCGGCGCGGTGAAGGGCTCGTACGGGCTTCCCTGATCCATGGCCCGGTCCTTTCTCCGTGTCAGCTGCCTTGCGTTCGTGTGTCTTTCGGCAGGCGGATGCTACCAGTACCTCCCCACCTCGGTGCCGCCCACCCCGGGCCAGAACGTTGCGCTGCAGCTCTCCGACGGGGGACGCGCGGCGTTGGCCGTGCGGGCGGGCCCCGAGCTCGACCAGTTGCGGGGCACCCTGGTGCGTTGGACGGACACCGCGCTCACCATCGCCATGAAGGAGACGCGCACGATCCGGGGTGGCGTCACCCCATGGACTGGTGAGTCGCTGACCGTCTCGCCTGCGCTGATCGTCAACGTGCGTACGCAGCGGCTCGACCGGACTCGCACCGCGCTCCTCGCCACCATCGCCACAACGGCCGCTGTCGCTTTTATCGCCGGTAATGGCTTTGGCAGTGGACGGCGGACCGAGACCGAACCCATTACTCCGCCGAGCGGGCCAGGACCTGCTTCGGTACGGATTTCGCTGGTGCCCAGCTTCCGGAGTCACTAGATGCACACACACAGACTGGCTGTAATCGCGTGCTTCGCCTTGCTGTCCGTTGCTGGCTGCTCGTCCGACGAGGTGGCTGGTGCGACCACGGTGCTCCCACCCACCGCGTTCGTTCGGTACGTCAATGCGGTGCCCGATACGAGCTCCCTCGATTTTCGCTTCGTCGATGGGGACATCGAAGCATCGCCACAGTTCCCCGACGTGACCTTCCGCTCGTTCACGGCGTACCAACGTGCACGCGTGGGTACTCGGCGCCTCCGCGTGTTCACGAACGCTCTTCCCTACGGCAGCAGCGCCGCCGTGGCTGCGCAAATGCACATCGATACCACGTTCACGTTCGAAGAGAACAAACGATATACCATTATTTCCTTCGGCTTCGCACGGACCAGCGCCACGCCGCGCCACCGGTTGGTGATTCTGACGGACAATCTCCCCACCACGCTTAGCGCGACGCAGATCGGCGTGCGCACCATTCACGCGGCGGCCGGTGTGGGAAGCGTCGATGTCTATGTGCGTCCGACGGAGACTCCCGCAGGCATTGCCGGCGCCACACCGACCGCGACCGGTGTCGCACAGCTTGCCGCCACGGCGTACCTCACACTGGACGCCCGTCCGACGGGCGGAGCGCTGCTCTATCGGTGGGATCTTGCCGCGGCCGGATCCAGTGCTGCGCTCACCGTCACGCCGAGCTCCGGTCTGCCGGGAAGCGTCGGAACGACGAGCGCCAACCCGCTCTCTGGATTTCAGGTCGGGCGGAGCATCATCACGGCGATTTTGCTCGGGCCAGCGGTGGTGGGCTCGCGAGCGCCGCAGACGAGCGACTTCACCAACCCGGGTATCCGTTTCCTGCCGGACTTCCATCTAGATACCAGCGGGCGGTAGCCCATCGACGTGGCTGCCGCACCGGAACGTGCCTTCGCAGCCGTGCGACGGTGCAGAGCGGGTTCGTGGCGATTCGCACGGGCGCTTCTAGCACCGGCGCTTGTAGCACCGGTGCCTATAGTACGGGCGCTTCCAGTACGCGCGCTTCTCTCGGGTGCGCTGATGGCCATGATGGCGGCGCCAGCCCGGGCGCAGCGCGCACTGCCTGGCGATCGTCCAACAACGGCGCTGACCGGCGTGGTGGTCGACAGTCTGGGGCGAGGTGTCGCCGGAGCCTATCTCGTGGTGCGCGACACCAGCCGCCGCGCTGGACAACTCCGGAGCCGCTGGGAGTCCACGTCCGATTCCGCGGGCTCGTTCCGGATCGACGGCATCATACCGGGTACCTTGCGTCTCGAAGTGCTGCGCGAGGCATTCGAGCCCGCCGGTTTCGACTTCCAGATCGTGGCTGGCGTCACGGCGCAACTGCGAATCCGTCTGGTCAGCGACGAGCTGTGGACGTTGGCGAAACGCGCCGTAGACAGTCTCGCACGCGGTGACAGCATTGCGCGATCGCAGCGCGCGCCGCTGGGTGCGTTTCGCACACTGGGACTGTTGTCAGGCGTGGCGAACACGCTGTCTGGACGTATTGCGACGGCGCAGGGTGAGCCGGTCGCACGCGTGCAAGTGCAGGCGTTGGGCACGGCCATCTTCACGCTCTCAGACAGCGTGGGACGGTTCGCGCTGCGCGATCTCCCCGCGGGTCCCTACGTGCTGCGCGCCCGGAAGGTGGGATTCGAGCCGGTCGTGTTTCAGGCAATCCTCATGGCCGTCGACACGCTCGATGCAAGCGTGACACTCACCCCGCTGTCGTTGACTGCGGGGCGCAGTCTCGACACGGTTCGCGTGAACGCCGACTTCGATCGACTGAGTCGCAGGCTCCGTGGCTTCGACGAGCGTCGGCGCAGTCAACGTGGGCTCTACATCGATCGCGCGGAGGTCGCCATGCGTCGACCGACCGTGGTGAGTGACCTGCTGCGTGGACGAGCCAATGTGCTCGTGCAGCGCAACGGTCCAGACGACATCCAGATTCTCGGTCCGCGTCTCAGCATTTCCAGCGGCTATTGCCCGCTGGCACTGATCCTGGATGGCGTTCTCATTCCGTCCAGCCAGGGACGTATCGACAACCTCATCCCGGTGGACATGGTTGCCGGCATCGAGGTCTACACCAGCGGCACGTCGGTCCCCTCCGAATTCCAGCGCCCGGACACCGACTGCGGGGCGGTGGTGATCTGGACGCGATAGCAGCGCGAGTCGGCACGTCGAGGCACCTGGCTTGGCGGGAATCAGCGGGGCTTCACGATCCTATACATCACCACCCGCAACACGTTGTCGGTGTCACGCAACTGCCCCAGCACGTAATCCGGGCCGATCTCCGCCGGCGTAAACCGCGCTGGCATCTGCACCTCGCCCAACCATTGCCCATCCAAATCGAACACGTTCCATGTGCTCGGCGTATCCGTCACCCCCGACAGGCACATGCACGCCGCAGCGCCGGCGAGCGCCGGATCACGCAGCCACAGTTCACCGGACGGTGACGCCAGCAGATCGGAGAAGGCGGGGAGCGCATCGGGATACTGCGCGTTGATCTGCGCGAGCCGCTCACGATCCCGCTTGGCGCCCGTTTCCTTGCTCCACATGGTCATCCACGCGTCGACGTAGCTGTCCAGGTCGCGCAACGACAGTGGCGTTGGCGTCCATGCGCGTCGAATGATGCGGCGCAGTGTCCACGACGCATCGTACTCTCGGATGGCGTACTGGTCGCCGAAGCCGAGGTATACATGGTTCGCGGCTGACGCATGCACCAGCTCGGGACCAAGCGTGAGTAGCTGCGGCGCGCCGACACTTGCGGCAAACGACGCCGCTGGCACACGTCTCACGTCACGCACCACGGCGCCGGACGGATCAACGAGCAGAAACGTCGAGGAATCCACCCACCGCGCCGCTCCACGTGGCACACTGCGCCCCTGCGGGAAATCACCCACGACTGCCGACCCATCGTCAAACCGTCCGATCACCGCGACGAACGGCACCTGCAACAGTCCGGGCGCAAACGGCCCGTAGCGTACCTGGCGCACGAACTCGCCATTGGGTGCAAAGATGGACGAGTAGCGCATCGACTCGACGGCCAGCGAATCGCCCGGCAAGCGCATCATCACGCCGATGTCGCTGAATTCGCCGGGACCCTGTCCCTTGCCACCGACCGTGCGCAGGTGGCGTCCGGTCGAATCGAAGGTCCGCAATTGCAGCGATGCGCGTTCCGCCACCACAATGCGTCCGTCGCGCAATCGAGTCGCGCCAGCGATGCGACCGAAGTGAGCTTCCCCGCCGGCTGTCGTCCCGATCGTCAGCACCGGTGCAGCAGACAACGTCCACGCCGTGCGCGCACTCCAGGCGGGGCGCGCATTGTCAACAATGCGCACGCCGCCACTGTCGCGCACCGTGGTTCCGGTTGACTGCGCCTCCGCGCTCGACGTCGCACCGAGCCACGTCAGCAATGTCAGCAATGTCAGCAACACCACACCGCTTTCCGCCACGCAACGCGTCGCGCGCCGGCTCATCGGGTGAGGTCCGCCCTGGCTGCACGCGCCAGGACCGCGTCCAGTCCAGCCGCCTCCGCCGCCACGGCGAGCGCGTCCAGTTCGTCGGTACAATTCACCCACCGGCACCGCAGCACCAGGTCATCCACCGGACCTCCGGATGCAGGCGTCTCCGCCCGTCCGCCTTCGAGGAAACGTTGCAGCACGTGGTAGACCCGCGCGAGTTCGTCGTCCGTGGTGCAATACAGCGGCAGGCAGCGGACGACGTTGCCGAGCGGTCGCCGCAGCACCCCTTCACCCATGGCGAACGCGGCCAGCTCGCGGCCAATGTCGCTGAGGTACCCCGGCGCGGCGTCCAGTTCCACGGTCGCTCTCCTCATCGAAGAGGGCAAGTGAGGCGAGTGCCGCCGCGCAGGCAATGGGATTGGCCGTGAACGAGTGTCCGTGAAAGAAGGTCTTGCGGCGATCCGCCGATAGATGGGGCCCACCTCGAAGACGCGCGCGACCAGATCCGGAAGATGCTGGACCCGAAAGACTGATTTTGATTTGATCGGCCACTGCTGCCGTTGAGCACGCCCCCGCCGTAGACTCCCTGAGTCTGCGACGGGGGCGCGCTCCGTTTACCGGACTTCCCAATCCCCCTCCCTCGACGATGCGCTTCGCCCCTCTCGCACTGGCGGCCGTAGGGCTGCTGCTCGCGTCCTGCCGTCCCGCCGCCAAGCCGGCGGCCCCCGCTCCCACCCCAGCCCGGCCCAATGCCGGCGCGACAGGCACGCCGACACCTGGAACCCCCACCCCAGGCCAGCCCACGCCAGGCCAACAACCCGGGGGCATCCCCAACCTCGGCGCACTGGCCGGACTGGGTGGCGGTGCCGCTGAACCGAATCCGCGCCCCTACGCCACCGTCATCACGCCCCGCGCGAAGAGCAAGAAGGGCGTCTTCGACGTGCACCAGGTTGGCTCACGTCTGTACTTCGAGATTCCGGCCGCACAGCTGAACAAGGATTTCGTCATCACGTCGGTCCTCGCCGGAACGGCTGCCAGCATCGGCATCAATGGCACGCTCGGCACCGATCGCGTCATCCGCTTCGAACGACGCGACAACCGCATCTTCGTGCGCGACATCAACTACAACAACGTCGCCACCGACAGCGCACTCTCCACGGCGCGCGCCATGTCGCTCATCGGCGTCTTCCCGATCATCACGGCGATCAACGTCGAGTCGTACGGCAAGGACAGCGCGGCGGTGATCGAAGTGACGCGCATGTTCACCGGCGGCGTACAGGAGTTCGTGGCCAACGGCCGTCGCGCCACGGTCGATGCCACACGGTCGTACGTCGACAAGTTCTCGGCGTTCTCACGTAACGTGAACGTTACGGCCGTCCAGACCTACACGCCGCAGGGTGCCGGCGCGCCCGGACTGCCGAACATCCCCGGGCTCAACCTCGGCGGCGGCCC
>Ga0105048_10015437_pt1 | contig 11854 bp, 9 predicted proteins | sample MAT05_FD_78382 | JGI IMG/M metagenome (GOLD analysis project Ga0105048, IMG submission 78382) | Freshwater microbial communities from Lake Fryxell liftoff mats and glacier meltwater in Antarctica - MAT-05 | ecosystem: Environmental > Aquatic > Freshwater > Ice > Liftoff microbial mat | place...
GCGATGCTGATGAGGCTCGGATTGCGGACGCCGCGCTCGATGCCGCTGATGTAGGTGGGGTCGAGATCGGCCCGCTCGGCGGCTTCGAGTTGGGTGAGTTCGAGGGACTCACGCCGTTTTCGGACATTCAGTCCAAATGCCGCAAGGGGTCGGGAGCGGGGTGCTTTCGCCATACCCCCGATTGTGTGCGGTCATGGACGATGAGTCTTTGGACGATGAGTCAGAATGTTCTGGTTTAGAACATTGGCACGGGCGGCCTAATGCGCAGTCGCAGCATTAGGCCGGGCTATCGCAGAGCAACGTGGCGGAGAGAGCGCCCCATTGCCGACGATGCCGCGCTGCCGGAGCTGGCGTTTCTCTCGACCCATTGCGCGAAGGTTTTCGGGTAGCGTGATCTTCCCGCGCCCCTGCCGGGGCGCATCGCATGGACGACGGGTTTCCGGTGGTGGTCACCACCGGCTAATATCCTGCGAACCGCCGGTTCGCCCGGAGGGCTGACGAAGGCAACGGCACCGGACAACGATCGTGAATCGCGCGCTGGCGGTGCGCGGGGTGATGTTCGGGGTTGGCGGTTGGCGGGCGGGTGTTCATCGTTTGGGTGATGGACATTCTCACTCTCGAACTCCCCGGCATCCGCAAAGTGGCCAGCGGCAAGGTGCGCGAAATCTTTGACCTCGGGGAGCATCTGCTGCTCGTGGCGACGGATCGGATCAGCGCTTTCGACTGCATCCTGCCGAACCCGATTCCCGACAAGGGCGCGGTGCTGACCTCGATCTCGGCGTTTTGGTTTGCACATTTCCACTCGGTCGAAAACCACGTCGTCGCCACTGATGTGCATGATTTTCCCGCCGTGCTGAAACCCTTTGCCGCGCAGCTTTCCCGGCGCGCCATGGTGGTGCTGAAGGCGCAGCCGCTGCCGGTGGAATGCGTGGTGCGCGGCTACCTCGCGGGGTCGGGGTGGAAGGAATATCAGGCGTCGCGGAGCATCTGCGGGATCGAGCTGCCGGGCGGGTTGCGGCAGGCCGAGCAGTTGCCGGAGACGCTTTTCACGCCCTCCACGAAAGCCGCGAGCGGGCACGACATGAATATCGGCTGGGACGAATGCTGCCGGCTGCTGGGCGAGGGCGTGGCGGAGCAGGTGCGGGAGCTGAGTCTGCACCTGTATGAAGAAGGCCGCGCGTATGCGGCGGGGCGGGGGATCATCGTGGCGGATACGAAGTTTGAGTTCGGGCTGCTGGATGGCCGCGTCATCCTCATCGACGAATGCCTCACGCCGGACAGCTCGCGCTTCTGGCCCGCGGATCAGCACGCCCTCGGCATCAGCCCGCCGAGCTTCGACAAGCAGTTCGTCCGCGACTACCTCGAGACTCTCTCGTGGGACAAAACCCCGCCCGCCCCGGCGCTCCCGGATGAAGTCATCGCGCAGACGAGCGGGAAATATCGCGACGCCTACTTCCGGCTCACCGGCCACCTGCTTCCGGCGGAGTAATTTCCCGCCAGTGGCGGACTCAAACGCAAAGCGGAAAAGCCTTTTGGCCACCTCTGCCGACGCCTAATCAGTCGGCATGAAGATTATCCTCGCTGCTTTCCTCACCGTCCTCCTCGCGCCCCCGCTGGCCTGCGGCCATGAAGCCGTCGGCCGGACCGGCTTCAAGAAGCCTCTGGGAGTCGAGGTCGAGGCCGAGTTTTATGCCGGGAAAAGAGGCTATCTGCATGGCGGGCTCGGGGTCATCGCGCCGCTCAATGACCGGCAAAAGGTCGGCATCGTGGGCCACTTCGTGCGGGAGGAGACGGGTGGCGAAATCTTTCCGTCGCTCGGGGCGGAGTTTGTTCAGGACTTCGGCGGAGGCTATGAGCTGGAGGCGTTTTCCTTTGGCTACTTCCCCGTGGAAAAGCAGAGCGCGTGGGCCGTCGGGTTGCGGGGCAGCCGGCGCATCGCTTTCAATGACCATGCCTCCATCACCCCGTTCTTCGGCCCGGCTTACGCCCACGTCCGCGCCCTGGATGAGGAGCGCGGCACGCCCGTGGGCATCGGCCACCTCATGCTCCTCGGCGGCTTCGAGCTCGAGGCCGGCCCGGTGGAGTTGACGGTCTTTGGCAGCCATTCCTTTTTCAGCCGCGATCCCGTGGGTCTGGAAACCCACGTGGATCTGGAGGAAATGACCCACTTCGCCGCCTACGAAAATAACGACGGCTTTGCCCGCAACTCCGTGGGCGCGGAACTCTCCTACGCGCCCGCCACCTGGCTCACCCTCAGCGCCCGCTACGCGCTGATCCTCTATCTCGACGAAACCCGCCACTCCTTCTCCTTCGTGCCCACGGTGAAACTCGGTCCAGCCCTGGAAGTCTTTGCCGGTTTCCAACTCCTCCGCGGCGACGGTGCCGAGAATGACCTCTTCATGACGGGCGCGGCGTTTTCGTTCTGAGGGGCCCGTGCCGTTGCGGGGGCGAGGCACCGCTTGCCAAACGGGCGGAGGCGTCTTAATAGCGGCTTTCTTTTCCCGCCATGCTCAACCGCCGCTCCTTTCTCACCCGTTCCGGCCTGGCCGCGGCGGCCGCCACTTCCACGGTCGCTGCGCCGCATCTCGCGCGCTCGGCGGAGGCGCTGCGGACGGCGCCGGGGCAGAAGCCGAAGCGGATCATCCATCTGGTGAGCGATGGAATGAGTATCGGCACGCTGACGTGCGCGAATCATTTTTCGGAGCTGACGCGCAAACGGCCGCTGGTGTGGATGCAGATGCTGGGTGCGCCGGGGGCGCATCAGGCGATGATGAATACGCGCTCGCTGAACTCGACGGTGACGGATAGCTCGGCGGCGGCGTCGGCGTGGGGGAGCGGGTCGCGGGTGGTGAATGGGGCGGTGAATATCCTGCCGGACGGGCGGCTGCTGACGCCGCTGTATGCGCTTTTTGCGGAGAAGGGCTGGGCGACGGGGCTGGTGACGACGGCGGAGATCACGCATGCGACGCCGGCGGGGTTTGCGGTGTCGATCAAGTCGCGCGGGGATTCGCAGGCGATCGCGGCGCAGTATCTCGCGCGCAAGGTGGATGTGCTGCTGGGGGGAGGGCGCCCGTTTTTCTCGCCGAATGCGCGGAAGGATAAGCGCGATCTGCGGGGGGAATTCGCGGCGGCGGGATACACGGTGGTGCTGAACGCGGCGGAGCTGGCCAAGGCGCCGCTGGAGACGCGGCTGCTGGGGACTTTCGCGGATGGGCATCTGCCCTACATGGTGGACCATCGCGCCGATCCGAAGCTCGTCGCGAGCACGCCGACGCTGGTGCAGATGACGCGCGCGGCGCTGGCGCGGCTGGAGCGGCACGAGCATTTCATCCTGCAGGTGGAGGGGGCGCGGATCGATCACGCGGCGCACAATTCGGACGCGGCGGCGGCGATCCACGAACAGATCGCGCTCGATGAGGCGCTGGAGTTGTGCCTGGCGTTTCAACGCGAGCATCCGGACACGCTCTTGGTGGTTACGACGGACCACGCGAACTCAAACCTGGGGCTCAATGGAATGGGCGGCGGCTACCGGACGAGTGCGCAGCGTTTTGCCACGCTGGGCGAGGTGAAGATGTCGTATCCCGAGATCCTGAAGCGGATCGAGAAGGCGGGGCAGAAGATCAAGATCCCGTCTTTCTCCAGCGACCCGGAGGACAAACTCGACGTGCCCGATCCGATGGCCAAGGTGGATCCTGAGGGAAAGAGTGAGGGGGACAAAGGTGAGCCGCCTCCGAAGACGGACAAGGACGACGACAAGACGAAATTCACCGCTGCGGTGCAGGTGGCGAGCGCGTTGGAGGTCGAGCCGGGGGCGATCATCGAGATCATCGCGGCGGCGACGGGCTACCGCATGTCGGTGCGGCGTGCGGCGCTTTTCGCGAGGGTGCTGGCGGGGGATTACCCCGCGCTTTACGACCAGATGAACTCGCCGGTGACCCAGCTCGGCCAGCTCCTCGCCAATCGGTTCGGCGTGGGCTGGACGGGGAATACGCATACGTCGGATTACGTGACGCTCTGCGCGCTGGGGCCGGGTGCGGAGTTGTTCCGCGGCGTGGTGCAGAATACGGACGTGTTCGTGAACTACACGCAGCTCGCGGGGATCGATTTTAAAAACCCGACCTCGCCGCTGATCGCCTGCGCGGGGCCGGAGGCTGGGGAGGTGGAAAACCACGCGACCTACGCGCTGGCGTAAGGAGCAGCGCCGTGCTTGTCGGGCGGGGCGGTGCTTGGTAGATGGTGGGGATGAAGCAATTGCTCTCCGCGGTGGTTTATGTGTGCGCGGCTGCGGTGGCGTGGGCACAGCTCCCGATCATCGAGCCGCCGCGCGCGTGGAAGACGGCGGAGGGGCAGGCTTTTCAAGCGTCGGTGGTGAGCTTTGACGGGACGACGGTGACGCTGAGGCTGCCAAATGGGGCGAAGGCGCAGACCGTGCCCGCCAAGCTCAGCGCGGAGGATCAGGCGTTTCTCGCGGACTGGCAGAAGAAGCAGCCGATCAAGGTGGTGATGCCGGACACCGTGGGCGTGGACGTGGCGCAGATCAAAACGGAGGTGGTGAGCGAGGACGCGGCAGAGGAGAAGTACGTGTACCGCACGGCGCACTTCGAGTTTGTGTCGCAGGGGAAGTTTAACCAATCACTGCTCCGGGAGGTGGCGCGCAATTTCGAGGCGACGTTGGAACTGCTGAAGGTGCTGCCGTGGGGGATCGAGCCGAAGCCGGCGTCGGGCGAGTTTTTCCGCGCGAAGCTTTTCAAGAACAAGGAGGCGTATTTCGCGAGCGGCGGGCCGACGGGGAGTGGGGGCGTATACATGTCGCGGGACGAAATGTTCAAGGTGCCGTTTGAGAGCATCGGCGTGAAGCTCGTGGGGAAGAGCTACGCGAAGGATGAGAACTTCGAGACGAGCACGCTGGTGCATGAGCTGACGCATCAAATGATGCACTTCTGGCTGGAGTATCTGCCGCAGTGGGTGGTGGAGGGGACGGCGGAATACACGGGGACGCTGCCGCTGCGGACGGGGCAGTTTCGCGTTTCGGCGGCGAAGAACGCGCTGAAGGACTACGTGGAGTTTTTGAAAAAGCGGACGGTGGGAGGAATGCCGGAGCCGTATCCGCTGGAGAAGCTCTTCCCGATCACGAACGAGGAGTGGAACGAAGTGCTCGCGCAGGATCCGCGGGCCTCGCGCCGGCTCTATTTCACGTCCTATCTGCTGACTTACTATTTCATGCATCTCGACAGTAAGGGCGACGGGCAGCTTTTCGCGCGCTACTTCCGCGAGGTCGGGGCGGTGCGGAAGGGGGCTGAGCAGTTTGGGAAGGAGATGGAGGCATTTAAGAAACAGCCGGGCGTGACGGTGCATGCCGACGGGAGCTTTACGTACCGCAGCGATCTCGCGCTGCCGAAGCCGCCGGCGGAAATCGCCACGCCGGCGGCGCGGGCGGAGTTTCAAAAAAAGACGCTGCAAATCCTGCTGGATGGACGGAGCGAGGTGGAGCTGATGAAGCAAATCCGCTCGGCGTATACGAAGCTGGGGATCCGGCTTTGATCGAGTTGTGAAATCAAGGCCGCGCGCAGGAGCGCGCAGCGGGCGCGCAGGAGCGCTTGCCTCCGGAGCCAAGCGCTCCTGCGCGAACCCGGGAGTGGTTGCGCCCGGTGCATTATTGGCGAATGGCGCTTGCGCTGGCGCGAGGCTTTGGAGGAAAACAGCGGGCATGCACCAAACCTCTCCCCACATCCTCGCTGTCCGCGGTTACGCTGCCGCAGCTCTTTTCGCCGCTCTGTTTGTCCAAACCGCCACCGCGGAGATCGCGGTGAAGGATGGTGAGAAGATCGCGTTCCTTGGCGATTCGATCACGCAAGGCGGGTGGAGCAGTGCGACGGGGTATGTGAAACTGGTCATGGCGGGACTCGCGGCGAATGGGGTGAAGGCGGAGGCGGTGCCGGCCGGGATCAGCGGGCACAAGTCCAATGACATGCTGGCGCGGTTGGAGAAGGATGTACTTTCCAAGAAGCCGCAGTGGATGACGCTGAGCTGCGGGGTGAATGATGTGTGGCACAACAAGCGCGGGGTGCCGCTGGATGATGCAGCGGCGGTGAGTGGGGCGTATGACGAGAAGGTGGCGGAGCGGGGGACGTACTCGAAGAACATCGCGCAGATCGTGGAGAAGGCGCAGGCGGCGGGGGTCAAGGTGGTGCTGCTGACGGCGACGGTGATCCAGGAGAATCTCGAAAGTCCGGAGAATGCGAAGCTGGCGCCGTTCAACGAATATCTGCGCACGCTGGCGAAGGAGAAGAAGCTGCCGCTGGCGGACCTGAACGCGATGTTTCAAGCGGGCATCAAGGCGGAGAACAAGCCGGGGCAGAAGGTGCTGACGAGCGACGGCGTGCATCTGAATGCGGCGGGGAACAGGCTGATGGCGACTGGCGTGCTGGAGACTTTCGGGCTGAACACGGCGGAAATGGCGAAGGCGCGCGAATCGTGGGCGGGTCTGGAGAAAGGGGCCAAGGCGGCGGAGGAGGTCAAGGCTGAGGCAAAGGCCAAGGCTGCGGCGGAAGCGAAAGCGAAGGCCGCGGCGGAGGCTCCTGCCGCGCCGGTGGCGAAGTAGCGCGGAACCCCGCGGGTTCCATGAAGAAGGCGAAAATCGGACTCATCGGACTGGGCGCGATGGGGCGCGTGCATTTCGACTGCTGGCGCAAAAGCGCGTACGGCGAACTCGTCTCAGTCAGTGATCGCAACCCAAAAATGCTCCGGGGAGATTGGGCGGGGAAGCAGTTCAACATCGGCGACCAAGCGGCCGAGCACGTCGATCTCTCAGACGTGGCGACGCATCTGCGCGCGGAGGATCTGATTGCCGATCCGAGTGTCGAGGCGGTGGACATCTGCATGCCCACGCCGCTGCACGGGCCGCTGGCTCTCGCGGCGATGCGGGCGGGGAAGCATGTCTTTTGCGAAAAACCGATGTCGCTCTCCGTCGAAATCTGCACGGAGATGGAGCGCGTGGCGCGGGAAACGGGGCGGCATCTCATGGTGGGCCACTGCCTGCGCTACTGGCCGCAATACGTGAAAGCACATGAACTGCTCACGAGCGGGGAGTTTGGCCGCCCGTTGTATGCAAGCTTTCACCGGTCGAGCGCCGCGCCGACGTGGAGTACCGATGATTGGTATATGAAGGGCGCGGAGAGCGGGGGCGTGCTGGATATGCACATCCACGATATTGATGTGGCGCTGTGGTGGTTCGGACGGCCACAGGCGATCACCGCCACGGGAGTCGCGCCGGGCGGGCTGCCGATGATTATCGACGCCGTGTGGCAATACGAAGGCGGCCCGAGCGTGCTTCTGCATGGCGGGTGGGATCGAAATGGCGGGGCGTTCCGGCACGCCTTTCGACTGGTCATGGAAAAGGCCACGCTTGTCCACGATCTCGCGCTCGATCCCGTCGCGCTCCACCTCCTGCGCGAAGGCAAGATCGAAACCGTTGCGCACCTCGACGAAACCCCTGCCTACCAGGCCGAACTCGACGATTTCGCCGCCAGCGTCAACGCTGGGAAGGCCACGCACCGCCTGACGCCCGGCGACAGCAGGATGGCGGTCGAAGTGGGGTTGGAGGAACTGCGCCAACTCGGTATCGGCGCGTAGCGTTGGATTCCGCGAGGTGCGGTTGGACGCAAAAAAGCGCCGGGATGTTTCCACCCCGGCGCTGTGATTAGACTGTCAGTTCTGCGCGGTGCTTAGAACGCGAAGCGAACGCCGAGGCGGCTCGTGATCGAGTCGCGCTCGTCTTTCGCCCAAGTGTAGCGACCGTCGCCGAAGATGCCGATCCGCGGAGTCACACGGAACTCGATGCCGGCTCCGCCATGCACGGTGCCGACGGTTTCGCCGTTCGAGCGGACGCCGCCGCCGCCGAAAACGTAGGGGGCGAAGCAGACGTTTCCTTCAATGGGGAAGCGGGCGATCAGACTCGCCGTGCTGGTCCACACTCCGCGGACGCCGCCGTCATAGACGTTGCCGTCAACGCCGACGCCGAGGTTGCGCATGAAGAAGTAGTTCACTCCGATGCCGCCACCAAAGCCGTCATCGTAATTGTATTCGCGGGCGCCGTTGGTGAAGCTTCCGAAGACGTCGAGCTGAAACTCCTGGTCTTTGAAGCAAGGGATGGGCGCAGGGGCGACTGTGCCCTTGCTCTCTTTATGACTGACGGTGTGGTCACCGGCGATGGCGCTGCTGGCAGCGATGGCACCGGCGAGGATGCTATATGCGATTTTGTTCATTAGTGTTTTTTCTTGGTTTGGGTTTTGCCGACCGCTTTTGAGCACGGTTGGCTCGTTTGCGAATCGGAGACTGACGGCTTGCGGACCGTATGCAATGCCTAAATAAGTGCTCCCATCTGTGGCGAGGGAGCGAGAGGCACGAACTTTCCGGGCTGCTCGCGGCGAATCGCCCCTCGATTTCGCTCTGGCCTGGGAGCGGGCAGACAAGATCTCACGATCGGCCCAAACATCGTGGAAAATGACGCCAGCGGTTCACCCGCGATCGCCTACGTGCTCGACCAGCACGTCATCTCGCTGGCGGAGAAATCCCCACCGATCGGCGGGTAAGACCGTCAAGGTGAGTTTTGTCGTCGGAGTATCGGGGAACTCGGGCGGGACGACGGCGATGCGGGGAACGTGCCTGAGCCTGGCACCCTCGGCCTCCTGCTCGGTTTCCTGAACCGCCGCCGTCGCGAGGCCTGACCTAGCGCCCGCCGCCCCGGAGCGCATCCACGCGTGCTTTGATCTCCTCAGGCATTTTCACCAGTTCCGGCCAGCCGCGCGTGTAGCCTTCGCCGGGGAGTTTGCGGGTGGCGTCGAGACCCATGTGGGTGCCGATGCAAGGCACCGTGGGAGCATGGTCGAGGGCGTCGCAGGGACTTTTGACAAAAGTGGAGTCGCGCTGGGGATCGGTATTCGCGCAAAGGCGGAAGAGAACTTCGCTGGTGCGATGCACGTCGCAGTCGGCATCCACCACGATGATATATTTGCTAAACATCATCTGACCCATCCCCCAGAGGCCGTGCATGATCTTGTAAGCCTGCCAAGGATACTGCTTGCGGATGCTGACAAAGACCAGGTTATGAAACACTCCCTCAGCGGGCAGCGCGAGATCGACAATTTCGGGGAAGTTCATTTGGAAGACGGGGAGGAAAATGCGGACGCTGGCCGTGCCCATGTAGAAATCCTCCATCGGCGGGATGCCGACCACGGTGCAGGGATAGACCGCGTCTTTCCGGTGGGTGATCGCGGTAAGATGAAAGATCGGGTAGTTATCCACCGGAGTATAGAAACCGGTGTGGTCGCCAAAAGGTCCTTCAGGCCGCAACTCACCTGGCTGCACATAGCCTTCGAGGACGAAATCAACGTCGGCGGGGACTTCCAGATCGACAGTTTCGCATTTCACCAACGGCACAGATTTCTTGCGGATGAAACCGGCGAACATGATCTCGTCGAGCCCGTCGGGCAGCGGCGCCGTGGCGGCGAAAGTGTAGGCGGGATCGCCGCCGAGAGTCACAGCCACAGGCATCCGCTCGCCCTTTTCGTAATACCGCTTTCCATGCCGGGCACCCACCTTATGGACCTGCCAGTGCATTCCCGTGCTGCGGTCGTCATAGACCTGCATACGATACATCCCGAGGTTCCGCTCGCCGGTATCCGGGTCGCGCGTGTGGACGCACGGAAAGGTGATGAAACGCCCGCCATCTTGCGGCCAGCATTGCAGGATTGGCATGTCGAGCAGCGTGGGGAGCGGTGAGGATGGGAGAGACGTGCAGCCGAGCTTTCCACCCTCCAGCCTCCACCCTCCATCATCGCAGCGCCATTTCACCTCCTTGCACGGCCCGCTGCTCACGTGTTTCGGCTTGGCATTGAGCAGATCGAGCCCCTGCATTGCCAGCGTCCACGCGTGGCGGAGCGAAGTCGGAGGTTTCGCTTTCATGATGAGCTGCATCTGCGCGGCCAGTTCGTCCACAGATTCGAGTCCGAGTGCCATCGCCATCCGGCGGCGGGACCCCATCGTGTTCACCGCCAGCGGGAACGGCGACACCGCGCCATTCACCGTCGGCCGTTCAAAAAGCAGCGCCTTTCCGCCGCCTGGCGATTTCATCTCTCGATCCGCAAACTCCGTGATCTCCAGCTCCGTGGCCACAGGCGCAGCGATGCGCCTTAGCTCGCCCCCACGTTCGAGCTCGGTGAGAAAAGCGGAAAAGGAATCGTAGGCCATTGAGGGACGCTACGGGGATTCGCCGCTGCTTGGCGAGCGGATGCGCGGACCGTCCGCCCCGGCTGGGCCGGGAAGGGTGGGCGGGAAGCCCGCCGAAGATCCGCCTATTTCTTCTTTTTGCCCTTACTCTTCTTCTTACTCTTTTTCTTTTTGCCCTTCTTCTTCTTTGAGGAGCTGTCGCTGACGCTGCTCGGAGCCGAGTAATTGGAATAGACGGGCGCAGGAGCGACATATGGCGCCGCCGGGGGCGGCGGAGGCAGAGCGCGGTCGCTCACCGCGATGGGCACCCGCTGTGTCTGCTGACCGAAGGCCCCGACGCCTTCCTGAACCATCTGCCACTGAAAGTCGGACGTGCCGGAAGAGCTCGGCGCGGTGACCGTGAAGTTGAAAGTTACGGTGCTGCCGGGCGCGACGTTTTGCGGCAGATTGACGCGCGACAGTCCCCACACGGAATTGTCCGCGGGAGCTTGCGAAGCGAGTTGAAAGCCGGCGGACTGGGTCCAAGTGTTCGATCCTGTGTTGAGCATCGACACCGAGACGTTGTAAGTCGAGCCGACGATCATGCCGGAAGGCACGTTTTGAGAAAGGACCAGCGCGGAGTTCGGATCCGGAGTGTTCGGAGGCGCGGTGAGGATGACCCAGTAGTGGCGGTAGAGGCTCGTCGCGGAGTAGGCGTAGCCGACTCCATAGGAAGTCTGGTCCCGGTAGAAAGGATCGAGTGCGAGGATGTGGGTGCGATGCGGCGTTGAAGTCATCCAATCCATCCAGGTCTCCGCAGCGGAGCTGCGCCCGGCGGCGATAGATTCGATGAAATTATCTGCGTCCCCCGCGGGCCACCACGCCGGAAGTTCATAGCCAGCTTGCCGCACGAGGTAATTCGCAGCAACGCCATCGGGGTTGACGTGGGCAAAGTAGTCGCGAGCCGCCATGTCCTCCGCGCGTTCGCGGGCGACCTGCGAGAGGATGGGGTCGAGCTGCATCGCCGGGCGCTGCTGGTCTTCGTCATTGACCATGAAGTCCGCGATGAGGGCCTCTTCCGCGCTGGGATAATATTGGGCGGCGGCCTGGAATGAAGTCGCCACCAAGCCCAGCGCGCAGATCAATAAGGTGATGGAGACGGCGTGCGACGCGCGTTGAAAAAGTTTCGTGTGGAGCATGATGGGAAGGGTGGCGAAAAAACCGGAGATGTCACCGTGATTCAGCCGCTTCCGTACCATTCTCGCGCTCCAGGGCGGGCGGCAGAACTTCGTCGGTGAAAACGCGCCCGGGGTCCTCTCTCACTTTCAGTTTGACTCCCCCTTTTCGCCCGCCGAGACTCCGCGCCCTTTCTCCATGCGCCACACCATTTCTGTCCTCGTCGAAAACAAGTTCGGCGTGCTCACGCGCATCGCCGGCATGTTCAGCGGACGCGGTTTCAATATCGACTCGCTCAACGTCGGCCCGACGCTCGACCCGGCCACTTCGCGCATGACCATCGTCGTCAAAGGCGACGACACCACGCTCGAGCAGGTCACCAAGCAGCTCAACAAGCTCATCGACGTCATCAAGATTGAGGACTTCCGCGACGATGAAGTGGTCGAACGCGAACTCGTGCTTATGCGCGTGA
>Ga0105048_10015438_pt1 | contig 11854 bp, 8 predicted proteins | sample MAT05_FD_78382 | JGI IMG/M metagenome (GOLD analysis project Ga0105048, IMG submission 78382) | Freshwater microbial communities from Lake Fryxell liftoff mats and glacier meltwater in Antarctica - MAT-05 | ecosystem: Environmental > Aquatic > Freshwater > Ice > Liftoff microbial mat | place...
GCCGGGGCCGTAGAGCCCGCTGAGGTAGTGGCCGAGCAGTTCGCCGCGCTCCTCGGCGGTGAGGTCCACGTAGGGATCGAGCAGCAAGGAGGCGAGGTCGTACTGCGCGAGGCCTGGGCGCAGGCCTTGGAAGTCGATCAGGCACACCTCGCCGTCGCGCACCACGATGTTCTGGCTCTGGAAATCGCGATGCACCAGGCAGCGCGGTTCGGCGGCGAGTTCGTCGGCGATCTCGTGGAGCCGCGCGCGGTCGGCATCGGCATCCAGCTTCACTCCCGGGAGGCCGAAGTGGCGACCGAGGCAGTGCTCGAAAAAGTAGTCCTGCTCCCAGCGATAGAGGGCGGCGTCGAAGACTGGCTGGAGGAACTTCAGCTCGCTGGCGGCCGGGACGCGGTGGGCCTGGGAATGCAGGAGCAGAGCCTGATCGAGCGTGCGCTGGTAGAGGGCGCGGCGGCGGGGCCACGTCGCTTCGCGAAAGCTCCAGAGATCCGTTTCGCCGGCGTCTTCCATGATGATGAGGCCTTCCTTTTCATCGTGAAAATGCACGACGGGCACGCGCACACCCACGCCGGAGAGGAAGCGCGCGATGGAGACGTAGTGTTTGTTCTCCGGGCGGTCTTCGTTGTAGCGCACGAGGATGAGCGATTGCCCGCCGACGTGCATGCGCCAGAATTTGCGGCCCGAGCCGCCTTTTTCGATGCAATCGACGACGACGGACGGGAGGGGTTTGGCCGGGGACATGGGGTGGCGAATCTAACGGGTTGCCGGCGCCGGTGCGAAGTCGAAGTCGCAGGCCTTTCCGCCCGCGGTCGTGCCATCGGTGACGATACAACGCGTGAGGTGGGCGCCGGGGGTGACGACGGCGTCGTTCCAGATCAGGCAATCGTGCAGGTGCGCCCCGGCGCCGATCTCCGCGCCGCGGCCGATCGCGCTGGAGCCGGTGATCTGCGCATCGGGATGCACGCGGGCGGCCGGGTGGATCCACGGGGCGGGTGAGGAGGCAAAGGGCGGCAGCGCGGTGAGGTCGCGATGCACGGCGAGATAGTTTTCGCGGTTGCCGAGATCCCACCACACACCGTCGTCGAGCACGATGCCGCCGAGCCGGGCACCGGCCCGGATCATCTCGCAGAAGAGGGGCACGACGCTGATTTTCTCGCCCGCCGGGATGCGCGCGATGAACTCCGGATTTACCACATAAATGCCGCTGAAAAGAAAGCGTGGCCCGGCCGCGGAATCCACGCGCCCACCGATATCGAGCACCCGCCCGGTCGCCGGATCGCAGGCGACTTGCAGCGGCCCGCCGCTGGAACGCAGGACCATGGTTACTTCATGTCCCGCGGCCTCGTGCGCGGCGAGGGCGGCGTGGAGGTCGAGCGTGGTGAGGATGTCGCCGTTGTAAACGAGGAAGGGGGCGTCGCCGAGCAGGTCGCGCACGTTCCAGATGCCGCCCGCAGTTTCGAGTACCGCGGGGGCTTCGTGGCGGAAGGTGAGCGGGGCGCCGCGGTATTCCGGCTCCGGAAAAAACTCCGCATAACGCTCCGCGCGCCAGTGCGTATTCACCACGAGCCGCTGGACGCCAACGTCGAGCAGATGCTGAAAGGCAAACTCGATCAGGGGCACATTCGCCACGGGAATGAGCGGCTTGGGCCGCGAGGCCGTGAGCGCCTTGAGTCGCGTGCCGAGCCCGGCGCCGAGGACGAATGCAGTGCGGATCATGAAGGAGCCGCGTGTTCTAGGGGTTGCCGCGGGATTCCGCAACTGCCCGGCGCGTTACGCTCCTTCTTCGGGTAACTCGGTGGCGCCGTGCCGGCGGAGATAATCGCGGATCTCCCAGGCGAGCCAGCGCTTCTCATCATCCGGCAGGCTGCTGCCGAAGCGGATGAGCCGCAGACCGGCGCCGATTTCGATGCCATGAACGGCGGTTGAATTCTCCGTGTAGAACTCCACCAGCCGCACCGACTTCACCTCCTCCGGCCGGAGGTCCTGCGCGGAGCGCAGCAGGAGCTTGCGCTGGACCCGGACGAGGTCCGGGCTGAGGTAAACGAGGAGCGTGGAATACTTCTGGCGCAGGGCGCCGTAAAGGAGACCGAGGCCGACGGCGGTAAAGACGCCGATGAAGATTTTCGGTCCCAAGGTGGGCACGTGATCCAGGAAGTGGCCGCGGAAGAAAGCAACAAAGAACAGCGGCAGCATGCACGCGGACCAGAAGATGCCCATGACGAGCAGGATGCCGGCGCGGCCGGTGGGCGGGAGGAAAAAGAGCACCGTTTCCGCGGAAGGTTCGCTGCGCTCGATCTTTGAGGCGGGCGGTTTCGAGAAGGGTCCCGGCGGGTTGAAGGCGGACTGGTCGCGCTTCGACTTGGCGTCCTCACCGATGCCAAACTGATGGCCGCAGCGCGGGCATGGAAACCGTTCCATGATTTCCCCGAACCGTGTGAAGCGATGACCTTCGAAGGGCTTGAACTGATGCCCGCACTGGGCGCAGCGCACCGGCACTGCGGCGCCGCGGAGCGCATTGAGCATCAAGCAGCCAAGCGAATTGCCGATGCGACCGAGCATTTCGGCTTACTCCATGCCGAGCGTCTCGCGACCGGCGGGTGAAATGCGTTCGGGCGACCATGGCGGGTCCCAGACCAGTTCCACGCGCGCACTGGCCACGCCGGCCACGCTGAGGAGGCGCTGCTCCGCATCGGCGGCGAGCGAGGGGCCCATGCCGCAACCCGGGGCGGTGAGGGTCATCTTGACGGTCACGGCTTTGCCGGCTTCCGCATCCGCCGCCTCGAGTCCGTAGATCAGGCCGAGGTCCACGATATTCACCGGGATTTCCGGGTCGTAACACTGCCGAAGCTGCGCCCACACTTTTTCCTCATCATAGGTGCCGTCGCCCGTAGTTTCCTTTGCCACAGGATCGAGGCCCAGCGCATCGGCATCGCTGCCGGAGATGCGATAGAGCCCGCCGAGATGCGGCACATGCACGGTGTAGGAACCGCCGAGCGCCTGGGTGATCATCACCGCGGTTTCCGCGGCGAGTGTCACCTTGTTGCCGCTGGGAATCTGGGTCGCTTCGAGTTCGCGAGAGAGAGGGATAAAGGCGCCGTCGGTCATAGGCCGCAATGGTGGCGCGGTTCGGGCCTGTTGACGAGAGCCGTTTCACGCACCGCTCGGGCGGCCGATCAATTGAAAGGCGACCAGAAGGAGGCCGGGGCGACGTCCGAGAGTCGGCTGAAAGTCAGGGTGGAGACCCGCGGGATGGAATCCACCGTGAAGGAGGTGCCGTAGGAGCCGCCGAGGATGTCGTTGGCATTGGAGTTGTAGAGCGAGGAACCGGCCTTCAGATAGCCGCGGACATCACTCCAGCTCACGGCGGTGAAGCTGGCCTTGTTGTTTTCAATGGCATACTGGTCGATCGCGGAGTCGATCACGCGCAGATCGTTGAGGATCCGGGTGGCCTGCGAGCGCTTGCGGGCGCGGAGGAAGTTTGGGACGGCGATGGAGGCCAGCAGGGCGATGATGGCGACGACGATCATGATTTCCACGAGAGTGAAACCAGCGTGAGAAGTGCGGAGTTTTTGGAACATAAGAGCCTCTTTACAAAGCAGCCCTGACACCACGCCTTGTCGGGAACTTCTGACTTGTCGTGTAGCGGAAACCGCTACAGGAACCAGCGACGCGCGCGTCAGGCTGCCTGATTTTCCTGAAGCCACTGCGCCGCCCGGCTCTGGAGCTCGGGGGTGTTGCGGATGCCGAGCTTCTCTTTAATCCGGGCTCGGTAGGTATCGACGGTGGTCGCGCCCAGTCCCAGGGCCTCGGCGATCTCGCGGGTGGCGCTGCCGCGGCCGATCATCTGGAAGACTTCCAGTTCGCGATCGGCCAGCCGGTGGATGCTGGCCCCGGTCGCCTGGGTGCCGGTGAGGCGTTTGAGCAGACCCGCCGTCATTTTCGGACTGAGGTGGACCTCACCGCTGAGAACGGTTCTCACGGCTGCGAGCAGGGTGTCGGAGTTTTCGTGCTTGGTGATGTAGCCCTGGCCGCCCGCGGCGAGGACGCGTTCGGCGTAGAGCGATTCCTCATGCATGGAGAGCACGAGGATGGGCAGGTCGATCTCGCGAGCGCGGAGTTCCTTGATCAGTTCCAGGCCGCTCGAACCCTTTAACGAGATGTCCACCAGCGCCATGTCCGGCTTCACGGTCAGGCAGAGCTGGAGCGCGGTCTGGATGTTGTCGGTTTCGCCACAGACGGAAAGCGCCGGGTCGTCATTGAGCAGCGCGGCGAGGCGCTCGCGGAGCATCCAGTGGTCTTCCACGATGAGGATCCGGGCTTTGGTGGCAGTGCTCATGAGGCAGTGTGGATCGAGGCGAGCGGGACGTGGCAGGAGACCGAGGCGCCCCGGTCGGTGCGGTTGCCGATCGTCATGCGGCCGCCGATCTCGCGGGCGCGGTAATGCATGATGGTGAGGCCGAGGCCGCGCTGGTCCTGATCGGCGGTGACGAAGCCGGTGCCGTTGTCCTCCACCGCAAGGAGGAGCGCCGCGTTCGTGAAGAGCAGGCGGATCGTGGCCTCTGTGGCCGCCCCGTGGCGGATGGCATTGCTGAGCGCTTCCTGGGCGATGCGGAAGAGGTGGGTGGCGCAGTCGTTGCGGATCGGGGCGGTTGAGGCGTTCGAGGTGAAGGTGCAGCGGATGCCCTGGAGGCGACTCGCGGAGGCGGCGAGTTCGTCGAGCGCGGAGGGCAGGCCCCATTCGTCGTTTTGCACGGGGAAGAGGCCGCGGGCCAGCGCGCGGGTTTGCTGGACGCCGTCGAGGATCAGATCCTGGATCTCCTGCACGGCCGGGGCCTCGGGTGAGGCCGCGCGTTCCAGGCGGGCTTTCACCGAGCCGACGGAACAGCCGACAGCGGCGAAATACTGGCACAGTCCGTCGTGCAAATCCTGCCCGATCCGGTGCTGTTCGCGTTCGCTGATACGGATGATTTCCCGTTCCAATTGTCGCGCGCGCCGGAGCAGCGCGATGCGTTCTTTCACCGACACGCCGCAGAGGACAAAGATAAGGAAGTAAGCGAGCCGGACCGCCGTCTCCCACGTTTGATGAAAGGCGGTCGTGTAGTGATGTCCGGATTCTTCATCCGCCCACCACCAGGTCAAGGCGCAGAGCAGGGCGGTAAAGACCGCTGCCTTTTGATCCGCGAACCGGACCATGACGAGAATGGGCACTGAGTAGAGCAACACGACGCTCACCTCGTAGCCGGTGGCGTAGTCTGCGTAGCCGATCGCCGGGACGATCAGGAGCATCTCCAGCCAGAGCAGCGCGGGTGGCTGTCGATCGAGCAGCGCGATGAATCGTGTCAGGAACCGCCAGATGGCGGTTCCCGCTCGTGGCGGTTCCTGCACGGGCGACTCGACGGCTACCCGCGGGGCGGGTGCCGTGAGGTCCGGGTCAAGGCTGGGTGCTTCGGCGAAGGTCACGTGATCCAGCCTTTCCAAAGCACCTGCCGGGCCAGCGCGGAGTTGCCGCGGTCGTTCCGCTAGGGCCGTTCGTCGCGCTTTCGCTTCCGGGCCAGCAGGCGTTCGGTGGTGGATTGAGCGGGGTCGGTCGGCTCGGGGGTGGGTGCGGCGATCGGAGCCGGTGGCGGGCCGGGTGCGGGTGGAGCCGCAGGTGCAGGGCGTGCGGCGACGGGCTGGGCGCGGGGGATGGTCGCCTGTTGCTTGCGCTGAAGGAGGGCGCCCATGGTTTGCGTGGACTCCTCGCGCGCACGGCGGCGGAACCACCCGCGGATGACGCTCCCGTCGAGCTGCACGCGGCGCACGGCGACATCGAGCGGGATCAGGCAGGCGAGGAGGATGAGGAACCAATCGATGACCGGCGAGCTGCTCTCGCGGGGCTGGCGGGCGGGGTGAAAGAGATCCGTATCCGTGGAGGAGAGCACCCGGCCCCCGGTCTTGCGGGCGATTTCGGTGAGCACGCGGGGATCGCTGCGGAACTTCAGATACTCGGGCGAATAGGGAACCGCGAAACTGCCCGTGACATTCTCCGGTTCGGTGGCGCCGGCGCGTCCGGCCGCCGCGGCCATGACCTGGTAGCGGCCCTTTCCCCACAGGGGAAAACTGCCCTGATAACGCCGCGGCCCGATCTGCTGGAGCGGCACGGTGACGCTCTCGCCGCGCGGCCCGGCCACCCGCGCCTCCACGCGGAGGAAGGCTTCATCCCGGGCAAAATCCTCGACGGAAATCGTGCCCGTGCTGCCGGCGGCGAAGGTGTTCAGGCGCAGGTCGGTTTTCGACTCCACCCGCGAGAGTTCGATCGCGAGTTGTTTCACAAAGGGGCGATACTTTTCCCAATCGAGCCAGTCCTTCGCCCAACTCGGACCGAGGTCGCTGGTCCACGCGGCGGTCACGCCGAGTCCGAAGCGCCAGGTCGCGAGCACCGGGTCGAGCTGATCCGGTTCCGCGGGATCGGGCGGGGTGCGCAGGATGGTGGTGGCGCGCGGCTTGGCGGTGGTGAGCACGTAGCCGCGCAGTGCGGGCAGGGCGTCGATGCCCTTCAGCACGGGCGAGGGAATCTGGACCTCGGGGGTGAAGACCTTGTTCTGCAGCATCGAGCGTTTCAGCGTCTTCGCCTCCTTGATGAAGATGCTCGGGAGCTGCGAGGGATCCTGCGGGAAGTAGTAGCGGCCGCCGGTGGTGGTGGCGATGGATTGCATGATCGAGATGTCCCGCCCGCCGTGCGGATTGATCGCGATCATCGAGACGCTGACCTTGGCCGAGACGAACTGCTGGACCAGCTCCGGGGTGGGCGGCGAAGGATCGCCATCGCTGATCACGATGAGGTGTTTGAGCGCGGAGTCGCTCTTCTCCAGACCCGTTAGGGCGAGCTGCATCGGAGTCTGGAAATCCGGCATGTCGCCGGGCTCGGCCGCATTGATCAGCGGCACGAGTTTTTCAAACTGCCCGGCAGGCGTGAGCGGGAAGATCCAATTGTAACCGCTGGAGTTACCATTCCCCCAGGTGTAGGCGATCAGCCCCACCTCGTCCTGCGCGCCGAGCACGCGGATGGCTTCCTTGGCGATCCGCTTCGCCCAGGTATTGCCTTCGGCGAATTCGCAGGTGTGCAGGACGATCGCGAGCGCGCCCTTCGGCAGCACCTTCTTTTGCGTCACGTCCATGGTGACGGGCAGCGCCTCCTCGATCGCGCTGCCATGATAGCCGCCGGGGCCGAAGCTCTGCGGACCGCCGAGCATGAGCAGGCCCGTGCCGTGATTATAGACCGCATCGCGCATCGCCTGGAGCTGCACGGCATCGAAGGCCTCGGCGGGCGCATTCGGAAACAGGACGAGATCGTAGGGCAGCAGCGACGTGGCATCGCGCGGGAATTCGTAGGCCATCTGCACTTTCACCACGCGTTGTGCGGCCTTCAGCGCGGCGACCAGCGGCTCCCAGTCGCGGGCGTCGGCCTTGGGGTCGGTGACCACGAGCACCTGGCCTTCGCCGCGGAGAAAGAGATCGCCGATCGCCACATTGTTTTCCGCCCAGCCGTCCTCGCCGGGCGCCGGCTGGATGGTGGCCGTGTATTCGTAAAAGCCCGGCTCGCGCAGATAGAGCGGCAGGGTGAAGCGCGTTTTACCCGGCTCGAACTCGACCGGTTTCTCGAAAATGACTTTGCCGTTTTCGCTCAGCACGAGTTTGCCTGAGCCCCGCGCCAGCGAGTCGAGCACCACGCCAGCTTCGTAGGTTTCGCCCACCTTCACGACCCGCGGCAGGTCGAGACGCTCGAGCCACACTTCCTTTGCGAAATCGAAGCTCACCGGGAGCACGTCCACGGCGACGCCGCGCGCTTTCAGCTCATCGAGCTGTGCGGCGACGGCGCCCTCGGTTTCGTTACCATCGGAGAGCAGCACGATACGGCCCTGGTTTTGCTCCGGGAGCATCGCGGCGGCGAGACCGAGGGCTTTGGTGAGATTCGAGCCGTCGCGGGCCACGCGGCTGTTGATCGCCTCGAAGGGGAAACTCGTCCGCGGCGGCAGCTCCACGGCGGCGTCGCGGCCGAAGACCACGAGCCCGGCTTCATCCTTCGCGGGTTTCTGCGTCGCTGTCTGCATGATCCACGCGAGCGCCTGATCGCTCACTTTTCCGCCCATCGAGTCCGACACATCCAGCGCATAGACCACGCTCAGGACGTCGCTGCGCCGCACCGCGCGCGGTTCGGCGAGCGTCATGATGAAGAGGCCCGCGATGAGCAGGCGCACGAGCACGGCGGCGAGCGCGCGTCCGCGACCGAGGGCAGCGCCACCCGCGTGGTGCAGCCACCAGATCCACGGGGCGAAGGCGGCGAGCCAAAATGCTTCCGGCCGGGTGAAACGCAGCACGCCCCGCCCTTCGCACCAGCCGATGGCGAGGCCGAAAACCGCGGCCCACCCGAGCAGCGGCGCGAGGGCGGCAAAGGTCACCGGCCGGCGCGCCCGCGGCACGACGGCGCGGAGGAAACGTGAGAGGAGATGCGACGCGGCCACGAGGAAGTCGCGCGCACCTTGCCGGACACCGCGCGGCGTCACAAGCCCGGCCGCGGCGATGGCGATGGCTTGTCACGCCACCGGGACCGGGGATGATCCACACCCTATGCCAGCGCCCCTCATCGAACCGCTCGAACAACGCATCGCACCCGCGGCGCTGTGGACCGGCGGCGGCGCGGATGCCAACACGCAAACCGCGGCGAATTGGGCTTCCGGCATCGTTCCGGGCGCAGGTGATGACCTGACCTTTCCCGCCGGGGCGACGAGTTCCAGCGTCCACTTCAATCACGCGAGCAACGTGATTTTCGGGGAACTCCTTTTCACCGGCAGCGGCTACAGCGTGGATGCCGACACCGCGATCCGCTCAGTGGACGGGATCTCTGCGACCGCGCCGGGCACCGTCAATATCCTCGGGACGCTCCTGCTTGCGCCGTCGGGCGCGCCCGCGGAGGTGAACGCAGGGACGGGGGTCACGCTCGCCATCGCGGATCTCAGTCTCGGCGTGAATCAAGGCGTGGACTTCACAGGCGCGGGCGCGATCCGAATCGGGAGCGTGACCGATGGTGGCGGGAGCGGCAGCGTGACCATTGATGAAGCCAGCGTGCAACTCGCGGGCGCGGGCTGGGCGCGTCCGACCACGCTGGTCAGCGGCTCTTTCGCGCACAATGGCACGCTCGCCGGCGGCGCACTCACCCTGCAGGGCGGGACGCTGCTCGGCGGTGGCTCCGCGGCGGCGCTCACGGCCACGGGCGGGCTGCTGCGGTGGGGCGACGCGAGCCTCACCTTCGATGGAGATTTCACGCTGCAATCTGGAGCGACGCTGCAAGCCAGATTCAACGGAAGCGGCTTCGCTCCGCTCTCCGTGGACGGTGCGGTGGCGCTGGGCGATAGCGCGCTCACCATGAATGTCGCCGGTCAAATTCCGGGGCGGTTCACGCTCATCGATAATGACGGGAGTGACGCGGTCACGGGCACGTTCCGTGGCCTCGCTGAAGGAGCGGTGCTGCCCATCGGGGGCGAAAATTTTCGCATCTCCTACGCCGGCGGCGATGGTAATGACGTGGCCCTCACGCGCAGCGGCGCGCTGCTCGTGCCGACCATCGTGGGCGGAAAAACGGCCACGTTCACCGATGCGGATGGCGACCTCGTGACGGTAAAAATCACCAAGGGGACGCTGACCTCGGCGAACTTCCTCGCGCATGAAATCGCGCCGGGTCGGGCGGTGTTCGAGCTGCTGGATTTCCGCCGCGATGCCGCGTTCGATGGCACGAATGTCACCATCACGGCCCGGCGCACCGCGGCCGGTGGCAACGGCTCCGTGGACCTCGGCACGATCGACGCGGCGGGGATCGATCTCGGCATCGTGAGCCTCGCCGGCGATCTCGCGGCGATCGACGCGGGCGACGCCTCCCCCACGGATCGTGCGATCAAGAGCCTCACCGTGCAGTCGCTCGGCGCGCGCGGCTTTGCGACCGGCGCGGCGGATCTGCACAGCGAGGTGAACGGGCGGATCGATAAACTTACCATCCGCGGAGATGTGGAAGGCGTGACCTTCGTGGTCGCCGACCGCGTCGCAGATGCACCACTCGGCAGCGGCGCGGGCAATGCGACGATCGGCGCACTGATGGTGAATGGCGCGATCCTCGGCGGCGCGCAGCCGGAGAGCGGCCGGATCGAGGCGCACGACGCGATTCTCAGCGCGCGGGTGGTCGGTGGAATTCACGGGGGCACGGGCGCGGGGAGTGGAGCACTGGTCGCGGCCGATCAGTTTGGGAAAATGAGCGTCGGCAGCGTGCGCGGTGGTGCGGGTGCGGACTCCGGCGTGATCTCCAGCCTTCTCTACAGCAGCCTCATGGTGCTCGGGAACGTCGTCGGCGGAGACGGTGCCGGGAGCGGATCGGTGAACGCTGGAAGTGGCGGCGCGGTGACGGTGAATGGGTCGGTGGAGGGGGGCGAGGGCGCGGCGTCCGGGGTGGTCGCGGTGACCGCGGGGAGCACGATCAAAGTGCGGCACGATGTGTCCGGTGGCGATGGGGAGGGGGCGGGAAAGGTGGTTATCGATACAAAGGCGAAGAGCGTGATGATCGGCGGTTCGGTGCGGGGAGGGGCGGGAGAAAACTCGGGGCAGGTGACGACCCCTTTCGGCACGATCGACTCGCTGACGATCGCCGGTTTGCTGATCGGAGGCAGCGGCGCGAGGTCCGCCAGCATCGGCTCCGGGATCGTGAATAAGATTGCCATCACGGGTTCCGTGATCGGCGGCAGCGGACTGGCCAGCGCGCAGATCGTTCCGGCGGCGAGCATCAGTATCAAGATCGGCGGCTCAGTGAACGGCATCGGCTTGGACTCCGCGGTGATTGCCCCCGGCACGGCTTACACGCTCAGCATCGGCGGATCCCTCACGGGGGATGCGGCGGGCAGCGGCGTGGTCGCGGGTGGATTGACTTCGCTGATCCTCGGTCGCGATCTCCGGGGCGGCTCCGGTGCGGGCAGCGGCTCGGTGAATCCCGCCGGCCCGGTCGGCCAGCTCTCGATCGGCGGCTCGATCTTCTCCGGAGCCGGTGCGCTGAGTGGCGCGATCGTGAGCGGCGATTCGCTGGGCGTGGTGACGATCTCCGGCAGCATCATCGGCACGACCGCGAGCCCGGCGCAGATCAGCGCGGTCGGCGGCCAGGATCTGAATGGTGGCCCGATCGCTGCGATCAAAAGCCTGACCGTGAAAGGCAGCGTGCGGTTTGCAAACGTGCTCGCGGGCTATGCTGGCGCAGTGGGCATTAATGCCGATGCGCAGATCGGCGCGGTGCTGGTCGGTGGCGACTGGATCGCGAGTTCGCTCGTGGCCGGGGTGGTGGACACTTTGGGAAATGGATTCGGCAACGCGGATGACGCGAAGATCAGCGCGGGCAATGCGATCAACACCGCGGAGATCGACGCGAAGATCGCGAGCATCGTGATCAAGGGTCAGACACTCGGCACGAGCGCGGCGGGCGACCACTTCGGCTTCATCGCGCAAGAGATCGGCGCGCTGAAGATCGGCGCGGTGAGCTATGCGCTCACGCCCGGCAGGGCCAACGACGACCTCACCGCGACCGATCCCGGCTTCCTGATCGGGCCGACCGGAGACTTCCGCATCCGCGAAGTGGCGCTCTGACCGGCCAACTCAAAAGCGCAGCGTGACGATGCGGCGGTTCTTCGTATCCGCGATGCGGATGCGCCCCTGCGAATCCATGGTGAGGCCCCACGGAGTAGCGAACTCGCCCTCGCCGCTCCCGCTTCGCCCATACTGCCCGACGATACGGCCGGCGAGGTCGATCCGGGAGAGCCGACCCGCGCCGTATTCGATGACGTAGAGA
>Ga0105048_10015439_pt1 | contig 11854 bp, 11 predicted proteins | sample MAT05_FD_78382 | JGI IMG/M metagenome (GOLD analysis project Ga0105048, IMG submission 78382) | Freshwater microbial communities from Lake Fryxell liftoff mats and glacier meltwater in Antarctica - MAT-05 | ecosystem: Environmental > Aquatic > Freshwater > Ice > Liftoff microbial mat | place...
GTGACCGACGCCTACCTGCTGGCACTGGCGATTCAGAACGACGGCGTCGTCGCGACCTTCGACAAAGGCCTGAAATCCTTCGCCGGCAAAGCGGCGGCGGATCGAGTGGCGCTGATCGGCTGAATGTTACTCCACGATCAACTTCGCGTGCAATTTCCCAGTCTTGTGCAGCTCTTTGAGGATGTCGATCCGGTCCTGGATCGGCACTTTGAGCTGATCCAGCGTGTTGATCAGATCCTGCACCTTGGCGCCGCCGGCGTTGGTGGTGTCCAGGGCGAGGAAATCGCGGTCGGTGACGACGGGGGTGCGCGGGCTGGGGACGGGAGCGGGGTTGATCGTGCTGATGGTCAGGCCTTTGTGGCTGATGACGACGGGGCTGATTTCGACGTCGCCGGTGACGACGACCGTGCCGGTTCGCTCATTGATCATCACCCGCGCCTCGGAGGCGACGATCGGGAGGGGCAGGCGCTGGACGCGGGCGATAAAGCTGTCTGGCCGGGCGGCTTCGCTGGGGGGGATGCGGACGACCACTTCCTTCTCGCTGATCGCCCAGGCCCAGGTCTGGCCGTCCTCGGAATCGTTGATGATCTTGGCGATGTTGCTGCTCATGGTCCAGGTGGCGCTGGGGTCGTCGATGATGAGCTTGAACTGCCCGCCGACATCGACCTGGCCGTTGGGCAGATCGATATCCAGCACGCAGCCGCCTTTTACCAAACCGACGGTCGGAGTCGCCGTATCTTCAATACTGACAGCACCTTGCGTCCATCCCACGAGAATGCTTTTCTCCTGATATCGGAACTCCATGGGCGTGACGAACAGCCTGCCGCCTTTAAGCGTGTTGGCGGTGCCGATGCTGGTGACGTAGACGTCGAGCTTATCCCCATCTCGAGCACCGGTCGCCGGGACGGTGGCGGTGAGGGTGACGATGGCGACGTTCTTGGCGTCGCCTAGTTCCAGCACGCTCGTCGGATTGCCGTACCGCTTCAGCATCTCCGCCAGCGGGCGCATCGCGGGCAGAAAGTCCCCGCCGTCGCCCGTGCCCTTGAGGCCGAACACCAGGCCCCAGCCGGTGATGACGTTGGTCCGCTGGTTGCCCAGCCGGGTCACATCGGCGATCCGCGCTGCTTGGACGCCTGACGCGACCAGCAATGCGATAGCAATGATCCGTAACAACATTCAGTCCTCACATTCGGCGTTCGGCAATCGTCAGTCGGCAATCGGAAATCGTCAGTCGGAAATCTCTAGAACGGATTCAGCCAATCCAGCGCCCGCGGCACCCAGCCGCGTTTGGTGGAATCGCGAACCGCGCCGCTGTGCGTTTTCCGCAGTTCCAGATCGAACAACTGCGAACTCAGCACCGTGTTGTCCGGCTGGATATCCTGCACCCGGCAAACGCCGTTGAGCATGAACACCTGCTCTTCTTCGTCGGTCACGATCCGCTTACGGGCCTGGATCACCAGCGTGCCGTTGGGCTTCACGTCCACCACTTCGGCCTGAATGCGAGCAATCAGGCTGTCCTTGCGATCGACCGTGCCCTCGCCTTTGTAGTCCCGATTCCCCGACAGTTTCACTTCCGGCGAAATACTGCCCACCGCGTTCTTGAAAGCGAAGTTCGCCAGGTCGATCGTCGGGAATTGATCGATTTTCGCGTTCATCGACGCATCTTTTTTCGTGTCCGTCGTTCCCTCGCTGGAAAATTCGCTCAACTCCCGAACGATGATCGTGACCAGATCATGCTTTTGCAGCGTCCTGGGCTTTGAAGGCGGAACCGCGAACGGGCTGACGTCCGACGCGCGAACCAGCCGCGGATCGTCCGGCATCGAGACGGCGGCGCGGAAGAGCGAACCGTTATTACGACGCAGCAACTCCCCGATGTTCGGAGGCGGGGCATTGAGATTGTTCTGAGGCGGTTGCGCGACCGAACGCGTCGGCCTCGGTTCCATCTCCTGCGCCATCGCCAAAGCACCCGTCAGCGCCGAAACGACCAGAAAATACCGTCGATTGTTCAACATCTACCGCTCCCGAATCTGCTGCCTGATCCGCACTGAAACGTCATTTCGCACGCGCCACCGCGTCGTCGGTCTTCGTGGCCGCCGGGTTGATCGATCCCTGCTGCGGGCCAGTGACGGTGACGCGGAAGATCTCGCGCGTCGTCTCGTTCTTTACCCGCACCGTCTGCCCGAACTTTCCGCCATCGATCGCTCGGGCGACGATTCGGACGCTCACCCCGCCGTTGTTCTGTTCGATCGTGACGTACTGGCCCGGGCGAATGAGTTGGACGGAATCGACCAGCTTCCCGGTCAGCACGTTCCCGGCCTTCAAGTCCCGCGCCGCCTGCTGGCCTACCGCCTGGTCACGTTTCAGGAGCGGGTCGTTCGATACGCTGTCGGCTAAAATTCGGCGTTCGACCACGTCGGCGTCGGTGAGGATTTGCCCCACGCCCAATGGTTTCACGACGACCAACTGGTCCTGCCACGCCTGCGCGCGGGCCTGGACGAACGTGCGCCGGACTTTGCCCTCGCTCGTCACATTGACGTGCCACGACACCTCGCCCAGATCACCCACCCGCTGTGGGTTGATGCCGAACTGAAACTGCGGCTCGGCGAGGCGCAGGAGCTTTTCGTCCTCGGTCCGAAACGTGATTTGCAGCGTTTCGGCGGGGATTTTCAGGCGCGATGCGAGGTCGGCGGTGAGGATCGAGCGCAGCGAGCGGTCGCCGGCGTCGCCAGCGACCTCAACGATCTTCGTCTCGGTCTTCACCAAATCCGGCGTCTTGCTGGCGACAAACTGCTCGAGCTTCTTCTCCTGCGCCACCTCGACGTCGCTGCGCGTGATCGTGCAACTGAGCGCGCCGGCGAAGTTCATCATCGACGTATTCACACCCGCGTCGCGAAGCAGCGTGCGGAGCTCAGGGATGCTGATCGACTTCACGCCCTGTTTGTCGCCGAAGCGGGCGACGATCAGTTCGCCGAGCGGCTCGAAAACGGCTTTGTCGGTGTCCGACCACCGCGCGATCTGCCGGAACCGGATCTCCTGACCGATGACGGTGGATTCGCCCCGCAATTCGACCGCGACGCCCGACGCGGTGTCGGATCGTAGAAATTTCTCCTGCCCATGCGCGAGTTGCGCCGACGCCAACTGCGCCAATAGCGCAAGTACGAGGACAAACAAGATCGTGCGGACGGCGTTTTGCTCCTGATTCTTTCGCATTGGAGATCCTTTGTACGACGCTTACATTCGGCGCAGGTTGCCGATGGTCTGTAGCGCCTGGTCTGCCGTCTGGATGCTTTGACTGTTGAGCTCGAACGCCCGCTGGGTTTTGATCAGCGTCACCAGTTCTTTAACCGGATCGACGTTGCTGCCTTCGAGGAAGCCCTGAAGCAGTTGACCGGCTCCGTCCTGGCCCGGGCGGGTTTCGGCGGCGTTGCCGGAGGAGTCGGTTTCTTGATAAAGGCTGCTGCCTAAAAGGTTTAGGCCGTTCGGGTTCACGAACTGGAACAGCTTGATTTCGCCGACGGTCTGTTTCTGGATCTGTCCGGCCTGAAGCACTTGGACCGTGCCGGAACCGCTGATGTTGATCTCGGTCGAGTTCGGCGGAATGGTGATCGGCGGGTCGAGCCGGTAGCCGTCGCCCATGCCCAGGACCAGTTCATTGTTGTTGTTGACGAAGAAGTTGCCGTTGCGGGTGTAGGCGGCCCCGTCGCCGATGCTGGGGTCGATTTTCACGCGGAAAAAGCCCTGCCCCGAGATGCCGACGTCAAACTGCCTGCCGCTGCTTTCCAGCGAGCCTTGTTCCAGATCGAGCTGGGTATTGCTGACCTTGACGCCCAGACCCACGAAAATGCCCGCCGGCGCGAGTTCGCCGGAGGCGTTCTGGGCGCCCGGCTGCTTCATCGCCAGGTACATCAGGTCTTCGAAATTACATCGCTGCCGCTTGAACGCGGTGGTATCGGCGTTCGCGAGATTGTTCGCGACGACATCAATACGCGTCGAAAGCGCCCGAAGGCCCGTGGCGGCGGAGTTGAGTGCGGTGATTGCCATTCGTTTTAGTGCGGAGGACTGAGGACTGAGGACTGAGTGGCTCGTCTGCCCGTCTCAGTACTCAGTCCTCAGCACTCAGTCCTTTAACCTATTTTCCCGACTTCGTTCACCAGCTTCGACAACGTCGTGTCCTGGTACTTGATCATGTTCGCGTTGGCCTCGAGGAGACGCTGGGTTTCCATGAGGCGGGTGAGTTCGGTCGCCGGATCGACGTTGGATTGTTCCAGCATCCCGCCGAGGAGTTGGCCGCGTGCGGGGATCATCCGGGCATCGCCGGTGAGGGCGAGCAGGTTCTCACCGACCGGGCGGAGGTTTTTAGGGTCGCTGGACTCAAACAGCCCGATATTCGCAAGCGTTTCCTGTCCGCGGCGGATTTCACCGTGGCTGCCGATACTCAGTTCGCGCTGCGGCACGTTCTCCATGACGATCGGCTGGCGGTTGCGGTCGAGAACCTGGTGCCCCTGCGCGGTGATGAGGCGTCCTTCGCGATCCAGCATCAATGCGCCGGCGCGGGTGAGACGGTCTTCGCCTTGCCCGTCCTTGACCGCGAGGAAACCTTCCCCGCTCATGGCGGTGTCCAGCGGGTTGCCGGTCTGTTCGATCGGTCCCTGGGTGAAATCGACGTACGTCGGCGCGAGCAACTGCCCGCCGCCGAGGTTGTCCAGCAGGGGGTTGGCGTCGCCACGGGCGCGGGTGACCTGTGCCTCGACGCGGCGGGCTTCCAGCATCGCCATGGACCGCTTAAAGCCGTTGGTATCGCTGTTGGCAAGGTTGTTGGCGATGACGTCCTGCTGGTGCGAATTCGTCACCATGCCGGTCGCCGAAAGGTAGAGTCCGTAGATCATGCGGCCCCCCGTTCGCCGGTGGCGCGGAGGGGCGCGTAGAAGCCGCGCCACTTCATGCGGACGAAATCCTGCAAGTCCTTAGCGTCGAGGCCATCCGTGGCCTCGAGTCGCTTGAGGCGAGAATCCTGCTCGGCAATCACCTGCCGAACGTGCTCGATCGCCGCCAGCCGGGCTGCCAGAACGATCTTCTCTCCGAGATTCAGCACGCTATCACTCATCGCACCTCCATGTGCGTAGGACATCCAACAAAGGACACAAACAATCGCCGTGCCAGAACTCGGAACGTCGTTTATGGAGCCCGAATCAATCCCTCACCGACCGCGCAGGGCGCAGATCGTGCGCCTGCCAGCGCGGATGCTGCTTCGGCCTGACCCTTCCCCAGGAGATCCCCCAGGAGATCGCATGTTCCCTCTCCCGGTACGCCGCGGGAGGGTAGGTGCGGACAAGATTGAGTCGCAAGCCTATTTGCGGCGGATCATTGAGTTGTCGAGACCGGCGGCGTAGCGTTGCTCAGTCCACCATGAAACACCTTGAACTCCCCATCCCCGGCCAATGCGACGAGCACGGGCACCGTGAACACTGCGACGTCTGCATCCGCGATCAACTCCGCGATCTGCCCGGCGTTGTCGACGTCCAACTGCGGCACAACGGCACGTCGGAGACCGCGCTGGTGGTCGATTACGATCAGGCCCGGTTCAACCCGCGTTCGATCCAGAGCCTCGACGGCTGGGGTGCCTGCCGGCTCGCCGAGTCGCTGTTCGCCGCGACCAACGTCGAAACGACCACGCGGGTTCGCTCCGCGGGCGCGTGGTTGGCTCGAAACAACGAAATCGTGCTGGTCGCGATCAGCGCCGCGGCGCTGCTGGCAGGCTTCCTGGTCAATTACTATTCCGGGCCCAACTGGATCCGGCTGACGCTGCTGGCGATTTCCGCCGTCGCCGCCAGCACGCGGACGTTTCCGGACGCGGTCGCGATCCTGCTTCGGTTCCGGCTCGATGTCGATGTGCTGATGTTCGCCGCCGCCATCGGGGCGGCGACGATGGGGAAGTTCGAGGAAGGCGCGTTCCTGCTGTTCCTCTTCGGCACCGGCTCCGCCGGCGAGCACCTGGCGCTCGGCCGGGCGCGCAAAGCGATCGAATCGCTCACCAAGCTCGCCCCCGATACCGCGATCCGCATCGACGACACCGGCCAAGAGTCGACCGTCAAAGCCGACAAACTTGTCCCCGGCGACAAAATCCTCATCCGCCCGTTCGATCGCGTTGCGGTCGATGCCCGCGTCATCGAAGGTGCCAGCGAACTCGACCAATCTTCCATCACCGGCGAATCCGTCCCCGTCCCACGAACGGCGGGCGACGAGATTTTCTCCGGCACGCTCAACGGCGAAGGCCGGCTCATCGCCACCACCGTGCGGCCGGTGAGTGAATCGACCCTGGCGCGCATCGTGAAGATGGTGGAAGTGGCGCAGGAACAAAAATCCACGACGCAGCGCTTCACCGACCGAATCGAGTTCTACTACGTGCCGATCGTGTTCGTCCTGACGCTGCTGGTGATCGTGATCCCGCCGCTACTGGGCATCTGGCACCGGCAGGTGCTGGAGCCGTCGATCTGGAAAGGCTGGTTCTACCAGGCGATGGGCTTTCTGACCGCCGCCAGCCCCTGCGCTCTGGCGATCGGCACGCCGGCGGCGGTGCTGTGCGGGGTGGCGAAGGCGGCGCGGATCGGTGTGCTCATCAAAGGCGGGGCGCACCTGGAATCGCTCGCCCGCGTGAAGGCGATCGCGCTGGACAAGACCGGCACGCTCACCACCGGCAAGCCGACGGTCTCCACGATCGTCACCGCCGACGCCATCACCGCCGACCAGGCCTTGGCGATCGCGGCGTCGATCGAGCAGCACGGCAACCATCCGCTCGGAACTGCGATCGTTGAGGCGGCTAAAACGCGGTCGCTTACGCTTCCCGAAGCTGACGATGTCGCGCAGCGCGCCGGCATCGGTATGACCGGCCGGGTCGACAGTCGAGATTACGGCGTCGGCAAATCGACCATCGCCGGCGACGTCGAGCGCTGGCCGACCAATTTACGCGAGGCGCATCGGCGGTTGCTGGAGGCCGGATGCACGCTGGTCGCGGTGACGCGGGATGACGTTCCGGTGGCGTTGATCGGTCTGATCGACCAGCCGCGCCCCACCGCCAGGCGCGCGGTCGAAGCGCTTCGCGAGGCCGGGATTGTCGAGGTCGCGATGCTCACCGGCGACAACGCTCACGCCGCCAAGTCCGTCGCGACGACGCTGGGCATCAGTTCCGTCCACGCCGACCTGCTGCCAGAACAAAAGCTGGCGCTGATCGACGAGCTGACGACGAAATTCGGCCCGGTCGCGATGATCGGCGACGGCGTGAACGACGCCCCGGCGCTCGCCAAGGCGCAGGTCGGCATCGCGCTGGGTGCCGCCGGCACGCAGGTGGCGATGGAGACCGCGGACGTCGTTCTCATGGGCCACGACCTCACGAGCCTCGCCGACGCGCTGCGCCTGTCGCACCGGGCGCGAAACATCGTGATCCAGAACCTCGTCATCGCGCTGGGCGTGATCTGCATCGTCGCCCCGCTGGCGGCGATGGGGTACACCAGCCTGGGCATGGCGGTGCTGCTGCACGAAGGCTCGACCGTGGTGGTGGTGCTGAACGCGCTTCGGCTGCTGCGGTAGTTTTTCCGAAAAATCGGTTGGTTCCAGAGCCTTCGGCGGTTAGTTTATTGCGGGTCAAGACACGGAGGTCTTCTATGAGCCAGCAAAACCGAAAACTGAAGGAACTCCGCCGCCGCGACCGGAAAGATCGGCGCGAGCGCACCGCGATGCCGCGCCGTCTCACGGCAAGCGGGTTGCCACCGACCCTGGACCTCGCCGGCCCGGACGGAAAAACGAGCACGCTGCACCTCGTCGAATACAAGATTAACTTTGACGCGATGAAGCACGGGCCGCCTGAGCCGATGTGTGACCATCTCGACGAAGACGCGAGAAGGGCACTTTTTTACGATGTACACCACAACCCCGCTGCGGCAATCCTCCGACTGCGCGAGTTGGTGGAGCAGTTTCCCGAATCCAGAACGGCGTTGAACTGGCTGAGTTCTGCGCTGGCAGCGAACGCGCAAACGGCCGAGGCGTTTGTCGTGTCCCGGGAATTGTTCGCCCGGTTTCCAGACTATTTTTTCGCCCGGTGCAACCTGGCGCAGATGTACCTGTTTCAAGGCGATGTGGCAGCAGCCGAACAGCTACTCACCGGTTTCTCGTGCATCAAGGACCTCTATCCCGATCGCGACGAATTCCATGTGACCGAGGTCAGCAGTTTTGAATCGACGATGATTCAGTTGCTGTGCGCCAAGGGAGACATAGAGGCCGCCGCCAACCGCCTGGCGATGCTGCGTGATATTCTCGACGAGGAGACCCCGATGTTTCAGCAGGCCTGCGCGCAGGTCCGGGCGGCTTCGCTCAAGCAAGCCATGACCTCCGGGCTGGTGAGTCGGACGATAGGTTCCCTGCGATCCGCTTTAGAACGCCGCGCACGACCGACGCATCAGTCGATCAACAACGTCTGACCCGCGGCGTCCCCCTTTTTCTTCCGCCCGCGCTTCACGCGGTCGCGGCCGAAGGCGTCGGTCTGGGTTTCGACCTTGGACTCGCGGTCCCTCGAAAACAGGTCCGTCGCCGTCCCGTCCTTCACTTCCAGTGCGTGCTCGACGCGCTTGCGCGCGTAGGCGACGTACTCCGCGCTCATATCAAACCCGACAAAACGTCGGCCTTGCAACGCGGCGCTAACGCTGGTGGTGCCGGAACCGTTGAACGGATCGAGGACGATATCGCCTTCGTTGCTGCTGGCCTTGATGATGCGATCCAGCACCGCGATGGGCATCTGGCAGCCGTGCCAGCCTTCGCGCTCTTTGAACGTGCCGCAAACTCGGCTGATGTCCCAAGTGCTGCTGACCGGATCAAAGAAGCTGATCTCCGCCGTCTCGCCCGGGGGCGGGCCGAGCGACTTGTAGCTTTTCTCAAAATAGCTGGCTTCCTGCGGGCGCAGAAACCACGTGTCGTCGGGGAGTTTACCTTTGCTGTTGGCGCGGAGGTCCTGATAGGTGGTCTGACGCGCACTGGCGACGCGGACGGCATCGGCGTTGAAGGTGAGATTGGTCAGGCCGGCGGTCGGTTTCTCTTTGCTGAAGTAGAGGATGTGCGTGTGCGACTTGGCGAACATCTTCTTGGTCTGCTGCCCGAACGTGTAATGCCAGATAATCCAGTTCCGCATGTGGAACCCGATCTTCCGCCGCGCCACCACCGCAAGGTCGGAGGCAAACTCGTCCCCGATCGCGAGGTAAAAGCTGCCCGTCGGCTTGAGCGCCCGGTAGACCGCTTTCATCCACTGTTCAGACCAATCGACGTACTCGTTCACGCTCTTCTTGTCGTTGTAGTTTTGATACAGATACCCGATATTGAACGGCGGATCGGCGAAAACCAGGTCTACCCAGCCTTCGGGCAGGCTGTTAAGCAGCTCGATGCTGTTGCCGTTGACGATCCGGTTGATCGGCAGGCCTTCCTCCGGTGTCCAGGGGTTTGCGGTCTGTTCGTCGGCCGACTTGAACCCGTTTCGATATGCCCGCAGACGGGCCTCGTGTAATTCCATATGATCGTTCCCGTGAATCCCGACATTCTGCGAATTTGTGACGCCAACTGCAACCGTGCCCGCGAAGCGTTTCGCGTGCTCGAAGATTATGTGCGATTCTCGCTCAATAACGCCGATCTGAGCGAATCGCTGAAGACGCTCAGGCACGATTTCCAAACCGCAACGCAGACACTACAGCGAAACGCCGTCGCCCATCGCGATACCGCGCACGACGTCGGCACGGGCATTACAACCGAAAGCGAACAAAAGCGCGAATCGCTCGGCGCGGTGGTGACGGCCGCCTCGAAACGCCTCGGCGAGGCGCTCCGCACGATCGAGGAATACACGAAAACCGCCGGGGGCGCAAGTGCCCAAGTTCAATCCATCCGGTACCGCTATTACGACGTCGAAAAACGCCTTCTCCTCACCCTCACCCCCGGCCGCGATAAAATGAGGGGGGTGCGACTTTGTGTCCTCGTGACCGAAGCGCTCTGCAAACACCCCTGGCTCGACGTCGCCCGGCTCGCAATCGAAGGCGGTGCCGATTGCCTGCAACTGCGCGAAAAACATTTCGATGGCGCGGAATTGCTGAAACGCGCCCATCAATTCGCTGCGCTGTGTCGTCAGCACAACGTCATCTCGATCATCAACGACCGGGTCGATATCGCGGTTTTAAGCCATGCAGACGGGGTTCACGTCGGCCAGACTGACATTCCGGCGACGGAAGTTCGGAAACTGATCGGGCCGGATCGCATTCTCGGCGTCAGCACCCACCGGATCGAACAGGCGAGGCAGGCGGTGCTGGACGGCGCGGATTACATCGGCGTCGGACCGATCTTCACCAGCACGACCAAGCCGAAAGACGCGCTCTCGGGCCTGGACTACGCGCGGCAGATTCCTCGCGAAATTGCGATTTCCGCCATTGCGATCTCCGGGATCAACTCCGAGAATCTATCCCAGTTGCTGGAGACGGGCCTAGAATCCGTCGCGGTCAGTGCATCGGTGATCTCTTCCGGTGACCCGAAGCTGGCCACGAAGGAACTGAAGGCCCGGCTCGTTGGATAAGGCGATTCAGGTCTATATCTGCTGTTGCAATCAAGCATACTTGATCGATGTAGTGTGTAGCGCATCGCACGGACGCGAAGTCGGCCGTCTTGGTGTTTTGGAAACGGCATAATCCTCACGGACGATACGCCCGTCATCCGCGTTGCAGACCCATCGGGGTTTGCCACTATCGGACGCGAACGTTGCTTGTATTTCCGACCCGCGAATTGAACGCGTGTTACGTCTTAGGGGTCGTTGGGTGATCGGCGTCTCGATCAGAACGACATCCCCGCTTCAGACCCGGGGCACTAAGTCCGGTCTGAAAAGAAGAATCGGAGTTTTGAACGTGATCTACGCTACTCGCACCATCGTGAAGTCCCTCCTGGGCGTTACCCTCCTCGCTGGCATCTCGCAGGCCGCCACCAGTTGGACGACGCCCGCCGGCTCGACCACCAGCGTCGACTACTCGATGGGCTCGACCGAAAACGGCCTGCTCACCGACAGCAGCCCGACGGTCAGCAATGACACCTTCCTGTTCTTCCCGAACAACCTCACCGCCGAGGCCCCCGCCGGCCCGACGCAGGTTCGCGATGAACTGAGCTTCGTCGCCAGCGCCAAACCCGGCCTGGCGATCGACCGCATCTCCGCCGGCCTCAGCGGCGACTGGTCGCTGCTCGGCAACGCCTTCGTCGAAGCCACCGGCGAACTGACGATCACCAACCTCAGCAACTCGCAGGTGCGGACCCAGTCGCTCCTGTTCACCCCCACGTTCCCGCAGACCGCCGAAGAAGGCACGTTCACCGGCGCGATCGACATCGATCTGCCCGACGGCTGGACCAACGTCCAGATCACGCTCGCCGCACTCGTGCGCACCGGTTCGAACAGCCAGAACCTGATCCAACTCGACGAAGGCTTTGCCTCGACGATCCAGATCAAAGGCGCGGATGTGAACATCCACGCGATCCAGGCCGCCCCGGTGCCCCTCCCCGGCGCCCTCGCCGCCGCCCCGTTCGCGATGGGCATCGCGTGGTATGCACGGCGTCGAATGAGCAAATAATCCCCACCGACTCACGATCACCCGTTCCGAATTCCCCCCGCGGGCCGGCTCACCTGAGCCGGCCCGCGGTTTTTCATTCTCATATCAGTTTTTCTGGAACTGATATGATTATCGCCCCGTCGGTGGCAACACGATCGGCGCGGGAGTGACCTGGTCAAACGGCGCGATCGGTGCCGGAAGATGCCGGTACGTCCGGGCAAGCCGCTGAAGTTCGCTGGTGTTGA
>Ga0105048_10015440_pt1 | contig 11852 bp, 12 predicted proteins | sample MAT05_FD_78382 | JGI IMG/M metagenome (GOLD analysis project Ga0105048, IMG submission 78382) | Freshwater microbial communities from Lake Fryxell liftoff mats and glacier meltwater in Antarctica - MAT-05 | ecosystem: Environmental > Aquatic > Freshwater > Ice > Liftoff microbial mat | place...
CGAGTTGATGCCCGCGCCCATCATGTTTGCTCACCGCCTCGGCCGCGAACTCACCCGCATCCGCAAGGCCGGCAAACTCGCTAAATGGTTGCGGCCCGACGCCAAGTCCCAGGTCGCCGTGGAATACGTCGATGGCAAGCCCACCCGCATCGTCAACGTCGTCATCTCCACCCAGCACTCAGCCGATGTCGAGCATGCTGAGATCGAGAAATTCTGTATCGAGCAGGTCATCAAAAAAGTCTTGCCCAAGGAAATGCTCACCAAAGACACCGAGTATCTCATCAATCCGACCGGGAAATTCGTCGTCGGCGGCCCTCAAGGCGACACCGGGCTCACCGGCCGTAAAATCATCGTCGATTCCTACGGCGGCACCGGCCGTCACGGCGGTGGCGCATTTTCCGGTAAAGACCCGTCGAAGGTTGATCGCTCCGCAGCCTACATGGGCCGCTGGGTTGCTAAAAACGTCGTCGCGGCCGGACTCGCCTCACGTTGCGAAGTCCAGTTCGCCTACGCCATCGGCCACCCGCTTCCTGTGAGTGTCCACGTCGATACCTTCGGCACCGGCACCAAACCCGATGCGGACATTCTCGCTGGCATCCTGAAAGTCTTCTCCTTCAAGCCCGCCGACATCGTCAAGCAACTCAACCTCCTCCGCCCCATCTATTCCAAGTCCACCAACTACGGTCACTTCGGAAAAGACGATGCGGACCTCACTTGGGAATCCACTGCAAAGGCAGAGGCTCTCAAAAAGGCGGTAGGCTGATAACTACTCGTTTCGAGAAAATTCTAATAACTGAACACTGATAACTAACAACTTAATATGAGCTTCACCGACTACAAAGTAAGAGACATCGGCCTCGCCGACTTCGGCCGCAAGGAACTTGATATCGCCGAACACGAAATGCCCGGCCTCATGGCCACTCGTGAAAAGTATGGTAAAGAAAAGCCGCTCCAAGGCGTCCGCGTCATGGGTTCGCTCCACATGACCATCCAGACTGCCGTTCTGATCGAGACCCTTATTGATCTCGGTGCCGAAGTGCGCTGGGTTTCCTGCAACATTTTCTCCACCCAGGACCACGCCGCCGCCGCCATGGCCGCACGCGGCATCCCTGTCTTCGCCTGGAAGGGCGAGACCTTGGAAGAATATTGGTGGTGTACTTGGAAAGCCCTGCTCAATGCGGATGGACTTGGCCCACAACTCATCGTCGATGACGGTGGCGATGCTACCCTTCTCATCCACAAAGGTTATGAAATGGAAAATGGCTCCGACTGGATCAACTCCCCATCGGAAAGCCATGAAGAATCCGTCATCAAGGACCTCCTCAAGGACATCAAAGTCAAGCAGCCCGGCATTTTCCAAACCATCGTCAAGGATTGGAAAGGCGTTTCCGAAGAAACCACCACCGGTGTCCATCGCCTCTATCAAATGGCCAAGGCCGGCACTCTTTTGGTCCCCGCCATCAACGTCAACGACTCGGTCACCAAGTCCAAGTTCGATAACCTCTATGGTTGCCGCGAGTCCCTCATCGACGGCATCAAGCGTGCGACCGATGTCATGATCTCCGGCAAGGTCGGCGTGGTTTGCGGCTACGGCGATGTGGGCAAAGGCTGTGCCCAAGCCCTCCGTGGCTCCGGTGCCCAGGTCGTCGTCACCGAAGTGGACCCGATCTGTGCGCTCCAGGCAGCCATGGAAGGTTTCCGCGTTCTCACCATCGAGGACACCCTCGGCTGGGGCGATATCTATGTTACCACCACCGGTAACAAAGATGTGCTCCGCCTTGAGCACATGGAGAAAATGAAGGACCAGGCCATTGTTTGTAACATCGGCCACTTCGATAACGAAATCCAGATCGACAAGCTCAACAACGCTCCAGGCGTCGCCCGCTTGAACATCAAGGCACAGGTGGATCGCTATACCTTCCCAACCGGAAACGCCATCTACATGTTGGCCGAAGGCCGCTTGGTCAACCTCGGCTGCGGCACCGGCCACCCGAGTTATGTCATGTCCAACTCTTTCACCAACCAGACGCTCGCTCAAATCGATCTCTGGAAGAACAAAGACACCTACAAAGCCGGCCAAGTGATGGTCTTGCCGAAGCATCTGGACGAAGAGGTCGCCCGTCTCCACCTCGCCAAGGTGGGTGCGAAACTGACCCGCCTCACCCAAGCCCAGGCAGACTACATCAGCGTCTCCCCAGACGGCCCGTTCAAAGGCGAGCAATACCGCTACTAAGAAAAAGTTTGCGGGACACCATCCCCGCCAGTTCTCCAAAAACAGCCAGCCGCATCCAGCGTCTGGCTGTTTTTCTGCCCGTCCCACCTCACCCGCTCACTTCATAAGTGGTCACATGGAAAGTCTCCACCGAGTGCTGGCTGAATACGGTGGTGAGTGCGCAATCTCCGGCATCCTTCCCTTTGGCCATGGGAACCATACCGACCCTGCGGGTGTTGTGGCGGGGATCAAAGCTATACCATTGGCCACCAACATATGCCTCGAACCAAGCGCTGAAATCCATCGGTGCGGGATCCAGCGGCACCCCGATGTCTCCGAGATATCCGGTGCAGTAGCGCGCCGGAATGTTCAGGGCACGGCAGAGCGTGATGGCCAGGTGGGTATAGTCCCGGCAGACTCCGGTTCCCTCAAGATAGGTTTGCAGCGCGGTCCGATTGGCACGTGCACGCAGATAGTCGAACTGGAGCGAGCCATGGACGAAATCGCAGATCGCCTGCACCTTGTTCCATCCACCCATGATCTGCCCGAAGTTCGCCCACGCAATATCGAGCAGGACGGAATCCGCATCGCAGTAACGGCTGGGCTGGATATAGGGCAGCGTGTCGAGAGGAAGCTCGCGCACATCGGCGTAACTGGCATCCGGAGCGATGGAATTCAGTTGGCCGTTGTCCCGGATCACCGCGTTGTTGGTGAAGCGGACGAGACCTGCGTCCACAGCGATGCGCCCGCAGCGGTTCCCGAAAACGTCGGTGAACTCATGGATCGGCATCTCCGGCTCGATGCGGAAATTTTCCGGCCCGAGCAAGTCCTTCTGCCGCGAAGGATGGACGTGGAGTGCATAAACAATGGCCGTGGGGGAACTCACCCGCAGCGCGATGTCAAAACCAAGCTTGATCAACATGAGGTATCGTCAAGTTTGAGCAAAGCGCGCAACAACAGCCGGGAGCCGTAAACCAACGCCTGCTCATCAACATCGAAAGTAGGGGTGTGTAGCGGGGTGACCGCTTGGCCGGGAAAGCGGGTTCCCAGTCGCATCATGCATCCCGGGATCCGCTGCTGATAGTCCGCGAAGTCCTCGGCACCGAGGCTGGCCGCACCAGTGGTGATCACCGCCGCCTCGCCGAATTCCTCAAAGGCCGCCGCCGCACAGAAGGCAGTCACTGCCGGATCATTGACCATGCCAGGGATGCGCCGCTCGAATTGGGTTAAAACCGGCGCACCGAAGCTTGCGCCCACCCCGCCGCAGATGCGCGCGAGGGTTTCCTTCGCCTCCGTGGCGGATTCGTTATCGAGCGAGCGGATGGTGCCCTTCAGCACGGCTTTATCCGGGATCACATTGCTTGAATGGCCCGCGTGGAACTGGCAAATACTCACCACCACCGGCTTGCGCAAATCAATGTGGCGCGGGATCGCCTGATAGATCTGGGTGATCAACGCGGCGGCGATCGCCACAGGATCCACCGTCAGATGGGGGCGTGCGGCATGACCGCCTTTTCCGATTATGGTAAGAACGAAATCCTGGCAGCTCGCCGATTGCGGACCCGCCACCGCCGCCGCTTGGCCGACCGGAAGATTCGGATCCACATGCAGTGCGATGATCGAGGAAATTCCCTCCAATGCGCCATCGCCGATCATTTCCAGCGCACCATCCCCCGCTTCTTCCGCAGGTTGAAAAATACCACGGACATTGATCGGGATTTTTGCACGATGGAGGGCAACCAGGGCTCCCAACAGCATGGCAGTATGCGCGTCATGACCGCAGGCATGCATCACGCCGGGATTCCGGGAAGCATGGGAAAATGTGTTTTCCTCAAGGATCGGCAGCGCATCACAATCGGCCCTCATGGCCACCCGGCTCACCGAGTCCGTCCCGCCCAGATCCACCATCAAGCCTCTTTTCCCGGCAGCGAAGCGATAGCCAATACCTTCCCCATCAAGCTGTTCCGCGATATAAACGGAGGTGGCGTGCTCGTGCAGGCTCAGCTCAGGGTATTGGTGCAAATGCCGTCTGATTTCCACGATGCGCGGAGCCAGTATCTGAAGCTCAGCATCCAAACGCGCCCATCGAGACTCGATGGATGCTATGATTAAAGTGGGACTGGGAAGATTGAACAAGGCGTAAAAGTAGCATGGCCTGTTCCGTTGTCAGTTTATTATTCGTGTGGGGCACCAACAGACTCTCTGGATTAGGGATGGTAAGCGGAGATCAATCAAGAATCTCTTACCGCCAAAATGCCAAGCTAAGCCGAATCGACGGCTCTCGACCCTTTTGCTGCTCATGCCCCCTCACTCGACCCAATTCAGGAAATGCATCCTCTCCCTTTAAATAAAACGGATCATTCCCCACTCAACTAACCCATCAACATCCACCCCTCATTCACCAAACTTTGATGCGGCCGCATCAAAGTTTGGTGAATGAGTTTACAGCGATTTCAATGATTCACCTTGATGTTTGCCCTTTGCCTCCGGTAATTTTACCAATTATCGGTGCGGCCGCATCAAAGTTTGGGGATCTCTTGCGTGAGGATTCTTGCTTTTCCACCTGCGGTATTCGGCGGTAAAACCACCTTCAGATACCCCTGCGATGAATGAGCCGCATGCGCTTCCTTCACAACCCCGCCTCGGCCAAACGCTCGTCCATCTCGGTCTTTTGAAGCTCGTTGGTGAATTCATATAAATCTCCCGCGACAATTCCCGTGAGGTTGTGGGAGGTATATCCGATTCGATGATCTGTGACCCGGCTTTGGGGGAAGTTATAGGTTCGGATTTTCTCGGATCTGTCTCCCGAGCCGATTAAGGAGCGGCGATGGCTTGAATACGCTTCCTGCTGTTCATGAAGCTTTTGATCGTAGAGCTTGGAGCGGAGGATTTGCAGCGCCATTTCCTTGTTCTTGATCTGCGATCGTCCATCTTCACAGCGCACATAGAGGCCGGTGGGAAGGTGGAAAATTTGCACGGCGGACTCGGTGCGGTTGACGTGCTGACCACCTGCGCCGCCTGCGCGGCAGACTTCGATACGAAGGTCCTCTTGCTTGAGCTCGACATCAACTTCCTCCGCCTCGGGAAGCACCGCCACCGTCACCGTCGAGGTGTGGACACGGCCTTGCGTCTCGGTGGATGGGACGCGCTGCACCCGATGCACTCCAGATTCATACTTGAGATAGCGGAAAACTTCCTGGCCCGTCACTTTGAGGATGACTTCTTTAAATCCGCCCACTTCGGAGGGGCTGCTTTCCAGATGCTCGCACTTCCAGCCACGCAGGTCCGAGTAACGCTGATACATCCGCATCAGCTCCCCGGCAAAAAGCGAGGCTTCATCACCGCCAGCACCCGCACGGATCTCGATCAAGGCATCCCGATCTTCGCTCGGGTCCGAGGGGAGCAACGCATACTGGAGATCGTTTCCGAGTTTTTTGATGGTCGTTTCCAGCGATGGAATCTCATCCGCTGCCATGCTGGCAAACTCAGGGTCGTCTGATTTGGCGAGTTCGAGATTGTCTGCCAGGTGACGTTTGTTGTCCTCAAGATCATCCCACAGTTGCAGAGTTTGTTTGAGTTTCCCGTGTTCGCGGAGAATGTCAGTGGCGCGCTTCGGGTCGGTAAAAAGGTCAGGATCACCCACGGCATCTTCCAGTTCGGAAAAGCGGTCACGGCGTTTGGAGATGAGTGAGGAATAATCCACGCGCGGAGTAGAATCTTAAAACACGGGATGCGGAAATGCGGAAATGGTGCAAGCGACAAAAAACTCTCTTCGCGGGGCGATACTCAAGCGACTCAAGGTAGCTTCCATGGTCCTCGGTATTTTTCGTACTCCGCTTTGGGAAGCAGCACAAAAACAGGCCTGCGCGTTGGATCGATTCTTGAAACGAGCCATTTAAGTTTGGCCTCGTCCATGGTGGTACATCCAGCGGTGGGTTTACTGCCGCCGCCGCGCCAGATGTGGAAAAAGATGGAGGACCCTGCGCCGGGGACGATTTTTGGACCGGCGTTGTGGGCGATGAAGAGCTTGAGGGAATGGACCGGGTCCGTTTGCATCATCTGTTGTTTTTTTTCCCATAGGGATCTGGGATCATGATCGAGAATGACGTTTTTATTATAGCTCGGCGAGCTGGGATCCTCCACCCAGAGATCGCGCGAGGTGACCTGGCGATAGGGGAGCTTGGGGTGTTTCTTGATCGAGCTGGCGTAGCCCCAGGCGCCGCCTAGATCGAAGACTCCGGCGGGTGAGCGCATGTCGCCCTCCTTTTTGGTGGAAATGCCAGCGGGTAGGGGATGCAGACCGAGGCCCCAAACCAAGCCGTTTTTTCCCAAGCGGCCCTGCCACGGAGGGGCAAGGGCGGCCCACTTTCCTGATTTTTTCTCAAAGAGAGTGAGTGTGACGTTCGATGAGTTCCACCCATCCGCCACGCCGCGCAAACATTGGTTGGAGTTTGCCGGAAGCTGGAAAGCAGAGAGGGGCAGAGCGCTGAAGAGAGCGATGAAAAGGAATTTAAAAGGAGAGATCATCTGGGGAACGTTGTGGGAAGGCTCTTTGTTTTGGTGAGTTCATGCAAACTCTGAGATTGAAAATTGGAAAACAAGCATCTTAAAACTACCATCGATAAGATGTGGTCGTGATTAGGGTAAGGTGTTTTCAGGGTGATTTCGCGGTTCCATTTCAAAATTTTCTGTAGTCTCCGCGCGGCGACCAAACTTTGATGCGGCCGCATCAAAGTTTGGTGAGAGGTAATGAGTGGGAAAGGGTCCGCTTTGGAATCCGGATTCATATTGGGAATGGGCATTCAGTTTGTTGGGTGGAATAAAGTGGGGAAGTTCAGAATTTTTGGTATTTGCTCAAGGTGGCGCGGACATCGCCGATGAAGACGGCGGCGCGGAACTCAACGGGGATGCGGTCTGCATCGTTGCTGAGCCAGAGGGTGGCGTCTTTTTTGAGCTTTTTGTAGGCCTTCAGCTCTAGAGTATTGGATTTTATTTTCTGCATGCCCAGGTTCAAACGGATGGCATCACGGCCGTTGTGGGTCTCGTGGGAGATGACTGTGATGCGGAGAAGCATGGGAGACTTGAACGGACAGATGACCAGGGTAACTTTGTCGCCCACGGCGAGCGTCTGGCTGCGGACGTGGAGCATGGCGGAAAATATATCGAAGACCGGGGTGAATTTGAAGATTTCGTCGGTCTGTGAGGATTTGCCAGTGGCGGTGAGTTTGGAGGTTTCCTGAGTTTCCACCCGGTCTGGCCAGAAGCGGACGATGGTGGTGATGGATTCTTTTTTGTCCTTTTCAGTGGCATGGAAGTAGCGGGGCTTGAAGGTTTTGGGATCCAGCTCAGACCAGTAATCACTTTGATAAGGAAAGAGTGCGGCTGCGGTTCCGAGGCTACTTGCGCTGGAGCGGACGATGAAATCATGGGTTTTTTTCGCATCCTTCGGGGCAAACTCCATTTTCAGGGTGCCAGAGTTAATCAGACCCTTCCAACTGACCTTGAAGTCGAGAAAACACGATGTGATGCCCGGATGCGGGCCGAGGGCGGATGAGGTGAGTTCACTCTTCCATGCGGGTTGGGCGTGGAGGGAGGTGATTGTTAGAATCCATCCGAAAGTGATGAGGGGCCAAAGCATGTCAGCTCAGACCGCAGGGATTGGGGGATTATTCATCAGATGTCGGCAGGACGGGTTCGGCACGGGGTGGCAATACACCCGGGCCATCATCAAAGCCGGAGTCTTGGAAGCTGGTGTCCTGGCGCAACTCCGAGGTGGGCAGGGGGCGGAAGGATTCCGAATGGGTGTCCACGCGGAACTCAAGTTTCATGAGATCGCGATTGGTTTCCGCCATTTGATCGACGATGTTGAGGTTGTCATTGCGGAGTGTTTTGACCTCCTTGAGCAGAGCTTCGAAAAACTCTTTTTGCTGGGCGGGAACCTCGGCAGACGGGCGGCTTGTGGCTTTGTTCTCTGCAAGGGGAGGAAGGGGAGGAAGGGTAGATGGCGCGGCGGGCTGCGAGGGCTGCACTACCGGCGTGAACGGGGCGGAGAGCGGGATAAGAGGGATGTTGGCGTTGATTGCAGTGGCGAATTCACGAATTGAATACCAATGGCTGACACCAGCTGTGCACATCGCGACCAAGGCGATACTGCAGAGCATGGGGATGGATGAATATTTCATTTTTTCGGTGGTGTGGCTGGGCGGTTCACCGGGGGCTCGATTTCAGTTTTGGGAAGCGAGATGAGAAGTTGTTGGAGACCCTCGATGGCGTTGCCGAGTTGGATGGTCTCTTTTTCCAATTGATTGAGGGAGTTTGCGAGGAGGGCACCCACGGTTTCAGTTTGCTGGTAGCCGAGGGAGCTTTGATAGCCCGGCTCGGAAATAGTGAAAACGCTGCTGCCATCGGCATCCGGCACCAGAAAATGGGGGCGGATGGTGAGGGTGACCTTGGAACCGGGTGCCACTTCCACTTCGCGGATGAACGGCGGTGCGCTTTCCGAGGCTTCGAGATGCCAGCCTGCGGGTGGCTGGGAAAGTGGCTTGGCGGGAAAGGGGGCGAGGAGTTTGATTTGTTTAGGATCAATCCTGGATTGGCCAGTTTGTAAGGTTTCGACTCGAACCGAAAGACCTTCCTGATGTTTTGCGGCGGCTTTCTCGGTGATCTGAGAAAGGTTCTGCAGGTTGGCAGGCGGGTCAGCGGCTTTTGCAGAGGCTGGCTCCTCTAGCTTGCCAATGATGGGCGCTGGAGAGTCGCTTGTCTGTAGGGCAGTGGCAGGATCGAGCACGACCTGAACGTCTTTAGAGAGCTTTTGATCGCGCTGCTCGAATTCCTCGATGGCATCAAGGACGGGATCCGATTTGGGATCCTCGTGCACCGTCTGAGCCAACAAGGAGAGGCTGCTGAATACAAGAAGGGTGACAAGAGTGAGCTGTGGTTTCATTTGCCGGTGGGTTGAATTTTAATGGAGTCTGACGTGCTGAAACTTCCGCTGCGTGGGGAGTCTGCCGCATCTTGCTGGTTGACCGGGAGGGTGGGGCTATCTGCCCGTAGATCGCTGCTCGGGATGGAGCGCTCGATGAGGTGGTTCCAGGCAGTGAGAAGCCCGGCTCCTTCGCTGCGCAAAAGACTGGATTTTTCCTGATAATCCTGAAGGCGGGCGAGCAGGGCGCGGGCCTGATCCACCTCCTCGGCGGTCCAGCGGAGGTTACGGCTTTGATAGAGGACGGGCACTTCGATATCGATTCGAGCAAGGCTTCCGCCGGGAGATTCGGCGGTTAAAATGTGCTGGATGCGAAGATTGGTTTCCTCGAAATCGTTTTTTGAAAGCGTGGTTCGAGACGGCAGGCTGCGAGCATCAGGGGCAGCTGGCGGAACCTCGGCCGACTCGGAATGGGATTCACCGGGAAGGCGGTGGGGGCTGGGCAGGAGTGTGGGGCTGGTGGCTTCGGCAGTGGTGCCCGTGGTTTGTGGACTTTCCGAAATCAGCGGGTAATTCTTCGAGATCGGAGGGATGGCGGTGGGATTTGATGCGGCCAGGATCACCGGCTTGGTGATGTAAAGCAGACAAAAAGCCCCGGCCACGACGGTGCTGGCGCAAAGCAAGACGGGATATAATTTCTGGGCTCCGCAAGTGGCAACCCGGCGATTCGCGCTCGAGTAGGATCCCGCCGGGCTGGGTGCGAGCAAGGTGGGTAAAGCAGGCATTGCGCCTTCTTTGGTCGGGGCCTTGGGGTGATCGTCTTTAGGTAAGGGATTCATGTTATTTTAAGGTTTTTCCGCAGGTGTCTGGGTAGGAGTTGCCGCCACTGAATGGCTTACGACCGTCTGATCAGACACACCCGGGAAACTGGTGATCGTCATCGATTCGCGGGAAAGACGCAAGTGCCGAAGTGTGCCGCCCGAGTGGCTGGACGCCTGAAGGCCGGGAATGATTTCAATCGCGCCGGCACCTTGACGTTGGCGTCCGATCCCATCGGAGCGATAAATCTCGAAAGTGGAGTGGGATTCTTCCTCACCCTCGGCGGAAACCCGGATGTGGATGCCATCGCTGAAGACGCGGAAGGCGATGGGTTTCATCGGGATCGGCGTGATTTGCTGGCCGACGAGTTTAAAATGAGATTGCAGCAGGAAATCGCCCACATGCTTGAACTCCGCGCTGGATGCCGCCAAGGAAAGGAAGAGAAAAGAGGTGATTGCTGCGATTCTGATCATTCGCCCACATCCCAAAGGGTGTCTGTGCGACTGGCGGAAGGGTCATAGAAAGTCCCATTTCCGGAGTCGATGATGGGGGGGGTTTGATTGACAAGTATGTTGAGGTTGGCGCCGGTGAGCGCGCGGACGGTCGGCATCGCCGTTGCGTTGTTGGGTAGATAGGGAATGACCAAGGCCGTCGTGATGTTGGTCACAAGGACGGTGGGATTATCCGCTAGGAACATTCGCTGACCGATGTGGACATTGCGCAGCGTCTCTGCGGCATCGCGTCCGGCTCTCCAATCACCGATCCGGCTGAAGACCATGAACCCTGCTCGCGTGAGCGCGAGTAAAACAAGCAAGACAATTGTCATTTCCATGAGCGTGAAAGCTCTTTGGAAAACCAGCGGGCGGCGAGGTGTTTTCATGACGGGTGGATTGTTAACATTTAATGAATTTCTTGTATAGTGGAAAATCTGGAATTATCCGTTTTTGAAAAGGTTGAAAGCCTCTATGAAATTTTTTCGGAACTCCGGATCATCGGCGAAGGTTCGCAGATAGAGCAGGGTGGAAATTACGGAGAAGGTGATCACTGCCGTAGAAAACACCCACCAGGTGACGGATTTGTTTTTTGGTGCAATGTAAGGGACATACCACTTGTCGCGATCCAACACCTTGGTGGTGTACATCTGGCCGTTTTCTTTGAGCAGTGAGATCAGCTCGTCGGCGGGCTTGTTGCGGTTTGCGATGTAGAGATGCTTGTAACGTCTTCCTGGGGCTTCGGGAAGGTCAACGACTTTAATACCTCGCGGTATCTGCTCGGCAGGGCGCAGGGTTTGGATATGCGTCTCGTAGACATATTTCTCCCGCAGCCAGCGATCAAAACGGGTGAGTTGCATTTGATTTTCCGAGTTGGAGGTTTTTGCTGAATCAGCCGGCCTGCATCATCTTTGGTCCCATCAGGAAGATCGGTAGGAAGGTGCCGATGAAGACGGCGGCGATCAGGCCAACGGCGACGAGGAGGACTACGAAACTCAGAGTGGCGGCAAAGGTGGCCATGTGGTTTTGGAGATCCTCCTCATACATATCGCCAAGCATTTCGAGCTGTGCATCCAATGAGGCGGATTTCTCACCGATGGCGAGCATGTGGGTGACTTGGGAATCGACGGATGTGTATTTTGCAAAAGCAGTGGAGAGTGGAACTCCCGAGTGCTCGTATTTGTCCGCAGCGGTGCGAAGTTCCTCGTAGAAGGGGGTGCCTCTCACGCTGTTCGCAGAGACGCGGATGGACTTCGCGAGGTTGATCCCGTTTGAGTGGAGCAGGCGGATGGTGGAAAGGAAGGTGAGCTGGCGCATGGTCATGACCAGCAGGCGCATGAGCCGCCATTTGGACATGACGAAGCCGAGGATCAGATTGCGGACTTTCACCGAGCGCACTATGGTTACC
>Ga0105048_10015441_pt1 | contig 11852 bp, 10 predicted proteins | sample MAT05_FD_78382 | JGI IMG/M metagenome (GOLD analysis project Ga0105048, IMG submission 78382) | Freshwater microbial communities from Lake Fryxell liftoff mats and glacier meltwater in Antarctica - MAT-05 | ecosystem: Environmental > Aquatic > Freshwater > Ice > Liftoff microbial mat | place...
CCGCGTGTGCCTCATTCTCACGGAAGATGCCCTGCTCGCCGAGGAAGTGCTCGCCCGCAAGAAGCTCTCGGCGGAAGTGTTGGGAAGGCTATCCGACCGGGCGATTCTCGTCCGCCCTGGCCGTGTGGATGTGGTGTTGGACGAACTGAAAAAGATGGGCCACGCCCCGCAGGTGATCGCCAAACCGGGGTAAGCGGGAACAGGCGGTTCAATTGGCGGGTGATATCGCGTAACACCCTGGGAAAAGCGAATCGCATTGCCCCCGGCGCTTTGGGTGATTGCAAGTGTCGGGCTTACGCGGAAAACGACCGTGTTCCCGAACCGAGATGCGGGATTCCGGAAAGGGAATTGCGAACGAAGAATTCAGTGAAGGCGGTGGGGATCGAACCCACGACCCGCAGATTAAAAGTCTGCTGCTCTACCGGCTGAGCTACGCCTCCATCACTGATGAAATTATAGTCAAACGCGCCCGCATTTCCACCCTTTCCCCGCGCAACTTGCGGGCAATGCCGATTCCCCGCCGCAGAATCGGCCCCGGCGACGCGCGGATCGCATTGCGTTCATGCGTTCCAGTTTCCACGGTCGATTACTCTCAAGACACGACACCGGAAGATGGGTTCGCCCCGACTCGCTTCTCATTTGCCTGCGCCTTTATCGCATTGGATTCCGAGTATGCCGAGCGCAGTTCGATTCGAGCGACCGTTGCTCGTTCTCGCCCATCCGGGGCACGAGATCGGCGTATACGGCTTTCTGGGCCGCCACCGCTGCCCGGTGATGGCGTGGACGGACGGCTCCGGCCGCTGTCGTTGGCCCCGATCGGAATCGTCTCGCCGATTGGTGAAGGGGGCGGGTGCGGAACCGGTGGAACCCTTCGGAATGGTATCGGACATGTCGCTCTACCGGGCGATGCTGGAATCGGATGCTCGCCCGTTCGTGGAATGGTTCGAGTTCGTCGCCGGGCAACTCCGCACGAGTCGAATCACCGATGTGGTGACCGAAGCGGCCGAGGGGTTCAACCCCATTGCGGATGCGTTGCGTTGGATCGTTTCGGCGGCGGCGGAATCGTTGGGCGGGGTGAAGGTGTGGGAGTGGCCGGTGGTCGGCGCCCCGGTGAGCGTGGTGCCGATGGGGGGCGAAGCCTTCGACCTCACGGAATTTGAATTCCACCGGAAGATGAACGCGGCGCACAGTTGCATCGATCTTGCGCCGGAAGTCGATCAAGCCATCCACACCCACGGAATCAGCCGATTCCGCCGCGAAGTTCTCACGCCGGCCTTGCGTTGGTGTTCCCCGCCCGAACCGATGACGCCGCCGCGCTACGAAGCCCACGGCGAGCAACTCGCCGCGGTCGGCCAAGTGAAACGGGCGATCCGCTATGCGGAACACGTGAAGCCGATGCTGGGGAAGATCGAGGAACGTGCGTTCGGCCGCGAGCATGTCGCGGCGGCTTAAAACTCGATCTCGTGCGGCCACGCGGTCGGCACCACGAACACTTTCCCATCGCCGATGCGACCCGTGCGAGCCGCCTTCGCTACTCGCTCCGCCAGTTCCTCGTACTTCTCCTTGGCTACCCACACGCTGATTTCCACTTTCGGCAGATAGGCCATGCTGTACTCGCTCCCCTTGTAGCGATTCAAATACCCCTTTTGCCGGCCGAACCCCTTGGCCTCGCGCACGATCCCGGCTTCCACACCCATCTCTACGCACACCCGCAACACCGCCTCGGCGCGGAATGGTTTCACAACGATGGTGAACTGCTTCATGGGAATCGACTCAAAGCGTGAGATACACATACGCACCGAAGGCGACGGCCACAATCCCGGCGATGCCCGCCAAGAACCACAGTACGTTCCCGGTGCGGCGGGCCAAGGCGAGTGCGGCGATGGTCGCTCCGATTTGGGCGCCGAGCATCGCATAGAAGAAATTCTCGCTGCGGATGCGGTGCCGTTCCGATTGGAAGGTCGAGGTCTTCACGCGCACTTCGTACAGGTAGCCGAGCCAGAAGTTCATGGTCGATTCCGCACGGTAGTGGCGGACGTCCACGTCGGACTGCCGGGCCAGCAAAGCGGTGCGCAACTCTTTCTTTTCCTTCGCGGCCGCTTCCCGCACGGTTTTCGCCTCGGTTTCCCAAGCCTTCTCGACGGCGTTCGCTTCCGTGTGTCCATCGTTGATCGCGGCGTCCAGATCGTAGTCGGCGATCTTACCGGCCAACTTGACAGACTCCTTCTCCGGATCGCGTCGAAGTATCGAATTCAAAGGTGGAATCAGAGTGTCGTACACCGGCGGCGGGTTCGCCTCCGGCGATTGCATCCACTCGCGAATTCGTTCGACAATTCCGGGGGTGGGCGTTTCCGCAATGGGAGTCGTTTCCGGATTACCCGCAACCGCCCGCAACATCGTAGCAGTGTTCTCGGCCATCATCGATCGATCGCGTTTGGAACCGGCGAAGCCCCATTGGCTCCCGGCCTTCGCCTGATCCTGCGCCGCCACGCTGCGCCAGAACATCGCCCGGCTCATCTCGCTGCTGCTCAGCCCGGCGAACGCCGTGGCGATCGCGGTGAGCGCGATGGGCATTGCCGCACCGAGTTTCTGGAACAGCGATTTGGGTTCTTCGTCGGCCATGGGTGGTTCCTCCGATGCCAGTCTATGGCTTGGGAACCCGTCGGGGGTGGCCCGCTTCGTAAAATGGTATCTTTCACTCAATCTTCCCAGCCGAGGCGAACCGTGGCGACCGACCCGCAGCAACCCGCACCCGAAACCAACGATCATGCCGCGGTGCGCCTGGACAAACTCAAACAGATCGAAGCCCTCGGCATCGACCCGTGGGGCCAACGCTTCGACGGCCATCAGGCGATTGCGGATATTCGAGCCTTGGAAGCCGGGCCGTTCGCGGAAGGTTCACCCCCGGGGCCGAAAGTGAAAGCGGCCGGGCGCGTCGTGCGGCACCGCACAGGGGGGAAGTTGCACTTCCTCGAACTCTGGGATCAAACCGGTCGCATTCAATTGATGATCCGAATCAACAAGGTGAACGAAACTGAGTGGAAAGTGCTGAACCTGCTCGACCTCGGCGACCTCATCGGCGTGACCGGCGAATTCGGTCGCACCAAAACCGGCGAACTCACGATCCAAGTCGAGAAGTTGACCTTCCTCACGAAGAGCCTCGAACCGCACCCGAAAGACGTCTTCGGCCTCGGCGACATCGAGTACCGCCTGCGGCACCGCTACCTCGACATGATCTACACGCCCGAGACGCTGACGCGTATCAAGCAACGGGTGAAGATCGTGCGAACGATCCGCAATCATCTCGATGACCAAGGGTACGTGGAAGTCGAAACGCCGGTGTTGCAATCAATCGCCAGCGGTGCCGCGGCGCGGCCATTCGATACGCACCACAACACGCTCGACATCCCGTTGGTGCTGCGCATCGCATTGGAACTGCCGTTGAAGCGGTTGCTCGTCGGCGGGTTGGAAAAGGTGTACGAACTCGGGCGTGTCTTCCGCAACGAGGGCATCAGCAACAAGCACAACCCCGAGTTCACCATGCTCGAACTGTATTGCGCCTACGGCGACCTTTACAGCATCATGGAACTCACGGAAACGTTGCTCGTGGCCTGCGTGGATGCCCTCGGCAACGGCCGCGAAATCCCGTGGGGCGAAAAGACGGTGAACTTCCAACCGCCTTTCGCACGGGCCAAGTATGGCGATTTGTTCTTAGAACATGTCGGCTGCGAGATGCAAGATTTCGAGGCGGTGAAGGCGAAGGCCAAGGAATTCAAAGTCTTCACCACGTTGAAGAATGCCGCCACGGGCGCACTCGTGGAAAAGGAACGCGATGTTCTCGTGAACGATCTCTTCGGCGAAGTGGTCGAGCCGAATCTGGTCGGGCCGATGTTCGTGTACGACTACCCGGCGGAGTTGTGCCCGCTGACGAAACGCAAGAAGGACGAGCCGCATATCGCCGAGCGATTCGAATTGTACGTCCACGGCATGGAACTGGCGAACGCCTACACCGAGTTGAACGACCCGATCACGCAGGAAGCAACCTTCCGCAAGCAGCTCGTCGGCATGAGCGACGAGGACACCATGGCGAAGATGGACGACGACTTCGTACGGGCACTCCGCCACGGCATGCCCCCCGCCGGCGGCTTGGGCATCGGCATCGACCGCCTAGTGATGCTGCTGACGAACACGCCGACGATCCGCGACGTGATTTTGTTCCCGCTGCTGCGGCCGGAGGCGAAGTGAGGGGTTGAGGGAAAGCGGACAAGTGGTTAGAATTCCATCAACGAGGAGCATCTCATGAGTACCGTTGTAACACCTTCGCTTTCGCCCCGCGAACTTTTGGAAACTTTACCGCCCGAGTATCGAGTTGAGTTGTTCGAGGAGATGCTCAGGGAGAAATTGGCAACCACTTCGGGGACGGAACCTCGGAAGCCTTGGGTGCCTACCCCGATCACCGCCCCGCCCCATGTGACCCCGGAGTCCAAAGCACGTATGAAGCGAGCTATGGAAACCTTGGATAACGCATTCGATCCCCGCGAGCGTTACAAGAATGAACTCATCGAGGAAGACCGGGACTGAAATTCAGTTCGACGACGATCATTTCTGCAACCTTCCAAAAAATCCATTTGCGCCTGATGCGTTTGCGAACCACCGCGGCGAGAAATGCTGGTGGAAAACTGCACCAGAACGCGTTCGGATATTCTTCATGGGGGAACGAGCCTTTCGGAGGCTCACCCCCGGATGATCGGATAAAAGATTCGAATTCCGCCCAGTACACATCTGCCCGTGCTTTGGAATCCATAATGTTCCGAGCCAATGAGCGTCGCCAACGCTCGAAATCCGATGCGATATCTACGTGGACTTTCAATTCGACTTTCATTCTCGTTTCCTCACTCGATCTAACATATCCTACAAATATCCACAGAGTTCTTCTTGTGAGCCTTCGCCTCGAAATGTTGCAAGTGGCGCGGTTGGCCCCCCGGCTGTTAGGGGAAAGCGCCGAACTCGTGACCGCCTTCGTGCGCAGCCAACTCCTCCCCGGCGGCGGCTTCGCCGACCGTGCCGGCAACCCCGATCTGTATTACTCCGTGTTCGGCCTCGAAGCCCTCTTCTCCTTGCGGGCCGATTTGCCCGCGGCGTCGTTCGTTCAACACTTGCAATCGTTCGGCGATGGTGCCGGATTGGATTTCGTTCACCTTTCTTGCCTGTGCCGGTGTTGGGCCGGGATGCCCGCGGCGGATCGCGCGAACGTTCCGGCCGATGTTATTCTGAAACGGGTCGAATACTTCCGCAGCAAGGATGGCGGTTTCGCCCAAGATCCGGGGGCCACCGAGGGGACGATCTACGGTTGCTTCCTCGCGCTCGGGGCCTACCAAGATTTGGGGCGGGAACTGCCGCACCCTGAGAGGGTGATTGCGTGCGTGCAGAAGTTGCGCTGCGAAGACGGCGGCTACTCGAACCAAGCCGATGTGCCGATGGGTTTGACCCCGAGCACCGCCGCGGCGGTGACACTTTTGCGCAACCTCGGTGAACGCATTCCCGATGGCGTGGAAGAATGGCTGTTCAGCCGGCACAGTACGGTAGGGGGCTTCTTCGCGGTGCCGATGGCGCCGCTGCCCGATCTGCTTTCCACGGCAACGGCCATTCACGCGCTCGCGGGATTGCAAGCCGATCTGACGCAGATTCGAGAACCGTGCCTCGATTTCATCGATACACTCTGGACGAGCCGAGGGGGGTTCCACGGCACCTGGACCGATGACACCCTCGATGTGGAGTACACCTACTACGGCTTGCTCGCTCTCGGCCACCTCAGCGTTTAGAATCGTAAATTTGGAATCCTGTCACAATCGAATCACCTCCGGCAAGTTATGTTGCACCCCTACGCGAGCGAACCATGAACACTCTTTGCGTGTACTGCCAGCAACCCTTGAAATTCGGCCAAGAATCGATCGGCCGTGAGTTCGATTGCCCGAGATGCAAAAGGAAACTCCTGATCGACGGAACCGGGATTGTCGCACCCCCAGCACCGAACGCGCCACCGCAACAATCCAATGCGTTCCAGAGTATCACCGACGACGATGATGACGATGAACCCGTACGGAGCGTACGCAGGATGCCGAGGACGCGCAAGAAATCGCGGGGCGGAAACGGGTTCGCCGATTTCCTCATGTTCCGAGCGATGCTCACACCTTGGATCATTCAAGCCGTGTTCTGGGTGGGATCGATCTTGTTCGTATCGGCCGGGTTGATGAAAGTGGCGAACAGCTTCGAAAAGGAACGACCGGCATTCGCCGGCTTCGATGCGGATCGGTTCGGGAACCCGATCCCCGAGACCAAGGCCAACAACGGGGGAATGCGAGTCTCCGAAACCGGCATTGCGCTCGGCCTGTCGCTGTGCATCTTCGGGCCACTGTTGATGAGGCTCTATTGCGAAGGCATGATCATTTTCTTCCGCATCCACGAAGAACTCTGCGATCTGCATACCACAATGGCGCGAAAAGCTTGACCCTCAATCGCCTTCCCACACGACCTTCGCCTTCTCCGGGACCGTTCCCACAATCTTCATCATCACGTCGCGGTAAACGGCATCCGTAATGTCGTTCGATACCGCACTCGGCAGTAAGGGATCTTCGGTGGTCGCGGTTCCGCCGAAATTCGGAATCTGAATCGGAATTAGGGAACGAATCACTGGGGCACGGCCCTTCTGCGTGGCGAACGGTTTTTCGTCTTCAGGTTTGAGACGAAGTTCCACCCACCAATCGACCGAACCGGGTTGGCCGAATTGACCCGCCACCGGCGTGTATTTAATATCGATGAGTGCCGTCGCGCCGGGAACGTCGCGGGGCTTCTCCACGAAGCCGATCATTTCTTTGCCGCCGCAGGCCTTGGAAATGCCGTCGGAGATCATGGAACGCAGACCGGCAGCCATCGGGCCGGGGGGATTGCTGGGGTTGGTCTTGTCGGTCACTTCGATCGACACGGCGGGGGAATCGGGGCCGCGGAGGCTTTCGAGCAAGGCCACCATACCGTCGCGGAGTGTCGGATCGGTCGCGCTCAACTTCACTTTTCCGATCGGCTCATCGTAAAGGGCTGCGAGGAGATTCGTCGCATCCACCCGGTGCTTGGTGTTGCGCGGGTTCAACAAGTAATCGCGGAAACCCTGCGCTCCTTTGTGATCCGCATCTTCCGGGTGGGCCGCTTTCTCTTTGGCATTCTCGAAGTTGCGATCGTCTTGCAAATCGGGGTTCACGGCGCTGAACAAACCGAACAGAACCGCGCCGATACCGATCACCGCGAGGTAGCCGAAGATACCCGATTTGGGCTTCCGCACGGAGGTGACTTCTTCGGGGAGGGAATCGAGGCGGAGGCCGCAATCCTGCATGCTCGGCGGTTCGGCATCTTCTTCGGTGAGATACTTGGCCACCCCTCCGACTTCCACCAACGGGATGCCCACCCACGGGCCTTCCTGGCGCCCCATCACCCAATCGACCGACGCATAGTAATCGGCCACCGAGGTCGCCGCACTCCGCGTCGGCAAGGCCACCGAGAAGCCGTCGTGTTGGGTCATGAACTGCACCGCCGTCGCCCCGTTCGGAGTGATTTCGGTATCGGCGGGCAGCGCCGCGATGCGAATGGATTCGCCTTCACCGATGTAGGCGTGAACCGGGTCGAAATAGAAGAACCACCCGGCGAAGTTCTCGGTATTGGCGAGCCAACGGCGGAAGGCGTAAAGGATCAGCCAGCCGCCCATGAGGATGGCCGCAGTTTGCAGTGCCGCCACAGCCCACGGGGCCTTGGTGGAGGTGCTGGCGATCCAGAGGAAGAAGCCGAGGATGAAGACGCCGAATAGCATGGCCCAGATCGGCCGGCTGGAGCCGACGCCGAAGAACATGCCCGGAGCACCATGGCCCTTCATGGCACGCACATCGCGGAGGTACGCCTTGGTGGCCGGATCGAGTTGGGAGTAATCGTAAGTTAAGAGCATGGGTGTTTTCCGTCGGATATTCGCCGCAGAGGCACAGAGAGAAAAACCGAGTAAACAAATGTAGATGAATTCAGAAACACTACCGATAGGCCATCCGTTGTATTTGTATTTCTCTCGTGAACTCTGCGCCTCTGTGGCGAAAAACAATTCTCAATCGCTCATCTTGTGCGGGATGAATCGGCTGGTGTTTTGCGTCACCATTTGGTCGTCTTCGCGGATGCCGATGCCGCAGCTCCAGCCGTGGATCACCCAACTGCCGATGACCGGGAACTTGCCATCGTATTCCTTCAAGGGCGCGAGCTGCTGGTACACGCACATCGCGGTATCGTACGGCCCCTCGGTTTCGAGCTTCTGTTGGCCATCGATGAACACTTGGATGTTCGCCCCTTCGCGGGCATGCACCGGCTTCTTCACGTAGCTGCCGTACTCGGGCGCCTCGAACCACGCCGGGAGCAGGAACTGCGAATCGGGGTTCAACTGGTGGAGCAGCGGCAGGATCGATTTGCAACTCAGGATCATCTTCCACGGCGGTTCGATCCACTTCGTCGGCGATTTGGGAATGTGGGCGCCGTAGCTATCCTTCACCAACCATTCCCACGGGTACAGCTTGAAGATGGTTTGAATCGGCCGGTTGGAGGCATCCACGAACCGGCGGCGGGCGGTATCCCAACCGATGGCTTCGATATCGAGGTACGCGGTTTGCAACCCGGCCCGCATCGCGGTATCGCGCAGGTATTCCACGGTGAGGTAATCTTCGACGTTGCTTTCGATCGCGGCGAAGTGGAACGGGCCGGGGAGCTTGGCTTTCGCGGCTTGCCAAGCTTCGATTAAGCGTTCGTCGATGGTGTTGAACTGATCGCCGCGTTCGTCGGTTTCCTTGAGCCATTGGTATTGGGCTACGCCGGCTTCGAGCAAAGCCGTGGGGGTGTCGGCGTTGAATTCGAGCATCTTGGGCGGGCCGACGCCATCGTAGGCGAGATCGAACCGGCCGTAGATGCAGGGCCAATCTTCGTCCCAACTGCGGATGACCGCTTCTTCGAACTCGGGCGGGATTCCGAAGAGGCCGAACATTCGGTTGTCGATGACGTGCTGCACGAGGGATAGGCACATTTCCCAGAGGGCGTATGTGGCCCGTTCGATGGAGTCGATTTCGTAGCGGGAAAAGACGTAGCAAGCGGATTCGTCCCAGTAGGGTTCGCCGCGGAGTGTGTGGAAATGGAGCCCGAGCGATTCGACCCGGCTCTGCCAGTTTGGCCGGGGATCGCAGGCCATGCGGTGCATGGGGTTAGCTCCCGCCGCCGGAGAACGTCCGGCTGACTGTTCCGAAGCCGCCGCCGCGCGAGGTCGGCGAGTAAGCCGAGGGGCGACCGGTATTACTGCCCGCGTACGCGGCGCTGTGGACGAAGAGGAAAAAGCCGCCGCCGCGGTAATGGCTGGAGTTGTTGTGGCCGGTGCGTTGGGCCGCTTGTTCTACCGATTTCTTTTCCATTTCCTCTTCGGGAGATGGCGCGGTGAAGTAGCCGGCGGAGAGAATGCCGCTGCCGAGGAGAACGAGGCCGAATTCTTTACCCATCCGACTCATGGAGATGCCCTCGCATTGCGGTTGGATCGAAGATCGACCACCGTGCAACCAACACTATTATACAACCGGGCCACTGGCGAGTGAGAAAATTCATCGGGCGTGCCTATGGATTTTTGCGAGCGGCGCGGCGTAAGCCCGCCGAGTTGTTGACTTGGCGGGCTTACGCCGCAACGCTCGCCCGTGACGAAAATGAATAGCATGCTCGGTGCTTCCTCGCCTAGGATACAACTGTACCCTTCGTTGACCGAACGAGCCGCCGCACGTCATGAGCAGCCCGAGTATCGTCGTCCGCGGCGCCCGCGAGCACAACCTCCGCAATATCGATCTCGAAATCCCGCGTAACAAGCTCGTCGTCTTCACGGGGGTCAGCGGCTCGGGGAAGTCGTCGCTGGCCTTCGATACCCTCTATGCAGAGGGGCAGCGACGCTACGTCGAGAGCCTTTCCAACTACGCCCGGCAGTTCCTCGGCCAACTCCCCAAACCCGATGTCGATTTCATCGGCGGCCTTTCCCCCGCCATCAGCATCCAGCAGAAGACGGCCAGCCGAAATCCGCGCAGCACCGTCGGCACCGTTACGGAAGTGAGCGACTTCCTTCGCGTGCTTTACGCCCGTTGCGGGCAGGGGCACTGCCCGAATTGCAGCCGGCCGATCACGGCCCAAACCCGCGAGCAGATCGTCGGCCGCGTGCTCACCTTCCCGGCCGGATCCAAGTTCCTGGTGCTGGCGCCGGTCGTGCGTGGGCAGAAGGGGGCGTTCGAGGATTTCTTTGCGGATATGGTGAAGCGCGGCTTCGTCCGCGCCCGCGTCGATGGGCAAGTGGTACGAATGACCGACGATTTGCGCTTGGACAAGAAGATCAAGCACAGCATCGAAATCGTGATCGATCGTTTGCAGGTGAAAGCGGAAGACGGCAGCTTCCGCATTCGAGTTGCGGAAGCGGTGGATCAAGCATTGGGGTTGGCGGAAGGGAACGTGATCATTTCACTGGAAGGGGAGCCGTCGAGCCGGGTCGCGTCAGCGCCCGGAGTGAAAGAAGCAAAGACTCCGGGCGCTAACGCGACCCGGCTCGATGAAGACATCCTCCTCTCCGCCCACTATTCGTGCACCCATTGCAATATCTCTTTCGAGCCGCCGACGCCGCAGTTGTTCAGCTTCAACAGCCCGCAGGGGATGTGCCCGCAATGCGATGGCCTCGGCCAGATGTTCAGCTTCGCCCCGGAACTTCTCATTCCCGATGAGAGCCTGAGCCTGTACGACGGCGCCATCCCGCTCGTGGGTTCGCTCAAAAGCATGGGCAAGTGGAAACGCCACATTTACGAAGGCGTTGGAACTTCCCTCGGCATCGACCTCAAAACGCCTTGGAACGCGCTGCCGAGGGAACATCGGGAATTGCTGCTCCAAGGCTCGGGCGACCGCCACATCGTGTGGGAGTGGAAACAACGCTTCGGCAAAATCTGGAAGCACGCCGGGAAGTGGGAAGGCATCGTTCCGCAACTGATCTCGCAGTTCAAGAAGGTGACGGCCGGCCCGAAGCGGATGCAACTCGAAAAGTACATGCGCGTAGTGAAGTGCCCCGGTTGCCTCGGCGAACGCTTGAACTCCCAAGCCCGGGCAATGAAGGTCGGCGATTCTACGCTGATCCAACTCGGGCGTTTGCCCGTGGGCGATCTCGTGCCCTGGATGGACAAATACGAAACGACGCTCACGCCCGTTCAACGGCAGATCGCCGGGGAACTGCTGAAGGAAATCCGCGTTCGCCTTTCCTTCCTTTTGAATGTCGGCCTTCACTACCTCAGCTTGGATCGCTCGGCACCCACGCTCTCCGGCGGCGAAGCCCAACGCATCCGCCTCGCGGGGCAGATCGGTTCGGGATTGGTCGGTGTGCTGTACATCCTTGATGAACCGAGCATCGGCCTGCACCCGCGCGACAACCTCCGATTGCTGAACAGCCTCGAACGCCTGCGCGACATGGGCAACACGGTGCTGGTGGTGGAACACGATGAAGACACGATGCGGGCCGCCGATTACCTCGTGGACTTCGGCCCCGGCCCCGGCACGCGCGGCGGGCAGATCGTCGCAGCGGGTACCCCAGCCGAAGTCTTTGCCAACCCGAACAGCCCGACGGGGCAGTACCTCACCGGCGTGAAGTCGATCCCGATTCCCGCCGAGCGCCGCAAAGAGTCGGGGAAGGCGATCCGAATCAGCGGGGCCACGCACAACAATTTGAAGAATGTGTCTGTCGAGATTCCACTGGGCAAGTTCGTGGTCGTCACGGGGGTGAG
>Ga0105048_10015443_pt1 | contig 11851 bp, 9 predicted proteins | sample MAT05_FD_78382 | JGI IMG/M metagenome (GOLD analysis project Ga0105048, IMG submission 78382) | Freshwater microbial communities from Lake Fryxell liftoff mats and glacier meltwater in Antarctica - MAT-05 | ecosystem: Environmental > Aquatic > Freshwater > Ice > Liftoff microbial mat | place...
CGGCAGAAACGGGATGTTCTCGTGGCCGGGGCTGGAGGACGGATCGAACTGCATCGCGTCGAGGATGCGCTTGTACGAGGGACAGGCCTGGTAGTGGTGGCGCGTCAGGCTGCCGAGCGCTTCTGCCAGCCGCGCGCGCTTGTCCTCGCGGCGCAGCGAGTAGGGCCCGATCGCGAAGTAGGACTCAAGGTCCAGCAAGCGAGGTCTCCAGCTCTGCGTAGAGGGTCTTCCCGGCGCCGCTCTTCGGGATCGCAAGGACAGCGGTCACCACGAAGGCGGTCGGATGGAGCGCGGTCTTGCCCGCGATGAACCGCCGGACGTCGGAGGCCGGGTTGCCGTCAACGATGAAGATCGTCACCTTGTCATCGCGCCCGATGCAGGCGCAGTCCGTGCCGGGGAACGCCGACAGGATCAGCTGCTCCATCTCGTCGAGGTTGACCCGGTTGCCGAAGATCTTGATGAACCGCTTCTTGCGGCCGACGATGTAGTGGTAGCCGTCCGCGTCGCGCCTCGCCATGTCGCCCGTGACGAGCACGTGGCTGTTCTCGTCGCCCTTGGCGAGATCGTCGCTGGAGTGGGCGTAACCGAGCGACACGTTCGGGCCCACGTAGACTAGCTCGCCGGTGATCTCGGGCTGCGTGATCGTGCCGCCGTCAGCGTCTCGCAACGAGAGCTCGCCACCGGGGATCGCGATCCCGATGCTGCCGCACTTGTCGAGGGAGCGCTGCGGCGGCAAGTACGACATGCGGGCCGTCGCCTCGGTCTGTCCGTACATGACGAAGAAGCGGCGGCCCGTGGCATGCGCGTACTCGGCGAGCTCGCGGTGCAGCGCTTCGGAGAGCTTGCCGCCGGCCTGCGTCATCGTCTTGAGCGATGGCAGGTCCATGGTGAAGAAGCGCAGCCGCTTCAGCATCCCGTACGTGTAGGGCACGCCACCGAACGACGTCGCTCGCTCGCGTTGGAAGAAGCTCCAGAACTCCTTCTCGACAAGGCTCTTGCTGGTGACCAGCACGGTCGCGCCCGCGGCGAAGTGAGCGTTGAGGATCGACAGCCCGTACGAATACTCCATCGGCAACGTGGTGATCGGGCGCTCGTCCGCGCCGATCTCCAGGTACTCGACGATCGAGGCCGCGTTGGCGGCGAGGTTCGCGTAGCTGCAGCGCACGAAGTGCGGACTCCCCGTCGAACCGGAGGTGCTGAGCAGCACGGCCAGGTCGTCGTGCATCGGCACTGCGGGCTCGTACCGCGTCCTCATCAGCGCGTACCCATGCTCGCTCAGGATCGGCGGCTCCACGACGAGCGCTGCCTCCACGAGCGGTACGACGAGCGCGTGCGGCGCCCACAGCAACGTCGGGCGATACAGCTCGGCGAGGCGGCCCAGGAGCGCGTGGTCGAGACCCGCGCTCAACATCAGCGGGACGATGCGGTTCTCGACGAACGCCGCATACCCGGCCAGCGAGCCCAGCGTGTTCGAGCACAGGCAGAAGGCCAGGTGCCGGCCTGGGACGACGTCGCGGATCTGCGCGGCGAGTCCGGCGATCTGCCCGCGCGTGATGGCCGCGCCGGTGTCGTCGATCGCCGCTACGCGGTCGGGGTGACTGTCAAAACTCCACGCCATACTTCGTCAGCAACGTCTTGCCCTTCTCGAAAGAGCTGAAGTCGATGACGTCATCGATCTCCATCGTGATGCCGAAGGTCTCCTCGAGGACGGCCATCAGCCCCATGTGACCAACCGAATCCCAGCTCGAGATCGCCTGGTAGACCAGCGTGGGCAGCGTGTCCGGAGGAACGTCGAACGCCTCGACGAACGCCTTCGTGTACTTCTCCGTGTTCGTCACGACTACTTGACCTCTTCGTAGCGCGCCAGGATCGAGGCGGCGAGCTGCTTCGGAGTCAGCCCGTTCTTCTCGAGCAGGTACGGATAGTCGGCAGGATCGTTGAACGAGTCGGCCATCCCGAGCACGAGCTGCGGCGGCTTTTGGCGCAGCGGAGCAAGACACTCGGCGACGGCACCACCGAGCCCGCCTCGCACGTTGTGCTCCTCGATCGTCACGAGCAGCTTGGCGCCGAGCGTCTCCTTCACCGCCGCCTCGTCGAGAGGCTTGATCGTGTGCATGTCGATCACGGTGCAGGCGATCTGCTGCTCGTCGAGGATCTTTGCCGCTTCGAGCGCGGCGAAGACCATGGTTCCCGTGGCGATGATCGCGATGTCGCCGCCCTCGCGCAGCCGGTTCGCCTTGCCGATCGTGAACTCGAAATCGCCGTGGTAGACGGTCGGGTTGTTCTGCACGCCGGACAGGCGGAGGTACACTGGGCCCTTGTGCTGAGCTGCCGCGAGCGTCGCCTTGACCGTCGCCGTGCAGTCGGCGGGGCACAGGATCGTGATGTTCGGGATCGCGCGCATGATCGCGACATCCTCGATGCTCATGTGCGTCGCGCCGAGGATGCCCACGGACATTCCGGCCGCGAGGCCGACCAGCTTGATGTCGGCATGCATGTGGCCCATGTTGACGCGGACCTGGTCACACGCGCGCGCCGACGCAAACGTCGCATACGTCGTCGCGAACACGACGTGGCCTTCCTTGGCCATGCCGGCAGCGACGCCGAGCATGTTCTGCTCCGCGATTCCGATGTTGTAGAGGCGCTCGGGAAACTTGGCCTTGAAGCGATCGAGGCCCGAGAAGAACGCCAGATCCGCAGTCAGGATCGCAACGCTGCTATCGACCTCGGGGAGCTCCATGGCCGCGACGCCAAAGGCGCCGCTGGAGCCGAGCATCGACCAGGTCCGGGTGTTCGCCTTGGTGTACGCGATCATGATTTCTTGGACGCCGCGAGCTCGGCTTCATCCTGCTCGGCCATCGCCTGGTCGAACATGGCCTGGGTCAGACGCGAGTGATGCCAGGCGCGGGCGTTCTCCATAAAGGAGACGCCCTTGCCGCGGATCGTGCGGGCGACGATCGCCAGCGGCTTGCCGACGTCGGCCGCCGTCGTGAGTGCTTCGTGCACGGCGTTGACATCGTGGCCGTCGATCTCGAGGACCGTCCAGCCAAAGCTCCGCCACTTGCCGGCGAGATCACCGGTGTTCATCACCGGCTCGGTGAAGCCGTCGTACTGCATCCCGTTCCGGTCGACGATCGCGACCAGGTTCGAGAGGCCGTAGTGCGCGGCCGACATCGCGGCCTCCCAGACCGAGCCTTCGTTGCACTCGCCGTCGCCGACGAGGACGAACACCCGGGACGTGTCGTTACTGCGCGCCTTGAGCGCGAGCGCGGAACCGACGCCGAGCGAGAGGCCCTGACCGAGGCTTCCGCTGGAGAACTCGATGCCTAGGTCCGGGTTCATGGCGGGGTGACCGTAGAGGCGCGTCTCGTTGGACTTGAACGTCGCGAGCTCGCTCTCCTCGAGGAAGCCCGCGAGGACGAGTGCCGCATAGAACGACGGAGCGCCGTGTCCCTTGCTGAGGATGAAGCGGTCGCGCTGCTCCCACAGTGGGTTCTTGACGTCGTAGCGCAGCACGTCGAGGTACAGCACCGAGAGGATCTCGACCATCGACAGCGCACCACCGGCGTGGGAGCCGAGCGGCCCCGCGCCGAGCGTCATCTTCAACACGTTCCGACGGATCTGCCTCGCCGCTGCACGACAGCGCTCGGCGTCGAACGCGCGGCCATCAGATCTGGGCGCCAGGCGCACCGGGGCCTCGATCGCAGCTGCAGCTGTATTGTCATGCATCACGTGCCTCCATACGCTAGTCGAGTCTCGAGCCAGTGCCGTAGATATCGCAGTCGGGGACGGGTGCGTCCAAAAAACGGATGGCATCGTCGATCCTTGGATAGGCAACGACCCCATTTGAGGGCGCCTCACCAGGGCTCGTGGACCTTACAAGACTCCATCGCCCTTGTCATGGGAGCACCCTCGATCTTCCAGGTGCAGCGACATCGGGCACACCGTCGGGGGGCACCGTCGAGTTTCGCGCGTGTCGCGGGTCACAACGTGACGAACCGGGCCCTCGGACCCGCGATTGACCTCTTCAAAAAAAGCTGGTAACCGCGTTGGAGCCGTCATGACCAGCGCGCTGGCCGCCTGATGCTGTATTCGTTCGTCGTCCCGATCTACAACGACGGAGCACTCGCGCGTGATTTCTGCGTCGAGATGGCGGCCGTGTTCCGTCCCTATCTCGGTCACGACGACATCGCGCGCGACCTCGAGGTCATCTTTGTCGATGACGGCAGCTCGAACACTTCTCCGGAGCTCCTCAAGGCGACGTGCGACGAGTTCCCGTTCGCCAAGTGCATGGTGCTGAGCCGCAACTTCGGGCAGCACATCGCCACGTCGGCGGGGTACCGCGCGGCCAGCGGCGACTACGTCGGGACGTTGAACGTCGACATGGAGGAGGCACCCCGGTACCTCCCGGCTGCGCTCGATGCGCTGAAGCAGGGTGACTTCGACATCGCCGGTGGACAGCACACGGGCCGGCCCGTCGGGTTGGCCACGCGAACGACGTCGTTCCTGTTCAACTTCCTGATCAACCGCCTCACTGGTTACCAGATCCCACCCAACGCCACGACGATGCGGGTGATGACGCGACGAGCGGTCGACGTCTACAACGGGCTGACCGAGAAGAGCCGGTTCATGCCGGCGCTCGAGGGTTGGCTGGGCATGCGGTACGTCCGCGTGCCGCTCGAGCAACAGCCGCGCAAGGCCGGAACCTCGACCTACAACTTTCGACGCCGCCTGCGGCTGGCCTACTCGTCGGTGATTTCGTTCTCCGACTTTCCGCTGCGACTCGCCGTCAAGTTCGGCATGCTCGTCGCCTGCTTCGGCGCGTTGCTCGCGCTTGGCTTCATCCTGCAGCAGCTGTTCGGGACGTCGCTCCTTCCCGGCTACACGTCGACGTTCGTGGTCATCGTGTTCCTCGGCGGTGTTCAGATCGCCGTCACCGGAGTCGCGAGCCTCTACATCGGGCGCATCCTCACGGAGGTGCAGAAACGCCCGCTGTTCGTCGTGCGCGAGACCTACGGTGGCGAGCTGCGCGCGATGGACGAGCCGGTCTTGCGCGCACGGACTTCGCCGGCGAACGTGACGCCGCTTCCGGTCGAACAAGCGCGCAAGCACACGGCGTGATCCGCACGCGATGAGTCGCCGGCACGTCAGCCTACTCGTGAAGCTGATCATCGCCGGGGTGCTGCTCGGGTGGTTGGTTCGCTCGGGCTCGCTCGACTTCGGCGCGCTCGCGATCTTCTTCGAGCACCCTGCGCTGCTCGTCGCGAATCTCGGGGTCTTTGTCGGGACGTACCTGATCGCCGCGGTCCGCTGGCGGCTCCTGCTCCAGGTCGCCGGCATCGAGCTGCCGCTCCGGCGTGCCATCCAGCTCACGCTCACGGCTGCGTTCTTCAACGTCGTCGCGCCGGGCAACATCGGAGGCGATGTCGTGAAGGCGATCTACGTCGCCCGCGACCTTCCGCCCAACCAGCGACCGAGCGTGTATCTGATCGGGTTCCTCGATCGACTCGTCGCGGTCGGCGGTCTCGTCGCTGTCGCCGTGGCGCTGAACGTCGGTTCGCGCGTCTTCTCGGACGACTCGCAGCTGAGCGAGCCGACGACCGCGATCGCAATCCTCGCACTCGTGACCATTGTGCTGCCGGTCGTGGGGCTCGGTCTCGTTCGCCGCTTCGCCAAGGACGACGACGGATCGACGGATGGCATGTCCCGCGTCGCGACGCTACGCGGTCGCCTGATCGCGGCGGCGAAACTCGTCTCGGCGCGGCCGGGTGCGCTGGCTCTCAGTCTCGTCCTGTCGATCGCGATCCATGCCTGCGGGATCATCTGGTTCTCCGCGGTCGCGAGTGCAGTGCTCGATCAGCACGTCTCGGTGCCCCAGATGGCCGCCGTCTATCCGCTCGGGATGTTGAGTGTGCTGCTGCCGATCTCCTATGCGGGATTCGGAGTCGGCCACATCGCCTTCGAGCAGCTGTTCGCGATGATCGGGCTCACCGGCGGTGCGAACGTGATCAACGTGTATCTGATCGGCCTGCTCGTACCGTGTCTGTTCGGCGTGATTCCCTACCTCCTGCTGAAGCGCGAGGCCGGTGCGCCTGGCGAAGCCGAGCTACCGAGCACGTGAATCGCTGAGCGCTAGGCCTCGGCCGGCTTCGTGGCTTCGATCGCAAACCCGGACGCGATCACGTGCGCGGCGGGATGATGGATCAGCAGCGCGTCGAGATACTTGAGCGGGGACAGCGCCCACATCAGCGGTACGAGCATGCGATAGACGCGCTCGCTGCCGAGCGAGCCGACCATCGCGAGCCACTCCTGGAGCGTCCACAGCAGGCCGGAGGTCGGTCCGCCGGCGACGCGGGTCTCCGCCACGGTGAAGTTCGCGAACAGGTGGCGAAGCCCCGGGAGCGTGAGCCGGCTGTAGTCGTAGGGCGAGGCGTGAAACGGTTGCATGAACGGGACGAAGCACAGCAAGCGGCCGCCCGGTCGCAGGACCCTGAACATCTCGGCGACGTGGGCCACCGGATCCGGCACGTGTTCGAGCACCGCCTGGCTGATCACGCCGTCGAGCGAACCATCGGCAAACGGCAGCTCGGCAAGGTTACAGACGACGTTCACCCGCTCGTAGGGGAAGCCATCGACGCGTACGACGCGTTCACCGTGGTCGTTGGTTCCGGATCCGAGATCATAGACGAGCTCGTCGTCGCCGAAAGTCGCGACGAACTCCTTCACCCCCGCATCGCCATAGACCGGAGCGAGCGCCGCCATCGCGATCGGGTAGAGCCGTCCCGCGCGGTGTTTCACTCTCGCCTTGATTCCGTTGAGCCAGTCGGTCTTCTGAGCCTCGGGGGCGAGTGCACGAAAGTGATACGCACCACGGTCGCGGCGTGCGGTGAGCCCACAGCGCCTGCACACGAGCTCGATATGATCACCCGCATCGTCGAGCCCGCACTTGCACGATGGACATGCGAGCTTGGGGCGAATTCTGTCGAGCAAGTCCTCGCGGCGACTCACGTCGCGGCACTGTAACACGCGCGCCAATTGGTGATAGAGCTAGGCGCTCCGATGCTGAGGTCCCTTCGGATCTACCTGCTGGTGTGCATCGCGCTCGCGTTCGGTTACCTGGTTCTTCACGCTGGCGAGCCACTGCGGCTGAACGTCGGCGACGCGTGGACTGACGCCGACGTCCTCACCTCGATCGCCAACGGCTCGCGTCAGGGCATTCCCGAGCTGATCTACGGCGCCGTGGGAACGCTCGTCAGGGCTCATCAGCTCACGGTCTTTCGGCTCCTCGCTCTCGTGTTCTCGGGCGTCGGCGCGTGGCTGTTGTTCCAGTACGCGCGCAGGATGTGGAACGACACGGTCGCGATCATCGCGACTGCACTGACCACGACATGTACCGTGTGGATGCTGTTCGCGGACAGCATCCATCTGCCGCCGATCGTCCACTGCGCCTGCTTCCTGGCGCTGTGGGGCACCGTTCGTGTCATCGAGACCGGGCGGCTACGTCACTACATCGCCGCATTCGCCGGAACGTTCGTCTGCGTGCTGGCCGCGTCCCATGATTGGTTGTTCCTTTCACTCGGGGTCCTGTTCACCGTCCACGTGAAGCGCGGAAATCTGCTCGCGCGCGGGACCTGGCACGTGATCGCGGTGTGCGCCGCCGGTGGGCTGCTCGCCATGGTGGTGCGGTCGCCGTTCGTCGCGGACCCGAGCCTCTGGCAGTCGGCGCTCGACCACCGGGTTGCGGCAACGTTCGCGACCCTGGTGCGCCGCTACACGGTCATGTTCACGCCGCTGCTCTGGCTCACGCTGGCGTGGGCCGTGTGGCGTGCGGTGCGCGCGCCAACGGTGAAGGCCGCGTTCGAGGACGGCACGACCTGGATGCTGGTCGCGGCGCTGGCGTTCGTCTGGCTGCCGCCGCAACCCGAGTCAGCGACGCTGCGCACGCAGTTGATGCTGCCGTTCTACGCGCTCGGATCGGCGCTCCTGATCGCGCGGCTGCTGGGTAACGGTCGATGGCTCGTTCGCACGTTCGCACTTGCGGTGTGCGTGGTGACACCGCTGTGGGGGGCCTGGCTCGTGGTCTCTCACTCGCGCGAGGTTCTCGATCGCGACGATCTCGTCCGAGCGAACGACTACCTCGCGCGCAACGACGGCAACGGCTTCGTGATGTCCAACCTCCTGGCGAACGGCCCGATCGTGGCGGCGTTCGGTCGTCACGGCTGGACCGCGCTTCCCGATCCCGACCCGTCGAGTGCGCGCCTCAAGATGCTGGAGCTGTTCGAGATCGCAGGAACCGACTACGTCCACGCGGTGATCTTCACCTCCCCCGGATCGCGGTTCGTTGATCGATCGATCAGGCAGGTGGTGCGCCACCGGATGGCGTCCGTCGATGGCTGGCCGTACCTGGTCCGGGCGAAGCTGCACACGCTGGTCGACGCGTACGACAGGAACGTCCTGCGCTCGCTCGAGGCGGTGGGTGCGAAGCGGGTACTCGAAGCCGGCAATTTCGACATCTACCGGATCGATCGCGCGCGCATCATCGAGAGCTCAGCGTGGTCACTGCCAGTCGTTCGCACGATCGACTTCGACAGTCTCCAGGCGGTCAGGCACCAGCTCCTCGGTTGGGGCGTCCCCGTGGACCCGAACGAGACTCGCGCCACGCTCTCGAGCATCGTGGGCTATGGCCGGTGCCGGAATCCGATCGCGGCGAGCGTCACGCCGGCACCGAACGGGTGCACGGTCGTGGAGACGCCGAAGGGGCTTGACGTCCTCGACGTCGGCTCGATCAATCGCGCGGAGCTGGTGGTGCGCGTCGAGCGCGCCTGCGATCAACAGCTGACGATCACGCTCGCAGCGCCGGCGAGCGTCGACGTCGCGTTCAACGGCATCGTCGTGCTGTCGTGTGAGGATCCGCAGTGGGGCATGGCCTCGGCCACGGTGCGAGTCCCGCACGACCAGGTTCGTTCCGGCCTCAACATCATCAGCTTCGACGATAAGCAGGCGGACCGGAAGCGGATCCGGCCCGAGGTCAAGTCGGTGGTGATCGAGCCCCTCTGCGAGTCTCGCTGATCACTGCGTGGTCAGGAACAGCTCCCAGCCCCCGACCCAGCTCCACACGTAGTCCTTGGGACTCCGGCGGATCCAGCGCTCGACGCGGCCTGGAATCTTCAAGACGTTGGCGGCAAGGGCCTCGACAGGACGATCGCGGATCCGCGACTCGACCATCGACGGCTGCGACACGGCCGTGCGCGTCTGCATGCCGTGACGATCCATCAAGCGATTCCAAAACGATGGTCCGAGATCGTGCACGTGCTGTGGGAAGTGCATCTCGTACCGGGGGTACAGCTTGCGGAGTGGCAGTGCGTACGGCGTCCGCGCATAGAACGCTCCGCCGGAGTCGTGGATCTTTCCGAGGAGCTCACGGAGCACCGGCGCCAGATGCGGGATGTGCTCGAGGACCGCACTCGCGATCACGAGATCGAACGTGCCTGCGGTCTGCGCCAGCGTGCGAACACGTTCGACAACAATTCCATCCTCGGTTCGCGAGTCGTGGTCCTGTTCAAACGATAGATCCACGATCGTCACGGTCACCGAACGCGTGCGAGCGAGCTGCTTCGCGATCGTCAAGGAGACGCCGCCGCGGCCGCCTCCGAAATCCAGGATCCGGAACGCGTCCTTGCGGCTGTCGGCCAGCCTCAGCTCCTTCAAGATGCGGTGCGCGATCCTCACCCACATCGCGTTGTCGACATGCTCGGAGCGCCGGTAGCTAGCGTAGTAGTCCGCATAGAACAGATCGAGATACTCGGCGGAGGGCATGCGCGACAGGCTCGTCCCGCGACACACGGAACACTCCAGCCATTCGACGCGCGGGTGCTGGTTGGCCGTGGCGACACCGGAGCGCGACGCAGTCGAGTCGCACGTGGGACACGAGTCCGAGCTCCACAGGTCGGCCTCGGTGAGTACTCGAATCATGTTCGTCGAGGAGGTTGTCAGTGCGTCCACGGAGTGTCAACCACGCGGCTCGCCGGGCATGCGCACCGAAACGTGAGGTATGTTGGGTCGTGTCGCCGCAGGTGAGCGCTTCGCGCGTGCAGCTACGCCGGATCGCGCTCGCGGTTGGCGGGTCGACGGCGATGGTCGTGCTGATCGCCGCGTTGCTTCCTCGCGCGTTTCTCGTCAACGACGATCCGGGGTTCGTGTTGTACCTGCGCCTCGGTACGTACACGCCGTGGATGTCTCCCGTGCTGAACCAGGCGCTGGTGTCCGCGTACCAGGTGTCATCCTACGTGCCGTGGTACGGGCTGTTTCTCTATGCCCTGATCATCGCGACCGGGGCGGTGCTGATCCACACCTGTCTCGAGCTGATCGATCGTCGGGGCGAGGCCGGGCGCATCGCCACGTCGCTCGGCGCGCTGCTGCTGGTCACCAGTCACATCATCCTCGCGATCGGTGTCACGTGGACCACGGTATCGATCTCGGCGCTGGGGACCGCGACGGTTGCGTTCGTCGCGCACCTCCAGAGCTGCGAGGCCACGGGGACCCGGGCGTCGTGGCTGCGCGCGCTGACCTATGGTCTCCTGTTCGTCGCCGGCTTCGCGCTCCGCAACGCGGCGCTCTATGCAACGGCGGCAGCGCTACTGCCGCTGCTCGGCTGGGCGGCGATCCAGTTCCTGCGGAAGCGTCATCTCCCCCGACCCGCCGCGGTGATCGCGTTCCTCGCTCCGCTCGTGCTGATCATGGGAATCCACCGCGTCATCCCGGGCGCCGATTACGCGGAGTTCAACACGGTGCGCGGCACGATCAGTGGCGCTGCCGCGTTCGAGAACCTCGACACCCGAGCACCGGAGCTTCTGGTGCGCGCAGGCTGGACGCTCGACGAGTATCGCGACTTCTCGAACTGGCTTCTGGCCGACGACACCGAGTTCTCGACCGAGAAGTTGCGACGGCTTTCCAACACCGGCGGCGTGCCCACACCGCTCGGCATGACCGAGGCGGTTGGCGTGTTGCGCGCGACCGCCGACGAGTCCGCTGCGAGCGTCTGGCTGTTTCTCACATCGATCGCCGGTGGCCTCTTGCTCGCGTGGCTCGGGATCATCGATCGCCGGCGGGCCGTCTGGTTTAGCCTCGCGAATGTCGGGTTTCTGATGATCGTGCCGGTCGCGCTGGCGACGGTCTCGCGGTTTCCGCAGCGTGTGTCGTTGTCGTTCTACACCGTGGCTGCGTTTGGAATGTTCGTGTTCCTCGCCGGCGAGATCGCGCTTCGCCCTCGGCGAAGGGACGGCCAGCAGCGCCCGGCCATCGCCTTGATCGTGATCTCGCTGTTCATGTTCGCGTGGGCACGAAATCTGATCGCGTGGACCGACCGCGAGCCGTGGCCGTACCACACCACGCTGCGAGCGTTCGCAAACCGCGTGAAAGCACGCAACGGGATCGTGATGGAGGGCATAGGGATCACCGAGATGGATCCGCTGCTCGCGGATCCGCGCGGCTTCGACGCACTCCCCGGTGGATGGGGAACGTTCACGGCACCGTGGTTCGAATACATCCATCGCTTCGGGATCCGCAGTGGCTCCGAGCTCCTGCACAAGATGATCGACAACCCGGACGCGTACCTGGTCGCCGTGCCGCACGGGCACGAGAACTTCCTCGACTGGATCCGGCGCAGGGTTGGCAACCCGGCGGTCCGGCTCTCGCTGGTCGACAGCGCCGACGGGATGCCATCGGCGATTCGCTCCGAGCTGTACCGGCTTGTCACCACGCCGCTCGTGCGCGGCAGCGACGAGTGGAACCTGCGGGCGCGCTACTACGCGTCGTCGAACGCAGAGCTTCCTGGACCGCCAGACATGAGCGA
>Ga0105048_10015444_pt1 | contig 11851 bp, 11 predicted proteins | sample MAT05_FD_78382 | JGI IMG/M metagenome (GOLD analysis project Ga0105048, IMG submission 78382) | Freshwater microbial communities from Lake Fryxell liftoff mats and glacier meltwater in Antarctica - MAT-05 | ecosystem: Environmental > Aquatic > Freshwater > Ice > Liftoff microbial mat | place...
ACCGCCGCGTCGTCGTCGCCGTCGTCGCAGGCGGGCATGAGAAGCATGAAAGGCATGAGAAGCATGAAAGGCACGAGAAGCACCAGAGGTAGGGATCGAAGCAGACTGGCGAATGCGTGGGAGGTGGGGCGCATGATCTCAGTCCTCCAGGCGAGCGCGGGCGGTGAACAGGGTCTGGGAGCCAGGCTCGTTGCTCTCGTAGCGCAGGCCGAGGGGGGCCATCATCGCCGGGCACTCGGGGTCGCCCGGGAACGCCATGCAGCCGGGCAATCGGTCGGTCTTGCCGTCCGGGACCCGGTCGACGTCGACCCCCGCGAGCACGGTGGCGGCGTCGATCACGAGCTCGTCGGCGTCGACATCGAAGCCGTCCATGCGGATCGCCGCGAGGTTGGCGAAGGCGCAGTCGTAGCCGTCCGAGACGCTGCCGTCGCACGAGGTCGCGCCGAGGTGGTAGAAGAACTCGGACTGGGTGCTCGGGCGCATGTCGAGGCGGATGTACTTGTAGCCGCCCGCCCAGCTCCACCACAGGCCCTGGGCGTTGAGCGGCGCGGCGGCGGTCGCGGCGTCGAGGTGGTTTAGCGCATTGGGGACGCCGACGATGAACTCGACGCCCGTGTAGTCGTCGTGGGCCGGCACGTTGCCGCGGACCTCAAAGTTGGTGTCCGGGCTGCCGGTCATGCACGCGCCCGTGCCGTCCTCGAAGTCGAGCAGCACCAGCCCGGCGCGCTGCCACTGTCCGTCGTCCGGCACAGTCAGCGCCACCCGCTCCCCGCTCGCGCGGATCAACGCGACGTCGTGCACGTACATGCGAAAGTCGAGCGGCGTCACCGTCGACTCGCCGGTGCCGATGCCAGCGAAGTCCTGGCCGCACGCGAATGGCTGTCCGTTGACCAGCGGCGCGAACCGAAGCGAGATATCGCGGTCGTTCGAGGGATCGCACGAGACCGCTACAGTCACGCAGCCGAGGAGTACGGCGAGGCGATAGGACAGGGGGGAGGGCGGCATGACACCGGAATAAGCCGAAGCGCGCGGCGCCGGAATGCGACGCGAGGTCGCAGCCCGCGCCGCTGCGACACGCGGTCGCAGGCTCACATGCACGAGCCGCCGCCAATAGCACTGGCACAGGCGCTCGGGTCGGTCTTTGCGAGGTCGCAATGATAGATGCGGCACTCGATGGACTCGCCCTGCATCGCCGGCATGCCGACGCTCGGGAGCGCGGCGGCTGCGGCCTCGCACATCGCCTCGGACATGTCGTGGTCCTCGCCCCAGGTGCCGTGATACTCGTCGTGGCAATCGACGACCATGCACTGACAGTAGGCCTCCGCGGGCGTCAGCATGCTGCCAGTGGTCCCTGGCTCGGGCCCGGTGGTATGCGCGTGCGTGGTCCCGGTGGGCTCATGGCCGGTCTCCCCGGTCGTGTGCGCGTGGCCGGTCTCCCCGGTCGTGTGCGCGTGGCCGGTCTCCGTCGTGGTGCCGGTGGTCGGGGCCCCGGTGCTGTCGTGCGAGTGGGCCGTCGCATCGTGCCCGCTGCTGTCGTCGTGAGTCTCGGCGTGACAGCCGGCGAGGAGCCCGAGCAACAGGATGCGGAGGGTCAGGGCGTGCATGCGGCCTCGCGGGTGATCCAGGACAGGAAGTCGATGTAGGCCAGGTCGTCGACCGTGGCGAACTTGTCGTGGCCACCGTGTACGACCCCGCCAGCGCTCTCGGCGAGCGGCTTTTGCAGGAGCAGGCTGGAGGCAGGGTCGTCGAGGTCGACGAGGCCGCGATCGAACACGTTGCGCATGGTCGTCAGGGAGCCCAACTCGCACGCGCCGGTGGCGATCCACTTGGGGGCGTCGACCTCGTTGTCGTCGAAGTGACACGGCGAGCAGCGTCCGCGCCAGGCGTACACGCGCTGGCGAAACAGGGTCTCGCGCGTGAGCAGCGAGCAATCGCCGGGATCCTCATACTTCTCGGTCTTCGGGTCGTCGGCGTCGCAGGTCACCATGGCCGGCGTGCCGCACGGCGCGTCGCCGACGTAGCACCCGCCGCAGGTCGAGGTCGCCTCGATCCACGCCAAAAACGCCGCGTACTCCTCGTCGATGACCTGTTGATCGATCAACGGGCTGGCCGGATCAGCGCGGGCGATCCACTGCAAGATCGTGCTCGACGGCGGATCTTCGAGGTCGACGAGGCCTCGCTCGTCGAGGCAGGCCATCGTCTGACACGGGGTGTCCTGCACGAACATCTCAAGGTCGATGCCAGACAGATGACAGGTGTTGCAGGTCTTCGGCCGGTCCGTCGCCAGCAGCGGCGCGATCCGCTTGGTGTACAGGTCGTCGGTCAGGCCGTCGCACTGGACCGCGGTGGTCGTCGTCCCGGACGCCCCGGACGACCCCTGACCGCCGGTCGTCGCGTCGGTCGACGAGCTCGCGTCGGCCGGCGTGCCATCCTCGCGCACACAGCCAGCCAGGGCCATCGTCGCAAGTAGAGCCACCTGTCCCCGAAGCACGAGGGCCAGTACGCCAGAGGAACGCCGCCCTGCACCCCCTGCGACCGGCTGTCGCACCCGGCACCAAGCCCACGGCCACGCCCGCGCGACGAGTTGGCGGGTCATTCGCGCCCGACCTGCGCGAGCGCGGCCAGCCACTTCTGACGCAGCGTCCCCTCGTCGGACTCCGCGGACTCGTCGACGACGATCGCGGGCATGATGCCCGCGAGTTCATTGCTCCCATCGGCTCTTCGCCGCTGGCAATCCGGCATCTCGACGCGCAACCCGCTGTGGTCCAGGATCGCCAGCACGCCGCCGTTTGTGTAGCCGCACCCGGAGCCACGCGTCACGAAGCGCAGCGCGGCGGTGGCTCGGGCAGGGGTTGTGAGCCGGGCGATCGCGGGCTGCGTCGGCCCGCGAATAACGATCCGTTAAGCGATCACGATCATTGCGCGGCGAACCCCCGGCGACGACGCAGGCGCCACGAACCCTGGTGCGTAGGGTCCGGCCGCGCCAGGCGGACCGGCCTGTCGCCGCGGGCGGCGGATGTGCCTGTACATCGGGCCCGCGAGCGCGTACGTCTGGCAGTATGCGCAGCGCCCAGGAGGCCGCCAGGTCGTCGTGATCGGTACAGTCGTGCTCGGGTGGCACCTCGCGGCGACGGCGTCCGAAGCGGCTCCATCGGCGCGCGTGGTGGTCGTGGTGTCGAGCCTGCCCGACCACGACTTCGACGAGCGGGTCGTGGTGGCGGTGCTGGCCCACGCGCGCGCGCGCGGCCTCGAGATCGAGGTGCGGCGACCGGGCGAGATGCCTGCACCCGCGGTGCTGGCCCGCGACGGGCATGCGCTCGTCCTTCGCTGGGGCGCGCGCGGGGCCGTGTGGATCGCCCTCGCGGCCGACGGCGCGACGATGCTGTATCTCGCCGAGCCGACCCGGGACCGGGTCTACCGCCGTACCCTGCCGGCCGCCGGTGCCGGCTCGGCCCGCGCGGAGTCGGTGGCCAACGTCGTCAGCGCCGTCATCGCGGCGATCCACGAGGGCCAGCTCGCCGCCGGCCCGCCGCCGGCCGGGCTCGACATCGTCGACCCCACCTCCGAGGTCCCCAACCCCGGGTCCCGGCCGGGCCCGCCACCGATCGGGGTTGTCGAGCCCGAACGCGGGCCGGGCAGCCCGCCCGCCGCGGTCGTCGAGCCTGCGCCCCCCGCCCGGGCACCCGCACCGCCGCGGCTGCGCGCCCCGGACCCGCCCGCGTGGCCACGTCTGCGCCTCGGCCTCGGTTACACGGGCAGCACCTTCGCGGCGGCGCTCCCGTGGCAAAGCGGGCTCGCGCTGGCGGCCGGGTGGCGCCCGGCGTCACGGGTCCACCTCGATCTCGGGTATGAAGTCGTGTTCGGGTCGACCGTGCGCAGCGAGGTCATCGACCTGTCGCTGCGTCGCCACCCGATTTATGCCGCGGGCGGCTACACGTGGCCAGTCGGGGCCCGCTTCGACCTGCGCCTCGGCGGTCGCCTTGCGGTCGACGTCGTCGCCCGTCGGGCCGTGCGCGCCGCTCAGGGGGTGAGCCTCAGCGAGGACCGCCGGCGCCTCTTCGTCGGCGCTGGCGTGCTCGTCGGGGCTGGGGTCCGGCCGACCCCGGCCGTCCGCATCGGGCTCTCGGTCGGCGCCGAGGTGATCTTCAACCGGTCCGACTATGTGGTGCATACCCCGGCGCCGGTCGTGATCCTCGCGCCGTTGCCGGTCCGTTTCCTCGCGGCTGTGACCCTCGAGCTCGAGGGGCTGCGACGTCGCCAGGTCGGCGAAAAAAAATGACCCGGTCTGCCGGCGGCCGGCCACACACACGTGACGCATGGAAACCTCCCCGATCCCCTTCGCCTGGGAACCGTTCGCCTCGCGCGCGACGGCCGACGAGTCCCTGGCGGCGACGACCGTGGCCGACGCCGAGCAGGTCCGTCGCGCCGCCGCGGGCGTGGAAGAGGCGCGGGCCTGGCTCGTCAAGCGGGTCGTCGGCCCGGTGCGTGCCGTCATCCGCACCCTGCTGGGCGACCACGCCGACGCCGACGACGCCGCCCAGAAGACCCTGATCGAGGTCCTCGTGGGCGCCCGCAGCTACCGCGGCGAGGGCAGCATCGAGGCGTGGGCGCGCAAGATCGCCGTGCGCACCGCCCTGCGTCACGCCCGCGGCGAACGCCGCCGCTCGACCGCCGCCGCGACCGCCCACGAGGACGGCGACCAGGTCCCTGCGCGCCCCCAGTCCTCGGCCCGCGACGCCCTGCCGCGGCCGGTCATGGAGTACCTCGCCGAGGTGCCCGGGCCGCAACGCGACGCCCTCCTCCTCCACCACGCTCTCGGCTACACCGTCCCCGAGGTCGCGGAGCTCAGCGAGGTCAGCCAGGAGACGGTTCGCGCCCGTCTGCGCCTCGGGATCGCCGCCCTGCGCAAGCGGGTGCGCCAGGAGACGCTGCTCGGCGCGAAGAAGGGGAGACCATGACAACCGATCGAGGCATCGAGCGCTGGACGGAGCTGGTCGCGGCCGAGGGGAGGGGCCGACGGCTCACCGACCTCGAGCAGACCTTTCGCGCGCAGATCGAGCGTGAGCGGCCGGAGCTCGCCACGGAGGCCCCGGTGTGGCACGCGCTCGGCGAGCAGGGCGGCTCGCCTGGCCGCGGGTCGGCCCGCCCGCCGCGATCGTCGATCAGCGACGAGGAGATGTGCGCCGCGGCCCTGGCTGCCGCGCCCGTGGCAACTGTCACGCCGCGCCGCGCCGCGCGGGGACTCGGGCCTGCGCTGGCGCTGGCCGCCGGCGTGACGCTGGCGGTCGGACTGTACGCGCTGCTGCGCGACCCGACCGGTAGCCCCTCGCGCGCCGACCCGGCCGCGGTGCCCTCGGCCGCGCCGATGATCCGCGCCGTTTTGCCGCCCTCGCGCGTCCAGACGATGCTACCCGGCGCGCGCACCCGGCTCGCCCCGGCGTCGTGCGTCCGCGTCACCGACGACCTCGAGGTATGCGCACGGACGGCCGCGCTCGTCGAGCGGCTCGCCGGAGACGACGAGATCGGCCTGCGCCTGTTCGCCGGCGAGATCGACGTGCTCGCGGCCGATGAGCCGCGACGCGTCGCCGTAGCGACGTCAGCCGGGACCGTCTGGGGGGTGAACGCCGTCTTCTCGGTCGCGCTGGCGCAGGCCCGTACGCGGGTGCTCGTACGGACCGGAGAGGTCGACGTGCCCGACGCCGGCCTCCGCGAGCTCGTCGCCGCCGGGATGACCCGTGACCTCGTCGCGCCGCCCGCGACCGTCGACCTGCAGCGGGCCCCGTCGCCGCCGCCCCCCGCGGTCGAGTCGCCCGAAGCGCTGCTGGAGGGCGCGCAGCGGCGGCTCACCGCCGGCGAGACGGGGCAAGCGATCGTCGCCTACGAGGCCCTGCTGCGCCATCATCCGCGCAGCATCGAGGCGCACACCGCCCTGGTCTCGCTCGGCAATCTGCTGCTCCTGCGTGGGCGACCGGCGCGGGCGCTGCGGTACTTCGATCGCTACCTCGCTCGCGGAGGCGAGCTGTCGGAGGAGGCGCTGTACGGAAGGATCCACGCGCTCCAGCGCGAGGGACGCGTCGCCGAGGCGCGCGAGGCTGGCGCGCAGTTCCTGGCGCGCCACGCCGACAGCCTGTACGCCCCGCGGGTGCGCGCCCTGACGGCCGCTGGCGGCTAAGCGACGCTTCGCGTCGGACGCTCACGGCGCGGTCCGCCGTGAGCGTTCGGCGATGCATGCATACGCGATAGATCCGATCGCACAGCACCGATAAGAAATGATGACCCGATGTCGCGACCGCGATGCACAGAGGAGATATGGTGACGACGAAAATCATGACAGATGCGCGGCGCGAGCGGCGAGCGACGCACGCGGCGCTCTCGTCGATCGCGCTGATCGGGCTGGCCGGCTGCAGCCCCGCCCGCGACGACCTGACCGGCTTCTCCGCGGGCGTGCAGACGACGACGACGATGATGACGACCGGCTCGACGACCACGACCGACGCCGCGACCACGGAGGCGACCAGCGAAAGATCGCCGACGACCGACACGGGCAACACGCCGACGACCGGCGCCGCGACGGTCGACACGCAGACCACCAACACCAGCGACGGGCCGTGTACGCCGGGGGAGATCGTCTGCGACGGCGCGGTGGCCCGGACCTGCGACGGCGACGGCGTCCTCGAGGAGGCGTGCCCGCTCGTATGTACGCCGGGCCTGGGCTGCACCGAATGTACGCCGGGCGAGGGCACGTGCGACGGTGCCGTCGCCAAACGATGCCGGCCCGACGGCAGCGGCCTCGACGAGACCTACTGCGACGAGGTGCAGGACGTCGTGTGCGACGCCGAGGTCGGGGCCTGCGTCGGGGCCTGCGCGCCGGAGGTGCTCGGCACCAGCTACATCGGCTGCGAGTACTACCCGGTCATCACCCCCAACCAGGTCGATCAGAGCTTCACCTTCGCGGTGGTCGTCTCCAACGTCACCGACGAGGACGCCGATGTCACGATCTCGCGCGGGGGTGAGCCGGTCGTCGACATCGTCGTGCCGAAGCAGAGCGTCGAGGTCGTGCCGCTGCCGTGGGTCGTCCCACTCATGGTCGGATACATCAGCCGCGAGGTCCCTGACGGCGCGTACCGCCTGCGCTCGACCCGGCCGGTCACCGTCTATCAATATAATCCGCTCGAATATCAAAAGGACGGCAAATTCTCGTTCACCAACGACGCGTCCCTGCTGATGCCCACCAACGTGTGGGGCAAGGACACCGTCGTGGTCGCGCGAAACACTCAGGGCGGCCTGTCGGGCGCCTATACCGTGGTCGCCCGGGAGGACGGCACCACGGTCGAGATCACGCCGTCGGCGAGCGGCAAGCTGGTCCTGCCCGGCAGCAGCGTCGCCGAGGACGGGGTCGGCGTCGTCATGCTCGACGCGGGCGACGTGCTGCAGGTGCTCTCGGCCGCTGGCGGCGGTGAACCCGACGGGCCCGACATCTCCGATCTCACCGGCACCCGCGTCGTCTCCGATAAGCCGGTCGAGGTCATCGGCGGTCACCTCTGTACATATATCCCGTACGACGTGCTCGCCTGCGACCACCTCGAGGAGTTCAACCTCCCGGTCGACAACCTCGACCGCGAGTACCTCGTCAGCACCCCGCTGGTGAAGGCGTCGGGCGCCGACCCGGAGCCCAAGGCCCGCATGGTCCGCGTGGTCGCCGTCGCCGACGCCACCACGCTCACCTACGATCCGCCGCAGCCCGGCGCGCCGGCGATGCTGGCGGTGGCCGGCGACTACGCCGAGTTCTCGACCGCAAAGGACTTCAAGATCACCGCCAGCGCGAAGATCGTCGTCAGCGAGTATTTCCTCGGTCAGGAGGCCGGCGGCGACGCGGGCGATCCGTCGATGACGATCGCGGTGCCGATCGAGCAATACCGCGATAACTATTCGTTTCACGCCCCGGTCAACTACGAGAGCAACTTCGCCAACGTCCTCGCCCCGACCGGCGCCGCCATCTCGCTCGACGGCCAACCGCTCGCTGGTGCGGCCCCGATCGGGGGCACCGGCTACAGCGTCCTCCGGGTCCAGCTGTCGAACGCCGGCGACGGCGATCATCGGATCACCGGCGACAAGAACTTCGGCGTGCAGGTCTACGGGTACGGCCAGTACACCAGCTACTGGTACCCGGCCGGCCTCGACCTGAAGCTCATCCCCCAGTGAACCAGCCGACTCGCACCAGGAGCCCACACCATGATCTTTCGATCGACGATCCGAGACGTATCTCTTTGCCTGTACGCCCTCGCCGCGGCCTGCGGCGGCGATCCCGCGGACGCGAGCAGCGGCGGCGGAACCAGCAGCTCCGGCGACGAGCCCACCACCGCGGGTCCGACCAGCACCACTGCGCAGGCGCCGACGACCACGGACGGGTCGACCGCCGGTACCACGAGCGGCGAGAGCGACGACGGCTCGGGCACCACGGCGCAGGCGACCCTCACCAGCGGCGAGCCGGAGCCGACCTGCGGCGACGGCGTGAAGACCGGAAAGGAGGAGTGTGACGACGGCAATCGGGCCCCGGACGACGGCTGCGAGCCTGGTTGTGTCATCACCGCGGTGTGCGGCAACGGCGTGGTCGAGACGGGCGAGGTCTGCGACGACGGCAACACCGAAGAGGGTGACACCTGCAGCGCGGATTGCATCACGCCGATGGTCCAGGCCGACTGCGGCGACGGCGTCGTCCAGGACCCCGAGCAATGTGACGACGGCAACCAGATCGCCGGCGACGGCTGCGAGCCGGATTGCTCGATCGGGGCGGCGGTGTGCGGCAACGGCGAGGTCGAGGAAGGCGAGGCCTGCGACGACGGCAACGTGGTCGACGGCGGCCCCGACGACTTCTGCCACAACGATTGCAGCGTGTCCGTCCCCGAGAATTGCAAGGTGCCGATCGCCTACAAGGTGTGTGACGCCGGCCTCGACCTGGCCGACAAGAGCGACCCGACGCAGGCCCACCGGGCGATCGGCATCTGCGACGACCAGCCCGACAACTCGGTGCAGATCTCCGACTTCACGCTCGAATCGCCGACGGCGGCCGCCTGGCAGGTCGCGCGGGGCTTCGGAAAATACGCATACGACCACGACAAGAACCCGAACACCCCGAACAAGCTGCTCTATAGCCCGCGCGAGGGCGAGACCTTCCTGATGATCAGCACCGGCGTGATCCACCCGCCGAACGCCGACGGCGTCGTCATCGAGCAGCCCAATTCGCAAAATGGCAACGGCGACAACGGCAACGACGACAGCGACGCGCTGCCCGCCCCGTTGCGGACCCAGAAGGGCTCGAACGACGGCCTCGGCGGCGACCCGTTCCAGGCGTGCGACGGCGTCAACGACTGCTCCGACACGCTGGAGGACCAGTGGGCGCTCGGTCAGGCCGACCCGCAGGACCGACTGTGGTTCTCCTTCAATGCGACCGTGCCGGCCGGCACCCGCGGCTACAGCTTCGACTTCGTGTTCTGCTCCGCGGAGTGGCCCTTCTACGTCGATACCGGATTCAACGATCTGCTCATTGTTTACCAGGTCGACCCCAGCCCTGACGACCCGAACGCGATGCCGCCCGTCGACCCCTACACCGGGAACATCACCTTCATCCCGGACCCGAACGACGACACGAAGGGGCTCCCGCTGACGATCACCGCGCTTGACCCATACTTCAAGGGCCCCGGTTACACCAACTTCGAGCCCCAGCTCAAGGGCACCGGCTTCGAGGGCTCCGCGTGCACCGACTGGATCACCGCCAAGGGCGGCGTCGAGCCCGGCGCCGAGCTCACCCTCAGCTTTTTCATCGCCGACATGAGCGACGATCTGCTGGCCACAGTGGCGCTCCTCGACAACTTCCGCTGGGACTGCGAGGGCTGCGCCCCCAGCGAGGTCGACGACTGCGGCGTCCAGGCGCCGCAGTGACGGCGCACCCGCGGAGCCGCGAGACCCCGGGAGGTGCGATCGATCATTGCGCGGCGAGCATGCGTTGCCACTGCGGTTGCTGGCGCTAAACAGCGCGCCCCAGTGAGGTTTTCATGGCCCTTCGCTTCATTCGTACAAAGCGACCCACTCAATCGTCCGAATCCGTCGCGGCGTCCAGCAGGGGCCTTCTTTCCACGAAGGATGCAACGCATGCCGCGTCGTCGTCAGAATCCAGAGAGTGCGGTGCGCTGGCTAGATCTCCATGTCCTTGACGCCCGCGAACGCGTGCGCAACCGGGTGGTCGTGCTGAAACGAGTCCTCATCGCGAACCGCGGCGAGATTGCCTGCCGCATCCAACGGACCTGCCACCGCCTGGGCATCGAGACGGTCGCCGTCTACTCCGATGCCGACGCGAACGCGCCGCACGTGAAGGCGGCGCACGCGTCGGTGCGGCTCGGCCCGCCTCCGGTGAAGGAGAGCTACCTCGACGGGGGCGCCATCATCCAGGCGGCCATCGCGACAGGCGCCGACGCCATTCATCCCGGCTATGGCCTCTTGTCGGAGAACGCGACGTTCGCGGCCTCCGCACGCAGCGCCGGAATCGTGTTCATCGGTCCACCGTCGACTGCGCTCGAGGCCTTCGGCGACAAGATCAAGGCACGCGCCGTCGCGCGCAGTGTCGGCGTCGAGCCCCCGCCGGGGAGCGACGGTCCGATCTCGCCCGGCGATCTCGCGACCATCGAGGCGGAGGCTGCACGCATCGGCTTTCCCATCCTGGTGAAGGCGGCCGGCGGTGGCGGCGGCATCGGCATGCAGATGGTCGACGACCCGGCGAAGCTCGCGCGCGCGGTGCAGGCCTGCAGCGATCGCGGCAAGAGCGCGTTCGCCGACGAGCGGGTCTACATGGAGCGCTGGGTGACGACCCCGCGCCACATCCGGCGAGGTCCAGTCTGCGACCGGCCTGACGATGTCCGAGATCCGCGGACGCGACTTTGCAGCCATCGTCGCGGCACGAGCAGGTGGTACGACCGACCGTTATGTGTGAGCCTTCAAGGCGATGATGCGAGCTGCCTGGGCCCTCACTTTCGCGCTCTGCCTGGCCGCCTGCGGGCCTACCACTCCCACGGGTGGGGCAGCCGTCCGATTCGCCGACGCAGGAGGCGCTGCCACCACCAGCGCGCCGCTGCCGAATGATGACGACGACGCGTGGGTCCTGACCATCGCGAACAACTTTCGAGACTGCGATCCCAACGCGAAGACCTGCAGCGAGCAACATACGGTCGCGTCCGACGGCGCCTGGTCCATCCGCAAGGAGCCGAACCCCATCTTGGCAGATGGCAAGCCGGTGACATCGCGAAAGGTCATGCCGTCGCGCGACCTGGACGCGCTTCAGGAGATCGTCACCTCCGAGGCGTTCGAGGGCGAGATGGGCCGCGGCTTCGCCTGCCAGGGCGGCAAGGAGAGTCACGACTACTCTTGGTGGATCACCTTCAAGACCGCCGCCGGGGAGCGAGGTCAGCAGGCCGCGTACTGCATCTCTGGGCCGGCCGACGCCGACAACACGCCGCGCCGACTACTGAAGCTGCTCGGCAAGTGACTCGGCGGCGAGACTTTCACGACCCGCGATAGGTCGAGAACCCGAACGGGTTGAGCAGCAGCGGCACGTGGTGATGCTCGCTCGGCGCGCGCACCTCGAAGGTTACCGCCGCCTCCGGATAGAACCCCTCGGTCGCGATCGAGGCGCGTGGTCAGGGGAGCAACAGGAGCTGTCCGGGAGGATGAGGTGCTGGCGGAGCGCGGGCGCCGTGGAAATGATGGCGATGGCGTCGGCATCGGAGACGACCTCGAGGACACGCATGCGGCCGCCGCATTTTCGGCAGCGGGTGATGTCGATGGCGAAGCAGCGGGCGAG
>Ga0105048_10015446_pt1 | contig 11850 bp, 8 predicted proteins | sample MAT05_FD_78382 | JGI IMG/M metagenome (GOLD analysis project Ga0105048, IMG submission 78382) | Freshwater microbial communities from Lake Fryxell liftoff mats and glacier meltwater in Antarctica - MAT-05 | ecosystem: Environmental > Aquatic > Freshwater > Ice > Liftoff microbial mat | place...
AAAATTCCGCCATGCGAAAGATGGCGAGCCGCCGTGGCGCAGTAATCGGCAATGTTTCCCCGCAGTTCAAACCGGCAGGCCATCTTCTGAGGATGGTCACTCTCCGCCCCGCTGCCTGATGGCAAATACGGGGGACTGCCAAGAACCAGGTCGAAGTTCTCATCTTTCCCCAAAAGGCCGGGTTCGCGGAAATCGCCTTCCCGGATTTCATACCTCTCCGTGAGTCCATTCCAAGCCACCGACGTGCGGGCCAGACGCACACTTTCGGGTTGGGCCTCGACAGTCACAAACCGAGCTCCCGGCAATCGCCAAGCCGCAATCAATCCCACGGTTCCGATCCCACTGCCCAGATCCAGCACCGCTCCGGCCGAGGGACACAAGCTTGTCCCATACCAGGCAGTCAGAACATCATCGGTCGAGAAGCGATGGCCTGCCTTGAGTTGAAAAATGCGGAAGTATCCGCTGATGGCATCCAAGGATTCCCCGCTCTCAATCTGCGGGCCCTTTCCGAGAGCCCCGGGAGGAACGGGACCGGGTTTGGCCCAGCCTTTGAAGGTGGGCTCGGAATAGGTGGGGACCTCAGCGTTGGGATGTGGCATGACAAAAAAAGTGACCGAAAAGCGTGGGGGAATCGATCATGCCCGAGCCATCGCGACAATCCCCCTGACGGGATTTTTCATTGTGGCCAGAGGGGCCAGAAGACAGTCAGCAAGGAGAGCACCACAACGGATAAAATGATTGTGAGACCCAAGCCGACTTTTACGAAATTTATGAAGCGATACTTGCCAGGTCCATAGACCAGGATGCAAGACGGCTCCAGGGGAGCGATGAAGGAAATGGAGGCCGCAAGCATGATCCCAATCGCAAAGGTGCGGGCCTCGCAGCCCATCAAATGCGCGGTTTTGATTGCTACTGGCAAAACAACCAGTGCGGCGGCCGCATTGGACATGGGCTGGGTCAAAAGAATGGTGAGCAGAAAAAAACCGCCGAGGATTCCATGCACGCCCAAAGGAGAAAAAATCTGAAGAATCTGATGGGAGAGATATTCGGCGGTGCCGGTTTTTTCCATGGCCACGCCAAAAGCCGTCATCCCGCCAATAAGAATGAGAAGTCGCCAATCAATAAATTGGTAGGCGCGTTCAGCACTCACCGCTCCGAGCAACACACACAACACGGCAGCCGCAAGGAAGGCGGCCGAAAGCGGCAGCCAGCCCAGCGAACCACACAGGACCGCGCCAACAAACACGGAGAGAACGAACATGCCCTTTCGCGGATTCGCAGGAGTGCGCGCAATCTCCTCCATCACAGTCATCCCCAAAGATTCTTGCAGCATGGAAAGCCGACTGGACTCGGCCCGCACCAAAAGCACGTCGCCTTCATTCAGGGAAATCCGATTCAATTGCTCGGCAAAAGTCCGGCCATGACGAAACATGGCCAAAACCGTGACCCCCATCCTTGCCCGCAGATCAAGGTCCACAAGACTCCGCCCCACAACTTTTGCCATCTTTCCAACCTGTACCTCCGCAATTTTAACGCCAGAGTCCTCCAAATCCGCATCATCAACCACCCGGTCGGATTTGATGGCAATGCCCTCGATTTTCAGAACCTTCATCAAATCACTGACCTTACCAGTCACAATTAAAACATCCCCTTCCTCAACCATGGTCTCTTGCTCTGGCAGCAGGGTCCGGTTGCCCCTCAGAATTTTGAGAACCGTAAAATTCAGGATGGAAAGATCCGAATCCACGATGTGCTGACCGATCAAGGGAGACAATGGCAGCACCACAATTTCGGTGAGGTATTCCCGCATTTCATAATCCCCGGTCAGATCCACTTCGGCGCTCGAAGGCAGTAGTCGCGACCCAATGAAAACCATGTAAAGAATGCCAACAACAAGGATGATCAAGCCAATGGGAGCAATTTCAAACATCCCGATAGGCTCCATACCATTTTGCTGAATGAAGCCGCTCACGGCCACATTGGTCGAGGTGCCAATCAACGTGCATGTGCCTCCAAGAATTGACGCGAAAGCGAGGGGCATGAGAAGTTTTGACGGACTCACTCCCGCTTTGCGGGCCATTCCCGTAACCAAGGGCGTGAACAGGGCCGTGACGGTCGTGTTGTTCATAAATGCGGAGGTGCCCCCCACAAGTCCCATCATCGAAACCAAAAATTTGGGGGATCCCACATTGGCCATCCGTCTCATCTGCAAGCCAAACCAATCCAAAACTCCCGCATCTTTGATGGCCGCACTGATCACAAAAATCGAGGCAAGGATGACGATGATATCATTACTGAAGCCTTGGAAGGCCTCCTTGGGCGTCAGGATGCCGGGAATCACCAAGCCTAGAAGCAAGATCAACGTGATGATATCCACAGAGAGCTTTTCAAGACTGAAAAGCACAATGGCCAGCAGCAGCAGAAAGAGAATATAGCCAATGAGTAGAGTCACGGTTTCGATGGACAATCGCAGCCCCTAGAGAGCCTTGGTTTCAGGTTCATGGTCAAGCACCATTGAGGAAGCGTGACATCCCGAGGCGCAAATAAAAGCGGGTGAGTTAAAAGCAAGAACGCCAGCTTCCACAACAAAAAAGTAGCGGGAGCTTCCAGCTCCCTTGAGAAGCCATGGGAGCAGGATGCTCCCGCTGCCCTCCGAAGGCGCAATCCATGGCGGATGGGATGAAAAAGATTGAATAATCACATCATTGATTTAATATTTTGGGGTCATGAAATCCTTCCTCCCAATTATTTTAATACGCTCAGCAGAGTGACAACGCATCCCTGACTGGTATAGACAACAGGCAAACAAAATTTGATTTCATGTTAAATTCTCAGCTAATCCCCCCATGAGATGTTTATGCGTGTTAGCCCTGAGTTTGTGCCTGCTTGGTTGTAAACGACCCGATGACGGCCAAACAGAAATCCAGTATTCCTTCTGGGGCTCAACCAGACAGATGGAGGTTGAAAAGAGTGTCATTGTGGCTTTCGAGAAAGCGAACCCTGACATCCGGATTCGGATGTTGCCGGTGGGCATGCGTTACACCGAGAAGATCCAAGCGATGATGATTGGAAACGTCGCTCCGGATGTGATCATGGTGGAGTTGACGTTTTATGATGAGTGGGCTGCGCGGGGGGTGCTTGCCGATTTGACCGAACTTGCCAGAGCTTTGGAGGAAGAAGCTCCCTTGATGCCAGCAGCCGAGAAAGCCTTTAAGCGTGATGGCCGGTTTTATGCGATTCCTGTCAACGCCCATGGCCAGGTGCTTTACATGAATCTTGATGTGCTAAAAAAGGCCGGTGTTGCCGTCCCTGCCGAGGGATGGTCCTGGTCGGAGCTTCTGGAGCTCGGGCCAAGATTGAGCCGCAGAAATGGGAACCCTGATGCTCCCACAGATTTTATGATGCTGATGCCCAACCCTTCGATCCTCTTTTTTGCATACGGCGGAAAATTATTCGACGATCCTACCAATCCGAAAATTGTGACAGCGAACTCCAAGGAGAGCCGGGCGGCGTTTCAATTGATGCGGGATTTTTATGGAAGCGGCTATGTGGTGCCGACTGATATCTCCAGTGCGGAGGGAACCTACCAACTTTTTCGGGATGGCCGGATTGCCTTTTACATCAGCGGGCGCTGGGCCACCCCGGAACTTGCCGGTCAGACCGATTTTGATTGGGATGTCACGAAGATCCCATCGGGCTCCCATGGTGCGGTGACGCAGGTGGGGGGGACAGCGCTGGCGGTGTGGTCAGGATCGCGTCACTCCGAAGCTGCCAAGCGGTTTATTGAGTTTTATGCCAGTGAGGAGGGGGTTCGTATTGTGACCCAAGGGGGGCGGTATGTGCCTGTTTCCAGAAAAGCCGCCTTTGGGGAAGAGTTTCTGGCGCTGCGTCCGCCGGAGTCCATGATGCGGTTCACAGAAACGATGGAGACGGGAGCAAGCCAAATATTTCTTTATGCCCCCGGCCAGGCTCAGATCACACGGATTTTTGGCGGGAGGGTCTCGCAAGCCCTCAACCTTCCGAATGTTTCCACGGAAGACGTGGTCACCGGGCTGGACCGGGATCTCAAACGCTGGCTGGACCGACGCGACCGGCGGGCTCTCACCAGCGATTCCAAGGAGGAAAATCCGTAATGCGTGGTGTCGGTCAACGCCAAGAAACGCTGGCCGCCTTGTGCTTCCTGCTGCCCAATTTGTTTGGGTTTCTGCTCTTCACGCTCTGGCCAGTCGTGGCCGCATTTTTGTTGAGCTTCACATATTGGGATTTGCTAACACCTCCCCGCTGGGTTGGGGTCAGCAATTTTGTGGACCTCCTCGGGTTTTCCTCCACCGCCGATGGCTGGCAGGCGAACGACCCCGCTTTCTGGAAGTATTTGTGGAATACGCTGTTTTTGTTATTGGGTCTGCCTCTCTCCATGGCGGGAGCGTTGGGGTTAGCCGTGATCCTCAATAAAAAACTTCGGTTCACTTATGCCTACCGGTTGGTTTTTTTCCTGCCGGGCATTCTTGCGGGGGTAGCCATCTTCTATCTCTGGCGATGGATTTATAACCCTGACTATGGGCTGCTCAACACCGCCCTTGGCATGATCGGCATTGAGGGCCCCGCATGGCTCACTGATATTTTATGGGCTAAGCCCGCTTTGATTCTGATGGGACTGTGGCTTGGGGTTGGCGGAACGGGAATGCTGCTTTACCTGGCAGCCTTGCAAGCGATCTCCTCAGACCTCTATGAAGCCGCAGAGATTGACGGCGCCGGCTCCTGGGCTCAATTCCGCGTGATCACGTGGCCGGGGGTCCTGCCAGTGACGTTTTTTATCTTTGTGATGGGCATTATCGGCGGCCTGCAGGGTGGTTTTGAAATGGCCTATATCATGACGCAAGGTGGCCCCCATGGCGCAACAACCACCGTGGGCTACTACATTTACACGATGGCCTACGAAAACTTCCAGATGGGCTACGCCGCCGCTGTGGCCTGGGTGCTTTTTGTTCTCATCTTAGGAATCACGCTGTTGAACTGGCGCTTTGGCGGAAAAAACATTACCTGATGAACTACCGCAAACCTTCAAAACTTTGGCACGCTTTTCTTATATTGGTGGGGGCCAGTATGCTCGCACCGCTTGCGTTTATGATCACCACGGCGCTCTCCAGCCCGGAAGGTGCCATGAGGGCCACGGACAATGTCCTCGAAATGCTGATTCCCCAAGAATGGAATTGGCAAAACTTTGCCGAGGTTTGGGAGGTGGTGCCATTTCTTAGGTATTATTACAACAGCCTGGGCATCGCCGTCGTCGTCACCTTCGGCCAAGTGTTTACGAGCGCCTGCGCGGCCTATGCCTTCTCCCGCTTGCACTGGCCCGGACGCGACAAATTGTTTCTTTGTTATCTGGCCACGATGATGGTTCCCGGCTCGGTGACAATGCTGCCAAACTTTATTGCCATGAAAATGGCGCCCGAGTTGTTGGCCTCGGCGTTTCCAGGCGTGGATTGGATGGCCATGCGTTACTTAGGGACCGGTGTTGATGCGCCGCTTGTCGGGCGCCTGATCGGACTGGACTCCTATTTTGCCCTCATCGTCCCGGCCATGTTCTCAGCCTATGGCACGTTCCTCCTCCGCCAGTTCATGTTATCCATCCCCCGCGAACTCGAAGAAGCCGCTCATATGGATGGCTGCGGGTATTGGAAAATCTTTCGTATCATCATCATTCCCCTCTGCCTCCCCGGCCTCGCCACGCTCACCATCTTCACCTTCATGGGCGCATGGGGCAGCTTCCTCTGGCCGTTGGTGATGACGAACCATGACGAACTCCGCACCCTCCCCCTCGGCCTCCAAGCTTTTCAGGGCCAATACGGAACAGAATGGCACCTCATGATGTCCGCCGCCCTGCTCATGCTCCTCCCCATCGTGGCCATCTTCCTCATGGGCCAACGTTTCTTCATCAGCGGTCTCACCGTGGGGGCCGTCAAAGGTTAACCGACACACCAGCCAGGCCAGGATCTGCTTTTGGATTAAACCAATTTTTCCAGATACAACGAAGACATTTTGCTGACGAATGCGGTTCTATCGCTGGCTCGCGATAAGTTGGCCAGCACACAACAAAAAACCGCCCGGAATCGAAACTCCAAGCGGCTTGATGTGTTATTGCGATAGCGGGTTCCCTCTTTGGGGAATCCGAGATCAGTTGACGGCTTGCAAATCTTCGCCAGCTTCTTTCCAGCCCTTGAGGCCGGGAGCGAAATGCTTCACATTCGTGTAGCCAAGGTCTTTGGCCGCTTTGGCAGCCGCAGCATAAGCTCCGCAGGATTCACTGCCGCAATAGGCAACCACAAGAGTGGATTTGTCAGTTGGGAGTTTTTCGCTAAAGGTGTCTTTCACAGCCACAAAATCGATGGCGGTGGGAATATGACCCTTGGTGAAGCTTTCTGTTCCATTGACATCGACGACTACGACGGATTTGTCAGCGATAGCGGTTTTGAGTTCCTCAATGCTGATGTTTTCATAGTTGCCAGCGAAAACGGCTGTCGTGGCGATGAGGAGGGTTGCGAGTGATACGGTGAGTTTTTTCATAGTTGTATTTTTTTTGTTTGGGTTAACAGGAATCGCTCCTGCTCGAACATTGGACGCCTCAGGGTGGGGTTTTATTCAAATTTTTTTCAGTCAGCCTGGCGACTCTCCCGGTGGAACAGGTGGAATGCCCGGAAAGTCTTCAACATCCGCGGCAAAATGTACGGCAAAATATCAGCAGTTCTCATTCTGAAAAAATGGCTGCCCTGCGTAGTGCTCAAATGGGAACGACGGTCTTCAGTCGCCGCTTTCATTCACCCGCGCTTCGCGCGGCATTGTTTTTGGCCGGCGAATAAATTCGCCGCTCCGTATGGGCCCCACTCCACTCACTCAAAGTGAGAATTGCTGGCAAAATATGCTTGCAATCACACCTTCACAGATAATCCAATCAATCCCAACGTGCCAATCCCCGAACCGGCGTCAGCCCTATTACTGCTCGGCACGTCGGCGGCGTGGCTTCTCCTCCGGCGCCGGAGATAATTTTCCCTGGCTCAGGAGGCCATCCCTCCCAGTGCCGCAGCGCTGACAAGTCCCACGATTTGTCCACCGGCATTTACCACGGGGAGGATGGATTCCCCACTGGATTGCATGACCTCGATTGCCCGGGCGGCGGGAAGTCCCGTGGGGAGAACGGGCACGGTTCGGGTCACTGACGAAATTCCGTCGTAGGTGCCCGCAATGGCCAGCAATCGGGACCGCTCAGCCACCCCAAGAACCCGCATTGAGGGGTCCACGATGGGAAAAACGCTTTGGCCTCGCTCGGCCAAAAATGCGGCTAATCCTAGGGGGGGGAAATTGGCGGGCAAGGTATCAAATTTGGTGGTCATAAACTTGGCGACCGAGGATTCCTCAGACGCATCAAAATACCGGGCCATGGCAATTTCCTGCTGCGCGCCCGCAAAAACGAACATGGCGATCAGGATGAGCATCGGGTTTCCGAGGAATCCGCCCACGGCGAAGAGCAAGGCAATCCCCTGCCCCACCCTCCCCGCGATGAGGGTTGCTTTGGAGTGTTTCAGTCGGGTGGCCAACAGCGCGCGGAGGACCCGGCCGCCATCCATTGGAAACGCCGGGATCATGTTGAAAAGCACCAGCACAAGATTCAGCCCAAGTAGTTTCCCTGCCAGACCGCCCTCTGCCCGGTCAAACCCGAGGACATCCCATCCGCCATTCCCCGATAGCACAAACGGCAAGAGCAACAGGGCGATGACAATATTGACTGCCGGCCCGGCGACAGCGATGACCAGTTCCTGGATGGGATTCCTTGGCATCCGCTCCAGCCGGGCCACCCCGCCGATAGGAAGCAAGGTGATATCCGGTGTTCGGATGCCATAAGCCCGAGCGGCAAATGCATGACCAAACTCGTGCAACAACACGCAAAAAAACAGCAGGAGCACAAAGATCACGCCACCCACCGCGCTGGCCAACCCGCCGCTCTGATAATAAAGCCAGCCGTAAAAAACCAAGATCAGAAAAAAGGTGGCGTGGATCTTCACATCGATCCCGGAGACCCTCGCAATGCGGAAAGACCACCTCATAAATCAACCTTCAAACCACAAAAAAAATTTAACCTGCGATAGTCACTTGTCATTTTTCACGGACAACCGACAATCAGCGGCTCACTTGAATTTCGCAACTCCTATTCTTTAACCGCACCAACCCAACATGTCCGTTCCCAAAGTTTTTGTCGCCGACCCCATCTCTCAACGAGGAATCGAAGAGCTTTCCGCTGGAGGGGCCTTGGAAGTGGTTGTTCGCACGGGGTTGCCGGAAAGCGAGATTATTGAGCTGATTGGGGACTTTGAAGCAATTGTGGTTCGGAGCCAGACCAAGGTAAACGCCGCCGTGCTCGAAGCTGCAAAAAAGCTGAAAGTGATCGGACGCGCCGGGGTGGGAGTGGACAATGTGGATGTTGACGTGGCCACAAAAAACGGGGTGATTGTGATGAACACCCCCGGCGGAAACACGATCTCCACGGCCGAGCATGCGTTTTCCCTGCTGGTCTCCATTGCCAGAAATATTCCGCAGGCCCATGCCACCGTGAAAGCCGGACGTTGGGATCGCAAAAAATTTGAGGGCGTGGAACTCTATGACAAAACGCTGGGAATTCTCGGCATGGGGCGCATCGGAAGCGAGATTGCCCGCCGTGCCATCGCTTTTGGTATGCGCGTGCTGGCGTATGACCCCTACCTTTCAGCAGCCAAAGCCCGCTCCCTCCAAGTCGAACTCCTCGACAATCTTGATGACCTCGTCGCACGCGCAGATTTTCTGACTATGCACATGCCTCTCACCGCGGACACCAAACACATGCTGGATGCCCGGCGTCTGGCCATCTGCAAAAAGGGCGTGCGCATTGTGAATTGCGCACGGGGAGGATTGATTGATGAGGCGGCCCTTGCCGAGGCTTTGAAGAGCGGCCAAGTGGCAGCCGCGGCTCTGGATGTTTATGAGGTGGAGCCTCCGCCTGCAGACTTTCCTCTGAGGGATCTGGACAATATTGTCTTCACCCCACACCTCGGGGCCAGCACAGCCGAGGCCCAGGAAAATGTGGGCATCGAAATTGCCGCCGCCATTCGCGCCGCTCTTTTGGATGGAGAAATCCGCAATGCCGTCAACATGCCAAGCATGGACGCAAAAACCGCCGTGGTCGTCCGCCCCTACCTGGCCCTCGGCGACAAACTCGGCCGTTTTGCCGCTCAACTCGCTCCCAAACGCAATGACCGCATCGTCATCACCTACGGTGGCAAAGCCGCAGAGATGCCCATGGAGGCTATCTCCCGCGCTATCCTGACCGGGTTCCTCAAACACGTCGGCGGGGAGGAGGTCAACAGCGTCAACTGTCGCTCCATGACAGCTTCCCTTGGGCTCGATGTGCAGGAAATCCGCTCCAGCGAACAGACCGACTTTAATGAATGGCTACATGTCGCCGTCTTCAGCGGAGACAAAAAAATCTCTATTGGCGGCACCTTCTTTGGGGCCAAGAACGATCCCCGCATCGTGCGCTTGAACGGTCGTCCTGTGGAGGTCACACCATCAGGCGCTGTTCTCCTTTTGGAAAATGATGACGTGCCCGGTATTGTCGGCAAAGTTGGCACAATCCTGGGCACTCATGGCGTGAACATTGCCAGCATGTCCCTCTCCCGCAACGAAGCCGGAGGCAGTGCGCTCACCTTGCTGAACTTAGACAGCGCTCCCTCCGACACCACCTTGGAAGAGTTGCTAACGCATCCCCCCATCACCTCGGCCAAGGTCATCAATCTGTAACGCTGCTGAGGTGACATCAATCAGAAGTCCCTTTTTATCCGCGTGTTTTGTGTAATCCGTGGTTCTCATCTCTGAGTTTAAGTCCCAACAATCCTGATAATCCTGCAATCCTGTCGAAAGACTTCCACGACAATCACATCACAATCCCCTTCATGTCCTTCGTGCTCTTCGTGGTGCAATTTTTCTTTTTACTGCTTCGTGGTGAATCTTTCCTCAGTGCCGAAACAGCGCGGCGGTGGATTCCCAATCCAGGCAGGCATCGGTAACAGAGACCCCGTATTTCAGCTGGGCGGGATCTGTGGCGGTTGGTTGGCTTCCGTGGTGAATATTGCTTTCCAACATGGCTCCAATGATCTCACGTCGCCCCTCCGCACGTTGAGAAAGAATGCTCTCCCAGACCTCGGGTTGTTTGAGCGGATCTTTGCCGGAGTTTGCATGGCTGCAATCAATCATCAGCGAAGGATGCAGGCCGGCTTTTGAAAGGGTGGTGCAGGCCTCGGCCACATGGGCCGGCGAGTAGTTGGGGCCATTGCGTCCTCCGCGCAGCACGACATGATTGTCAGGGTTTCCCGTGGTTTTGATCACGCTGGTGGAACCATCCTGATCGATCCCCAGAAAACTGTGGGCCGAGCGGGCACTCTTCATAGCGTCAATGGCGACCTGTACGTCGCCATCTGTTCCGTTTTTGAAACCGACAGGCATGGATAGCCCACTGGCCATTTCGCGGTGGGTTTGGGATTCGGTCGTGCGGGCTCCGATGGCGGCCCAGGAAATCAGATCTGCAAGATATTGGGGAATGATGGGGTCAAGGAATTCTGTGGCGGTGGGCAAACCCAGGGCAGCAAATTCCAGCAGGAGTTCCCGTGCCAAACCGACCCCGTAAGCCAAATCGCAGGATTCATCCATCCGTGGGTCATTGACCAGCCCCTTCCAGCCGACCGTCGTTCGGGGTTTCTCAAAATAAACCCGCATGACCACAAAGTAGCGGTCAGAAACTTCCGTTGCCAAGGCAGCAAGACGCTTCGCATAATCAAGGGCTGCCGCCGGATCATGGATCGAGCAGGGACCAACCACCACCAGCAAACGGTCATCTTCTCCGCTCAAGATGGCACGGGCTTGGCGGCGCCCGGATTGCACCGTATCAACCTCGCGGTTCCCGGCAGGAAGGTGCTCTTTAATCTGCGCCGGGGTGATGAGGCGCGTGACGCCCCGCACGCGCAGGTTTTCAAGCGGAACCGCGCTGCCAGCGCCCGCCATGGGCACAGAAGTGATCAGTGATGTCATAGGTATCCGCAAATTCTATCGCATGAAGAGCCATGGACCGCAAGCCTGAGCCCATCCAGCAATTCTCATTTTGAGTGAGCGGGGAGGAATCTTTACCGGGAGCGGCGAATTTATTCGCCGGGCCAAAAGAGTGCCGGGCGAAGCTCGGGAAGCATGAGAACGGCGAATAAATTCGCCGATCCCAGTGGGGCAGGGCGCAGGCTCGTAATTTTTTCAAAAATGAGAATTGCTTCACGAGATGCCACTTGGCCTGCCCAAAAGATCCTGTGATTTTTCCCTGGCCACAAAAATTGAGACCTTGCCTTTTGAAAACAAAGACTACGCCAAAGCATGGGAACAAACGTCCTCAACCCTGACAAAGCTGGACAGCCTCATAACTGGTCTCAATCACTTAGTGGACGGGGCGACCTCGGGTGGGGCCCAAGCGGGCTAATTTGCAGAAATGCTGGACGATCAAGCGGATCAACTTCTGGACAAAGCTTTATACCGCGGCCTGATCTTGATCGGGGTCTTTTTTACGAGGGTATTGATCTGCCTGATCGCGGCAAGGTTACTGTTTCGCAGGAAATAAGACGAGTGCCTTACCCGGCTCTCAAGCGTTTGAGCAGCGCGGAGTGTCTTTGCGTGGACTGCCCATTCCGCACGGCAAGGGAAAGTGCCTTTTTTTGGCCAACGATGACTACAAATCGTTTGCCCCGTGTAAGGCCGGTGTAGATCAGGTTTCTCTGAAGCAGCAGAAAA